>Ga0315284_10009982_pt1 | contig 13519 bp, 10 predicted proteins | sample YL17G09_16_MG_FD_203696 | JGI IMG/M metagenome (GOLD analysis project Ga0315284, IMG submission 203696) | Sediment microbial communities from Yellowstone Lake, YNP, Wyoming, USA - YL17G09_16 | ecosystem: Environmental > Aquatic > Freshwater > Lake > Sediment | place: USA: Wyoming | collected...
GGAACCGGCCTGGACCTCGATAGCGCTGGCTATCAGGGCCCGTACCTGAGCGGCGGCCTGCCGAAGGATCCGTTCACGAACGCTGCGGACTGGACGTATGTGACTGACGCAACTGCGGGCACTGCCTCGGTTAACAGCGCGAGCACGCTGACCGCCCTCGACGGCACTGCCTACATCGACTGGTAGACAACGGACACCGCAGCACCGACTGGGCTGCACACTCTCCGGGGATAGCAGAAGGAACCCACCAAGGCGACTTCTGCTATCCCCGCGCAAAGCTGGAAAGCGAGACGACCGTGAGACGAAGCATCCGAGGGTTCAGCCTAATCGAACTGCTGGCGGTTGTCTTCATCCTCGGCGTTGGGCTTGCTAGCGTCAGCATGCTCTTTGTCGCCGGCACCATCTCCAGCAGCAAGTCTCGCCGCATGAACACCGCCGCGGATGCCGCCCAGAGGCAGATGGAACGGCTGCGGAGCGCTGGCTTCTCCGGCTGCATCATCGACGAAGACGTCTTCAGCTCTACCGACGGGTATACCATCGTCACTCAGAACACCGACGCGACCGGTCAGGTGAGCTTCGATGTGTCCGGCCTTCCCAACGGTCATGGCACCATCGACATCGCGCACTACGACAGCGGCGCCGGCATCTACCCGAATCTGAAAGACATCACCGTCACCGTGACCTGGACCGGAGGGGGGCCGACGGCCGGCAGGACGGTCTTGCGTACGCTCATCGCGAACCGGCCTTGAGGCGACGAACCGAGGAGTCTGGAATGAGGCGAACCATACGACAGGCAAGGATGGGCTTCACGCTAGCCGAGGTGCTTACGGCGGCGATGATCCTCTCGGTAGTGATCGGAAGCGTCTCTCAGATCTACACCGGCGCTCTTCGCGCCTGGTACCGAGGCACATCGGAGAACCTGTCGCAACAGAAGGCGTCCTGGGTAGTCCAGCGGATGGCCCCGGACTTGCGGGAGGGGATCTCAGTCACCCCTGGCACCGCTCCCTTCGACTCCTGCTACATCGCCATCAGGCTCCCGGACAAGACCTACGACAGCACCAATCAGACATACCGCAATCATATCGACGTGAACGGGCTCGGGGAGCCATATCTGGTTCCAGGCAACTTCGCCGTCTTCTACCGAGGCGACGCTGAGGGGAACCTGGATCTGCATGGCGCCAAGATCTGGCGCAGACTGGTGTCCCCAGCCGGTGAAGTGCTCAAGCAGTACGAGATCGCAGACAACGTGATAGACAACCCGACCGACCCCGCCACCGGCGAGCCAAGGACCAATTTCCGTTACTGGCCGGATGTGTATCGGCTGAGTAGCGTTGAGGTCACCGTGACGATTCAGGAGAAGGCCGGCAGCAAGAAGTCGAGCACCACTATGACCGGGGAGCTGGCACTTCGCAACCGGTGATCGAATCGGCGTTAGGGCGACAGGAATCAGCGCAGCCTTTCGGAGGGAGAGCCGCGCGGCAGAGCGGGTGCGTTCGATCCGACCGGACAAGGTCGGGCGACAGGCCTGCCTGCACTAGGAGGCTCTGAGAGATGACACTTTACAGGCGGATACAGCGAAAAGGGCAGGTTCAGGGCAGCGTCTTTCTGCTGGCCATGGTGGCGCTGATCACTCTCATGATCCTTGGCACATCGCTGGTCGACAGCGCGGTGCAAGGGCTCAGCAGGGCGTCGAAGGACCTGCGCAAGCAGGAGGCGGCGAACCTTGCCGAGTCGGGCGTTGATATGGCCCTATGCAAGCTCTATGATGGCTATGACAACATCAATGAGACGCTGGAAGCCGGCAACGCCTACACCAGCACCGTGGCGCTTCCCCAGGGAACCGCCAGCTACACCGTCACCGCTCCCTACAACGGCATTGCCGACACCTGCCTGATCGTCTCGGACGCGACGAGCTGGACGAACAAGCACGTACAGGTCAGGGTGATTGCGTCCTATCGGCGAGACGTCAGCCGCGTGTTCGAGGGCGCCATCTTCTCCAACAGCCCACTGACCCTGAACGGGTCGGGTGCGGTCTACCCCGACGCGAGCGGCGAAGGCGGCCAGATCTACGCCAAGGGCGACATTACGTTCAAGGGCACCTCTTTCACCATGGCCGACGAGGGGGCGATCTACACCACCGGGACGACAAACTGGGTGCCATCGGAGGTGCCCGCCACCTCCGTCTACCAGAATATCGCTCCAGTTCCCATGCCGGTAATCGATCTCGACTACTATCGGAGCATCGCCACGACTGTCTACACACCCGGCAGCTCTGGCAAGACATTCAACACTGCGAACATGGTCGGGCTTACTGGCGTGATCTTCGTGAATGGTGATGTCAGCATATCGGGCACATACACTGGCAATGCACTCATCGTGGCCACCGGTAATGTCAAGATCACGGGCAGTGTCACGACGAGCAACCCCGATACGAGTGCCATTGCGATCATCACCACCAAGTCAGTGAAGATCTCGGGTAACGCGACGATCGATGGGCTGATTTACTCCCACAACGTCACTCAGGACGCGACCGCAACCATTGGTGGCAACGTCGACATCAACGGCGCGATCGTGGCGGACGTGGTCACCACCAACGGCGGAATCACGGTGCACTACCGGGACGTCTGGAGCGGGCTCCCCCTGCCTGGCAAGGGAAAGACGCAATGGGCTCAGTTCTCCTGGGAAGAGCACTACTTGTAGGCTGACTGATGAGCAGCCGAGATCTACGGAGGAGAGGCGCAAGTGCCTTTGATCTCGTTTCGCGACAACCCGGACCCCGACGAGAAACGGAAGGAGATTCTGTGGACGGCGATTAGCTTCGTCGTGATTCTGGCCATCTGGCTGGCGGTGGTGATGGTCTTCGGCTATCCGCCATTGGCGCTTGGGATGAGCTACGACGAAGTAGTGCTTACCACCGGCCTGGCGGTGCTGCTGCTGTGCTCCATTCTCTATCTGGTCGGAAAGGAGCGAGAGCAGCGGTACACGAATCGCCGGCTCCTGGGCGAACTGCACGCGACGGTTGGCAAGCTTGACGGGCGCGTGCAGCATCTCAACGGCCTCTGCTCGGTCAGCGCCGACCTGAGCGGCTCGCTGAGTGTAAACGAAGTGACTCGCCTTGCCGTCGACGGACTGGTCGCTTGCCTTGGGGCGGAGCGTTCCTACCTGATCCTCGTTGACTCCCAGACGGGCGTGCTCGCCTATGCCCGACGCTCATGCGACGAGGCCGGGAGCTACCAGCCGGCATTGCTGCCTGCCGACGAGATCTGGCCTGCTCCCATCCGGTCCGGCGCCGGAGGGCTGATGGATCTCACCGCCCAGATCGCCGGATGGAACGGGATGCCTCACCTGATCTGCACCCAGTTCGACTGCAAGAACGGACTCACAGGCATGCTGGCGGCGCGCAGAGCGGAGACCGACCGGCCCTTCGCAGACGATGACATGAGCGCCCTGGTCACACTCTCGAACATGGTGGCGAAGTCTTTGGAGAGCGCGCATCTACACGCCGAGCTGAGAGACAACTACCTGGCTACGGTCAGATCGCTGGTGCTGTCCCTGGACGCCCGAGACAACTACGCGGCGACACATGGGCGCCGCGTCGCCGCGCTCGCGGTGCGCATCGCCGAGTATCTGGGACTGCCAGATTCTGCGGCGCGGGACATCGAGGTGTTTGCCCCTCTCCACGATGTTGGCAAGATCGGAATCCGGGACGAGATCTTGCTGAAAAGCGGCTCCCTTACCGACCAAGAGAAGGATGCCTGCCGTCAGCACTGTCTGATCGGGGACCGCATTGTCCGGCCTCTGAAGCCGGGTCGCGATGCGCTGGCGCTAGTGCGAAACCATCACGAGTCCTGGGACGGCCGTGGTTACCCGGACGGCCTGGTGGGCGAGGAGATCCCCCTGCTGGCGCGCATCATCAAAGTGGCGGACTGCTTCGACGCATTGGTCTCGGAGCGACCCTATGGCGCAGTCCTGAGTGAAGAGGAAGCGCTCGCGCATTTCCGCCTGCAGGCCGGGAGCATGTACGACCCCGTGGTTGTCGAGGCCCTGTTCGAGGTACTGCGCGACGAAACCTCATACCGCGCCTGCCCCACGGACGCGCGCGATCAAGTCGAAGACGCGGTGGCGGCAGCCAGCTAGTGGAACGTATGGGCCTCTTCTCCAGCGCCACCCCGGACGCAATTGTGCCCCAGCCGGGCGCCTTGGTCGAATCGCGCGCCTGCGAGTTACACTCGTACTACGGTATATACCGATTATCGCCTCGCTGAGAAGCGAGTGCCAGCAAGCCTGAGGGCAAGTGATGACATCCGCTCGACTTGAGACCAATCCGAACGCAGCAAAGACGGCAACCTCCGACAGCGAGCAGCTCGCGGAGATACTGAGGGCCTCCGGCATCGTAGATGTCCCCATGATGGAGCGGGCCCAGGCGATACACCAAGCGCAGGGCCGCTGGCTCGGGAGCGTGCTCGTCGAACTGGGCGCGATCTCGCCCGAAGACATGGTTCAGGCGCTGAGCAAGGCCCTGGGGCTGAAGTCTGTGGATCTGGGCAACCAGCCGGGAAGCACCGATGCCATTCGCGTGCTGCCCGAGTCCATGGCCCGCCGCTTCGGCGTCGTCCCCATCTCTCAGGTAGACACGAACCTCCACTTGGCGATGGTGAACCCGCTGGACACACTTGCCTGCGACCTCATCCAGGCCCGCACCGGTATGCATCTCGAACGCCTGGTGGCGACCGAACGGGACGTGCGAGCTGCCATCGACCGGTTCTATACCAGGCTGGCCCGAGAGTCGAAGCCACAGGCAGCGACGAACGACCGGAAGAGCGCGAGTATGGAGCAGGCGGCCGAAGACGAAGAGATCATGCACGTGGACGATCTCCTGCGTCTGATGATGAAACGGCGCTCCTCGGATCTACACCTGAGCGCAAGCACGACCCCGGCGCTCCGCGTCGACGGAGAGCTGACGCCAGTGGGAACGAACAAGCTGAGCCCGCGCAAGGTGCACGAGCTGATATATGCCATTCTGTCGGACGAGCAGATCACCCAGTTCGAGCAAACCTGGGAGCTCGATTTCGCTTACAGCGTCGCAGGGCTGTCGCGCTTCCGCGTGAACGTCCACAAGCAGCGCGGCACTATTGGTGCGGTGTTCCGGGCGGTGCCGGTGGATCCCCCGACGCTCGACGGTCTGGGCATGCCGGATGTGCTGAAGGCTTTCGCGGCCCGGCCGCGAGGTCTGGTCCTCGTCACCGGACCGACTGGTTCTGGGAAATCCACGACCCTGGCTGCGATGATCCGCGAGATCAATGTCACGCGGCGGTGCCACATCGTAACCGTCGAGGACCCGATCGAGTTTCTGCATCGCAATGAGAAGAGCGTTATCATCCAGCGCGAGGTCGGGAGCGACACTCAATCCTTCACCCATGCCCTGCGTCACGTCTTGCGGCAGGATCCTGATGTCATCCTGATCGGAGAGATGCGCGATCTCGAGACCATCTCCGCCGCGATCACTGCGGCCGAGACCGGCCACTTGGTGCTGGCGACTCTGCATACGACAAGCGCGGCGCAGACGGTGGACCGCGTGGTGGACGTCTTCCCTCCCCATCAGCAGGAACAGATCAGAGTGCAGCTCTCGACAGTGTTGGAGGGCATCCTCTGCCAGACGCTGCTTCCACTGGCTGATGGAACTGGGCGCATCTGTGCCCAGGAGATCCTGGTGGCGACGGGGGCGATCCGGAACCTGATTCGGGAAGGCAAGACGCACCAGATGCCATCCGTCCTGCAGTCCAGCGCGGCCGAGGGCATGCAAACCCTCGACCAGGCGCTCAAGGTGCTGGTGATGCAGACCAAGGTGACGCCGCAGGCGGCCATGGCGGTGGCCAGCAACCCGCAAGACTTCCAGATGTTCCTGAGAATGCGCTAGCCCAGGCCTTCCTTGGGCTCATGTCGCACCCGCAACGCTCCGCCGCAGGACTCGGCGGAGCGTTGTCGCGGCCGGCGCCCCTCACTTCGTGTAGCGCAGTGTCGTGCTCGACGCATTACCGGCTGCGTCACGCGCCCGCACCTCGACCTGGTGACTGCCGGAGGGTAGGCGCGCCGGATCGAGCAGAACAGACTCCATTCCCGCGTCGAAGATGCCATCGGCTGCCACAGCAGCGAGCCACTGATCGCCGTCGATTCTGAACTCAGCGCTAGTCACATAGCTACCGCGGTCGAACGCGGTAACCTCGGCCGGCGGCAAGTCTGTGTCTTTGCGAGCGCGGTCCACTATCACTTCCGGCGGCGTGTTGTCGATGGTGAAGGGCCGTGAGATCGCCTCTCCCTGCCGGGGGTCCGTCGGGTTGGCCAGCCGATCGCTGCCCACAACCTTGATGAGGTAGCTGCCGTCGGCGACCTTTGTCGTGTCCCACTCAAGGCTGGTGGTCGCCATTGGCGGCGGAGGCGCAGCGCCGCCTGGAGGTTCGCCGGGCTGGGGCTCGGAAACGGTCTTCTCGCCAGGCTCCTCCCCTTTCTCGCCTCCCGGTCGCTCGTCGCCCTTGGCGCGCTTGCTTGCACCCATCCCCTCGTCACCAGAGCCCGTATCCTGCGCGGCTCGCCACGTCGTCATGGGCTGTGCTCCGCTCTTTCCGAGCTCGGTCACGCTTGGTCCGGCAGGTGGGCTGTTGCTGCTCTGGGGCTTCGCAGGAGCAGTCTTCGCCTCTTTCGCGTCGGGCGCCGCCTTCGGCTTCTCCTTCTGCCCCTGCTCGGCCTTCACGGGGGCCTCGATCTTCGTCCAGGTGGCGCCGCTGTCGGCTGACCAGAAGGCATCGTAGGCCAGCTTATCGTTGTCCGGGTCTCGGCCCGACCACCGGAGGGTCTTCTTGCCGGACCAGATATCATCCGGCTTTGGCGAGGACAGGCCGATTTCGGGTGGGCGGTTGATCGGCAGGTAGCCAAACTCAATCGAATCCACCTGCGGGACAGCCGGTCCGACCCCGTCAAGATCAACTCGGCACTGTAGAAAACGCCGCTCTGGGCTCTGCACTGAGGCGCTCACGCCAGCCGCCACCGGCTGCCAGTCGCTCCACGTGGCATCGGGGTGGCCAGTGTTCCCAGAGCGCGTCCAGATGGTCACGTGGGCGTTCTCCGCCGCTCTCACACGAGAACGAACCGCTCCCCAGTCTGAGGTCGCGCCGGCGTCGCGCACTGGCGAAGTGTAGCGGCCGCTCCGATTCGCTGACGGGTCGAGCTTCACGATCTCCCCCGTGTCGGCCGCAGTGAGGTAGAGCGCGCCCGACGCGTCACCGGCCAGTGCGGCCACAAAGACGCTTCTGGCATCGTAGAGCTGCGCCCATGACTGATCGGGCCAGATGGCGTAGACGCTTGCCTCGGGGCCAGCCGCCGCATAGACAACACCAGTGGCGCTCACTTGGAGCGCCAGCACGTGCTTTCCCTTCGTCTTCAGCAGCTCTCGCGCGGCTCCGTTCTTGTCGATCCGAAGCACGCGACCGTCGGGTGATGTGCCGACATAGAGATTGCCGGCGGCATCGACCGCGATGCTCTGGGCCGACGACTTCTCGATCTCAAACACCGACCGCGTCGAGCCGTCCGGAGAGACCGCGTAGACCTTCCCCTTTGGCGAAGTGGCGAGATAGAGAGTGCCGTCAGCGCCCGCGGCCATGGCGACGATGTGGCGGTCAGCGGCGGAAAAGGCGAGGGCGGGCTTCCCATCTGAGGAGATGCGGAACAGCTTACCCTCCGGGCCGGTGGCGGCCCAGACATCTCCCGAGTCGCTCACGATCATCGCCCACACGTTCGGTGCGGGGAGTTTGCACAGCACGGAGGGCTTGGCGCCGGAAGTGACGCGGTACACCGTCCCGCTGGGTATGGCAGCGGCATAGACGGCCCCGTCTTTGCCTATCGCCACGGCCTGCACCGCCGCGTCATCGGTCTCAAGGGCTACCGTCACCTTGCCGTCGGCCCCGATCTTCCACAGTTTGCCGTCTGACCATGAGCCAGCGTAGACCGTCCCATCAGGGGCAACGGCGACCGGCCAGACGCACTGCGCCGTTACCTGCGCGAGCAAGGTCGGCTTCGGCGCCAAGATCAGACCGCCGGTGCTCACAATGCCCACACCGTCCGCCTTTCCACCGGCTAGATCCTTGTCGCTGCTTAGCCGCCAGATGGATGCCATCCGACCCACCGCATCGCCCTTGGAGGCCACGCTGACGGTAGGCTCCCCTGCAGCCGACGAGGTGATGATCTCCGTTTCCCCCACAGAGCCGACTTCGTCCCAGCTCGGCATCGTGATCTCGTCCTCTGAGAGGAACTCGTCGCCCTCGTCGGTCATGCCGCCGCTGGAGGCGGCGTGAGTCGAAAAGCCGAAACCCGAGAACAGCCCCATCAGCCCAGGCGGCATCTCGTCGAAGTTCGACGAGCCGTACTGGGGAGCAGGCGGCCTGCCGCCCTTGTCTTTCTCCTCCCCTTCCACGACCAGCGATGCGACGCTATACCCCGAGACCATCCATTCGGTTCGGGAGCGACTCTCTACATAGTCGCGCAGCGGCCGCAGGCGAGCGCCCGAGGACGATCTAAGGACATCCATCACCGCAGGGGGCAGGTCGTGAAGCTCGAAGCCCCGCGCCTCTACGCCCACCGTCGGCAGCGCCACCTGCACGACGATCTGGTCATTGCTGGGCCGATCCAGCATCTGCCCGACCATTTGCGCGAGCGACTCGGGACGCGGCTCGCTGATCTCCAGCCGGGAGCGCAGCCACTCGGCCGACCGCCCCCCCGCAATGCCGACCTGCACGCGGCCGGGTGGACAGTTCTCCGGCACGCGAATCTTCTCAACGCGCGTGATCCGACCCACGTTCGCCGCCCTCAGGATGGCGGTCACCTGCACCTCTTCGCCAGGCCTGACCTTGTGCTTGTCCAGCACGATCTGTTCGAGTCGTGCTACGCGGCGCTTCTTGCTCATCTCCACCTTGATCCCCAGGCGGGAGAGCTTGACTTCGCCGAACTCACTGTTCTGGAGCGCATCGAGAATCTGGTTCAGCTCCTCCGTGGCCGAAGCTACTCCGGCGCCGGACCCAAGCAGCAGGGCGAGCAGCCCGCCGCCTTCCTCCATCGCATAGGTGTTCTTACGCGTGAGGTGTGGGAGGCCTTCGGCGTCTAGCGCGAACGAGACGCGAGTTGTCCCTTCGCTGGGGGGACCCACGCTCTGGATAGCCCCCGCCATGGCAACCGTCAACAGCATCGTCGTCAGAGACTTGTTGCGGACCACATGGAACGCGTAGTTGCGGGTAGCATGCCGATCCTGGTCGACTACCCCAACGGTCGTGTCTATGAGCTTTGCAGGTTTGCCCAGTCGGCCTCCGATGCACCAGGGTCGGTCCTCGGTGAACCGGCCCAGCGCCTGCCCACCGGAGGCTAGCTTGAACGAGATCTCCGATGACGGCATGATGCCATGGACATAGGCCGCGACCAGGGGGATATCGGCCGATCCCAGGCTCGACATGGTGTGCCCGAAGGCGAGCACCAGGTCTCCCTTGACATAGGTAACGGTGCCAACGGCGGTGATGTCGAGGTCACCCCCCATCAGACGGGCGCCAACGGCCGATCCAGGCGCCAGGCGGCCGCTGATGTGAGACATGGAGCCCGCACCCGATACGGGGGTCAGGCCCATTGGTGCGAGTGAAGTCCTGAGCAGCGAGAGTGCGGTCGGGTTCAGACCACTCACCATGAGGGGCGTCGCCACCGGCACCAGGGACATGGAACCGGCCGTCGCGGAGGCCGGGGCCGCCGCGCCGACTGTCGCTCGCTCGACGCGCTTGCCATCGATGACAAACGGCTGAGTAGCCTTCAGAGTACCTGACCGCTTGACCGGGGACGATCCGGGCTGGAACGCCTCGAGCATCTGAGCGATGGGCGTAACGCCTGCCACAGGACGCTTCGCAAAGGGCCAGGCATAGGCGAGAGCGCCAACTAGCTTGCCGCGAATGTAGATGGGGCTGCCGCTCATCCCGGCCGCCACACCGAACCCCTTGCTTACGGGCGGACCGGAATCGACGGTAACCAGGATGATGTCGCCGCCGAAGTCCACTCGCCGCAGCACGCCGATCACGGTGACGCCGAAGCTCTCTATCTTGGTGCCGGAGAAAACGCTCTTGCCAGTCCCCTTCATGCCGGGGCGGATCTCATCCACCGTCATCATCTCGCTGCGGGCGATTAGAGGCGCGGCTGCAGCCGCGAGCTTCGCCGTTCCGCCTATCGCGAAGACAAGCGCGGCCGCTGCCGCGGCCGCACGGGTAACCCATCTGAGCCTCATTCGGAAGCCTTTCTCAGCCCATCGCGCCACGTCGGCTCACTTGGCGAGAGCAAGCTTGATGTTCATCAGCATCTTCGTGGTCATCTGCATGCCCGACATCTCCGGGGCGGCCATCGCCATCTTCATGTCCATTCCCACCGACCCCTCGCCGCTCACATAGATGCTGCTCTCGTAGTCGTAGTACCACACGAGATCGCCCCGGAGGGTGGCCTCCATTTCCGAGCCTTCGGCCGCTTCCCCCGGGAGGTCAAAGGAAAGCGGTCCCTTGAAGCTGGTTCGGATCTTGGCGCAGTTTCGGCCCTGGTATGGGGCCACCGCGAGCAGGCGGGAGGCGAGGGTCAGGTTGATCTCCGGGCCGCCCTCGACAGAGGGGACCTTCATCTCGTCGGACCAGGTGTCGCCGGCCTTCACTTCGCCCTCGGGAAAGGCGGCGAAGTTGGCGAAGCTGGACCAGCTCCCCGCGCCCCCGGTCATGAAGTCCTGCGCGCCAGACTTGCCCCCGAGATCGGACTCGATCGTCTTCACCATTCGCCCGCGGCGATCCATGTCAGCGACGACTTTCCCCTTCGGCACGTCTTCGCTCTGGGACTGCCCGGCCGCCTTCGCCGTGAACTTCCCACCAGTGACGCGGGTCTCGATGCGCACCGTGTCGGCGGTCTCCGAGAGCGCCTTCGAGGTGTACTGGATGGCGCCGCTCAGCTCCATGCGCATGGGCTCCGGCATGCCCTCAACACTGGTCTCGGTGCGGCCCGCCATGCTGACTTTGTACTTGGCGGTATCCCCAACCTTCGGGGAATAGCGCAGCAGCACGGCATGTGCCGGCAAGCCGGCCGCCAGCCACAGACAGAGCGCGACCCCCACGATATGCCCTCTTCTCATCTCCGCCTCCTTCGCCACATCAGATGATCGGCAGCTCCTCGGCCATCGGTGAGCCGGTTAAGGTCTCGGCGCCATCCTCCCCTACCAGCACCAGGTCCTCAAGCCGCACTCCTCCGATATCGGCCAGATAGATTCCGGGTTCCACCGTCACCACACTTCCGGCTTGCAGCTTTGTCTCGATCTCTCGTGCCAGGCGCGGCCCCTCGTGGACATCTATGCCCACGCCATGTCCCAGGCCGTGCCCGAAGGCGTCACCGTACCCGGCGGCCTCGATCATGGTCCGCGCTACCGCATCTACCTCACCACAGGCTGCGCCCGGCTTCACCGCGGCTGCGGCCGCGCGCTGCGCCCGGTAGCAGATCGAGTAGATCTCCGCCGCCTGTGGCGAGGCTTCTACACTGGCGAACGTCCGCGTCATGTCGGAGCAGTATCCCGCTACGCGAGCCCCAATATCGATGACCACCAGGTCGCCCGGCTGTAGCCTTCGCTCGGTCGTCTCCGCATGGGGAAGAGCGCTGTGAGGCCCAAAAGCCACGATCAGGTCGAAGGCGGCTGCTTCGGCCCCGGCGCGGCGCATGTGGAACTCTCCCTCCAGAGCGACCTCCCGCTCCGTCACACCCGGGCGAAGGAGCCTCACCATGGCCGCTAGCGCGTCGTCGGCGAGATGCGCGGCCGCGCGGATGCAGGCGACCTCGGCGGCCGACTTGACGACACGAAGCTCCTCCACTGGCGAAGCGGGCGTCAGCTCCACCCCCTCCGCCCCTTGCGCAAGTTGTTCCTTCGCCTCACAGGTGAGGTGGCCGCCCTCGAAGCCGACCCGGCGCAACTCCCATGTCTTCGCCAGGGCGCCCAGGTTGAAGTAGAGCTTCCGCGGGATCTCCACGAACTCACAGTCAGTCGCCTGCTCTCTCGCTTGAAGGCGGTAGCGGAAATCGCTGAGGAGCGCGGCGCGATCCCGCGACACCAGCAGCGCCCCAGAGGATCCGGTGAAGCCGCTGAGATAGAAGATGTTGCTCGGCGTGGAGACCACCAGCCCGTCGAGATCCGCCTCGGCCAGTCGCGCGCGCAGCCGCCCCAGGCGCTGCTGGTGTTCGGCGCTCACTGCCGGCCTGCGTCAAACCGCGCTGCCAGCGCCCGAAGGGCCAGCAGGTAGCTACCCGGGCCGAAGCCACAGACTTGGCCAATGCAGGCGGGTGCGACCATCGAGCGCCGCCGGAACTCCTCTCTGGCGTGGATGTTCGAGAGGTGTACTTCAACCGTGGGCAGGCCGACGGCCTTGATGGCATCATAGATGCCGATGCTGGTAGTGGTGAACCCGGCCGGGTTGATAATGATTCCCTGGGCCCAGTCCGCCGCTTCCTGGATGGCGTCGATGATCTCTCCCTCGTGATTGGTCTGGACGATGCGTGTTTCCAGGCTCAGCTCGCGGGCGAGCGATTCGATCTCGCGGTTGATCTCGGCGAGCGTGGTCGTGCCGTAGATCTCCGGCTCCCGCTTACCGAGGAGATTCAGGTTGCAGCCATGGATCACCATCACGTGCTTGCCAGCCATCCAGGTCCCCTTGCCACTTCACTCTGTCAGGTGGGCGAGGCATCCCCTGCCCACAGCCGCAACTACAGGCCCAGCACCATTCCCACTTCGCCGCAGTCCGGGAACTTCGGGCAGCGGATGCACTCCGTCCAGACCTTCTGGGGAAGCTCTGCCTTCTCCACTTTGCGGAAGCCGAAGCGGACGAAGTAGTCGGGGATGTAAGTGAGCACGAATAGCCGAGGAACCCCGAGCGTCTTCGCGTCCTCCAGACAGGCCTTCACCATCCGGTCGCCGAGCCCCTGGCACCGCGCGCTCTCGCTCACCGCCAGGCTTTTCACCTCAGCCAGATCGCTCCAGGTGACGTGCAAAGCGCAGCAGCCGACAACGGCCCCGTCCACCTCGGTGACGAAGTAGTCGCGGATGTTCTCGTAAAGCTCGCTGAGCGACCGGGGAAGCATCTGGTCCTGCTCAGCGAAGAAATTAATCAGGCGCTGAATCGCGGTCACATCCTCGATACGCGCCCGCCTCAATGTGGTCTCCATGCATCGGATTCTAGCACAGCCAAGGGGGCGGAACAAGCGGAGAAGGGCGTGACCACGAAAGAAGGGTTATGCCCGCGGAGACGCTGTTCTCTCGCGCCCGGTCTGCCGTCGCCCGATCCAGAGTTCCCCGCAGGAGAGCGACCACTCATCGGGGAAGTAGCTACTGGTGGTCATTGCGGCTGATCAGGGAAATGGCCGCGGCTGGCTGCGACTCATCGTGAAGGTGGTTTGCAGGACTCCTATGAGCGATCCCAACACGGACATC
>Ga0315284_10009986_pt1 | contig 13517 bp, 11 predicted proteins | sample YL17G09_16_MG_FD_203696 | JGI IMG/M metagenome (GOLD analysis project Ga0315284, IMG submission 203696) | Sediment microbial communities from Yellowstone Lake, YNP, Wyoming, USA - YL17G09_16 | ecosystem: Environmental > Aquatic > Freshwater > Lake > Sediment | place: USA: Wyoming | collected...
CGTCTCCGAGCCGTACCGAGCGAAAGTCCTGAAATGAGTCAAGTTTGGTGAGACGCACGAAGCTCCGCCAAATATGCGTTCCGATCCTACTCGACGGTTTGAGGCGGAGTTTCCCGCACCAGGGCTTAATGCTCGTGCCCATGCTCGTGCGCCACGATGTGCTGATGCGGGTGGCTGTGCACGAGGCCGCCGTGGCGATGGGTGTGGGCGTGGATCAGGTTGACGGCGAGCAGCAGATCGAGGTTGTCGAGGATCGACAGCGTGGGAGCATCGGCGACCAGGCGGTGTTCCTCGCTCAACACCAGCGCGCGGTCGGCCAGGTGGGGCACCAGCGTCAGGTCGTGGGTGGCGGTGATCAGCGTCATGCCCGCCCCGTGCAGCGCCTCCAGCAGCTCCAGCAGCAGCGACTGGCTGCGCGGGTCCAGCCCGGCGGTGGGCTCATCCAGCAGCAGCACCGACGGGTTCACCACCAGCAGTGAGGCCAGCGCCACCCGCTTCTGCTCGCCGGCGCTCAACGTCTGCGGCGCGCGGTCGCGCAGGTGGGCGATTTCCAGCAGCGCCAGCGTGTCGTCGATGCGCGTCCGGATCTCCTCCTGTGCCCAGCGCAGTTGCAGCGGCGCGAAGGCCAGCTCCTCCTCCACACCGGCGCAGAAGAGCTGCGCGTCGGACTGCTGGAAGAGGAACCCCACCTCCTGGCGGAAGCGTGGCCCGAATGGCGGACGTTCCAGGGTTCCCTCGCTCAACCCAGTGCCGAACGCGCTGATGCGCCCCGCGGTGGGAAAATACAGCCCATCCAGCAGGTGCAGCAGCGTGGACTTCCCGCTGCCGTTCGCCCCCAGCAGCGCCAGTCGCTCCCCCGGCTGCACGGTGAAGGACACCTCCTCCAGGCACGCCGGGCGGCCGGGGTAGGCGAAAGAAATATTCTCAATGGTAAATAAGTTGTCCATCGTGCCCTTTGTCTGAACCTTGATTTGCTTGATTGAAGGATTATCTTGATAATGTGTTTGCTCAATCAAAATATCCTTCAATCAAGCAAATCAATATTCAGACAACCAATTATCGTATAAGCAGCAGCCCTGCCACTGCTAGAATCATCGCCGTCAGGAACGCCCACTCCCGCCATGTCCAGCACGGCTCGTCCAGCAGGTAGACTTCACCGGTGTAGCCGCGCGAGATCATCGCCAGGTGGACGGCGTTGCCGAGCTTCTGCGTCCGGCGGAACAGCGCGCCGATGCCGGCGGCCACCCACGCCTGCTCCTGGCGCAGCGAGCCGGGGGCGATGGAGCGGCTGAGCTTGGCCGCGTGAATCTCCTCCGCCGCGCGCACGATCACCGCCAGGTAACGCTCCATCATCAACAGCAGCATGACGAAGATTTTCGGCGCTCCCAGCGCGCGCAGGCCGTGAAACAGTCGGGTGGGCCGCGTGGTGACGGCCAGTAGCAGCGCCAGCGACACGCAGACCGCCACCCGCAGCACGAAAGTCGCCGCGAAGCGCAGTCCGGCTCCCGTCACTGCCAGCGGCTCATGCAGTTGCCATGGGCCGACGTGCGTGATATGGCCGGGTGCCCACAGCGGGATGCCGGGTGTGAACACATTCAGCATGGCGGGCAGGATGATGAGGGCGGAGAAGAACGGCGCCGCCAACCAGGCCCCGGCGAAGCGCCGTGTCGGCACCCGGGAGGCGACCGCCAGCACTACGCACAGCAGGTAGGCGAGTCCCAATGCCGCCGGACTGTGCAGCAGCGTGACCACCACCACCAACCCGATCAGTCCCGGCACCTTCGCCCGCGGCTCGATGCGCTGCAAAAGCCCATCGCGGGAAGCGATGGCGTCGTCGCCGAGCATCGCCGCCAGCAGCCGTGCCAGACTGTTCAGCGTGCGTCGGGTGATGTTGCGGCGCGGCGCAGCCGGAAGGTCAGGGATGTCAGGTGCGGCTCGTGGTTGCATCCACCCCGGGAGGGAGTTCATCCGTGTCCTTTCGCGCGAAGAGTTTTTGCAAGCCCAGCACCAGCAAGGTCAGCGCCAGCACGCCTAGCAGGCCGCAGGCCACATAGATCAGGCTCAACTGCCACAGGGGCGCGGTTTCCAGTCCGGGCAGCGCGTAATCCGGCAGCGGCGCCTTCCAGACCGCGCTCAACCGTTCGAGATGGATCGGCACCTGCGCGGATTGGCCGTGCTCCGCCAGCTTCGCCGGCAGCTCCTCCGGCCCCCACTCGCCCCACGCGCCGCCGGCCTTCATCAGTGCGGGCACATACAGCCCGAGGGGGGTGAACAGCACCAGTATGCCCAGCGCCAGCGCCAGCCGCACGATCGGTGCGCGCCGCGAAGGCACGGCCTGCGGCAGCAGCGACGGGTCGGTGCGCGCCACGTAGGCCAGCACCAGTCCGGTCACCACCGCCTCCACGAAGCCGAACAGCAGCAAATGCTCGCCCGCCATCATCGGCACCGCCACCTTCAGCCCGAAAGGATTGTAACCGCGAGCGATGAGCGGTTGGATGCCGAGCAGCACCGCGGTGGACAGGGCGGCGGCGTTGAGTCCTACATAGCCGCCTATCGCTCCGGCGATGAGCTGCCGCGAGACGGCCGGCGTCCGTCCGGCGATCAGCCGGTAAGTCCACCAGCCGGTGAACGGCATCACTACCGCCATGTTGAAGCAATTCGCGCCGACTGCGGTGATCCCGCCGTCGCCGAAGAGCAGCGCCTGCACAATCAGCGCCAGCGAGACCGCGATCACTGCCGCCCAAGGGCCGAGCAGTACCGCGATGAGCACCGCCCCCACCGCGTGCCCGGTGGTGCCGCCGGGGATGGGCACGTTGAACATCATGATCACGAAGCTGAACGCCGCCCCCAGCGCCAGCAGCGGCACCTGCCGCAGCCGCAGCGTATTGTTGATGCGCTTCGACGCCCACGTCCACAGCGCGGCCATGGCGGCGTAGGCCGGTAAATAGGTTTGCGGGCTGAGATATCCGTCGGGAATATGCATGGAACACCTCGTTATTCAACACCACGGTAGGAACAGCCGAAAATCAGATGCAGTGTGAATTCCGTGTCGCCTCCGTCGTTCGGAAACAAAACGCCGGCGAAGATGCCGGTACACTCCGTCAACTGGTAGCCTAGAGCGACGGATGAGTAATTCTCATCACCTTCGGTGTAATCCACCCCCAGGTTGATCTTCTCCGTCAGATCGCGATCCGCGCCGATGAACCAGCGAGTTTTATCTTCCAGCCGCATCCCGCCGAGGTGCAGTCGGAGGGCCTGGAGGTCGGCCGTGCCCACCAGGTATGGCACCGACTTCACGCCTTCACCGACGCCGCTGACACCGAGGGCCAGCGCCCGGGTACAGTCGGCATTCTGCGCCAGCACGTATTTGGCATTGAGCAAGACGCGCGGGTCGGCATCCTCGGACAGGTCGAAATCGACGCCCACCTCGAACCGGTCACCGATGCCGGCTTCGGTGTTCAGAATGTAGACGTCCGCCCGCGGCACCGGCAGCAGACCGTCCGTCTGCAGCTCAATGGAATACTGGCCGGCACCCACCACGTCGGCGGTGGGGATGACGGCCAGGCCGCTGTAGCAGCCCCAGGCCGGACCGGCGGCGAGCATCGACAGCCAGCCCCAAACGACGATGAAGAGGGGACATGCGCGTTGCAGTGACATGGCAGGAACTCCTTCTCGATGTTATTGCTTAAGACCATTTTTTCATTCACCATTCACTACTTACTATTACACTACTTACTTATTACTTACCCAACCCCTTTGCCGGTGGTCGAGCACGCCAGCTCGCCGTGCTTCACGCCGCGCGTGCTGATGAGCGCGTCAGCGATGTCTTTGACCCGCGCGCTCTCCCCGCGCATCACCACCACCTCCAGGCAGTTGTGCGCGTCCAGGTGGATATGCGTGCTGCAGATGATTGCATCGTGATACCGGTGCTGCAGCTCGGTGAGCACGTCGCCCAACTCATGCTCGTGATGCTCGTAGACGATGGTTACAGTGCCCACCACCTCGGCCTGCGGATCCGCCCACTCCTGCTGCACCAGCTCCCGGCGCACCAGATCGCGGATCGCCTCCGAGCGCGAGGTATACCCCCGTTTCCTGACCAGCGCATCGAAGCGCGACAGCAGTTCGTCCTCGATTGACACGCCGAAGCGTTCCAGATTAGACATGCGATACTCCGTAACACGAATTGTCGAATCGTAACACGATGAACAATAATAATCAACCAGCTCAGGGACTGTACCGAGCCCGCGAAACCAAAGCCAGCCATTAAATTTAGCGCCGGCAAGGAAACCAGCGGGACTGTCCCTATAGGCGTTAAGATAAGGAAAGGGATTAATGAAAAATGAAAAATGCAAATTAAAAAATGCCGAATGATTTGCTATCTTAGCTATCAGTAGCGTATTAAAGCAACGTAGACACTAAATATGTAAAACATTTTACACTTTTCATTTTGCATTTTTCATTGTGCTTTAACCCCTTTCCTTATCTTAACGCCTATGGGGACTGTCCCCCCTCGTGTGAGAGGCAAACCTATCCACGCGGGGGGGACAGTCCCGCTGATCACATTAGCGGCATTAAAAATAGAGAGACGGGCTTCGGTTCCGCGGGCTCGGTACAGTCCCCGAACATTCGTCAGGGTGTTGCCATCTCCGTAAAAATACGGTACTTTAGAACCGCTTCAAAGACAAAAGGAGAGGCTTACCCATGCAATATCGTCCCCTGGGGAAGACGGGCTTACAGGTCTCGGCGTTGGCGATGGGCTGCATGCGGCTGCCGGCGGAGAATCCGGAGCTGGCGGCGAAGATCATCGACAAGGCGATCGCGAGCGGTGTGAATTATTTCGAGACGACCCGCGGCTACATCGGCGGGAAATGCCAGCACCTGGTGGCGCCGGGATTGAAAGGCCGCAGCCGCGGTCTCATCGTCTCCGGCAAGGCGGGCATCAGCGCGGACACCACCGCGGAGAGCTACCGCAAGGAAATCGAGCTGCAGATGCAGATCCTCGGCGTCGATTACCTGGAGTTCTTCCAGGTGGGCTGGTTCAGCCTGGACCGGCTGGAGCTGCTGACGAAGAAGGGCGGCGCGCTGGAAGCGCTGGAGGGGGCGCGCGCCGAAGGTTTGATCGGCCACATCGGCTGCACCGGCCACGACACACCGGAGAACTACACGAAGATCGTGGAGAGCGGCGTCTTCGAGAGCGTCACCCTCCCGTATAATATGATCTCCCGCCAGTATGCTCCCACCATCAAACGCGCCGGCGAGCTGGGCGTGGGCGTGGTGGCGATGTGCTCGGTGTCCGGCGGCATTCTGGCCAGCCCCTCGCCACAGTTGCAGGCGCTCATCCCCGGCGGGGCAAGGACCACCGCCGCCGCCGCGCTGCAGTTCGTGCTGGCCAACCCGAATATCAGTTGTGCCTGCTCGGGCATGACCCACCTGGAGATGCTGCGCGAAAACGTGGAGACGGTGAGCAGCTTCAACGGCGTGACGCCGGAACAATTCGCCGAGATGGATAAAATTCTCGACCAGTTCGCCGGGATGTGGGACAAGCTGTGCACGAACTGCAAGTATTGCATGGACTGCCCGAACGGCGTGGACATCCCGTGGAACTTCCACCTCTACACCTTCGCTAAAGTCTACAGCATCATGGAATGGCCGAAGGCGCAATATGCCGCCATGGAACCCGGCAAGCGCGCCGACGCCTGCCTCCGCTGCGGCGTCTGCGAGCCCAAATGCCCGAACTCCATCCACATCATGGACCAGCTCGAGGAAGTGGCGGCGCTACTCGGGGAGAAGTGAAGGGCTGGAAGTGCGACTCTCCGTCTGGGAGGAGGCGGGAGTTCCGCTCGAGCATAGGCCCAGTCCTCACCTTTAACCTGCGGGGCTCCCGCATCCTTCCAGACAGAGAATCGACCTTCCACCGCTTACCGGTTGTCTTTCCGGTTCTACATCCTTCACTCGATTGTCACCTGCCCGCGGCGGTTGCCCAGCTCGATCAACGCCCGGCCGGCGATGGCGCGCTTGCCGAAGGCGACGCCGGGCAGGCGTTCCGGGTTCAGGATGAACACGTCCCTGCCGGCCGGGGTGATGACCTCGAAGTGTTCCGCGCGATACCGCGCGCCTCCTGCCAGCGGCATTGACCGAATACTCACTATCGGCGGTTTGCCGGCGAACGGGAAGAGCACGGTGGCGAAGCCCAGGCAGCCGTCGTAGGGCAGCTCCATCCACGCGCGCAGGCGGAGGTGGCGCCAGTGGTCGGAGACGGGCGGCCCGTGCGGCTCGGTTACCTCTTCGGGCAGAAAATCGTCGCCGATCTCCGCCCGGCGGACCGATTCCGGGTAGGCCCAGGCAAGCAGGCAGGCGCCACGCCCGTCCGTGCGCGCCAGGCCGGGGCCCAGCACGCGGAATCCCCGCGGGGAGTGCCACCAGAGCGAAGTGGAGCGGTTGAAGCGATCGCTCCCCTTGCCGCGCACCGAATCCAGCACCAGCAGGTAGCCCGGATGCTTCACGAAGAGGATGGTGCGGCGGACGATCAGGTCGGCGCTCATCTGAAAATCGCGGTGCTCGTTCCGCGGCGCTTCCCGGTAGGCGGTGTGACAGGCGGAGAAGTAATCGAGCGCGCTGTCGCTGTGCCAGTGCACGTCCTGCCCGGCGATCGGGCGCGCGTCGTAGAGGAAGCCATCGACCAGCAACTGGTTGTGCGCCTGCGGACCGCGCCAGAGGACATCCATCGGGTGCTCATACGGGCCGAAGCGCGGCACCTCCTCGATCAACACTTCGCCCAGCGCGCGAAAATTCAGGCTCAACAGGTCGTGGTGCGAGTGCCAGCCGGCGAATTCGCCGAAGCTGACGGTGGCGTAGGCGTTCGTTTCCTTCGCCCCGTTGCGCATGATGGCTACGCCGGCGCCCTCCAGCAGGTAGGAGCGGCCGCGATCGATGTCCAGATCGCGCGGGGTGTCCGGCGGGAAGATGCCTCCCGCCAGCGCCTGGTCGAACACCTTGCCCAGCGGCTGCAGGCCGCCTTCGTCGCCGTAGCTGGGCGGCCTGTCATTGCCGTCCAGCGTGTAGGCGTAAAAGCGATAGGCTCGGCGCAGGCCGTGGAGGAAATGGGTCTCGCGGCCGCGCAGGCCGCCGGTGCGGCGGGCGAACGTCCAGGCGTGGGTCAGCCGGCTGACGGTGTAGTAACCATACCACCAGTTGCGCTCCAGGTGCCCGCCGTCGCGGTAGAAGCCGCGGTCGAAATCGGTGTCCAGGTGGGACAGGCTCTGCTCCTCCCAGGCGGCGGCTTCGCGGAACTCCGGCAGCGTGCGCGCGGTGAAGAAGAGGCCGTAGTTCGCGGCGGTGAAGATGTTGTGCACGATGTAGCGAGCGGTCACCCGGTACATCTCGCGCCCCAGGCCGAGCAGCAGCTTCAGCGCCGCTTCGGCGACGCCGGCGGGCATGCCGCCGGTGTGGAGCAGCGCCAGGTAAGCCGTCCAGAAGCACTGGTATTGATAGTGCGCGCCGAGCATGGTGTAGAGCGGATACCGGCCGACTTTGGGGAGCATGCTGCCGTTGCGATGCACGGCCTGCAGCGCGTTGATGAGGAAGATGCGCGCCGAGCGGCTGCCGGTGTTGATCAGTTGCAGCGCCACCGGATACAGGTTGTCCATGGCGTTGCTGAGCACGTCGGGATCGGTGGTATTGGGCGAGGCGTTGAGCGGCCCGATCCGCTGCCTGAAGTCGAGGGCCGGTATTTTGCCCGCCTTTGCCGCCTCCTCGCGGGCGATCAGCCGGAATTCCTCGCGCGCGGCAAGGTGATACCGCGCCAGCGCCGCGTAGGCCTGCGTTTTCTCGCCCGCCTGGCCCAGGCGGATGGCCTCCGCCAGCAAATCGGGCGCCGGATCATGCGCCGGAACCGCCAGGCTCGACCAGAAGTTGGCCTCGGTGATGTCGTGGATGTCGCGCTGTAATGTCTCTGTCATAAGCACCCCGCCTGAACTGCCGGTGAATCGTCTCTCCGCCCGGTGACTGAGATGTAACATATCACCATCGATCATGCGCTGGCAAGGGGGAGAGCTTATCGGTGTTCATGAACCACAGAGACGAAAATAGGTTTCTGGTTTGTGGTTTCTCGTTTCTCGATCATGCCGGCTCCTTCAGGACCCGCAGGAGCACCAGGAGGGTGCTCCCCAATTCCATAGCCAGGGAAATACGACCTGTCCGCCGTAGTTTCAGCGAAGGAGGAGGCTTCCCCTGGACAGCCGGTGTCCATCTGTCCCTCCGCTGCACCGACCGAGGCAGCCCGGATAAACAGCATCGACGAGTATCGGTTCACATTCTCGTATGCAAGCCGGATTGATCCGGCGTGTTACCATAGCCCGGCGATTGAGAGTGTATCGAAAAAAATCTTGCTCTGTCACTTTAGGCCAGCACCGCCTACCGTCAAGCAGCCCAGTGGTGGTGTCGGAGGACGCACGCTTCCATTGCGGCTTGCCACCGCTGAGCGAGCGACTGGACGGCAACAGGCATCAGACGATCAAGACGATTCTGCTGCCTCCGCGGCAGATAACGGACTGTCTGCGTTCGCCGCCGAGTGCGCTGCAGCGCTGTTGTACCGAGCGCCCACGCCGTCAGCGGATTTCGCAGCCTGACCAGGTTGCGGCTTTCTTGGAGGCCAGAGAGCTGGTAACTGTAACATGACGCATATGGAGCCGAGGGGTGAGGGCCCGTGCCACGCACGACGCCACCGATCCCAGGGTTTACGCTTTCGTGAGTTTCCACACGTCCGGCGTCATGTTGTTGCCGGCGACCATCCACAAGGCGTTTTGATACACGAACACGCTGGCGGCGTGCCGCGGGAGCCAGGGGGTGTCCGTCAGCTCGTGCCATTCCACGCCGTCGGCGGAATCCCAGACATCGTTGCGGTTGCCGTGGTTCCAGCCTTCCAGCACCCATAGCTTGTTGTCGAAGACGGCCACCTCGTGGTATTCCCGCGGTTCCCACGGCGCATTCGCCGTTTCCAGCTCCCAGTGGATGCCGTCGGCCGTGCTCCATACGTCGTTGAAAAACTTGCGGTTGGGGTGATCGGGTGTGTCGTAGGTGCCGCCTCCCAGCAGCCAGATGCGGCCTTCGTACACCGCGCAGCCGCCGATCTGGCCGCGCGCCGTCCACGGGGCGTGATCGAGGACGCGTTCCCAGATGGCGCCGTCTTCCGAGCGCCACACGTCGTTGTAGAACAATTCGGGCGCAGGCGCATGCGAAGGCATCGTCTGGCCGCCCATCACCCAGATGGCATCATTGAAGGCAACGGTATGATGCAGCGCGCGCAACCCCCACGGCACGGCATCCGCCACCTGCGTCCAGCGCACGCCGTCCTTGCTGTTCCAGACGTCGGTCTGGTAATGCCCCTGGTTGCAATCGCCGCCCACGATCCACATGCGGTCGTGGTGCACGACATAGCCGGCGGTGTGCCGCCCTTCCCATGGCGCCTGCAAGATCTCCAGCGCCCAATCCTCACCGTCGTGGGACGACCACACCTCGCTGTTGCAGATCTTCGGGAAGTGCACCTTGTCGCCGGGGTTCCACCCCCCGAGCAGCCACATGCGGTCGTCAAAGGTCAGCGCCCCCGCGCCGTCACGGGCGGCAAAATCCGCCTGCTCCGTCACGCAGGTCCAGCGATAGGGTTCTGCCATGGTGTGCTCCTTTCATTGATCGTCCCTTCGATCAGTCTCCACTTTAAGGCAAGTATTCCGGATTAGTTCCAGCACATCGGGTAAGTTATGTTTGATATCCGCATTGCTGACCGGAATCATCCTCAATCCGCTTGCCATGAGTATTGCATCCCGTTCACCATCATATTCCACTTGCTGCTGATGAACGCTGCCATCGATTTCCACAATGACACCAACGTGTTGGCAGTAAAAATCGACGATAAATCCGTCTATGATTTGCTGTCTGCGAAAATGGAATCCTGCCAATCGGTTTGCGCGGAGATACTGCCAGAGGATCTTCTCTTCCGGCGTCATCTCATGCCGAAGGTCAAGTGCCAGCTCTCTTTTCGCATTACTGATGACATTCCCGCGAACAACCCCATAACGGCGCATATGAATATCCTTATCTCGACCTGTTTGTGGTGGCGGCGCTCCGGCCCGGTATATGGTGTATTGACCGGCAGCTCGCAGTCAATCGAGTAGTTGAAGAACAGCTTCATCACGCTCTCCCGCCGGCACAGGCCGCCACCACCGCGTCGATAATCCGGCAATCCTCTTCGCTCACCGCCGGTTGGTGCTCGCGCAGGAGCCGCTGCCAGCGTGCCTTCGCCGCGTCACAGGGATCGACATACGGCATGCGGCTGCCGGTGGCATCGAACAGGTCTTTGTGGATGAACTCCTCGCCATCGCGGATATAATGCAGGGTGTGCGGGTGCACGAAATAGTCGCCGTCGAAGCCGATCTCCCGCATCATCTCCACCGCCAGCGTGTCCTCGGTCACGGTAAGCCCGCGGCGGAGGCGCAGCAGGTTGCGCAGCATCTCATGGTGGAGCATCAGCAGCTCATAGGAGACGGCGCTGCAGCGCGCTGCAGCGCCGGCGTTGACCGTCACGTGAATGCCGGAGAGCATCGCGGCCTGCAGGCCCTGCGTCATCTCGTAGCCGGCCTGGAAATCGACTGCCCGCGAGTCGGATGCCGGACAGGCGTAGGACGGAATCCCGTAGCGCCGCCCGAGCTGGGCGCCGGCGGCGATGACCAGCGCCGATTCCGGGCCGGCTTCGTCCAGCTCCGAGGTGCGCATGTCCATTTTGAACTGCTCGTTGTCAAACAGGCAGGGTGAGCCGGGGCGGATGGCCTGCACCAGGCACAGGGCGGCCAACTGCTCGGCGAGCTTCATCACCAGCGCGCCGGCCATGGTCGCCGGCCCCCGCATGCCGTTAATCGCCCCGCCCATCAGCACGATAGGCACGCCTTCCCGCGCCGCGATCATCATCGCCCGCGCGGCGTCCGGACCGAGCGTGAAGCCGGGCAGGATGGTGCCGAGCATGCCGATAATGGGTCGCGCCGACAGGTCGTCTGTGCCGGCGAGCGCCTTCGCCATGGCGACGAACGCCTCGTTGGCGCGGGCTTCCACCGGGCAGGCCAGACAGAACTTGCTGCTGCCCTTCAGCGTCTCGGCGATGCTCAATATCTCGCCCATCCCCTGCGGGGCATTCATCCCCTCAACCGCGGGCGCCACGAAGTCGAGACAGGGGAGGGCATCGACGAGGGTCGCCAGGTTGCGCACATCCGCCAGCGTCGCGGGCCGGCGCGACCAACCGGGATATTCCAGCATCTCCGTCATCGTCGCGCCGATCATGTGATGGTGCTGGTTCCCACCGATCTCCAACGCGTTGCCGCGGCGATCATAAACGGTGAACCGTACCGGCGCGCGGCGGATGGATTCCTCGACCAACTCCCGCGGGAAGCGCACCACCCCATCGCCCACGCGCCGGGCGCCGGCATCGACGAGGATCTCCATCGCCTCCGGCAGCAGGATGCGCAGGCCCGGCTCTTCGAGCATGCGGCAGGCGGCGTCGTGGATGAGATCGAGCTGGCCATCATCCAGTGGTTCCCAATACTGCATGTCAGACTCCAACCATCCACTCACAAAATTGATCTTACCGCGCGCCATTCGGGGGGAGGCGGAACGGCCAGCGCCGCGGCCTGCACGCGGCAGGGGAACATGCCCAGTGCTTCCGGATGTCGCACGTCCTCCGACCAGCGCCAGGCGATCTCCACGTATTCCGTGCTGCCGTGCGATGGCGGGGTCAGCTCCGGGTAGGAAAGGTAGTCGTTGCGCGGCCACACCGCCCAGTGTTGGTACACCTGGCCGTTCAGCATGAAATCGTGGACAAACTGCTTGATGAAATCGCCCTGCCGCTCATACCCCGCGCCCGTCACCGCCAGGGAACCGGCTTCGTCGCCGAGTCGCGACAGCTCATCGACCGATAGCGGCACGCCGTTGCGCATGTATACCACGTCGCAGTTCCCGTCCACCTGGCACCATTTGTTCCAGCGCTCGATCCACACTTCGCTGATGAAGTGACCGACGGTGTGGGGGCTGCCGCCGTTGCAGCACACGCTCCGTGCCGGGATGCCCAGCGCCAGCGCGCAGGTGACGAAGACGATGCCGAAGTGCACGCACATGACGATGGGGTTGGGCTGCACCATCCCGCGCTTCGCCCGTCCCCAGGAGAGGATGGTCAGCGCGTCCCACGGCGCGTATTCGATGCCGCCGCGGGTGTTGCGGTATTCCCACTGGGTGGAGACCCAGGCCGCCAGCGCCCGCGCCCGCTCCCAGAGGTCGGCCACTTCGCGGATCTCCACCGGAATCGCCTCCCGCACCGCGGCAAATTGCGGGCAATCCGGGCGTTCCCAGACGAATGCCGGCGGCTCGGGGTCGCGCAGTGCCGGGTTCTCCAGGCGCAGCCGCACGATATATTCGCCGCTCAGCGCGTGGGTGATGCCCATGCGCTCGTTCTGCCAGCTCTGCCCACCGTCGAGGCTGAGCCGGCTTCCCGCCGGGCGATACCCCGATTCCATGCCGACCGCCCAGCCGTCCAGTGCCGTGTTGTCCGACCAAATTTCGACCGTGTTCACTCCCGGACGCAGGTGCTCCAGTTCCAACGGCAGCTCGTGCCAGGACAGATAACTGGTGGGCGCCGGCTCGAGGGTGAAGAGGTGATCGTTCACCTGCACCCGCAGCGGTTGCCGGCAATCCTGAAAGGGTTTGGCGAGCAGATGCAATGTGCCGCCGGCGGCAATGCGCTCCGGCAACACCAATTGCTTGCGCAGCCGCCGCCGCGCCGACACGGCTTCGTAGAGCAGATACGCACACATCCCCTGCTCGGTATAAAAAAGCCGGCTCATCTCTACCCCTAACCCGGCGGAGCCGGAACCAACAGGCTTTTCTCTAAAGAGAACGATCCTGACTTATGGTTCACGGTTGGGCTTTATTGGTATCTTTTGAGGGAAATTCAGGTCACGGTTCGATTTTCTCAACACGGTGTATTAGAATTTCCCTCAAAAGGGCCTATTCCAGATTCGAGTGCCGCGCCATCATGGCTTTTTCGTCCGCGCGCAGGCGGTCTTTGAGCATGAGCACGATGGTGTCGAGGAGGAGGAGGAGGGATTGTTCGAACAGCGAGCCCATCGGCTGGATGCTGTCCACCGGCTGGATGCGGCTCTCTTCGCGTACCGGCGCCGGCAGCACCACCACCAGGTCGGCCATGCAGGCGAGGACGGACTCCGGGCGCGCGGTCAGTATGGCGAGGGTGCCGCCGTTGTCTCGCGCCTTCTCCGCGGTCAGGATCGCGGTGACGGTTTCGCCCGAGCCGGACCCGACCATCAGCACGTCACCCGCCTGCAGGCTCGGGGTGGTGGACTCGCCCACCACGTGGCAGTGGATGTCCAGGTGCGTCAGGCGGATGGCGAAGGAATTCATCATCAAGCCGGATCGGCCGCGGCCGACGACGAAGAGCCGTCGGGAGTGGATGATGGCTTCCACCA
>Ga0315284_10009988_pt1 | contig 13516 bp, 18 predicted proteins | sample YL17G09_16_MG_FD_203696 | JGI IMG/M metagenome (GOLD analysis project Ga0315284, IMG submission 203696) | Sediment microbial communities from Yellowstone Lake, YNP, Wyoming, USA - YL17G09_16 | ecosystem: Environmental > Aquatic > Freshwater > Lake > Sediment | place: USA: Wyoming | collected...
CCAAACTTTCCCTTTCCTAATTGGCCGGGTTTGGCGCAACACTCGCATGTAATCTCAGAACTTTTTTCGGCTATAGTAACTAGTGCGTCTATTTCATCGGAATAACCCGACATATAAAATCTAAGAGTTCCCCACTTTTCTTTGATCTGAACTACATAATAAGCATCTGGGTTCTCGGTGCTATTAATATAAGTTTCCATTTTTTCACAAAGATTGTTAAGTAAATCAAACCAGCCATCATCACATTCAATTCCAAACAAGGAAAATGGTCCTCTTTGTTCGCTATTATCCCAATTTTTAAAATACTTATTATAAGCAAGTTTAAAGACTCTAGGATACTTCTGGATCAATTCGTTTTCTAATTTTATATCCATGTTTTACCTCACAAATGAATCAAACTGAATATTGTACAAAAGGATTTTGTCCAAATCTGTTGCTGAATTGGTTGTTTTAATTACATGAACAAACACACCAATATCTTGCGGATCTTTCATAACAGATACAATGCTGCAATCCGAAAAAATGTTTAGCATATCTGCCACTTCAAATCTCCACCAATCATTAGGATAATTATGCAGAGGAAATCCTTTCGATCTTGTGGTAATCAAGATATGGCCGCCGACTCGACAAACGCCCTTCAGATTGTTAATGGCGCATCTCCAATCTTCTACGTGCTCCATCATTTCAGTTGTGATAACATAATCAAAAGCATTTTCCCCAAACTCGTTAATCAAGTTTGTCACGTTGCAAATCTTATCAACACATGGACCAGCACTTAAATCAACTCCAACATATGCTTTTGGAAGTCGTTTCTTAAGTTCAAAGCTTGCCGAACCATTAACGTTATACGATCCGACCTCAAGTATATCTTTGCCTTCAATTGAATATGTGGACAACTCGCCAACCACATAATAAATACATGCTGTATTACACATAAACACTCCTATTAAAACATATCATCTACTTTGATCTTTGAAAAGTCTTTTGATTTTTTCATCCTATCGCCGAATTTACTTTTGTCGAAAGCGGGCGTATCGTCCTTCTCTTGACCAGAATCAGCAATGTTTTTCTGCGCCGACTGTTCTACATCATATAAGCGCATATGATCACGATTTATTCCTACGACAAAACGCTTAAATTTCGTTTTGTCGCCGTGTCGATTTTTAATTTGTTTAAACATAACCTGATCAAGTTTATCCAATTCTTCTGTTGTTGTCATTCCAAATATATAATCACAGGTTGCAGACAATCCATGACTTTCTGACACATCTTCGAAATCCAAATCTGTATTATTTTGACCATGACGATTAGTTTGTGTTGCACTAATACAAGGAACATCAAATTCTTTTGCCAGACCGCGAATCTCTTGTGCTACAGATAAAATATATGTATATGAATTTGCTATTGTTCCAGGTTTAATTCGATTTGATAAAGCTAAATTTAAATAATCAACAATAATAACATCTGGCTTAAAATTCTTTTTCAAATTTAACTCATTCAACAAATGTCTAAAATGACCAACATGTGCTGAAACTTCTGGATATTCTTGAATAATTAAATGCCCCTGTGTTTTAGAACGTAACCTGTTTAATTTTTCTTTGTAATTTGTTTCTGGGATATTTTCTAGATCTTCCATCTTGATGTTTAAAAGATTACTATCAATTCTTGCACGAATCTGTGGTTCGGACATTTCAAGCGTAATGTATAAAACATTTTTCCCTCCGCTCAAAAAACCAGCAGCAAAATGAGATAAACACAAAGATTTTCCAACATTTGTCCCCGCTAATATAACAGTAAGAGTCTTTGTTTTAATTCCCCCGCGTGTTATTTTATTAAATAACTCTAAATCAAATTCAAGCTTCTTTTCTTTTTTATGATAATATTCAAATTGTTCATCAATATTTTCAAAATAATCATGACCAATATTTGTTGAAAATCCCACCGCCAGTGCATCTGAAAGAAGTTTTGGTATCACTCCCTTTTCTTGTTTAGAATCTTTATCATCAATGATTTTAATGGTATTCATAACAGCATTATAAATCGCTTTGTCCTTGCACCATTCTTCAGTTTTGTCTAATAACCATTGCGGGTCTGGCACCTTTTCAATCTTATCAGCTATATCATCAGAAATATACCCGCACAATTCTTTGTATTCGTCCTCTTTAATCTTTGGATCGTTGTTCAGAGAAATGATAATAGCTTCTTTGGTTGGAAGATTATTATACTTTAAGATGAATGAATTGATTGTACAAAAAATTGTACGCTCGTGTTTTTCTGAAAAGTATTCTTCCTTTAAAAACGGAAGAACTTTTCTTGTATACTCCTCATTCGAGATAAGACTATACAATATAAGAGACTCGATTCTATCACGCATCGGGGTTATTTATTCTTCTAGTGTCTTTGGAGCAGCTGATAAAATAGCATCAATAAATATATCTCCAACAACTTTTTCAAATTCGGCTTTCTTAGAATCTTTCATATTCTGAAATTTTCTACCAGGAATTTTTACAATATCATATTTCAACTGAGCATTATTACCGGCCTTTGGATTCTTCTTTAGCTCTTTCTTTAACTCTTTCTGAACCGCCTTGTCTTCTTCCTTAAGATATTTCGAGGGTTCGTCGGCCATTATAATACCCGTAAATTCAATTTCAACTCCAGGAAAGCCAGAATTTTTCAAAAGCTTTACCTTAAAAAGAGAGTCGGGAGTTTTGCTCTTAATAATTCGATATGCTTTACTCAGCTTGGACATTTTCAATCTCCGTTGTATTAGAATGAATATCATCTAAAACTCTACCGATTTCTTTAGATAGAGCATCATTGATCTTTACCGCTCTAGGGCAATAAAGAATTTCATATTGAAATACCAATTTGCCATCTTCATTAACTTCTGCTCCAGCCAAGCGAAAAGTTACACCGGCAAACTTTGACTTCTGGGTTAAGATAAATGCACACTTTCCGTCATTCAGTTCAGAAGGACCGGCAGTATACAAATCTTTAATCGTTGGTTTCTTCTTCGGTCTTGCCATCTTGTTCTCCTATAAAACTAGTTCCGTATAAAAACATTTGCTTAACAACTTCATTCAGTTTATTTAGAATCTCTTCTGTATAGTATTTCTCTGGATTATTATTCAAAGCCTTTTCAAATACCTTGGTGCCATCGGGGAGTTCAATCCTTGTCGTGGGCTTCTTGAAAATTCCTGCGGCAATAGCCAAATCTGAAAGACCATAATAACGATTCAGTCCCTTATCATATGTCAATAAGACATCGACCATCTTATTTTCTCTGGCCAAACGATTCTTAAAATTTTTGCAGTGAATAATGTTTCCAACAACTTCGTCGCCATCTTTTTCTTTTTTTCTAGAAAGAAAAACAATCGTTGATGCTGCATATGCTAGGCCCATCCCCGAGGACATAATTTCTCGTGGATACATCGAACCGATCTCTTTGTAAACATGATTTGTAATAATTAAAGAAACATCAACCTTAGCCAACTTAAGAGTTAAAATACGAAATAACCCCTTGATAATTCTGGCGCGAGACATATCAGTAATATCACGCCCGCTAGTAGCATCAAACACTTCTTTTTCGCTGGCCAGTTGCCCCAAACTGTCTAAACATATTAAGAGTTTTTGGCGATCTTTTTTATCTTGCTGCTCATATTTCTCTAAAACTTTTAAAATTTGTGTTCGAAAATTCTGAACTGTATCGACAGGAATTATTGCCATTCTTTTAATGTCAATTCCTCGCTCAACAATAATCTGTTTTGTTAATGCCCCCTCGGACTCAAAATATATAACAACAGAATTTGGATTCGTTTCCAAAAAATTTTTAACTATTCCTAGCACAAAAAAAGATTTTCCAGTTTGCGGAGAACCACAAAAAGCCGTGATCTTGTTCGAAGCAATTCCACCATAAATACTTCCGCTTAAAAGCGCATTAAATACATAACTTCCAGTATCAATAAAATTTAAAATATCTCCTGAAAAAACCCCATCTTCTACGATAGATGCCATATCATTTTCTGTTGAAGCGATCAAATCTTTCAATATATTCATTTTGTATGCTCCTGTAAAAATTCTAAGATAGAATCTTTGCTTTCATATTTAAAAGCTTCTCGTTTAGAAATTAACGAATTTTTTATTCTTTGTGTATCATACAACGAACAGACTTTTTGTTCAAGCAAAAAAGCATCATAAATTCTTAAAGGGCGCGTCCATAGCAAATTGTAAACAACTCCTCTTTTGTGAAATCTTTTGATTGGATTTCTCTTTGTAATTCCAACTTTAATACAATGTTCGGGCTTAAAAAATTCCATTATGTATATAAAACCTAGAACATTTTTATATGATGGATATGTCTTGAAAAGCTTCTCAGAATAATATCCTGGACCGGAATTTGCGCTACGTTTCTCATTAATTTGTTTTAAATCATTTTTGTTAAAAGATTTTCTCCATTTTTTTTGTCGATCTTTCCATCTTTTAGTTCCTTCTGCCTCTCCAAATTTTGCAATACACTTTTGTAAAGAAAATGTTGATTGATGCTGGCTTACTTTATCCTTGGCAGTTTCTAGATCATAACCTAATGATAACCAATATTTAGTGCCAGTTCGAGTTGTATCTTTTAATTTCTCGATATATTGTCTCCACAATAATAATCCACCTTTCTTTCCATGCCTTTTCTGAAAATTTTCTAAAGTATTAGAACATTTCTTTCCAATAAGATTTAATTCGCGTATAGATTTTTTCTTCCAACTATTACTAATTTTCTTTTTGACACTATTTCTAAATTCGTCTGTCCACTCTTGAACAGTTTGTTTGCGTTTATTTAAATATTTCTTATATTCTAGCTCACCAAAATCCCTGCCGTATCGTGTAATAAAAGATTTTAATGAAGTTTTATTTTGCCGTTTTGATATAATCTTATTGGCCTCTTCCTCTGTATAACCTCTTCTCTGCCAGTACTCTATACAAAAATGACTTCGTGCTCTACGAAGCCGGGTGCCTTTTCTATATATTTTATTTCCTAGACACTTTCCATATAAAATCATAAAACGTTTTTTAGAATATCGAATATATCTCTCGTGTAATAAAATATATCTGCGAACCACCGATCTTAGATTATTTTTCAAAAGTTGAACGAGGACATTATTCTTTAATATTTTTCCGTATTTGGCCCGTAAATAGATAACTTCGTTTCTGTTCTCATATACTTTTAAACAACTATTCTTATACATATGCGTGTTTGCCTATTGTATTATCTCCGCTTAACACAATTATTTATACACAACATTGGGAATAAATCATCAATCAAATCATTATATTATCCAAAAAATGCTGCAATCGTTTTCTGCTTCTTTGCCTTCCACCCAATAATATTCAAAATTAAAGTAAGAGGTTCAACGAATGTTTTTGAGAACTGTAAGTCGTAATCGATATATCCATCTAACTTAAACTCCTTTGGCAACGCATCATTAAATGCAATGACCGCATCTCCAATCAAGTTTGGAGTTTTCAAATAAACAAACTTAATCTTATCTCCTTCACGAATGATTTCATACTTCTTCAATAGGCCATTCAATTTCAAATTGGCATTATACAACAAAGAACCCTTTACATGAATCGGCGTACCTTTGATATAGACTTCATTATCATCGTGATACTTTCCAAGGCCGTTTACCGTTCTTGGGAATGAAATTTCTTCAACCGGCAACTTTGCAAATTCCTTATTAAAAGCTTCCACGAATGTTTGTAGGCCCGTCTCTGTTCCATTAAGAATAATTTTCAAAGCTTCTTTAATCTTTGCCCGACATACAGACGGTGTGCTAGATCGAATGGCTTCAATTCCCATTATCTTTAACTGGGGTTCGGCGTATTGAACGCCTTCTTTAACTCTAACGTTCATAATGTAACGCTTCTTTGTTATCCAAATGGCGCTATCGGCCAAGATTTCGCACTTCATTTTCAAAGCATTGACTGGCGCATTAAGATAAAGTTTCAATTCTTCGCACGATTGATCAATGACTGGCTGAAGCAAATCTTCACATAACTTGTTTATGAATGCAATTGTCTTAGAGATGTCTTGCTGCTTCTCTTTTGTTACATACTTATCGACCAACTTCTCAAGCGAAACCACCAAAGAATCTGTATCACTTGCAATAACATAATCTTTGTTTTCGGTCTTTAAAAGGCTGTTAAGATATTCATTGACTGACTTCTCGATCCAACGAATTACAAGCTGACCAGACTTTGTAATAGCCTCTGCAAGTCGAATATCATAAAAACGAAAATACGGATTTCCGGTGGCTCCATATGCAGAATTAAGCTGTACCTTTTTAGTGTCCTGAATAATTGAATATTTTGACACATCATATTCCAGGCGCTTCTGATATGATAGAAGTTCTTTATCTGATATAGATTTTAGATCTAACATTCTTCTTCTGGAATCTCTTCAAAGTCATCAACATGAAAACTGATATATGTCTGTCCATAAAGATCAACAACTATACAATGTCCTGGCATCTGGATTATTTCTCCCAGAAACACAAACTTCTGATATTTACTAAATGGATAATCTTCCCATCTATCCAGGGGAGCAATAAATCTTACCAATGCATTTTGTCGAATCTTTAGAGATTTCTTTACTGATTTTTTACACTTTGCCATATATTTGTTATCTTCCACTGTAAATCTTCGATTGTGCCGTCGTTATTAACATTAAAATTCCACTTAGTAAAATTGTTCAAATCGTTCTCGCTAACATCTCCGGTCCCGGTCACGCCAACAACTCCTGGCCGCTCCATCTTAACTGCGTATAGGGATTTGTCATATTTGGTTGTGTCCAATGACCAATTGAAGGCCACATCATACTCGTTATGAAATCGAAAATCAGAAACACAAAAAGTGAAAGTTCCATCTGGAAGACCATCCCACAACGCCACCTCTTGATCGATCTCCCGAAAAACATATTCTGCCCAAATCTTGGGATATCTTTTTCGTTGCTCACCACCAAATTCTTGAAGAACCTGTCTTGGTGTAATACCATATCGAACATCAATCACGTCTTTTAAATCGCCGTGCATCTGTTCGTGTGAAAAATCATATAGGTCTGCGACTACATTTTTAAGCTTATCAGCAAATGCAAATCGTTTGAAGTCATAATTATCAACAAGATATGCACAACTCAGATCCTTTCCCCGTTGTGCCTTGTGACCGAACATCAATACAACAATACGTGGCTTCATACTTTTAATCCCCTGGTTTGAATTTCAAGCTTAACCCTTTCAAGCTCCTTCATCGAATCTAACATTTTACCCTTATACTCCTTTCTCTCCAAATACAATCTCTTCATCATCTTTGAAAGAAACCCTGTAAAATTGGACTGAAAAGTGTGTCCATTTGCTGCCATCGTAATAGAACCAGCCAGATTATTCTCCCATTTTCTTTCTAACAAATCATCGACCGTAACATTAACTGGCGCACAATTGTCGCACAAAGCATCTGGAGAAATATTAAACATCTGAATTAAAGATGGGTACAAACTGTTCGCGTCAAAACATGCTACCCACTTGTGCAAGCCCCTAATTGGTTCTTTAACATATCCGCCTGTATAGGGTTCTGCTTCTTTATCACACTTTGATGGAACAACAATATTATCTTTCTTCAATTCATTAAAGATCAACGAATCCCAAACACGAACTTGCCCGAAGACATCATCATAATTTACCTTAGCATCATATGCCATTCCTAAAACCAAGTCAATCAGTTTTAATTTATTATCTAGATTATCGACCAAATTTACATCTTTTATATTATACTCGATATATTTCTGATAGTTTTCTTTGTAGAGTTTTCTGAGTGTTCCGTACTCTTCAAAAGAAAGTTTGCTCTCGCCCAACTCTACATTAGCAATATGATTTAGCTTATAAGATTCCTGATGACTGTTCTTGGCAAACTTTTTATAAAGCTCCATATAATCGAGCATTGAAATTCCAACCAAAGAAAATATCTGCTTCTGCTTTCCGAAGATCGTAATGCTCTTCTGGGTGAAATTCCTCCAGGGCGACAGCTTCTTTGCAAAAGTTGCGCCGCAAACGTTGGTAATTCTATTTACAAGATAGGGGATATCATATGTGGAACACGCCCAACCCGTGATAGCATCTGGATAATTGTTGCTCCAGAAATCAAGAAAGCCTATCAACAAATCTCTTTCACAGAGAAACTTCTTATACGTTACATCAGGCATTCCAGAAGAATCAAACGCGCCGCAACCAAACACATTGTACTTGCCTTTCATCTTCACACAAATCGAAAGCACCTGTTCGGCGGCCATCTCGGCTTCGGGAAATCCATTTTCTGAACTGGTTTCAATATCGATATTTGCAATAATGATTTTGTCTCTGTCGTATTCTACTTCACCAGGAAAGCTATCTGCTATGTGGCAATATTGATAAGATGTATTGCCAAAAATTTTGAATCCCTCTACATCTTTATACTTTTCGATAAAGTCCTTTGTATCATAAATGCCTCCGGGACATATCTTCTCTACGTGTGAGCCATCAAGAGTTTTAAACTTGGAAGACTTGTTTGAAGGCACAAACAACGTTGGCTGATATGGAACTCTTTCGGATATGCGCTCTCCATTTCGGATTCCACGATACAATAAGTTGTTGCCCCAGATCGAGCAGTTGGTATAAAAATCTTTCACAATATTACTTTAAGTTCGTAATTAGTCCTGGTGTTAGTCCAGTATTAGCCTGCAATGTTGGCTGAATAATTGGACTAAACATAGCATTGTACCTAACCAGAACACGATCTTCTGGTTCAAAAATAACACCTTCAACATCAACTTCTTGATCCTGCTTCATATACGGAGTCAGGAAAGGAGAAAGTGTAAGTTCAAATCGAACGTTTTTCTGTCCAGTATCATTCGGATCAACCTCTTCCTGGGCCTGTTGAACGCGAATAATGCAAGCATCTTTGATACGATAGTGCTTGTTGCCGATGGCCTTGACTTTGGCAATCACATCTTCGTGACCAAGCATTCGAATAATCTTAACACCTAGATTGGACATATTTAATTTCCTATGATAAAAATAAATGTTTCTCTGCAATTCTTCGTCTTGTCAATCCAAAAAGCACTTTTCCTCCGGCCTTATTCCAACGAATAAATTGTTCACTTGCTTCATTAAATTTTCTAGCATTAATCAATTTGAGCAAGGTTGATTTTGTAAAAGCTCCAATTCCAATGTTCCACACAAAACTTAGTATCGCTAAAAATTGGTTATTAGTCAACTGTTCTTTTAATAATGGTTCAATATTATCTATAAAATATTGAATCCTATTCATGAACATTTCTTTGGATTGTTCTTTTGTTATAACCAATCCCCCTTTAATATCAGGCCCAGTAAGTCCATAAGAAATTGTCCATACTCCGGCTGGACATTTATAGGCCGCCAACCGTTCCCCCTCAAAATCTCTTATAATCGCTGTATCCTCGAATGTGATAAGGTATTTTGACATTTGACTTTTCTCCGTTGTGCTTTCCAAGTTGGATTTTAATCCTTCACCAAACAACCAATTCAAAACGCCCATCAGTCTTCCCCCAATACTTCCTTGAAAATTTCGCGCCACATTTTCTTGGTTCCCATTATTCCACCAATCTCAACAAAATCTTCGCCAAGGTTGCTGCTAAAAATTTTTAAAGTTGCTCCACAATCTAAACAGCGTATTCGCAAACTTAAATCTTCCCATGGAGCGTCTCTTGTTCCATTTTATCAAAAACTTTGCCTTGATATATTGTTGTTCTGGTGACAACACCATTTCCACTATAACCTTCAATATATCTTTTCTTTTTAACTTTAAGAATTTTCATGTTTGCAAAACCAAAAACGCCACAAACAATAAACAGTTCCTGCTGAATAGACTTGTCTATCAAATTTAAATGCCATTCTTCCAGTACAATCGATATATTGCAATTCATATCTACCTATTCTCATTTCGGCCTCCTTATTAAATTTATTCCCAATTCGTTTTAACAATTTCTTCAAACTCAACCATATACCGCAAGTAATTATCAATACATCTCTTGACGGCCTTGGCCAGAACTCCAGTCTCAAACCTGGGGTCATTGATGACTTTCCACGCTCCGTTATAACCTTCAATCAATCCCACATAGGGGCTATGACCAGCTACATCCCCGCACCTTTTCTGAACACTGACAAAGAACTTTCCATTTTCCTGAACTGTTTCTTTAATAACATAACCATTAACAATCTCTTCAAAAGTAACATCTGGCTTGATCATTCAAACTCCTATTCAACACGATCAATAGAATTAAGAACTCCATCTTCAAAATCTATAAACAAAGCTTCAGGTTCTCCGTAGTCTGAGCCGCAAACCGCATATGGAATGTTCTTTGACATACCACTCATATATCTATGAACATGACCAGATATAATTAACTTGACCTTCTTGTTCTTCAAAAGCTCTTTGCCAATGGAGAAATTGTAGAAATAGGAATTACTCATATACCATTCTCTGGCATTCTTTCCATGCGGGGGCGAAGCTAAAGTTTCTTTTAAAACTGGAACGTGCGTAAACACAAGTATGTCTGAAACGTTCTTTTGATTCGCTCGAATGTTCTTCAACAGCCTCTTCTTACACTGTTCGGCAAATTCTAAATCTCCAATATCTGAGATGATATAATTCCCATCATTGTTCATCGTGCCTTTGTTGACGATCAAGAACTCTGTGTTTTCTGCTTCTGGCTTGGCAGAATAATCGTACCAACCAATTGTGCCACACAATAAAATCTTACCGTCAACGATAGGATTCTCTTCTAAAAAAGTAATGTCATATTCTTTGCAAGTCTTTCGAATATGATCATAGATTGCTTCACGCTTTGTATCTTTGTGATAGGACCAAAGATCGTGATTGCCTGGGATCAATGCAGTTTTGATATTTGGAATTTCTCTTCGATACAATGAAAAGAACTGCGAAGTATATTCCCACCGTTCACAGTTATCTCCACCGAAAATAATATAATCCGGCTCATATGCCTTAATTAGATACAAAAATGATCGAAACCTTGAATGATCGTAGTACGGAATTGCGTCTATATGTAAATCGCTTGTATAGATAATTTTCATATCACTTCAACAAAAACTGGATTCGCACAACGAACCCAGGACTCCATCTACACATGGCAGACGAGCTAAACTTATTTAGTACTCTAACACATAAACCAGATTTCCACAATCCCAAATTCTTCGATAATCATTATTAAACATATTTTGAGATTCGGTTAATGCAGAATCAAAGTTGGATAAAATGTTTGGAAGTTTATGTTTCTGAAATTTAAGACGAGATTCTAAAAGAACACAATTGTTTTTCTTAGTATAAAAATAATTTGGCTTTGTTTTTCTAACTTGCGTAAAACCCAGAGCATCATATAAACCGCCGGTTGAATGACGCCTGTCAGCGTATGAAATAATAGACTTAGGACTATTTGTTCGTACAAAATGTTTCAACAATTTGCTGGCTCCTCCAGTTACTTTTGTGTTCATCTGATTACAAAATCTTACAAGCTCCCATTCATAATTTTTGTTGAATCGTGGTTTTCCGAAAGTCATTAGAGAAACCAATATATCATCATAATAAAGTCCTAAATTAATCTTTGATATCCCGTAACCCTGTAAGTGATTAGATTCTAAAAATGTTCGCGTGTCGAAATTGTTAACTGATTTAACTTGGCATTTTCGAGCAAAGATTACTTGATCATAACTTCCCAACTTTGATGCAATAATAGACTTCCAAATTTGTTGCTTGATCGGATCTGTCCATTCATTTGAAAATATGTGAAGTAGCTGAATTCCTTTCTGTTCACATTTCGTGGTTTTATTAAGATGATAATTTTTCTCTGCGGATGTTTCGGGTTTATCAAACGAATGCCAAAAAATTCCATCATATTCAATTGCTAACTTTTTATCTGGTAAATAAACATCAATTTCATACGGTGGATATAACCATCTACAATTTTCAACAACTTCTTTCTCATAAATCAATTTTACAAATTCAATCAATTCTCTTTCTTCAGATGAAGATTTATAATGTTGTATGGGAATATTCAATTTTTGAAATATATGTGGAATCGTGGCCCCAGAAAGATTTAACTCTTTACCAATCTGCCGCAATGTTTTTTTCTGGTTGATATGTTGATCAATGAGCCATTCTCGATCTTGAATTTTGTCTAAAACTTCTTTAGGTATATTAATCTGCCTTGGATGAGAAACTCCATATTTCTTTTGTAATGTTGCAAGAAATTTCTTTTTAACTTCAGGAGACTGTGCAGGATTTTCAACCCCATATCGTTCTAAACATGTGTTCTTTGTCGCTTTTCTAATGTTCTTGTTTTGTGTTGGATTACAACAGCCATATTTCTTTTGACACGTTTCTTCTCTTTTCTTAACTATTTTATCAATATGTACAATTGGAACTATTCCAAATTTTTTAAATAGATTTGGAACATGCGACTTTGAAATCTCAAACTCGACAGAAATTTCTTTTAAAGTTTTCTTAAGAATATGATTCTGCTGGATAAGCCACTGTCCATCAACAACAGTTCCATCTTTAAGTTTCATACAAATATACTATTTTTTAGCTCCTATAGTATACTTAGCAATAAGTTCCCATTGATCCTTTTCTCGATGGGGTATGATTTTAATTTGATTCATTGGAACGATGGGATTCTTGCTCTTTTCTGGATCTACCAATTCCACCAACCCCCAGCTGGCCAATAAATTAGCTATTGTATTTCTACGAGCCTTGTCATTGTCCGTAAAATCTGTGGGCTTTCCATCAAGCATAAAAAGTTCTTTGAAAGAAACAATATAATAAAAGGACTTTTTCTTACAAAGAATATGGCAAGATTGAAACAATTTCTGTTGGTGCTTTGATGCGACTCCAACTCTTGTCAGCGTTTCTCGAACTTTTAAAAAGTCATCTGGCTGCTTTAGACGGACTTCAATAAAATCTTTAACAATTCTTTCTTGATCATTTTCCATAAAAATACCATTAAAAATACAAACTTACAAGTTTATTTAGTCCCGCCAGGATCTAAGAAATTTTTTATATGCTCAAGCTGTGTGTCATTTAACAACTTAAGGGCTTCTTTGGCTCTAACTGAATTATAACCAAAGTACGTCTGAACGTTCTTTAAGTGTTCGATTTTATCCGCCTTTAACCATTTGGACCTCCTTCTTTTTGTTCTTACAGCATTTCTTAAAAAGTCGTATTGTAAACGGTTATCCAAATAATGTCTTTGATTTATTTCATTTGCTAGATGAACCGTGTCCATTGTTCCACCAAGAAAATGATTGATTAGAAACCATTGATACTTCTTTTCGTTGTCTGGCGTCATCAGGTCTTCTTTAGACTCGCTGATCGATGTCAGATAATCAAATGTATTTGGCTTTTCGTCCTGCGGCTTCATTTTTCAAATTCTATATTTTCAAAA
>Ga0315284_10009990_pt1 | contig 13514 bp, 12 predicted proteins | sample YL17G09_16_MG_FD_203696 | JGI IMG/M metagenome (GOLD analysis project Ga0315284, IMG submission 203696) | Sediment microbial communities from Yellowstone Lake, YNP, Wyoming, USA - YL17G09_16 | ecosystem: Environmental > Aquatic > Freshwater > Lake > Sediment | place: USA: Wyoming | collected...
TGATCTCGAGGCCAGCGCGATAACCACTCCGCCACCCCGGCACTGTATAGAACTTCTGAGCAGTGACTTTTAGCTTTATCCAGTGCAAGCAAAGTCAATCACAGATCAGAGTGCACACGCATGAACCTCACCAAACCACTATCCAAAAACCTGGTCAGCACCAACGCGCCAAATCTTCGGCATGAGCGCACCGATGAAGGCACACATGCGGCTACTGTTGAAATAGGAAGGAAAGGCGAGGTTGAAAGCCCAGTAAGAGCCAAAAGAGTGATCATAGGCGGAGACGCCCGCGTCAAGAGCATCTATGGCAAGGAAGTACTTTTGAGAACCGGGGCAGAGGCAGAAAACGTCTACGGCGAACGTATCACGATAGATTCGCATTGCCACATAAATGGCTTGATATTGTACACTGGCGAATTGAGACGCGGTGAAGGCGTCTCGCTTGCCAAAGACCCTTAAAGAACAAGCACGCTTCCACCATAGAAGAACAGATCTAAGGTTTCTTCGGAACGGCCAAATCAGATAGATCAACACTGTGCTCGTAGATCTGTCTTAGGAACGAAGCCACGGCCAGGATCTGTGGCATGGCATCAGGTTTCTGCTCTCCCGCTACCTCTTCGATCTTAGCAAACTCCTCGGCCATCTTTCCCCGAGTTGCCCTAGCCTTCTCCGCCAGGTCTACGTCACTCGTAAGGAAGGCCGTCAAAGCATTCTCATGAGCTTCAAGACAGATCATGTGAAGAGTCACAAACAGTCTCCTCAGCTCTCTATCGAGTTTTACGCCTCCTGACTCGACCGTCTTATGGGAGATCCGTACACACTCATCGCCTATCGCTTCTACAAGACTTGCAGCCAAACGGTAATCTAGGCATTCAATCGGACTGACGCCCAGACTATCACTAAGGCCTGGGTTCTGAACAATTGTGCGAAGAATGCGCACAAGAAGAAAGTAAAGCCTATTCCCCTCGTCATCACGTGTCATCACGCTCTTTGCCAAAGAGACGTCTCCATCAATGAAGGCAGAGACAACATCACGGTGCATACCAGTAGCAATAGCATACCCACGGCGAAGGATTTTCTCCGGCGGAAAGCCGGAAGGCTCGAGCAAACACTGCAGGACAATAGTTGAGTAGTCCTCTTCCATAATTTCCAGTCCAACTAAACGGCTTACAGTGGTTCTCACAACATCTTGCACTTCAAGACCAATACCCTTCTTGTCCTCAACACGGATAATGTCGAAACCAAGCAGGTAAGTCCCAATTATCTCACGCCCCAAGAAAGGACCAGGATGCAACACGGCAACCCGAGGAGAAGCCTCAGAACCATACTTGGCATCGACAACAAGCTTTCCATCCCCACTTTGACTAAGCGCTACAACAGATCCTTTCTTGATGCCAGTCAGTTCGGCCCAACGTTTAGGCAGACAAACAAAGTAAGTACCGCCCGGGGTGCGCTGAACTCTACGTAATTCGCTCATCCACGTACCTCATATCCACAAATCCCAAGTCAAAGAAGGAACGTTTGAGAAAGGAAACCCACGGCATAGATTAAGATATCGATGAAGCACTTTAGAGCAGTTACAGAGTCCGTCAAGACACTCAGCAAGAGCAGAGCCTAGAAGTAAACCTGTAAACCCGCAGGTAGAGCATACCTCGGTTCAATTCTCTTTCCGACAAAACATTAGAAACACTCCTACGGTCAAAACCAAAAAAGTAAAACATCACGGTACTGCACATATCGATCAAACTGAGTGGAGGAGCACGGGACCGCGAAGGTTTAAAGAAGTTGACCGTCGACATTCCGAGGGGTCTTCAGACTGTGAAAGGGAACATGCAGCTTCAGAAAGCCGTAGAGCTTGCGATGACGGCAGGGTATCAACTCAACAAAGAAGCCTTCGAATTTCTAACCCTGCTTGCGACAACCGAAGACCCTGCAGAGATCATAACTAAAGCAGTGAAATACCTCGGGAGTCTCGACCGAAAGCCCTTCTTCATTGAAAGGAGACTCCTGGAAGAAGTACTAGAGCCGAAGAGCGCGACAGAAGAGGTTGGCGTTCAAGAACAAGCCACACAACCGAGGCAAACACAAGATTCGCCAGAGGCTCAATTGACGGAGGCAAAAGTCCTTTTTCATCCCTTCGCTAAAGAGGTCGATGCAAGCATAAGCGTGGTTGATGACCCAGGCGCAAAGCGGACCTCAAACGGCACAGTTGAGGATTTCTTAGAGTACTTCCAAGACAGGTTCAGGAAGCTGGAAAAACTCCTCAGACAAAGGATAGACGTGAAGAGTGCTACATCAATATTGGAGGCGATGCGGACCCAGCCAAACACCAGACTCAAAATAATCTGCATAGTAACTGAGAAGAGAGAAGCAAAGCAGAAGATAATACTGACTGTGGAAGACCTGAAAGGCACTGCGACCGTGCTTGTTTCGCAGAATGCATCCCAAGATCTTCAGAAAAAGGCGAAAATGTTGCTTCCAGACCAAGTTGTTTGTCTAGACGTTGTGAAGACAAGGAGCAACTTGTTAGTCGCGGAAGACATAATAGTGCCCGATGTGGCTCAGAGAACACCAAGGAGAGCGTCCATACCTGTTTATGCAGTGCTCACGTCTGACATACATTTGGGTAGCACAAAATTCACAAAAGAGGCCTTCAACCGTTTCATACTCTGGATCAACGGCAAATACGGCAACACAAGAATGAGAGATATAGCAAGCCATGTAAAGTACATTCTCATAGCGGGCGACATAGTAGACGGAGTCGGCGTCTACCCTAACCAGATCAAAGAACTTGCCGTGAAGGACGTTAACAAACAATATAGACTGGCCGCAAAATATCTGGAGCAGGTCCCAGACTACGTGGAAGTTGTGATAACCCCCGGAAACCATGATGCACCAAGAAAGGCATTGCCTCAGCCAGCCATAGCGGACACGTTCCTAGAAACGCTCAAGGACTCGCGAAGGATCCACTCCTTCGGAAGTCCGTGCACTATCGATCTACACAGCGTCGAAATACTGATGTTCCACGGTCGCAGCATCGATGACATAATATCAACTGTCCCAGGCATGTCATACACTCATCCAGAGAGGGCGATGAGACTTCTGCTCCAAAGTCGACATTTAGCACCACTATACGGAGGAAAAACGCCGTTGTCACCAGAGAGCAAGGACGCCCTTGTCATCGAAAGAGTACCTGACATTTTTCACGCGGGTCACGTCCACTGTCTGGAATATGCCAACTACCGGGGCGTCCTACTCGTAAATTCGGGCTGCTGGCAAGAACAGACGGACTACATGGCCAGAAATGGTTTTTCGCCTACTCCAGCGAAAGTCCCTGTGGTCAACCTTCAGACATTGGAAGTGTCCGTAGTTCCCTTTGACTGATGCATATCACATCAGACGAGCAAGCGCATGTATTTATGTGGCGAGTTGTTCATACGGTATCTATCGTCTATTTTTTGCCGCTTGAAGCCTGAGCGATGCATCTCGGCTCGTAATGAACTAGACAGCCCACCCTAGCATCTGCACTGAACACTTCCTTCACGATAGTGCGCATAATCTCTAACCTAATCTTCTTTGTGCGCCCATACCTGCCCATGCTCACGATTTTTGCACTAGCGATCCCCATCACGTCCAATTCGTTTACAAGTGCGCTCAGTCGACGTTGCGTCAAAGGAGCAACACCTAACTCAGAACATAGTTCCACGTAAACCTCAAATATCTCACCAGTAATAGCGCCATGTAAGCTTGTCTTACAAATATGGAAAACACTCAGAACAACAAGCTTAGAATGAAGCGTCAGATTTTGTAGAGCCTCGAAAACACGGTTGTGTTCAATATGCTTTTCAGCCTCTCGCACATGCTCCTCTGTAACCACAATGGCGCCTTCTCTCTCAGCAACCTCGCCGGCCACACGTAACAAGTCCAACGCCCTTCTAGCATCTCCATGTTCAGCAGCAGCTAGAGCAGCGCACAGACCTAACGCCGAATCAGACAAACTGTTCGCGCTGAAACCGGCGCTAACACGCTCAGAGAGAATGTTCCTCAATTCTGCAGCATCATAAGGTCTGAAGACAATCTCTTCCTCGCTGAGCGAGCTGAGAACTCGTGGATCGAGAAATTCTTTAAGCCGAAGATCGTTAGAAATACCGATCAAAGTCACCTTACCATACGTCAGGGATTCGTTAATCCTAGTTAGCTCGTAGAGTATGCTGTCCCCCCGCAACTTCACCAACGCGTCAGCTTCATCCAGTACAACAATGTAGATCACCCTTGAGATGTCCACACCTCCCCTAAGCCTATCAAATACTTCGCCCACAGACAGACCAGTAAATGGAACGGGAGCCCCGACATTCTGAGAAAGACTCGCAAGGACACGATAATCCGACCCTGCCATGCGGCAGTTCACATAACAAAACTTTACTGGTGCACCAAGTTCCTTCGCCTTCGACTCAAGATGACTCAACACATACTTTGTCACCGCCGTCTTACCTGTCCCAGTTTTGCCATAAATGAAAACGTTGGAACTCCTTGCCCCCTTCAGCACCGGTGCAACAGTCTCACCCAATTTTCTAATCTGGTCCTCCCGGTGCGGCAATCTACCCGGCAAATAGTCGTGCCGAAGAACCTCCCTATCCCTAAAAACACTAGCACCATTAACAAACCTGCAGAACACATCATCCAGTACATCGTTGCTCTCCACTGCCATCCCTACCTAACTCCAAGCTCAACGCCTTGTTGTCGTCTTGACAACATAAGACGTATTCTACAGAAAACTAAACACAGAACATAACAATCCTGAAAAACAAAGAGAGCCACACCCTGATTTCGAGTGGAGAGTCTATTTCCATTAGCAAAAATGATGGAAAATTCTCCTTTCCTTACAACATACTCTGATATGTAAGTCTAGTAAACAGTTTAAATCTACTTGTGTACAGTTTTCTAGATTTGCTCCATAAAAGTACAATTAGCGACCTCTTCTTTGAAACCGCAGCAGTTCTCCAATGGAAACTAAGGGGGGTGTCCCCTCAACGAATTTGCTGAACCGTTGAACAGAAACTTAACATTATACTCACACTTCAACTCACAACATCTAACACCGCAAACACTTGTCCTACAATAGATACATATGATATCTGTTAACTTGCATTATTTACAAATTTGTGAACACTTTGTGAAGTGCTACCCATTAGTGCCTTCAATTAGCGTGTTTCACATTTTCTAACTTGTTTCTCACCGGTTGCATGTGAACACGCCACCCCTCAACTTCCACTGGAGAAATAGTTACACCGTGAGCTTTAAACACACTCTACAATTCCTGACTCTGTGAAGACTGTGTTACAAAAAAGGCTGGAGAACAGGCAGCGTTATCTATTCTAGGCGAGATTCCTGGCGACTGGTTTTACATTCTTCACCAAAACAGCTATATTCTGTGAAGCGCAAAGTTGTGAACACGTTGAAAGGTGTATTTCCAGGTGCCTGCCAAAAAGATGCGCGTGGAACTTTTTGACAGCGAAGGCAATAGATACTGTGTGAGTATCGAGGGGGAAGTCACTAGAGACAAGGCCCTCCGCATATTAGACTTGGTAGAGCTACTAGGCGGGATGCCCCAGGGAACGAGCAAACTTGGGTTGCCCACAGCAACACAGACACGAGAACTATCCAAGTTTGACAAGGTTCACACAGTCGTGCAGAAACACTTCCCACTTGTGTGGTTCTCTTCACGGGAGGTTCAAAACGTGTATGAACAAGAATCAAGAGAGCCCATAAGCCTAAGCACTGTAGCAACCTACCTTGCCAGGTTGACCGCCAAAGGGTCCGTTATGAAAACTGGCACGGCGAACAACCTTAAATACAAAGTGTCACCGAGTTTTGCGCAGGCCGCAATCAACCAAAAGTGTCCCTGAGAGAGAAAGAGACTAACAACTGCCTACCGGAGCCTTCAACACGCGTCAAATCTACGCAGGCTCACTTTCTGACTTCTTCAGAAACTTCTCCATTTCCTTTTTGACAGTGTACCTAAAAGGGATCTTGTCTGTCTCTCTTTCAAGGTAGCCTTCTTCGTAAAGCTTTTTCATCAATCTGGCTGTGTGCTCTCGGCTCAACTTCACTTCTTCCTTGATCCCTGGCGCAGTCCTTGCGCCCTCTGATACAAGCAACTCTAACACGGACACCTCTGTGTCGGTTAGCTGAGCCAAAGCTTTCTCCCTTCTTATTGGTATCGCCGCCTCGAGACTGGTATCTGGAATAGTATGTAACTGTCTAGCCGGTTCTTCCAACTTGGCAACCTTTGATACAAGCTTTTCATGCGACGCAACGATCTCTCCTGCTTTTCTCTCAACATCGGTCAAACGTGATAAAAGTGGCTCTTTGGTTTGAGAATCAGCAAGCAGGTTCTCCTTCACCTTGCCCATATTTTTCCTCAGCTCGTCCACTCCAGTGAATGCTTCGTCAACCCTCGAAGCAACGGCTTCAACTCTATACGCAACCGTCTCCAGCCTCCTGGCTTCCTGCCTAAGTTGCCTGTTGAAACTGAAAACAACGTCCTCAACAACGCTTTTCGCCTTCTCATATTCCTTCTTTGCGCTTCGAAGCTGTATATAGTACTCCACTCCGAAGGTAATCGTGACAAAGGCAAATGCCCAGAAGATTACAGTTAGTGCGTCCAATCGAATACCCTCGCCTGTGATTCACGTGTGACTTCCAACAAACAATACATGTTGCGTCACACATCACACTTTGACGTTGCCCAATTTAAGATTTATGGTTAAAGAAGGTCAAGGTTCTATGATGTCACACATCACAATTTGCCTAGTCAGGTCGTTCTTACGAATCGAGTGTTTCACGCGGCTAGAAGAGGCGGAAATCTGCCCTATTTTAGGCTGTTGGTGAGATTCTGAGGCTTTCCACAAGAGAGCTGGAGGTCTCCTTGGAACGGGGTCCACTATGTGTGACCTGTGACGTCACATAATATTCTGAGTTGGCGTGGACAGGCTTTTCAGGGTTGTTTCTAGCTCTTGCCTTATGGTTTGGAGTACTTTGAGACGTTCAGTGAGATCCTCGTTTGTGTTTGGTGTGTCCTTGTATGCTTCACGGTATGAGTGGAGTTTGTTTGCTATTTCGAGGTATGGGTCAAGAGCTGTGGTTTCGAAGATGCCTAGGTATCCTAGAAGTAGCACTGTGAAGATGGACTTTGTGACGTTTTCCTTCGCTTGTTTTAGTGTTCTGTTAAAGGCTCCTCTGGTTAATTTGGCCTTGGTTAGCCTTAAGCTGGCCTTATCGTCGTATGTTAACGGTTTGTTGGCTATATGTTCAGATAAAACGTCAATGAGTAGTGTTTCGAGTTGAGTTCTTGTCAGATGGCTATTTTCAGCGATGATTTTGGCAATTGGGTCATTCAGTGAGCCCAAAAGCCACATGTGAACAGTCTCCTTCAGTTTCAAACTCATAGCTTCGAATTCCCCACGAATGGATACTGTTTTGTATACGGGCTGTGCTTTTAAAACCATTGAACATGAACCTGCATAAGAAAAGGCAGGTGACGCAAGGATTTTATTCTGGTCAAGATAATGATTGACAGAGGATATTGTTTGATTTCCAAGGCGGGACCCGCAAGGCGTATGAAATCGATCAAACAGTCAGGAATACGTCGATTTTTCGCTTTGGCCATGAATATGTCTCATTGTATTAATTTGAGCGTTGGGGAACCAGATTTTTCTCCTCCAGAGCACGCTTTGAAGGCAGGCTTTCGAGCGGCCAGTGAGGGAAATACCCACTACTCTGCGACGAACGGAGTGCCTGAGTTACGAGAGGCTCTGAGTCAGAAGACATACAGGGATTACGGGCTGAGATACGACCCGGACAGTGAGATTTTGGTGACAGTAGGCGGAACCGAGGCTGTTTTGGCGACACTTTTGGGATGGTTGAACCTCGGCGACGAAGTACTTGTCCCTGACCCTGGTTTTGTCGTTTATGAACCAGACGTGCTTCTAGCTGAAGGAACGCCTGTCCACGTACCCTTAGTGGAATCAAACAATTTCTCACCCTCTCCCATTGACGTGATGTCACTCATCACGGAGAAGTCACGTGTGATTGTGCTGAACTACCCAAACAACCCTACCGGTGCCGTTCTACCATACGAAGAGATTGCTGCTTTGGCAAAGATTGCTGTGGAGCGTGACCTCATTGTGATTTCTGATGAAGTCTACGAGAAGATAGTCTACGATGGTAGTCGGCACTATTGTCTAGCCGCTTTTCCAGGGATGCGGGAACGAACGCTGGTTGTTAACTCATTCTCAAAGACATACGCGATGACGGGACTTCGGGTAGGATATGTCTGCGGATCGAAGGACCTTCTGTCACCCCTTTGGCTCGTTCACCAGTATATGGTTGCTTGCGTTGACACTCTATCTCAACATATTGCCCTAGCTGCCTTGAACGGTCCACAGGATTTTGTTAGAGATATGGTACGCGAATTCGACAAGAGGCGGCACTTGGTGTTCGAGAGATTGAACGAGATTGCCGGTTTCCGTTGCTCTCTCCCAAAAGGAGCGTTCTATGCTTTCCCAAACATTGAAGAATTTGGAATGCCCTCCGAAAAATTCGCAGAATTCCTGGCTAAAGAAGCAGGAGTTCTGACCGTTCCAGGATCTGCCTTCGGTAGCCTCGGCGAGAATCACATCAGACTCTCCTATGCTGCCTCCTACCCGAAACTCGAGGAAGCCCTGGATCGAATGGAAAAGGCTTTGAGGAAACTGGCTTAGGTTCTGGTTAAAATTCTTCTGCACTTTGTTTAAGCTTGTCGAAAAGCTCCGGGCGTAGATCTCTTAAGGTAGGGACGAAAGCCTCAACCGACTTTGCGTCAGAATAGTCCACTTCGGCGACAACGAAATCTTCTTCATCGTATTTGGCCTGCGCGATGATCCTGCCACATGGACCGATCATTCTGCTTCCTCCCCAAAACTGCAGACCATCCTCGATGCCTGCCATATTTACATACGCCAGAAAAGCAGTGTTCTCGATCGCTCTAGCAGTCGTGAGCGTCTCGAAGAATGAACGACGGATTCCAGGTGACGCAGAAATGCACACAATTAGCTGGGCTCCCTTGAGACGTGTAAGACGTGTTACTTCTGGAAAATAGATGTCGTAGCATATGACCAGTCCAATCTTGCCCAACTTGGTGTCGAAGACCGCAACTTGGTATCCGGGGCGAAAATACCTTTTCTCTTCGAATACACTGTGCGTCGGAAGGTACATTTTGTGGTATTTGCCAATGACCCCCTTCGGGCCTACCAATATTGCAGAGTTGTAGAGTGTAGCCTGCGCCTTTTCGCTAGCCTCTGGCATCCCGAAGATAATGTGCAGTTTGCTTTCTTTTGCCAATTCTTCAACGAATCTTGTTGATGGTCCAGGTATTCTTTCAGCCAGTTCGTAAATTTGGTCTCTTACAACGTAGCCGGTCACAGAAAGTTCGGGAAAGATCACCAGTTGTGCGCCTTCTCTCTTAGCTTTTGCTACATTCTCTCTAATAGTTTCTAGGTTCTTCTCCTTGTTCCCCTGTTCACAACTGATTTGCGCCAGAGCAATGCGAAACTTGTCCTGCATTTTTCTTCCCTGTTGGTGACCTAGCTGATGATTCTAGGCAGTCTGAAATCAGATCCTATGGTACGGTATTCAAACTTTGCTGTAAGCGGCATCCGCCTCTTGTGCTCTGCGGAGAGCCATCTGTGCTTTATTCTGTTGACCGCTTTCGTGCTTATGTTCAATTGAGTCGCTATTTCATGGGGATTCACAAAATGCTCCAGACCATACAGAACAAGATCGAGCTGATCGTACTTCATCCCGAGTTCATGTTCTGCGAGTTGGCCGGGCCACAGTGCAGGCGTTGGAGGTTTTGATATGATTTCAGTGGGAATACCCATATGTGTCGCGAGATTCCGAACTTGCGTCTTGTATAAATCCATTATTGGAGAGATGTCCGCTGCAACGTCACCCCATTTCGTGAAATACCCTATCATCGCTTCAGACTTGTCCGAACTCCCGCATACGAGGTTGCCAAGGCGGTTGGCATAGTAGTAGATGTAACTCATCCGTGTCCTCGCTTTGATGTTGCCTTTGCTTACTTTGTCAGATGGATCGAAGTCCTGTATTGACGTGTAGAATGTTGCTAGAGTATTCGTGATATCAATCTCTTGTGTCTTGAGTTCAAACTTCTTGGCTACTAGTCTGGCATGTTTGGTGTCTCTAGGGCTCTTTGTTTCGTTTTCAGGCAACATCAGACCCAGAACTTTGCTTCCTCCCAGTGCTTCTGAAGAAAGAGCTGCCACGGTACAACTGTCAATGCCCCCAGATAATCCTAATACTACGCCGTTTGCGCCCGCCTTTTCTACGTAGTCTCTGATGAACCTGCTGATTCTTGTTTTGGTTTCTGACCAATCCCTTTCAAGGGCTGAACTAGTTAGGTTCAGAAGGTCCACTTCCTTTACTTTAGTGAGGTAGGCAACTATTTAAGGGCAAATGTAAATATGGAGATGGAGTCTTGAGGCCCATAGAAGGCTTGTGTATGGGACGAAGAAGGAAAAAGGTTGTTCGTATTCCGAAGAAGCATTTGCCGAAGCTTTTCCCTTGTCCAAAATGTGGAAAGGAAACTGTGCGTGTTGAGATTTTCAGGGACAGGGCAAATGCAATAGTGGGATGTGGTAGCTGTGGGCTTAAGGAAGAGTTTCCAGTGAAGTCACTCTCACAAGGCGAGATTGACGTTTATTGCATGTTTACAGACAAGCAATACGGGCGGTTCAAGAAGACCCCCTCATCAACGGTTCAAGGTGTGCAAAGTTGAACCATGCTGTTGGGAACGTTGAGAAGTATCTTCTCGAGAAGATCGCGTCAGAAGGATCTATTCATATCACTCTTGTAGATCCTGAAGAGGTTACACCCCCTCAAGCCTCAAGAATAGCGAGCAAAGCGAAGCTGAGTGAAACGGCTGCTATTATGATTGGAGGGTCCACCTTTGTTTCTGCAGCACATTTGGATGATGTTGTCAAGGCAGTCAAGCGTACGGTGAAAATTCCCATAATCCTCTTCCCGAACAACGTGACTGGAATAAGCCGTTATGCAGACGCAATTTGGTTCATGTCCTTGCTGAATTCTGTGGACCCTTACTTTCTGATTGGTGCCCAAGTTCTTGGCGCCCCGCTTGTGAAGAAGTATAGCCTAGAACCCATTTCGCTTGGGTATGTAATCGTAGGCGAGGGCGGCACTGCAGGGGTCATAGGTAAGGCGGTGCCGGTTCCATACAACAAGCCTGAGCTTGCCGCCATGCACGCATTGGCTGGCCAATATCTTGGTATGCGCTTCATCTACTTGGAAGCTGGTTCAGGAGCAAAGAATCCGATTCCGCCAGATATGATCCGCGCTGTAAAACACTATATCGACGTTCCTCTAATCATAGGGGGCGGCATACGGTCAAGGGAACAGGCGTTGGCTACAGCGTCTGCAGGCGCGGACATAATAGTCACCGGCAATGTTGCTGAAGAGTCAGGTGTTAGGCGCAAGGTTTCTGAGATAATCGAAGGCATGAGGCGCGGGAGAGCCTGAAACTCTTCTTGGCCCCTTCTTAGAACTGTTTCAAGACGATTGGCCTTCTCCTGAGTGATGAGGACGTTTACTCTGTTTGGCCTGATTTTGAACCGCTATATGACGAGTGCGAATGTCAATGGGTTACTTTGCAGGGCTTGGTGAACTTCTGCTTCTGGATTGTGGAGTGTGTGACTGGCCAAGCGATGTGAGGAATGAGAACTGCAGAAGGTTAGTGAAAGTCGGAGCAAGATTGCTGGGAGGAGTACGTCAAAGTTACGAATCAGCTGAACGACAGGTGGGCTTGGGTGTTCTTGCGTAGAATCTATGCGCCCTCGAGAGTTCAGCTTCAGATGGTTTTGCCAGATTCGTGTTAGGCAATAGAAATAAGTCTCTTCGGTTCTCAGAGTAGCCGGCGAGAGATGGGCGTTCCGTGGACACCAAGATGGGCGAAGCTTACCGACAGTATGTTGAGGACTTGGAACATACTGTTGAGTGCCTGTATGCGATTAGCGAAAAGACACATCAGAAGGGGGTCGATCCTTCTCTCCATACCGAATGCACTGTTGCCAAGGATTTGGCCGACTTAGTGGAAGGTCTCGTTGGTCCAAGTGGCGTTGCTGAGAGCATAAGGTTGTTGAGTTCCAAGCTTCCAAGAGAAGAGTTGGCTTTCAAAGTCACTGAAGAGATAGTATTTGGCAAGTTTGGCCATATGGAGCCTGAAGTAGCAGCTGAACAAGCAATCCGCACTGCACTTGCCATATTTACCGAGGGGCTGACGGCGGCGCCGATTCAAGGAGTTGCACGAGTGAGGATCAAAACAAATAGTGATAGAAGCCGTTACCTCGCGATATATTTCGCTGGCCCAATGAGGTCGGCCGGTGGAACTGACCAAGCTCTCACTTTGGTTGTGGGCGATTTCGTTCGTCGTCTTCTAGGGCTTGATCGTTACAAGCCTACCGGCGAAGAAATCTCGCGCTTCATAGAAGAATTGAGGATATATGAGCGGTCTGTGACGGGGTTTCAATATCACATCACAGATGAGGAATTGAAGAAAGCTCTAGAGTGGCTTCCCGTGGAAGTAACAGGGACAGAATCGGACCCTGTTGAAGTCTCCTCTTTTCGGGATCTTCCTCGAGTTGAGACTAATCGTGTAAGAGGAGGGGCTCTTCGAGTTGTCAATGACGGGATTGTGGGTCGCGCCTTGAAAGTTTCCGCAATCATTGAGAAGCTAGGTTTTCAAGGGTGGGACTGGCTTAGGGACTTTCGAAAAAAATCCGAGAAAGAGTCTGGCGGATTCATGGACGATGTTATTGCAGGGCGGCCTGTCTTTTCATTTCCCTCCCGGAAGGGGGGATTCAGGTTGAGATATGGACGAGCTCGCAATACAGGCCTGTCAGCTGTAGGGATTCATCCTTTGACGATGCTCGTACTTGAAAAGTTTCTTGCAGGAGGTACTCAACTTCGAATGGAGCTTCCAGGAAAGGGAGGCGTTGTAGTTCCAGTAGATACAATCGAGTCTCCTATAGTCAGGCTGGATGATGGCTCTGTTATGCGAGTGTCTCTGGACAACTTTGACGCAGTAAAAGGCAAAATCGATAGAATTCTCTTCTTGGGTGACATTTTGATCAGTTTTGGAGATTTCCTGTACAATAGTAAACCGTTGGCTCCTTCTGGCTATGTTGAGGAATGGTGGGTTCAAGATGTTAGTACCTCGATTGAGCGGAAACTCGGAGGAAGCTTAGAGAGTGCAGGATTGGCTACCAAGATTCCTGTAGAAAGGCTGAAGTCTCTTTTGGAAAGCCCTTTCATAAGCAAGCCGAATGTCAAAGAGGCCATAACTCTCTCGCTTGTTCTGGACGTTCCTCTGCACCCCTATTTCACCTATTTCTGGTCAAATCTAGCCTCTGGCCAAGAGGTCATTCTGCTGAGGAAATGGC
>Ga0315284_10009992_pt1 | contig 13514 bp, 9 predicted proteins | sample YL17G09_16_MG_FD_203696 | JGI IMG/M metagenome (GOLD analysis project Ga0315284, IMG submission 203696) | Sediment microbial communities from Yellowstone Lake, YNP, Wyoming, USA - YL17G09_16 | ecosystem: Environmental > Aquatic > Freshwater > Lake > Sediment | place: USA: Wyoming | collected...
CTGGAAAAACGAAAGATCTTCTGTATGAACTATTTCTGGCTGGCCGTTGGATTTTTTCATTCGAAAGTCGGAAGACTATAGAGGACCGTATCACGTTAAGAGAATAACAACGCCGGTGACCAGAACATTCGCAATCGCAAGGGGAAGCATAACCTTCCAACCCAGGTTCATCAACTGATCATAGCGGAACCGGGGAATCGTCCAGCGAACGACCACGAAAAATAGCATCACAACGATAACCTTGGAAATGAACGCCCCGACTTGCAGCAATGCCATCCATGTTGGCGAGAGTCCGGCCGTCTGCAGATACGGAATCTGCCAGCCGCCGAGGTAGAGCGTTGTGATTAATGCACTTGAGGTCACGACATTGGTGTACTCGGCAAGGAAGAAAAGTCCGAACTTCAGTCCGCTGTACTCCGTGTGGTATCCGCCGACCAACTCAGGTTCGGCCTCCGGAAGATCGAAAGGCAGACGATTGGTCTCGGCAAAGGCGGCAACCACAAAAGTGATGAACCCCAAGGGTTGAAGGAGGACGTTCCACTTCCATCCGTATTGCGCTTGGACGATCGAGTCCAGCTCCAACGATCCCGCAATCATCACCACGCCGATGATCGAAAGGCCCATCGATAGCTCGTAGCTGATCATCTGTGCGGCCGAGCGCAATCCGCCAAGAAGCGAGTACTTGTTGTTCGACGACCACCCGCTGAGCGTAATGCCGTAAACGCCGAGCGACGTGAGCGCGAGAATGTACAGCACTCCGACATTCACATCCGCAATCTGCAGCTTGATCTCGCGCCCGAAAAGGACAATCCGATCACCGAATGGAACAACCGCGAACGTCACCAAGGCGATGCCGATGGAAATGACAGGCGCAAGATCGTGAATCTTGCGGTTCGCGAGCGCGGGGACGATGTCTTCCTTCAGTACAAGCTTCACGACATCGGCGATTGGCTGCAGCAATCCAAACGGACCGACTCTGTTAGGACCGATGCGGTTCTGGATGAACGCGCTGATCCGGCGTTCAGCATAAACCAGATAGGCTGCTGTGAGAAGCATTGCAAGCAGCACGACAGCAATTTTGATTAGAGCGATGAGGATATCCATGATCTTTGCTTGAGGCTATTGGCGTACGACGGTCGGTGTCCCTACCCTCTGCCCTATCATTGTGCCGCGCGCGCCGACTTTCAAGTATGTGAGACCCTTGAACGGTTCCACCTTTTGCACAATCTCCGCGAATACGTCATCCACGGTGTTGTATCTCCATTTGGCTCCGAGGGCGTTCGCCACGCTGAGCAGAATTCTCCAGGTCGGACGGGCTTCGCACCGCTCGCCGCGCGTCCATCGGTCATTGGGAGCGCCGAACTTGTCCAAACGGCTCATCGCGAGTCCGTCAAGCGCCCGATCCAGTTCGACAGTTGCGACCGCCGGCCTGGTACGCTGGACGCGGCCCTGAAAGTTCGTAACTGTCCCGTGCTTCTCAGCGTATGTCGCGCACGAGAGCACGACGTCCGCGTACTTAATGGTTTCGTTCTCGTTAGAAGCATGAACGATGAGGAGATCGAGCTTCGGCAGCACTTCAGCCAATGACGCAGTCGCCGCAATGTCGTCTTCGATCACATACAGAGCCCTGATTCTGCCAGCACGGATCTCCTTCGCCAGCGACCCGATGCCAAGGCCTCCTTCGGCGGGCCGCACTCCGACTTCCGACGCGCCGAGACTGTTCGGAGTCTTGTCCGCCCGAATCAGCAACTCGTCTTGGTCGCCTTCCTTCACGTGTCGCATGAAGTCGATATTCTTCGTGTTCAAGACTTCGCGAGCGAGTTTCGCCAGTAGATAGTTGTCCTCGTTGGTGGCATGAGCCGATCCGACGCAGACGATTTCCGATTTCTTGAATCTTTTCAGTCCCGAGGCCGCCGCCGCGATCGCTTCATCCCAGCCGACATCAACAAGCTCTCCCTCTTTCCGAACCATTGACGATTTGATCCGACTGGCCGAGTTGACGTGCTTGAACGTGTTCAGTCGACCGTGGTCGCACATCCAGTAGTCGTTCACGTCCGGATTGCGCCGCGGGGTGAGGCGCAGGATCTCGTTGTTCCGAACCCACATGTACATATTGCAGCCGCGCGCACAGCCCATGCATATTGATTCCGTCGATGACATATCCCACACGCGTGCTTTGAACCGGAAGTCGCGACTGGTCAAAGCACCGACCGGGCAAAGCTCAATTACGTTCATCGAATAGGGATTGTCGAGATGCTCTCCAGGGTATGTCGTCAACTCGACGTGATCGCCGCGCTGCGTGAACACAAGCTGCGGCTTCTTCGCAATCTCGTCGCAGAATCGAACGCAGCGAGAACACATGATGCAGCGCTCGACATCCAGCATAACATTTGTCCCCAATGCGACCCGCTTCGGCTTTCGGACTTTCTCGAAATCGAATCGGCTCACGCCGACGCTGAACTTGTATGTGTAGTCCTGCAGCTTGCACTCACCCGCCTCGTCGCAGATCGGACAATCGAGAGGGTGATTGATGAGGAAGAACTCCATCACGGCCTGCTGCGCATTGACGACCCGCTCGGACTTCGTCTTGATCACCATCCCATCGGCCACTTGCGTCGCACAAGCGATGACGAGCTTGGGCATCTTCTCCACCTCAACGAGACACATCCGACAGTTGCCGGATACCGACAACTTCGGATGGTAGCAGAAGTGCGGAATGCTTATCCCGTTCTGCTCCGCAGCCTCAATGATGGTCAGCTTGTTGTCGACCTCGTATTCCTTGCCGTCTATCGTAATCTTAGCCATGCAGATTTTCAATCCGAATGAAGACGAAGCGCTAACGCCCGATCCAATGGGCTTTCATTTTCCCGTGAGTTTCTTGACGTAGCGCTCATGGAACTCCCTCAGCTTGCGCACGAACTCTTCAATCTCGTCCATCGGAGGGAGAAATGTGGTTCTGAAATGCAGCGTCCCGGGATTCTGTCCGAACCCGGAGCCGGGCACAACGCAAATACCGGTCTCATCCAGGAGAACCATGCAGTAGTCGGAATCCCTTCTTGCCTCGTAGTCGCGAAGCTCATCCGCAGACATGCGGCTTGTATCTACGTTAGGATCGGGAGGAAGATCGAGCTTCACGAAAGCATACATCGCGCCTTGCGGAATCTCGAGTGACATCCCCGCAATCCGATTGATTTCCTTCCCTAGCAGCTCAGCCTTCGCCTTCAGATCAGACAGTATCCCATCCCGCTCCCGGACGTACATCTTGTAGCTCTCATCGCCGGGTCGGGGAGGTGAAACCATAAGGTAGGTCGCAATCTGTCCGGGGACATTTGCACACAGGCTGATCGATTGTTGCTTCACAAGCTCGGCCAAAACGTCGACAGGAACATTGCGTACTTCGAGATATCCCCCCCGGTGGCCGCATTCTCCCAGAAATCCTTTAGAGACCGAATGGAAACTGAACAGCGAGATGTCCTTCTCCCCCATCTCATGCATCACTTTGGCGAAGGAATGGAATTTCACGGATGGATCGTACACGTTTTCCTGGTACACCTCATCAGCCATGATGGCTAGGTTGTCCTTCCGGGCAAAGCCGATGATCATTCTGATGTTCTCGGGCGACAAGACCGCACCCGTGGGATTGCCAGGGTTGATGACTGCAATCGCAACCGGATTGATGCCCTCCGCGCGAGCTTTGTCGATGCTCGCGGTGAGGACTCCCTCGTTCAATTGCCAACGGTTCTGCTCATCGAGGTGATACCCGATTTGGCGGCCGCCGTACAATGTTATCGTTGCACTGTACAGTGGATACTGCGGAATGGGAATCATGAAGCCGTCGTTCCGATCCTTGAGCAGCGCCAGAATGGCGGCCTGAACCCCTTTGCTTGCGCCGTCCGTGAGAATGACGTGATCGGCACTCGTCGGTATTCCGTCGCGCCGGCGAATGAAGTCGGCAACGGCTTTGCGGATCAGCGGAATCCCAGCGCTCTGCGTATAAGCACCACTTCCATGTGGATGTGCTTCGAGAAAAGCTCTCCCCTTTCGGACGACATCGCCGGGGTACATTGGCGCAATCGACACGTCATCCAGCAATTGGGGATACTCTACGAGACTCAGGAACTGCCGAAGGTATGTCAGCGGTTTCTGCTTCAGAGCCTGCGGATTGCCAATGTTGCAATAGATGATCTTGCGGCCCTGCGTTTCAAGCTGCTGCGCTCGGATTACAATCGGGCCGCGCACAGCATACTCGGCCCGGAGAAGATTGGGGTTAAGATGGTGTTTCGCAAGCATATTCAAACATGGTTTGACGTCTGCAACTTGCTGGTATCAGCCGGTTTGAAGACGACTGTCGAGAACTTCTCAAGGCGGAAGAGGTCGTTGGCCGTTTCCAAGACGTGGTCGGCGTGCACGGCTTCGATCCTATTCAAGACGGCATCGAGTGGAACGTACTCTCGAAGGTACAATTCGCCGCTCCCCAGACGCATCATCCTGCTCGGCATGCTTTCTAGACTCAGCATCATCGTGCCTTTGAGCTGCGACTTTGCACGAGTCAGCTCATTGTTCTTCAACGGCTTCGATTTCAGTTTCTCCAGTTCTGCATGGACAAGACCGACCGACTTGTCGACGTTGTTTCTGTCTGTCCCGACGTAGACGCCGAAATTGCCGGTGTCTGTCAGCATGTTGACGAATGAATACACGTTGTACGCAAACCCATACTTCTCACGTATGTTTTGGAACAACCGCGAGCTCATCCCTTCGCCGAGGACACTGTTCAACACAAGCAGCGGATATCGAAAGCGGTTTCGGACACCATAACCAATCGTGCCCATGCAGATGTGAGCCTGAGCGATCGGTTTCTCGACGGTTTCGAACTTCGGACGGTAATGGCGTGGCCCGCGCGCTGCGACACCCTTCCTCGATCCGGCATTGCTCATGCTCCCGAAGTACTTCTGCACCATCGCTACAAGCTTATCATGCCGGATGTTGCCGGCGGCAGCTACGACCATCGATCGAGGAACATAATGGCGATGCATGTGTGCCAGAAGCGATTCGCGGTTGAACGAATTGATGGTCTCCGCTCTTCCGATGACCGGAAAACTCAGAGAGTGCGAGCCAAACACGGCGCGATCGAAATAGTCGTGAATCAAATCGTCTGGATCATCCTCGAGGTTCTTGAGTTCCTCAAGGACGACCTGCTTCTCCTTCTTGAGTTCCGTCGGGCTGAAGAGCGGATGTTGAACCAGGTCCGAGAGCACACTGATTGCACGCTCGAGGTACTGGTCGAGAATTCTAGCATAGAAGCAGGTCTGCTCTTTGCTGGTAAACGCGTTGAGGTATCCCCCGACCGATTCCAAACTTTCAGCAATCTGGCGTAGACGGTAATTCTTCGTCCCCTTGAACACCATGTGTTCGACGAAGTGGGAGATTCCGTTCGTGCTCAGGGACTCCTGCCGTGATCCTACGTCGAACCACACACCGACCGCGGCGGAACGAACGTGGCAGACTCGTTCCGTCACTATGCGTATGCCGTTTGGGAGAACGGTCTTCTGGTACTCGGGTGGAACTGATGCTGTCGAGGAAGAAATCACGCCGGAAGCAGGTCTGGGATCCACAGATTGAATTCGGAAATGAGAGCTTTGGAATTCGTCGAGGCTCCAGAAAAATATACCACTTTCCGCTCCGATAGTCAAGGAACAGACCCAAGGAACAGACCCTCGGTAATAGACCCTCGCACGTTCCCAGGTCCTAGGTTCACGCAGAGTTGTCTACCTCATTGCACATATTCGTCTGTCGCGCTGCGTGAGTACTTGATGTGCACACAGAGCGCAAAGCATCCAGGCATGCGAGCATGCCAGGCGGTTGCAACACACACGCGATTTCTGTATTTTCTTGGGCAACTCCTGCTTGCCGCCGATGTCTCTTTTCGACTATATCCTCTTGGGCCTGGCCCTTCTTTACCTCGCCGAACTCATTTTTCTCCGACTTGGCCTGGAGAAGACTAGACGATACCGGACCTCGCCACAATATGAGCCGCGCGTCTCTGTCGTTGTGGCCGCGAGGAACGAAGAGCAAAACATCGCTAGCTGCCTCGATTCACTTTTGCGGTCCGACTATCCCGCCGGGAAGTGCGAGATCATCGTGGTAGACGATAGGTCGACAGATCGCACGGGAGCAATTGTTCGAGATTACCTGGAGCGCGACAAGCGGGTAAAGCTCGTCGTGTCTCAGCCCGCCGTAGGAGGGCTTCGCGGGAAGGCAAACGCCCTTTCACAGGGAATTGAGGAGTCCACTGGCGAGATTCTTTTGTTCACAGATGCGGATTGCGTCGTGCTTCCCTCCTGGATTAGGAAAACGGTCTCCTACTACGATGAAGGCATTGGCGTCGTCGCAGGATTCACTTTGCTCACGGCGGATCGACCGTTCGAAGGGATGCAGGCAATCGACTGGTTCTTGCTCTTCGGAGTCGCGGCTTCAACGGCGGCATGGAACATCCCATTGACTGGGGTTGGTAACAATCTCTCGGTGCGCCGCAGTGCATACGAAGCCGTTGGGGGATATCGTAGCCTCCCTTTCAGCGTAACGGAGGATTACACGCTCGTGCAGGCAATTTGGCAAACCACAAGACTGCAAATCCGCTACCCGGTTGATCCGGAGACGCTCGTCAGAAGCAAGCCGTGCACGAACTGGAGAGAACTGTTCCGCCAGAGGCAGCGTTGGAGTGTGGGCGGACTAGATATGGTCCTGAGGGGGATGCTCCTCATGTCTGTATCGTTTGCGCTCCACCTTGGCATCCTCATCTCCGCTGTGCTCTCACCGCTGCCCGTGCTTGCTGCCACCGTCGTGACGAAATTCGCCGGCGATCTGATCTTCCTCTGGGGGCCGATTTCCACTTTCAAACAGTATCGGCTGCTGAAGCACTTTCCTCTATTCGAGTGTTACTATACCTTCTACGGTCTGACGATCTCGTTCCTAGCTCTTCTCAGCAAGAAGGTTGTCTGGAAGGAACGAGCATTTCGCGGGGATTGAGGCTCCACCCGAGAACAGAAAAGCCCTCTCGTCGAGGGCTTTTCTCTTTGTAGAACAACAACGACTTTATCTCGTGCGGGTGCTTACGACCCTAAGCCGCTTCAATTTGTAGCGCAGCGTTTGCTCGCTCATACCAAGGAAGTGAGCAGCTCTTGACTGATTGAAGCCGAATCGGCTGAGAGCCCTCTCGATGATTCCCTTCTCGATGACATCGAGTGACTTGTCGAGCAGAAACTCCTGGCCCGCAGCGATATTGTTGATCATCTTGACAACCTCGGTCTTCTCGTCGACGAGTTCCGGAGGCAGCATGAAACGACCGCCGCTCGAGAAGAGCACAGACTTGTCAACAACGGCCTTAAGCTCACGGATATTCTCTTTCCACGTCTGTCGCACGAGCACGTCGATTGCGTTCACATCGATGACAAGCTCGCCGATGCCGAGTTCGTTGCAGATCTCGTTCGAAAAGTGTTTGACAAGCAGCGGAATATCTTCTGGCCGCTCGCGAAGAGGAGGGATCTCGACCAACTCGAAGTCCGACACCTTCGTTGCCAGCTCCTCCATCAGCTTGCGCTTCTCGACGAGGGTCTTCGGGGTCTCCTTCATCGTGAGAACCAGTCGGATGTCCCGCGCGTCCTCCTTGGCTCCTCCGATGCGCCGGGTAGTGCGCTCGTTCATGAAGCCGAGGATTTTCATCTGGTTCCGGAAACTCGCCTCTTCGACTTCCTCGATCAAGACTGTCCCGCCGCTTGCAAGTTCAAAGACTCCGCGCTTGCTTGTGTACGGCATGCCCTCCACGCCACGGTCGAAGCCAAACAGAATGGCTTCTAGCTCACGATCATCCACAACCGAAAGGTTAATGGAAATGAACGGGCCGTCCCCAGACGTTCCGCGCCCTGATGAGTAGATGTTCTTAGTTACCGCGCCCTTGCCGACCCCCGCCTCACCGATAATAAGGACATCCTTTCGGGATTTCGCAAGACGCGATATTTGCTTTAGCAGATGCTCGACAGCGCGGCTCTTCCCGATGATCGGGTAGTCGAGCTTTCCGGTCTTCTTCTCTTCTGCCGCTTTGGTCTTCATCTCTTTCTCCATGATGTGCTCTCCGCCATTCAAACTTTGTGTGAACGGTTATGTGCGTTTCTCAAACAATCTCCCATGAATCAGCTTGGTGCCGAAGAAATGTCTAATAACAAAGTTGTCGATTCCGTCTCTCCATCGACTGATCAACTGCGGATTAGCAGCGAGCTCGGACTCGTAGAACTCTCCCTGCACAGACGTAATGAACCGAAGCCGCAGGCTGAAGAAGAACGTTATCGCAAGCAATACTCCGAGACTTATGTACTGCCCCACAGCAAAAATGTCACTCCAAGACCTCCACTCAACACTCTTGATCATACTCCAGTTGTGAAGTACATCCAGTGAGAGGAAAACGAAAAATGAATACATTATTTTGTCGACGTACGCTCCCTGAGGCGGATCCTTCTTGTACTGGTAGCCGAAGAACAACAGGATGAACGCCATCATCATTACGTTCATGTAGATCATGTTCAAATACATGGGCTTCCAAAGGAAAACACGGTAGTTGTCACCCTCCAGATACGGCAGGAGTCCCTGGATCCGCGCGACCTTCTGATCGTGATACAACTCTCCGACCGCAATGCCGTCTTTCCAGGTCGGAAGGACCATGAAACTCGCCAGTTCCTCTGTCGTCGGAGCTCTGCCAAACTTTTCCGCAAAGAGGCTGTAGTTCTCGTACACCAACTTGTACTGTCTGACATCCTCCGTCCCATAGAGGTGGTGAGGATCTCCGAAGAAGGGGTGGAAGTACACAAGATAGAAGAACAGGACAACCCCGAGGGCACACAAATACTTCTGATACACTTTGAAGTCTCTGAACAGCATATCCATCACAACGTACACGATCGCAAGCGAATAGAAAAAGATATAGGCCAGAAGCGTGAATACCTGAAAGTAGTGAGAGGCGTATCGGAAATCACTCAAGAATGCTCTGCCCACAAAGTACGTTATCTGGAAGAAGAACGAAAGTGAGAAGAAAAGCGTGAAGTTCAGAAATATGAACTTGTAGTTGTGATTGGGTTCTCGAATGAAGATGTGGGCTGAAAGGAAAAAGAGGAGACTGAGAATGGCGTTGTATCCAAAAGAGGCAAGCCTTACTTCATAGTGCGGAAAGAGCAAGAAGAAAAGCCCGACGACTGCAAGAGTCCCGAGCCACAACAATACGATGTTCCGGTATGTTCTCATGACATCATTTGGTCCGCTCTACCGTTTCAAACTGCAACAAGGTAAGTAATTGGAAACTCGCTGTCAAGGAAAAACGTAAAAAATTTTGGATAACCGTGAAAGTGTGAACAGGGTCACGGCGATTTGTCGCCGAAAATTTTTGGAGGTTTTTTGAAAATCTTCTTGCTTTTCACGGTAACTTTGCTAAATTAGGGAGCAAGAATTCCGGCGGAATCCCCTAATTTTCACTAGTTCTGAGAAGGAATCTACAATGAAGCAGCGCTATTTTGCACGTTTTCGGGCCATTCTGATTACCATGGTCATAGTCGTCGCTACGAACGTAGCGATCTCGTACGCTGGGAGTATTGGAACACTTCCGGGTATGGGAGATCCTCGGCCGACGGAGAGGGGTAGCATCGGAACCCTCCCGGGCATGGGTGATCCTCGTCCATCAGAGAGGGGTAGCATCGGAACCCTCCCGGGCATGGGTGATCCTCGTCCTGCTGACCGCGGCAGCATTGGGACCCTCCCCGGCATGGGTGATCCTCGACCGTAGCAGTGCCGGCCCGATCGCAGGACTGATTTAGGACGCCCCGGCGGTGGCTGGGGCCTTTGAAGAGCCGACCGAGTCCGTGGATTTCATTAATCCACGGACTCGGTTGGCTTTTTTTGTAGTCGGCGCATAATTGCTTATCTTTCCAGAAACCCAAGTTCCCAACATGAGCGAGACGGAAGAGCACCTTTCCCACTGGCAGGAACGAGGCGAAACAACCCCACTGAGGTTGCTTCTGCATCTCACGTTGTTCCTCTTGACGTTTTTCACCACGACGATCGCCGGTGTGTTCTGGCTCAACCGGGATGGCTTCGACCTGAGGAACTTCACTGCAGGCCTGCCTTATTCGGTGTCACTTCTCTGCATGCTCGCCGCGCACGAGTTTGGTCACTACTTTGCTGCGCGCCTCCACGGCGTCCGCACGACCCTGCCATTCTTCATCCCCGTCCCTCCTTTTCTCATGAACCCCTTTGGAACGATGGGAGCGGTCATTCGTATCCGTTCCCCGATCCAATCAAAGAAGGCGCTTTTTGACATTGGGATCGCCGGACCATTGGCTGGCCTGGCTGTTACGCTCGCCATAATCGTATTCGGTTTTCTTACTCTCCCTGAGAAGGAATACATCTATTCTATTCATCCCGAGTACGCTTTGGCAGGCCAAGTCCCGGAGACAGGCCTGACCTTCGGTCATTCTCTTCTCACATGGGTGCTGGCAAATGCGTTCTCCGGGACAGCCTTTGTTCCTCCAATGAACGAGATCTACCACTATCCATTCCTATGTGTCGGTTGGTTTGGTCTGTTTGTGACATCGCTAAACCTGATTCCCGTAGGCCAGCTCGACGGCGGCCACATCCTGTACGCCATCTCGGGCAAGAAGCAAGGACTTGTCGCACGTGCGTTTCTGTTGATCCTGATCCTCCTCGGGCTTTCGGGCTTTCTGCCGTTCCTCGGGGTCGACGTCCAACCAGGCACTGTGGGTTGGCTGCTCTGGGCTGCGATTCTCATCTTCGTTATCAAGCTTGACCATCCGCCAATAGCATACGACGAAGAATTGGACCAGCGGCGACGCGTCCTCGGATGGATTACTTTTGGCATCTTCATCGCTACCTTTGCACCGATTCCATTTTTCGAAATCTCGCCGCACTGAGAATGATTGACATTGATTCGACATTTCGATAACTTGTATCAGTGCAAGGGGTTTTGATATCGAACAGTTGATACCAGCCAAGTTGTAGGTTTGTTGTTCGTCAACAATCAACTGTTCACTCGCATTGACGCCGGGTGAATCTATTAGGACTGTTCACTCGGCTTTTTGTTACCATTTTCTATGAATCGACGTACAGTCCTCATCATTCTCATCTCAGGACTCTATCTGAGTTCCTGCACACGCGAGAAGGGCGACCTCGTGGACTTCTCCGCCAACGCGCCCGTCCTCCTATCTGCGTCCGTTGCGCACGCGGTTTTGAACCTCGACGCGGACACGACCGGCGCGGTCATTCCCACATCCAGCGGGACATTTGAGATCAGGACCTCGGCAGCAGCTACGGCTTTCGAAGCAGACGGGCGGGGTGACCTTCGAGAGGTTGCATTCACGGTCTACAAGACATCGTCGGCGAACGCCATAGCCCGGGGTACTTTACAGCGAGTCTCAGGTCAGTCTGACACTGTCGGATTTTCGGGACCGATATCTTTCGTCGTCCGCCGGATAGATGCAGGTCCGTATGTGGTAGAGCTTCAGGCGATGGATCAGAGCGGACTTCGCAGCAGCGCGGCTCGTGTTAGGATTCTGGTCGTTCGCAACAACAGCCGACCGTATCTATCGAGCCTAGTTGCTCCCGACACTATCAAAAGGCCGAGCAGTGGATTCCAACTCGTCCTGTTCAGCGTGGCCGCCTCGGACTCCGACGGCTACTCCGATCTTGCGGAGGTCTTCTTCCAGCGGATCTCACCGACAGTTGGGGAACCGATTCCGATGTATGACAGCGGAAATCGCATCGACCACGGCGACGAGTTCCCAGGCGACGGTATTTTCTCGCGACTCGTTCGCGTCGATTCGACGAACACTCTCGGACTGCGCACCTTTCTCTTCCAGGGCCGCGATCAATTCGGCGCTGTGAGCGATTCTCTCACGCACATTCTCGTCATCGTGGAATAGCTGATGCGCCGACCAGCTCGATTCGCGATTCTTATCCTCGGACTTGTGCCGCTGACTGGTGCGGCACAGATTGAGTCCCAGAGCACTTTCCGCCTTGAGACTTCGAACTCAATTTCGTTGCCGCCCAGCAACAGCGTTTCCCATCTCACAGTGGAAGACTCAACGATCTGGATTGGAACGAGGATGGGGTTAGCCCGATCACTGACCGCAGGCCAAACCTGGCAGAGCTATCGAAATGTAGCCGCGTTCGCCAACGACGGGATTTACGCCGTCGCCATGCGCGACACTGTAGTCTGGGCGTCCACAGGATTTCTGAAAGAGATTGCAGGGGGCAGTCGTGTCCAAACCGGAAGCGGATACGCATTCTCCCTCGACCGCGGTGACACGTGGCAGCATGTCGGCCAGACTATTGACAGTCAATCGGACACGGTTATTCCCTACGGCCTCGATACACTCCGGGCACTGCCTGTGATCGTGCCGGAGCAGAATGTCACGTTCGACATCTCCATCGGGCCGAGTAGAGTCTGGATCGCAAGCTGGGCAAGCGGACTCCGGTACACGACGGACAACGGCCAATCGTGGAGGCGCGTTCTCCTTCCGCCAGACGACCGCAACCATATCGCGCCGCGTGACAACATCTGGAACTTCGACACGCTCAACTTCTACGTTGATCCGCGAAGGAACAACAACTTTCTTGCCTTCTCCGTCCTCACGATTGACGACAGTACAATCTGGGTAGGGACGGCCGGGGGCGTCAACAAATCCACAGACGGCGGCGCTAGTTGGACAAGAATGACGCGCCGGAATCAGCAGTCTTCCATTCTCGGCAATTGGGTTATCGCAATAAAAGAACAGCGGTTCCGCAACGTTCGACGCACTTGGACAACAAACTGGAGGGCCGACGATCCTGCTGAGAATTTCGGCGTGAGTTACACTGAAGATGGAGGACGGACGTGGACCAACCTACTCCACGGAGTGAAAGCATACGAGTTTGCCTTCAAAGACTCCATCGCGTACATTGCTACCGAGGAAGGGCTGTATCGCACTTCCGACGGAGGTATCAGCTTCACGCGATCGGGAACCATCATCGATCCGACGACACGGGAGATGATCACAACATCCTCCGTCTACGCCGTGGGTGTTCTTGGCGATATAGTGTGGGTCGGCACAAGCGACGGAATGGCGAGCACCGTCGACGACGGTATAACTCCATTCGGTTCAATCTGGAAAATCTATCGAACGTACGAACCCGTCGGTGTGGCGCCGCGGACATACGCATATCCGAATCCCTTTTCACCTAGTTCCGAAGCTGTGCGCATTCACTACTCTACCGGAGGACAGAACGCCGAGGCAACGGTTGAGGTATTCGACTTTGCAATGAATCCTGTCCGGACCGTCATCAGGACTGCAGCGCGCAGTGGCAGCGTAGAGCACGACGAGTTGTGGGACGGGCGAGACGACGGTGGGAGATCCGTCGCCAATGGAGTCTATTTCTACCGCGTCCGAGTCAGCGGTCGAGACCCGATGTGGGGCAAAGTG
>Ga0315284_10009993_pt1 | contig 13513 bp, 13 predicted proteins | sample YL17G09_16_MG_FD_203696 | JGI IMG/M metagenome (GOLD analysis project Ga0315284, IMG submission 203696) | Sediment microbial communities from Yellowstone Lake, YNP, Wyoming, USA - YL17G09_16 | ecosystem: Environmental > Aquatic > Freshwater > Lake > Sediment | place: USA: Wyoming | collected...
ACGATCTTCTTGATCCAGATAAGATCCTATTTTTAGGTGGCGAAGAAAAGGTAAACCATAATATTAAATTAAGTATTAGGTGTTCAAGAAAATATTTGGAACAAAACAAGGGTATAGGAGTAAATTCTATTATCACCAAAATAAAAAAAGATTTAGGAGGAATGGGAGGCGGACATAAATTAGCGGGAGGATTAAGATTGTCCATTCCATCTTTCAAGCGTTTGAAAGAAAACGTAAATAATTACATTTAATGTAATAACATGAGAAATTACTTAGAAAAAGAGACGGATTTATCCTTTTTACTTAGAGTTTACGTGAAAACAAACGCTCGAAAGCAAGAAATTATAGAGAACGGCGAAACCTTAGTAATATCTCTTCGCGCAAAACCTATTCAGAACAAAGCAAACAGAGAACTTATCGGATTATTAAAAAAAAAGCTACAAATTTCGGTTAATCAAGTTCAAATAATTTCTGGTTTGAAAAGCACAAATAAAGTAATTAAATTGGAATTTTTGGAATATTTAAGAGAAGAAGATATCGTAAATAAAATAATAAATTAGCTTGCTATTTTTTTCATAAAACCACATTTCAAGCACGTTATGAAGTGAGTCATACCCTCGTCAGCTCTTCTCGTTTGTCTCGTTTCTAAGTGAGCTTTATCGTACCCGCATTTAGTACATTTGAAATTAGCTATCGAACTTTTAAAATTTTCATCTTTCCATTTCATAATTTCGGTTAAATTTGTTACTTCGTTTCTGACGGGCTGTTCAATTTTAGTCGTAATTTTATAGGATTGAGATTTATCGTCAGAAAACGGTTTTATTGCGCCACACCTACATTTAAGCACTTTTTTTCCATCGATTATAGATGGAAGCATCAAATTACCACATTCGTCGCAAAATTCCATATTCCATCTAATTTTTTTATAAAACTAATTCAATTATAATTAATAAAAATGTATATACACTTTCTCAAAAATTTTTGTTTTAGAAACTAAAATCTTAAACCAAACAATAAAGCGCAAAAAATAACTCCAGCAATAAGATCTGCGGTTGTTCCGGGATTCATAGCTCCTTTCTGCTTGTGTAGCTTTTTATCAAACTTTTTCAATAATTTGTTCCCTTTTTTTGTTAAAACGCCGCCTTTTTCTAAAATTTTTCCAGCTTTTTTTGAAACATAAATTGCCGCTTCTTTTCCCGATTTTCTCAAGATTAAGGTGTCTGGATGTTCGGAAAGAATTTTTAAGAAAGTGTTAACGGTTGCAGCATTTATATCACGATAACGATTAAAAATGTCTAGGTAATACGGAAGATTTTCGTTTAAAATTATCTTGAAATTTGAAAAATATTCCATACTAATCGAGTCGTATTCTTTAGAAAGTTCAAATATTTTTTTAAGCGTAATTTTATCTTTTTCGATATCATTTAACGAATTTTCGTCGTTGATATCGTACTTATTGATTTTTCCAAGGCCTCCTGGTTTACTCACTCTAATAGCTTTGAATAGATTAATTGTATCCTCAACTGTAGCGTCATTTATAACCTTTTCTAGAACATGAATAAAATCTTTTAATTTCTTAGTTCCAACCTTAAAGCAAATAGTAGCAGAAGCCACTAAAGGCGCTAATATTAAAATATGCCCTAATAAAACATTTCCACCGCGTTGCCACTTCACCATTTCAGAAGTAGATTCTAAATAAAACTTGCCTAAATTTACAAATTTAAAATCAGATGTCGAATCGCTGTAATTATCTTCTATTCTTTTGCTAAAATCTCTAAAATTTGGTTGAATGGCGGATATACCCGCAAAAAAATGTTCAAATTTTGTAAGATCAAAATTTTTGGTGCGATGGACGTTTCCACACTTCGGATATCCCAACAATTCCAAAGTACTTGCTAAATTTATACACCTTAACAAATCGTCTAAAGTTTGAATTGTAAACGAATTGTTTTCTTTTAAAGACACGATTAAATAATGTAATTTAAAGAATAAAAGATTTTTTTAATAAAATTAAGTTTAGTAATAAGATAATTCAATCGTTTTTTTCTCTTTGACAGTATAACCTTCAATTTCCTTACTAGTTATTGAAATAGGTCTAAAATAGTTCGTTAATTCTTTTTTATGAAGAAATTTTTTGATTCGAAGTTTTATAGTCTTTTTTGACATGTTTTTAGGTGCTTTAATTTCAACTTCCATGGCATTACGCGTTATTTCTAAGTTTGAGAGCGTTTCCGAAATATAGCGCATTAAATCCATTACGTATTGGTCGTTCTTAAAAGATAAATCTTTTACGTTGAGAATGATTTTTTTTGTATCAGATTTTTCACTCATTCTATTATCACTCATTAATTTAATTAAGAATGTTATAAAATTTTTATGGAAAATTTTTATGGAAATAAAATTTTTTTATATTGGAATAGAACTGTAAAAATTAGGTGAAAAAATTTGGTGGATTACGTAGATTTAAATTATAAACCCTCTGAGAGAGATCTTATTGCTATGTACTACGTGGAAAAAGCGCCAGAAACTAAAGATATAGAACACGCGTCAGAAGAGATAGCAAAAGAGAGTTCGATAGGAACTTGGACCGAAATTGCAACGCTCTCGTCAGAAATCGCAAAAAAGCTTAAACCTTCAACTTATTACATAGATAAAAAAAATAAAATAGTAAAAATTGCTTATGTAGAAGATCTTTTCGAAGCAAACAATATGTCTCAAATTTTAAGCGCCGTAGCTGGTAATATTTTTGGTATGAAAGCGTTATCTGCTTTAAGATTGCTCGACATATCATTTCCTAAAAAAATGGTGAACGCGTATAAAGGACCAATGCTTGGTATTGAGGGCATTAGAAAATTAACTAAAGTTAAAGATAGACCTTTATTAGGAACAATTGTAAAACCGAAAGTTGGTTTGGACGAAATAAATCACGCTAAAGTGTGCGGCGAAGCATGGCGCGGAGGTTTAGATGTCGTAAAAGACGACGAAAACTTGACCAGCATGAGTTTCAATAAATTCGAAAAAAGAATAGACGAGACGCTTAAAGTTAGAGATAAGATAGAAAAAGAAACGGGAGAAAAGAAGATTTATATGCCAAACATTACGGCTCCATTAAGCACAATGAAAAAAAGAGCCGATTATGTCATCGAACGAGGCGGAGAATATTTAATGGTTGACGTTATCACGATTGGATTCTCAGCATTACAAGAGATCAGAGAATACTTAGAAAATAAGAACATTGTAATTCACGCTCACAGAGCAATGCACGCTGCTTTGACAAGGGCCAAGGACTTTGGTGTTTCTATGTTAACTATTGCAAAAGTCATGAGATTAATTGGAACGGACCAATTGCATACTGGTACCGTGTTAGGAAAAATGGAGAGCGGCGAGGATGAAGTAAAAGATATTAACCATGTTATAACCGTTCCAAAGGTCAAAGGAAATAATATATCTATGTTAGATCAAGATTGGGGTAAGATTAAACCTGTATTGCCCGTTGCTTCTGGAGGTTTGAGTCCTTTGCACATCCCCGAGCTTATTAAAATATTAGGCAAGAACATGGTTTTTCAATTCGGTGGTGGCTGTCACGGTCATCCCAACGGCACAGAAGCCGGAGCAAAAGCTATACGACAAGCGGTTGACGCAACATTAGGAGGATACGATTTAAAAGTGTATGCAAAAAGTCATTCTGAATTAAACAAAGCAATTGAAAAATGGAGTAAATAATTAAAAAATAAAAAAAAGATTAATTAACAGAGCAATTTGCATTTGTAAATTTTCTTACTATACTATTAAAATTATTTTCCTTTCTTAAATCAACAAAACGCTTCCCTTTACGACCAATTAAAGGAATAGAATCTTTTTTAACTATTGCAATTGAATTAGGGGTAATAAAAGTTTTTGAATATATTGCATTCTTAAGTTTTAAAGTATCAATATCATTTCCTTCAACATATACGGAAACTTCGTCAAATCCAGCGTCGTTATTAATAACAAACAGATAAGTGTTGATTTCTTTAAACGAATAAATTGCAGATTCTACTGCGTAAGGACTTATTAATGTTCCTTTGATCTTAACCAAATCGTCAAGTCGTTCTTCAATGTGACTAATTAACGGCGTTTTTTCACCACATGGACATGGCTCGTCAATAATGGATCCTAAATCCTTTGATCTATATCTAATCGCTATAGTCCCCGTCTTTGTTAGAGTAGTGTATGTTAATTCACCTTTACCGTTTTTTTTCTCTAAAACTTCTACCAGAACATCGTGTATAGGCCAGTGATATCCTCTTTTTTCGCAGCATTCTGCTCCAGCACCAACTTCTGAAAGTCCATATCCGCAATAGATATCTATATCCCACATGTTTTCCATTAGATTACGTTTTTTCTCAGGTAAGGGCTCGCCTAAACAATACGCTTTTTTAAATCCTAATTCTCGAGGATCAAAACCGTCTTCTTCGTATAATTTACCAAGTTTGAGTAGATACTGTGGTATTCCTATAAAAACAGTAGGTTTAAACGTTTTTATTAGTTCTATATGTGCTTCTAGGGACGATAACACTCCGGCGGGTATAATCTTGCATCCTAAAGCCACGCTAGCGTCGTGTAATACCAAACCGGCAAAAAACATACCGTACGAAGTAGCATTATAAATTAAATCTTGATTTTTCACACCAATTAATTCAAGACATTTAACATTTTGTCTAACGTAAATTTGCCAATCGTTTTGAGTAAATCCTACTATAGTGGGAGTTCCAGAACTTCCGGAAGTTGTGTGGAATTTAAAAACTTGTTCTGGTTTTGCTATAGCTTGAACATAATCTTTTACAATATCTTCTTTAGAGACCGTGGGTAGCTTTATTAAATCTTTCACGCATCTAATATCGTTTCGATTAATCCTTAACGCTTTGTAAAGGTTCGCATATAAAGGCGTTTTAAAAGCAATATCCATCCCTTTTTCGAAACTATTCATTTTTTATTTACCTCTCTTAAAATTTTAATCTAATAGTTTTTCCTTTCATTATGATAGTAATATGATTAATCTCGAGATTAAGTTTTAGCTTAAATGTTTAATCAAGTTAAAAATGTTTAAATATCCTAAAATAATATTATATTCTTATGGAACGATTCTCTCGAAAATTGCAGAAAATTCACGAATCGTATTTTATCAGTTTACCAAAGTCTTGGATTAAAAATTTGCATTTGAATAAAAATTCAACAATAGAAATGATTATAAACTCTGATGGATCTTTAAAGTTAGCACCAAAATTAGAGAAAGCCATTACTGAAGATGAGATTGTTTTGAGCTCTACTAGATATGTAGCAAGAGATGTTGTGAAATTTTGTTTAACAGGTATTGAAAGCGTAGTAATAGCTTCAGATAATCCTATACCTGAAGACATCAAAAAAGATGTTAAGTGGTTTGTTGAAAAATTACCTAATACAGAAATTATTGAGGAAACAAACAAAAAGATAGTAATACATAATTTTGGATATAAATCGATTCCTACAAAAAAAGCGATTCAGAGATTATTATATTTAATATGCGATATGTTTGAAAATTTAAAACAAGGAGCTATTAACGACTTAGAAAAAACTTACGAAAATATAAGAAAGTTTTATTTCATTTTAGTTATACACATTCGTACTTATCTTAGAACGGGCTCTTACGCTTCTGAAGATAGAGATTTTACTCCGTTAGAAGCAATGGATTATAGATTATTCTGCGAAAAAATTGAACGGATTGGTTATATCTTAAGGTCATTAAGGCTTAGTGAAAATATTAAAAACTTTTTTACTAAAGTAGAATCTTTATATAACGACACTATGAACGCATTTTTAGCTAAAAATCAAATTAAAGCGTGCGAAATTTGGTTTAAGCGAAACAAATTAACGAAGGAAGGAACCGAGTCTTTAATTGATTTAAATTACGAGGATAAGGAAAAAACGAAAGATTTACTGCGAATTATTGAATATTGTAAAGATATGGCGGATTTAATCTAACCTTCTAATCAACCATATCAGGATACAATTTAGCAAAATAATTGGGAACATGACTTGACGCAAATATTCCCGCTTCGGTAATCAATCCGTCGATGTATCTTCTACTCACGGTTTCAAAAGAAGGGTTTAAAATCTGAATCTTTTCCGGCGCATTATCCCATATTTCGTCAGGGCTACGCATTTCAATTGTTTCCAAAACGCCAAGGTTCGTTTCCGGATTGTATTTCAACAATGGAGAAGCAACATAAAAAGGAACATTATCTTCGTGCGCCACCAGAGCTAATAGTCTGCTTCCGATTTTATTTAATATTGTTCCTTCTGAAGTTATAGAATCTGCGCCTATTAAAATTACATCGACTTGAAAATGTCTTACGGCCCATCGCATTGCCGAATCGACAACATGAATAACTTTTATATCTGCGTCTAATAATTCGCACGCAGTTTTTCTACCTTGTAATCGAGGCTGAGTCTCTGTATTAATAACGGTAAAGTTTTTTCCTTGCTTTTTAGCTTCTAAAAGAATTCCGGTAACTAAAGTAGAATGACAATGCGTCATGACAATAAATTTTTGATCGCCAGCTGGAATTCGACGAGCGCCAATTTCTGCAATTTTCTTTTTAGAATCTTGGAGCATTTCGTTATATTCATTTTTATGTTCTTCAATAATACTTGGAATATCGGCGCTACAGCAATCTGATTTTCTCTTTTCTAATTTGTTCATAATATAGCGAAGCCCATTTCTCATTGCTGGTTCTGTTGGTCTAGTTTGACTTAGAATGTCCCTAGCGTCGTATAATTTTTTAATGCAGCTCTCAATAGTATCGCATTCTAATCTTTTAGCGTAGTTGCTTAAAAAGTCAATGGCACTGAGTGCTACATTCGTTGCGCCTTGAATTTCTAACGATCTTATTCTTTCCGCATCTTTTAACAGTTGATGCATATTTCATCACGAGAATTCTTAAAAACTAATAGTTAATAGAATTGTATTTAGAATATATGAGATTATGGACATTTATTATTTTTCTTTTTTATCATTTTCTTCTTCCTCGTCGAACTCAATTTCGCTTTTTTCGGTTTCCTCGTCAAGTTTAAAGTCGTTTGGATCCACTTCAATATAAAAATACCCAATATATTTGCATTTATCGTTGCTGCATTCGTACATTGCGGGAGCAAGCCATCCACTCACATTTGTTGCGCTTCTTAGTGTTGGTTGTCTACATTTAGGACATAATCTTAAATTAGTCATAAAAAATTATACAATAAAAATTATTTTTGTTACATTTAACGCTATTATAATTAAATATTAATCCAAATTAATTATAAACTTAATAATTATATAAAAAAATTATCGATTTTCTATTAAAAAGAAAAAAAAGAATTTTGTTTAAGATTTGTCTCTTAAAAGTCCTCACTCTTTAATTTAAAGAACTCTCGAGGATGTTCGCAGCTAGGACATTTAAAGTTCTCTGGTATGCTGTCCAGTTCCATTTCGTAACCGCAGTTCATGCACAACCAAACTACTTTTTTACCTCGTTTAAAGAACGCATCGTCACCGACTAATTTTAATAATTTCCCGTAGCGTTCGGCGTGATGTTGTTCGGAGCGAGCAATAGCCTTCACTCGAGCCGCAATGGCTTTATACCCGTCTTTTTCTGCTGTTTTAGCAATATCAGGATACATCGTTTGCCACTCGTAATTTTCTCCTGCAATAGCTTCTTTTAAGTTTTCTTTCGTAGTTCCGCTAATGGTTGGACCTCCTGCGTTTACTTTTAAATCGTCAAATTTCTCGTCTTTCTTTAGTTCTTGTAACATTCTATAATACCAGCTCGCGTGCTCTTTTTCTTGATCCGCGGTTTCTAGAAATATAGCAGAGACGAGCCCGTATCCTTCTTTCCTAGCAATTGAAGCAAACATCGTATATCTATTCCTTGCCATCGATTCTCCTACGAAAGCAGTAAATAGATTTTCTACCGTTTTTTTCATTCTTATTTTCCCTTATTTTTATAAAATTGTAAAAGTTTGAAATTATTAATAATATTGAGTTTTTAAAGGTATGGTCTATAACAATAAAATATTGGATTAAAATACAAAATTGTTAAGTTAAGGAGATTCAAACCTACTGTAGTAAATTTGAATAATTGGATTTGTTAAATAAAATATAACGGATAAATTATAATAAATACTAAAACGATGGTTTTTGAAACGAATTTTTTAAAAGAATATCAAGTGAACGAGTATATCACACTTAAATTTGTAAAAGTTTGAAAAAATTAATAATATTGAATCTTTAAAAGTAAAGGTCTATAGCTATTAAAAATTGATTTATCTAAGATACTATTGTTTTATATAAGTTTCATACTTTCGGTTGTTAATCTGAATTATTGGATTTATCAAATAAAATATAGCAGATAAATATTATACTCTTATAATATATAAGATCATAGCGACTTATTGTTAAAATAAACGATAAAAATCGATTAAATGGAAAACCTCGAATTACAGAGAAAAAGTTTACCAAATGAACCAGGAGTTTATCTTTTTAAAGATAAAGAGAATAAAATCATTTACGTTGGAAAGGCCAATAATCTTAAAAAACGAGTCTCGTCCTATTTTGCGAAAATGACGTATAAAGATCCATACTACGAGGAAAAAATAAAAGAGTTGGTTAAACAAATTCAATCGATTGATTATATCGTAACAGAAAACGAAAAAGAGGCGTCTATACTCGAAAACATACAAATAAAGAAACATTTGCCTCGATTTAACGTTATAATGCGCGATTCGAAATCTTACCCGTGGGTTGCTATTTTTTATTCTGAAGATTTTCCTAGAATTCGAATTCTAAGAAATCCTGAATGGTATTCTCAAGAGAATTTATTCTTAGGACCTTATACGGACAAAAAAGAAATTCGTAGGATATTAAGAGATTTAAGAAAGATATTTCCCTATTGCTCGTGCAAAACGAAGGTCAGAACAAGAGAACGACCGTGCCTTTATTATCAATTAAAATTATGTCCTGGGCCTTGTATTGAGGCAATAAATAAAAAAGATTACCTAGAAAATGTAAAAGAAATAGAATTGTTCTTAAAAGGCGAAACAAACCAATTAAGTAATCAAATTAAAGAAAAGATGAATCAAGCGTCTAAAGCGCAAATTTACGAATTAGCGGCGTATTGGAGAGATAAATTAGAAGATATAGAACGCGCAACAACTAAGCAACATATTTTAATGAGCCAGTCAATTAATAAAGACCTAATAGGTTTTTCTTACGATGATAATTACGCTGCTTTAGTTATTATGCACGTTCGAGAAGGAAAGTTCGCAAACAAAAGCTCCTTTACCGTAAATCTAAAAGAAAAATTAATTAAAGAAACCGAAATCTTATCTTCCATTTTAGAGCAATATTATCAAGATTTAAAATACAGCTTACCTGACATAATTGTAATACCTGAATTATACGATGGTGTTAACATTTTAAAGGATATTTTATTAGATCTCAACCAAAATATAGAAATAAGAACACCTATAGACGAAGAACTTGGCGTTATGCGTATCGTAAATAAAAATGCTAAAATTATGGTGAATCAACAAGTAGAAATGGAAGAAATTAGACAAAAGGAGAGAGATCAGATTAGTAAGACGCTGGAAGAAGCGAAAGACCTTTTAAAATTGTCAAAAGAACCAAGAATAATTGAAGGCTTTGATGTTTCGAATATCGAAGGAAAAGACGCTACAGCTTCAATGGTATATTTTCTTGACGGAATGCCGTATAATAAATATTATCGCCATTTTAAAATTCGCTCCAAATCTACTCCAGACGATGTTGCGATGATGAAAGAAGTCCTGACGAGGAGATATACATACTTACTAGAAAACGATTTCGAACTTCCCGATTTAATTTTAGTGGACGGAGGCAAAGGTCAATTGAACGCAGGCGTTCAGGTTTTAGAGGAATTAGGTATAAATGGCATCCCAATCATTGGATTGGCAAAGAGACTTGAGGAGATTTATGTCCCTGGACAAAAAGACGCAATCATTTTACCAAAAAACTCGCATTTATTAAAATTGTTTCAAAGAGTTAGAGACGAAGCTCATAGATTTGCGGTTAGATTGCATAAAAAACAAAGGCAAAAACGGATTGTTGGTTCCGTTTTAGACGATATCAAAGGCATTGGACCGATCACTAAAAATAAGTTATTAACGCATTTTAACAGCGTTGATGAGATTAAAAAAGCGTCTTTAGAAGAATTAACTACAGTTGTTGGCACCAAATTAGCAAAAAAGTTAATTGAAGAGTTAAAGGAAATGTAAAAAACTGATTTAATTAAAATAATGCCCGAAAATCGAAAAAAATTACCGTTATTTGAAAGATTTCCCGATTTGGAAGGAAATATTCCTTGGATAGAATTATCCCCATTGAATACTCCCGTCAAACAATTGAATAATCTAGAAAAAAGACTAAAAATTAACTCTTTATGGGTAAAATGCGACGATAAAACATCTCCTCAATACGGTGGAAATAAAGTTCGAAAATTTGAATTCGTTCTTGCCGACGCGATTGATAAAGGTTTTAAAAAAGTATTAACTGCTGGAGGAATTGGTTCCAATCACTGCGTTGCAAACGCCATATTTTGCAATCAGTTGAAATTAAAACCAATGGCTTTTTTAATCGACCAACCAGTAACCTCATACGTAAGAAACAACTTATTACTTGACTTGTATTTCAAAAACGAGATAATTTATTCAAAGGACCAAAAAAATCTTCCGAAAAGCGAAGAGATTTATTATATGCCTCCTGGAGCCAGTAACCCTCTTGGAACTTTAGGATTTGTAAACGCAATGCTTGAACTAAAAGATCAAATAAATAGTGGAGAATTGCCGGAACCACACCATATTTTTGTTGCGTGTGGATCTTCGGGAACAACAGCAGGATTATTATTAGGTGCTAATATTGCTCAATTAAAGACAAAAATCCACTCTATACAAACGTCGACTCCAAATTATAGTAGTTTAATTGTTATTAAAAAAATCGCAAAGCAAACGAGAGAGCTTATCGCAAAATACGACAAAAATTTGCCTGAAATATCCTTAGAAAATCTAATTTTTAACAAAAATTATTTTGGAGGAATTTATGGAATTCCTACAAAAGAAGGATTAGAATCGATTAAAATCGCAAAAGAAACGGAAAATATAAAATTAGAATCGACATACACAGGTAAAGCGTTCGCAGCTTTATTAGGATTCGTAAGAGAAAATAAAGAAGAAATAAAAGATAAAACACTTTTATTTTGGAACACGTACAATAGCAGAGACTTTTCGGATATTTTAACTAAAATGGATTATCGAAATTTACCTAAAGAATTACATTGGATTTTTGAAAAACCATTGCTCGAAAATGCACCATAAAAAAGATTATTTTTTAAAAATTTCGACCTTATGCGTACCTTGTTCGGCAATTTTTAGAAGCAATAGTTGTTCTTCTTCGTTTTTTTCATATTTTCCTTCCGAGACTTCTACGTCGTATCCTTTAGGATAATGAATTTTAGGCACGTAAATAATCGTGGGAGCGTTGATTTTAGGATTTCCGTTAAATTCAAAATAAAATCGTCCTATTTTTAAATTAAACTCCATTTTTAAAGGTAAACCAGAACAGCAAACAAATCGGGGACGACAAAAGCCTTCAATTCCTCTTCCCCCACTGCTGACATCTTTGGGTTCTATTTGTTGATCCTTACTAAAAATTGACAGATCCTCTAAGTTCCATTGATCACCCCATTTGTTATCGTTGTCTGCGGTATAATTCCATTGAGTAGAGTGTAATAAATTAGTATCTAAAGCGTTATAATACATATCCAATAGTTTTATATGCTTAGAAAACGCTTTTTCACCAATTTTTTTAAAGTTATCGTACGGTTTTTTCTTATCGATGTCAAACGGCATGCCAAATTCGCCAATTAAAGTGGGAAAACCGCCTTTAGCGTACTTTTTAATACTCTTTAATTGATTTGTGAAAGTTTTTTGTACTTTTTTGGTTCCTATAACCATTTTCATTCTCATTACGTCGAGAGTACCTCTTATCCAAGCTTTTTTAGTTCCTAAAGAAGCAACATCGTACCAATGTGCCGCGTGTACAGCATTTTCAGGAATATCAAAATTTAGATTTTGTTCGCCTCTTATGGGACGATCGGCCGGACCTTCGAAAAAGATAATAGTGTCGGGAATAACGCTTCGAATTTCCTTTGCATATCTATTGATAAAGGGAGATAAATATTCTAAATAAAAATCTACTTTTTTATCGTTTCTTATTACGAAATGATCGTTTTTTAATACAATTGGTTGTCTATTTTTATCCAATTCCCAAATACCTTCTTTTTTCCAAATGTCTTCTTTTCCCTCGAGCCAACAAGATATTTTATTCTTATTAACAATTTCCTTTCTGGTTTCTTTAATACCAATTCCTTTAACTTGTTTATAACCCACTGTTCTTGTAAATCCAGATCCCGTGACCATAGCGTCTATGGGGGTGAAAGCTAAACCTAACTCGTCCACTTTTACTTCTCCAGTACCATCAACGGATTTTTCGATCCATCCTTGTTCAGGCTCGTTAAGAGAATCAAATCCTACAACACAAGACAAATCCTTTATATGTGCAGCAACTTGTTTTATAGATTCAATATAATGAGATTGGAGATAATCTTGAGCGTTGACTCCGTCAATTTTAAACGATGGAGCGAATTGTTTTCCTCCGAAAAATAACGTCCACATTGTAGCGTTCGCAAACCGAAATTTATTACTTCCCCACGTCATTTCGGGATATTTATTTGGGTCGTTCGGATCGAATCTGTATTGCATGACTAAAGCAGCGTCAGTTTCGTTAAATTTAGCGAAATCAAGACCTACTTTTTCAAAAGTCCAACCTGGAGCTCCGTCTCCCCCTGTCATTCTACTCCAAACATCTTGGTGCGGATCTATAAAAATGTAAAACTTGTACTTTTCGGCAATTTTTAAAACTTCTTCGACATAATCAAAATATTCCTTATCGTATTGTTTTGGTCCTTTGTGCTCTATGGCTTCCCATGTTATTAAAAACCGTAAACAATTAAAACCCCAATGTCTTAATCGATTATAATGTTCGCCCGCTTCTTTTAAAGGAAAGGGTCGACCAACAAACGAAACATCTCTATGATCGCTAAAATCTGTTTTTATATGCGTGGCACCGTTGGGCTCAAATGGTACTTTCGAGCTGCCTCCTAAGTTCACTCCTCTCAATAACACGGTTCTTTTGTGTTCGTCAACAAACCATTCTTTATTTATTTTTAAAGGCATATTATTTAATTGTCTGTTTGTTTAATTTTATAATTACTATTAAAAAAAGGTGTTTAGAAAAAAATTAATTATTTTCTTTCCTTCTCTTTCTGTTTTTATAATTTTAGAACTTCTTCTTTTGGTATTAATTTAAATCTCTCTTTAAATTCTTCAAAAATGATTTGATATTCTTCAAAAACTGGTTTTC
>Ga0315284_10009994_pt1 | contig 13512 bp, 14 predicted proteins | sample YL17G09_16_MG_FD_203696 | JGI IMG/M metagenome (GOLD analysis project Ga0315284, IMG submission 203696) | Sediment microbial communities from Yellowstone Lake, YNP, Wyoming, USA - YL17G09_16 | ecosystem: Environmental > Aquatic > Freshwater > Lake > Sediment | place: USA: Wyoming | collected...
TCGCGCGGCGACGTGTCGACGGACTGTTCACTGGCATCGGAGAAGCGCTCGAATCGATTCGTCCGACCGACGCGTTGAACTACATTGCCCATTGCGGCTACGCTACGAAGAGGCGCAAGCCGCTCTAACACCAAGATTCTCTCACGCCCGCCGTCCTGATCCATCCCGCTAAATCCCCCCATATCTATCTAAATCCCACTGTCCCGTCACAGCGGACGGGGCGGCTCGGCAGGAACGCGGCGCTGCCGCAGATGCGGCTGTGTGGTGGCATGAGCTGCGGCGTGGGGGCTTTGGTTCGTCGGGATTTACAGGTATGCCAGCACCAATCATATATCGGCAGAAAGCGGGTCGGAAAGGCCGTCGGGCGGAGGCGGATCTGGGGTCGATCCCGGGCGTGGGGCCCAAGCTCGCGAAGGAGCTGCGCGACCTTGGGGTGGGGCGGGTGAGCGACCTGAGGGGGAGGAATCCCGCCCGGCTTTATGATCGTCTCGGTCAGTTGCGGGGTTGCCAGATCGATCGCTGTGTTCTGTATGCCTTTCGATGCGCTGTCTACTTCGCCTCGGAATCAAATCGCGATCCTGAGCTGCTGAAGTGGTGGAACTGGAAGAGCCGGCAGTACAACGAGGCCTGAAGTGGCGGCGCGCGTTGGGCGGCTGGGGCCGGGGTTCAGATGATGCGTGGGGGCTGGGAAGGAGCAGATCATGATCCAGGGACTCAGAACGGCGGCTTATCACGTTCCGGACATGGCGAAGGCGAAGGCCTGGTATAGTTCTGTGCTGGGCATGCAGCCGTACTTCGATCAGCCGTTTTATGCGGGGTTTGACGTTGGGGGGTATGAGCTTGGTCTTCAGCCGGAGCAGGGGGATACGCGGGCGGGGATCGGGGGGGTGGTCGTTTACTGGGGCGTGGCGGATGCGTGTGCATGCCTGAGGCGGCTGCTGGAACTGGGGGCGAAGGCGCATCGGGACGTGATGGACGTTGGCGGGGGGATCAAGGTGGCGACGGTGCTTGATCCGTTCGGGAATGTGTTTGGGATTATTGAGAATCAGACTTTTGCGGTGAAGAGTTGATGCACGGGCGCATTAAGCTCTTCGCGTCCTGTCCGGTTCTTGAAGACCCTCTGCCACATTCGCAGTTTCACACCGGCTCTGACTGCCCAGAGGTCCTCATTATGGTCACGCGGACAGGGTCAAGAGATCCTTGACTTCTGCCGTCGAGAGCAGTGAGGTGGTAATAAGGGGGAATAGGGAGGTTGATCATGACCAGGGATGACATCGCTGCTGTCATCGCGACAATTCCGAATCTCACCAATCACGGCATCGGCCTGTTTGACCAAGGGCGCGGTCTCTCTATGGCTGAGAGACAAGCCGAACTGCAGTAAGGGCAGGAGAGTCTGTTGAATAGCGCCGAGCAATGCTCGGCGGTATGCAGGTGGCTCCAGTCGAAAACCAAGATTAAGACCATCAACGGGAAATGGAGCAGCTATGGTCTGAAACACCTCGCAGAGGATGAGATCGGTTATGTAACAAATGGGGCGTTCATCCGTGCGGCGATCCATTCAGGCTTTGCCTACCGATTGTCACCTAGCAATCCTAATGTGGAGTTCAACATTTCCGAGAAGTCATTGAAAGCTGTTCGAGGACCGCACTGGGTGGGGGGGTGAGTTGCGGCGTTCGCGTCGGCGGTCCCCCAATTACTCTGTAGGTCGCGCAATCTGCGGAGCGGATCTCACTTGTCTCGCCGCCAACACCGCCGCCCCCAGCGCCCCGGTCATCTGCGGGTCCGGCGCCACCCGGACCGCCCGCCCCAGCACATTCTCCATCGCCTCCCGCATCCCCGGCACCAGCGCCACCCCGCCCGTAAAAACCAGCGGGTCGGCCAGTTCGCGGCCGGCCATGGCGGCGACGCGTTGTGCGATGGCGAGCTGCACGCCGGCGACGATATCTTCGGGGGGTGTTCCGGAGGCGAGGAGGCCGATGATTTCGGACTCGGCGAATACGACGCAGGTGCTGCTGATGGAGGCGGGGTGTGCGCTGCGTGCGGCGAGGTCGCCCAGCGCGCTGAGTGAGGTGTTCAAGCGAGCGGCGAGGACTTCGAGGAAGCGGCCTGTGCCGGCGGCGCAGCGGTCGTTCATAGCGAAATCGCGCACGAAGCCGTTGGTGTCGAGGCGGAGGAGTTTGCTGTCCTGGCCGCCGACTTCGATGATGGTCATGGCGCCGGGGAGGAGTCGGCGGACGCCGACGGCGTGGCAGGTGATCTCGGTGATGGTGGTATGGGCCAGGCGGATGCCGTTGCGCGTGTAGCCGGTGGCGACGATGTGTGCGACGGCCTGGCGGGGCAGATGGAGGCGTTGCAGGAGATCATCGAAGAGCTTGGAAGCAAGAGCGTTGTGGTCGACTCCCTGGTCGCACGCGCCGGAGGCGAGGATCTGCTGGGTGTTGGTGTCGAGCAGGACAATCTTGATCGCCCGCGAGCCGCCATCGATTCCGGCACAGATCATCGAGCCCTCCGCTGAGAAACGGATTCCACCAGCGCCTGGATGCGGGTCCGGAGAGCGGGTTCGAGGGCGTCGCACAACGGCGGCACTTCGAGTTCGAGGACCGGCAATCCGAGCCGCTTCTGGATCATCTCACGGAAGAGGCCGCCTTCCAAGGCGCAGTGGCTAGCGCCGGGGATGCGGGAGACGAGGACGGCCTCGGCGCCAAACTGGCGGGCGTCGTGGCAGATGCGCTGGGCGCGATCGGAGGCGCTGCCGACCATGGGGTCGGCCAGCGCCATCATGGCCAGGGCATCCATGGGGGGCACATTTTCGGGGATCTCGTCGATGGCGTGGCAGAAGAGGAACTCGGTGCCGCAGAGGCGGCCGCCGCAATCCTCCAGGAGATTCATGGCCCGCAGGTCGGCGACGGGGTTGACCCAGAAGATGCGGGCGGCGTCGGGGGAGAAGAGGCCCTGGTTGCTGCTGATGCGGCGTGAGACTTCGTGGAGGAGGTCCTGATAGACGGCGAGGGTTTCTTCGCGGTCGGAACAGTAGTGAATGGCGAGCATTTCGGCGATGAGCAGTTCGAGCGCCGGCAGGGGACAGCGTGGAGCGGTGAAGACCAGGCGACGAAGCTGTCTGAGCATTCGTCGGGCGCGATTGGCGGCTTTGATGCCTTCGGAGAGCATGGCATCGTCCAGCGGATGCCCGCACACAGAGGCGAGGGCGTCGCGGATGCGTATGAGCTCGGCTTTGACGAACGCGACCTGCGAGAGGGGCGCATGGAAGAGGCCGGGGAGGTGGATGGCGGGCTCATCGGGATCGGGGCGGCGGCGGGCGGGGATTTCCCACCAGAGGATGGGCCAGCCGAGACTGCTGAGGCGTTGTGCGATGGCGGAGAAGTCATCGCAAGTGGCGCCGACGCTGCAGACGAGGAGATCGGGGGGCGGGAAGTGCTGGCCGGTGACGAAGGCGCCGAGCATGGCGCGTACGGGGCAGAACGATTCGTCGATGCCGTGCGCATCGGCGATGCTCAGGTCGCGGGTGCTTTTCTCCATGATGCAGGGCACCCACCACGCGCCGTCGGGATAGAAGGCGATGGTGTTGGGCAGCGAATAGGCCATGACGGGCACGGTGCCGAGGTCCTTCATGGCGGCGATGATCTTTTTGCCCTGGTCGCGGGCGGCGAAGAGGCGGGATTCCTCGGTGAGCAGGAGGTTCCAGAGGCGGAGTGCGGCGGGGGAGTTGTCGAAAAGCAGCTTGAGAAGGCGATAGTCGCCGTCGGCGACGTGGCGCTGGAGAGGGCCGCCGTAGGGTGGCTGGCGAAGGCCGGCCGCGCACAGATCGTGGTAGCGCTGGTGCCACTGGTGGAGGGTGATCTGTGCGGGGGTGTGGTTCATTGGAGGATGCCCACGAGGGATTCGATGCGGTTGCGGGTGCGAGCGAGGTCGTGATCCTGGCCGCCGAGGTCGATCTCCACGACGGGGACTTTGAGGTTTTCCTTGAGGCGGGGCAACTGGGCGTGCCACTGATCGCACCAAAGGTAGCGGACAAGGATGATGCCCTGGATGCGGCAGGTGACGAGTTGTTGGCGAAGGTATTGGTGCAGCAGAGTATCGGGGCGGCGGAAGGCATCGGGGATGGTCAGGAAAAATGCGCGGGCGAGCTCGGCCAGAGGGTCAATGCTCAGCATGTGGTCGTTGAAGGGGGCTGGGAGAGAGCGCTGGCCGGTATCGGTGGCGTCGAGGGCGACGCAGCCGCCGGCTCGCGTGATGCAATCGAAGAGCCAGAGGTCCTGTTGGCGCAGGTGCGGGCCGACGAGGGCGAGGCGTACGGCGTTATGGGGGGATGCGCTGCTGCGCACGATTCGACGGTCGGCATCGTGGTGGCGCATGACGGCGGCCAGATGCTGCGGCGCCGGTGAGACGCCGCCGAGACGCACCAGGAAGCGGCCGAGGCGGCGGAGTTCGTCGGTGTAGAGTTGGAGGGGCGCGGGTGTCTGCCAGGTGGCGGGGACGTTCATGAGAAAAAGGCGGGAGGGGTCGGTGGTGATTTGCTCGGCGATGCGGCGCATCTGGTCGCAGGTGGTGGTGATGACGACGGCATCGGCGGCGGATGCGCAGCGTGCGAAGGCGGCGGCGAAGGGGCAGAGGCCGGCGGGAGGCGCTAGGTCGGCGGGGCCATCGGGGACAAGGGGCGTCGGGCGCAAGCCGTGGGCGGCGATCCACTCCGGGGGGACGAATGGCGATATGTAGGCGACGGCCAGGGTCATCAACGTCTCGCGCGTATCCGATCAATCTTTCCTGGCTACGAAGAGGCCCTGGACGATCTTCTTCTCGTGGGCCAGTTGCTGGGCGAAGATCATCTCGGCGCTGAGGGCCTGCATCATGTTGTCGTCGAAGCCGATGATGCGGAGCGCGTCGTAGGTCAGTTGGGTGGTGAGCATGTTGAGGTAGAGGTCGATGCAAGGGGCGAAGCGGCCGGTGTCTTCAGCCACGAGGACCTTGCAGCCGAACTGTTTGAGCAGGGCGGAGTAGCCGGGGATGTCCTGGATGCTGGGGAACTTCATGAACTTGAGGAATCGGTTGGCCTCGGCGTCGGAGAGCGATGTTGGGCCTTCGATCCAGTCGGTGAAGGCGATGGTGCCGCCGCTGGTGGTGATGCGGGCGGCTTCGGCGATGAGCCTGGTTTTGTCGGCGACGTAGCACCAGGCGTCCTCGCCCCAGACGAAGTCGGCGCTGCCGCCGGGCAGGCCGCTGGCGCAGGCGTCGGCCTTGACGAAGCGGATGCGGTCGGCCATGCCCTGGTCGTGGCAGCGTTGTTTACCGCGTTGGATGACGCGGTCGGTGGCATCGACGCCGGTCATGCGTGCGACATTGCGGAAGCGGACGAGGAATCGCATTCCCGCGCCGTTGCAGCAGCAGAGATCGACGCCGGAGCTGCCGGCGGCGATGCCAGCGCGCTGGGCCAAGTCGCTGGACGACTGGAGGCCGCCGATGTGGATCTGCTCGCCCATGATCAGTTCCCAGAGATCACCTTCGGGGCCGCCGTAGACGTTCTGGACGTCGCTCAGGCCGATGCCTTGGATGCTCTTCATGGTGTTTCTCCTGGCTGAGGGGATACTTCACGAAAGCGAACTTCGCTGTCTGGCCGTTTCAAAGAGCGCCTCGACGCGTGTGGCGATGCGGGCGGAATCGGAAGGCGAGTAATCTGTTTCGATGCGCAGGTAGGGCAGACGCAGCTCCTGTTCGACGAGCTGGCGCGTCAGGGAGGACTCGACATCGTAGGTGAGGCAGGCCTGCCAGATGAGCTCGATGACGGCGTGAGGCTTGAACCGCGAGGCCAGGTCGCGCAGCGTGCGTAATCGCCGGTCGTTGGCGGTCATGACCGAGCAGGGCAGGTGGTAGTACTTTTCGGCCAGCGCCTGGAGGGGGTCGGGGGACTGTTCATCGACGTCCTCGAGGATGGGTTTGAGGCCGGTGCAGTTTTCCATGCACACGACGACGCCGCCGGCGTTCTCGATGATGTCGAGGACGCGTTCGGCGCCGTGGACGATGGGGACGCCGGTCATGAGGACGCGTGTGTGTGTGGCGAGGCGGGTTTCGCCGCCCGCGGCGCGGTAGATCGCCAGCGCCTTTTCGTATTGGGCGAGGTCGGCGGGGATGCCGGAGATGCTGCTCTTGTAGTCGAGGAGCTGGCGGCCGGTCATGGGGGGCGGGTCGAGCGCCATGAGGTCGGCAAGCTGGCGGCGCAGGCGGCGTTCGCGGTTCATGACGCCGATGGCAGCGCGCAGCTTGTCGGCGGTGATCCGGGTGTCAAAGCGGCTTTCGAGGGTATCTTTGAACTTGAGGAGCTCTTCGTGCCAATGCTGGAGGCCGGCGGGGCGGTCGCTTTTCTGGGGCAGTTCGAGCACATACATGGGGCGTGTCTGGCCCATGAGCTCGTACATCTTTTTCTTGCCATCGCAGGTGGTCTCGGCGACGATGAGGTCGGCCATTTCGAGGAACGGATTGCCCCTGGTCAGGTGATAGCCGAAGGTGGATTTAATGAGCGGGCAGAGATTGGCGGGGAGGTGCTGTTCGGCTGGGGCGACCATCTTGGCGGAGCCGCCGCAGAGGCAGACGGGCACGGCTCCGGCGGCCATAATCAGCTCGCGGGGCGTGAATTCACACATGATGCCGACGATGGGGCGGCGTTGGGCCTTGGCCTGTTTGGCATAGGCGAGGCAATTGGGGATCATGGCGGCGAAATGAGCTTCGGGGGTTGCGGCGGGCGGCGGTGAGGGTCCGGACGGGCAGCGGCCGGAAGTGGCCTGGGAAGTCGGTGCGGAGCCGGAACAATCAGCCATGATTTCCTCGCAACAGGCACCTGCGGTCGGCGATAGTCGTAACTGGTACCAGAGGCCGCTTGATTTGCAAGCATACTACAAATAAAGTCGGACCCTTGGCGAGGAGGGTTTGACGTTTGGAGGCGATGATGGAGAACAAGCCAATGGCGGAAGAAATGTCTCACGGCACGTGCGGGTCGGATGGACGACGGACATGTCTGCGAGACCGGCGGGAGTTCCTGAAGCAGTTGGCGGGGGGGGCGCTGGCCGCCGCGGCGTTGCCGCTCGTCGGCGGGCATTCCGTGGCCGCAGCCGCGGAGCCTGCGGTCAGCGGGCCGCTCCCCGAGCTCACGATTGCGGGCCATCGGATGCCGCGGATGCTGATTGGCTCCAACCCAATCGGCGGGTGGAGCCACCAGGTCCGCAACATGACGACCGCGATGACCGACTATTTCAACCAGGAGACGACGACCGAGTTTCTGAGGAAGTGCGAGCAGGCTGGGCTGAAGGTTTTCATCAGCCCGTGGCAGGACAAGTGCCTTAACGCGCTGAAGACGGTGTGGGCCGAGGGGTCGAAGATCCGCACGTACTTTCTAGGCGAACTGACGCGCGAGGGGAAGATCGCCAAGGAGATCATGGAGTACAAGCCGCTCTTCTACCTTCACCACGGGAACACGACGGACGCGTTGTTCCGGGCGGGCAAGCAGGAGGATGTGCACATGTTCGTGAAGAAGGTACACGACGAGCTGCAGATACCGGCGGGGGTCTCGGCGCACAATCCGGACTACATCAAGTACATCGAGGACAAAGGGTGGGAGGTTGATCTCTACCAGACGTGCTTCTACTACGTGACGCGTCCGAAGTCGGAGATCCGCGCCAAGCTGGGCGGCGCCATGCTCGGCGAGCCGTTCCTTGACTCGGACCGCGAGAACATGGTGAAGGTGATCCAGCAGGTGAAGAAGCCATGCATCGCGTTCAAGATCCTTGGGGCGGGCTGGCTTTGCGAGAGCGATGCGACGGTCGAGGACGCCTTTGACTATGCCCTGAGCAACATCAAGAAGACGGACGCGATCCTTGTGGGCATGTGGCCGAAATACAAGGACGAGATCACGCAGAACGTGCAGTTGCTGCGGCGGTACGGGGCGGTCGCGTAGCGAGGGCATCTTTGCGGCGCGGCAGTCCGCGGAGCTCACGGGCATATGGGCAATCTCAAGCTCTTCTTCCTGCTGCTGGCTGGCGCGGCTGCCTTTGCGGCGGCGGAGCAGGCAACTGCCCCCCCCCCGCAGGGCGCGCAAGGCGGGCCCAGCAATCCGACGCCGGGGGCTGTGGTGCTGTATCCGCCGGACGGTTCGGTGGTGAATTCGGAGCTGGTGCTGGTGATGGCGGTATCGCCGGCATCGCGGGCGGAGGCGCGACTCACGCTGGACGGCAACGCTCTGGAGACGGAGCGCATGGGCTTCGCCGCGACCTGGGCGAGCCGGAGCGGGAGGCTGTTTCCGACGAGCAGGCCGGCCGAATCCCCCTCGCCCGGCGCGGCTTTGCTGAAAGACAAGTCAACCAGCATTCTGCTTGTCGGCGTGGCGAAGCTCAGTCCCGGGCGGCACGTCATCGGCGCAGATGGCTCGGAGGTGAAGCTGCACTACTCGGCGAATGCGGACGCAGCGTCGGCACCGGCGGGATGGCCCGTCTACAAGGCGCATCCGTCGCCGAAAGAACCCGCCGACGCGACTGCGTGCCAGAAATGCCACGCGATGAGCGAAGTCGAGGGCAGGCGGGCACTGGGCTTGGCCAAGACCCCCACCTCGTGCGAGACCTGCCATGAAGAGATCGCCCTGCAACTGGAGCATCGGCATGTCATGGACAGCCTGTCGAAATGCCAGACCTGCCACGAGTCGCACGGGTCGGTGCGCGTGAGGCTGCTGACGGACACTGAACAGAAGCTGTGCACGCAGTGTCACGAAGCCGGCCACTCGAAGCGATAGGCGGGGCAGGGCTTTTCCCTCATTCCAGTTTGGGCCCCTCGATGCGCTGGCCGAGTTGCTGGCGGCGCTGATCGTCCGGATCGAACGTGCCGTAGAAGAGGGCGTTGGTGTCCATCCAGGTGGCCAGCCGTTCGATCTGGGCCGCGTTGAGCTTCACATCGTAATGTCCGTCTTTGAGGAGGAGTTTCATGACACTGCTGGCGCGGGCTCCGTAGCGTCCGGGGGGGCTGAGCGAATCGTTGTTGGTGTCGTTGGAGAACGGCACGCGCGGGGCCAGCGCGTTGTATGAGCGGGTGTAGTGTCCATCCGGCTCGCCGGTGAGGATGATCGACCCGCCGGGGGTTTTGGCGCTGTGACAGGAGACACAGCTCCTGTCGAGCACGTCCTGGACAAGAATGGGATAGCTGAAGGGCTTACTGCCGTCGGGGCCTGGCTCGATCCTGGAGGGGGCGCGCGTCATCGCCTTGGGCGGCCGGGCCGTGGCGGGAACAGTGGTCCGCGGCTCGTGGCAGCCCACACAGGAGACGGTTTCGCCGGCCTGGGCATAGGTGGCGCTGCGCATGACCTGGACGGCCTGGCCGGTGTCGTCCAGCGCCTGGAAAAGCAAGGGGACGCGCGCCGGGGCCGTGAAGTGCGCCGACCCGTCGGCCTCGACCGGGACGGTGCCGAGGACGGCCTTTCCCGGCGATCCCCCGGCCAGACCGACCGGCGGATTATCGCGGCCCTGAGTGCTCTTTGGCAGAACCTGGGAAATTCGGAGGCGCTTGACCGACCCGCGCTCCAGGGGGAACTGGCCGGCGTAGACGTCCTGAAGGACGAAGACTCCTTCGTTGCTCTGCGGATCGCGCAGCGAGGGGAGGGCCGGCGGCTTGGGGCGAGCTTTCAGTGGGACAGGCCATAGACTGCTGATCTGGGCGTCGCGGTGGATCAGTTCCTTGTTGCCGAAGCAATCGACGAGGTAAAGCCCGAACATCGCGGGCGGGTTTCCGTTGGGCTCGCCGACGAGGGCGTCGAAGCTGTAGGCCGCCAGGAAGTACTTTTCCGAGAGGGGCCAGGGGCTGCGGTAGCAGTGCCCCGGCCATCGAGCGAACTCCGCGCTGTTGGCGGGCTTCGCATCCGCAGCAGGAAAATACCATCGACCGGAGACGTTGAACTCGCTTTCGGGGAAGGGGGTATCGGGCGTCAGGCGGGTGAGCGGGGCGAGCCCGTCGAGCCCCTTGTTGGGGTCCACGAGGACGATCGAGCCCGCGGTCATCGCATGATGCGCGGCGGCGGTCGCCATGACTCGATGCGAATCCGGCACGGCCTGGGGCTCCCATGTGCCGATGGGGTTGCGGGTGTAGTTGCCGTAGAAAGCAGCGGGGGCGGTTCCGTCGGGGCGGGTGGTCCAGAGGTGCTCGCCGAAGACGGCGTGGCGGTCGACGTAGTCCCAGCGCGTGTAGATGATGCGCCCGTCGTGCATGACGGCGGGGTCCCACTCCTGGGTTTCGTGATAGCTCAGCAGGCGGATATCGGACCCGTCGGGGTTGGCCAGGGTGAGGGTGTAGACAGGACAGCCGGGGCTGCCGCAACGGTGGAATCCGCCGCGGCGTGTCGAGACGAAGACGATCTTCCCGTTGGGGAGGAAGCGGGGCGAGAAATCGTCGAGCGCGCCCTGCGTGAGCTGCCGCAAGGCGCTGCCATCGGCGTTCATCTGGTAGAGGTGGTAGAAGCGCGCGTGGGGCTGCTTCGGATCGGTGGTGCAATACGAGAAGAGGATCTTCGCGGCGTCGTACGAGAGCTCTGGCGTCTGGTAGCTGCCCTCGGGGAGCTTGGCGGGGGACAGTTGCCGGCAGGCCATGGATCGCCCTGGCTCGTCGAGGACGAAGACGCCTCCGCCGGGCCGAGCGTAACGCCCGTAATACTGCGTGAGCTGATGGCTGAATGTGCCGGGGATTTGTTTGACGAAAAGGATTGGCCCGGTCCGGGCAAGCGGATTGGCGAAGGCGATGCTCCGGCGCGTCTCATGCACGGCGGCCCAGAGTTCTTCCCATTGCCGCTGGTTGGCGTTGGCGGCCCGGAGCTGTGTCCACGTAAGGCGCAGCTTCTCCCATCGCCGGTCGAGTTTCGCCAGATCGACGTTCGCGTCTTTCAGGTCGCGTCGGAGCAGATCGCCGCGCTCGAACAGGAGGTTAATGGCCTCGGCGTAGGTTGACGGGTTGCGCTCGGTCTGTATGCCATCCTGCTTGCGCCAGTCGGCCAGGATCGAGTCGCGGTCGGCGGGCGTATCAGCGCCGCTGGCAACAGCACATGCCGAGGTCCACACCCCCGCCGCGCACGCCAGGCACAAGATCGCGCCACATCTCACGGAGCGTGCTCCTTTCTCTCCTCCGTCATTCTACCCTGGGGGCAGGGTGCTGCGGACCCGGATTCACTTTCCCGGCGCCGTCCATGTGAATCGCTTGGGCGAGTCGGGGAACGCCATCTCATTGAACTTGCGATCGACCACCTTGCCGAAGAAGACCTTGTCGGCGAAGTCGATCAGGACGGTCCAGTCCTGGAGGTTATGCTCGTGCTTGCCCGGCCGGAAGTAGATGCCGATCTTGTCGGGGACGTCGAGGAAATCGTAGACCACTTTGGCCGCCAGGTGCGTCTGCTGGGTGCCCTCGGGATTAGCCCAGAGGTCGCCGAGGGCTTCGGTGCTCAGGAGCGCCCGGGGCGCCACGAGGGCCTTGATCGAGTGCTGATCGAACGGAAGCCGATCGGTCTTGCCGATGAAATCGCTGAAGCGTGGGCTGAACCAAAAGGGGAAGTTTTTCAGGATGGCGGCGATATCTTCGCTCTTGGCGGCCTGGAAGCGGTAGCAGCCGGCGCCGCCGCAGCCGGAGTTATTGGGGTTGGTCAGGGCGATTCTCTCGTCCAGCGCGCCGGCGAGGAGGGTGGCCTTGCCGCCGCGCGAGTGGCCGGTGATCGCGATGTGCGACTTGTCGACGTAGTCCTGAGTCATGAGGTAATCGACGACGCGGTGATATCCCCAGGCCCACGCGGCCAAGGCTCGCCAGTCGTAGTCGGGGTACAGCGGATACGCGCCGGTGGTGCGGTCCTTGCTATCCGGGGCGATCTGTGTGCGGTTGAACTCCGCGAGGATGTAGCCGCGTTTGATGACCATCGCCCGGATGTCCGGAGTGACTTTCCCCCAGCAGAGGTCGCCGCTGATGACGACGGGGAAGGGGCCTTTGCCGGCGGGGATGGTCAAGTCGAGCTGAGTCGATACTTTCCTGTCGGGGCCCATAGTGAGCGTGATCTGCTTTTCTGTCGCGTCGAGGCCTTCGACGGGTTTGGACGCGACCTCGGAAGCGCGCACATTGCGCGGCGGAGGCGGCATCTGGCCATATTCGTAATAGAGGATCGCGTCGGCGAGCTCCTGGCGGCGAGCCGCCCAGTCATTCCTGCTGGTCACCGGCGAGCCGTCGTTCATGCGGAAGGGATTGGGCAGCTCCTGCACTGCAGGCAGCTCGTCCACACCTGGCAGCTTAATGGCCCGCGGCTTGCCGCCGAGACTTGAGCAGGAAAGCGATGTGAGCATCAAGAAGAGCAAAGCGATTGAGAAGACATGGCTTGATGTGTTTCCCATGCTCAACAGGGTAATCAGCGGTTGGGGAAATGGAAGGGGGGTGCCGCCGGGAGCGGCGGGGGCGAGGTTTTGCCCCGGCGCGGGATGCGTTACCATGGGATTCGGGTTCGATGACGTGTTGTCCCGCAGAAACAAGGTGTGCAGATGCATTTCGATTACGTGAAATCCCATGGCCTCGGGAATGATTACCTGGTGGTGGACGGCGGCGAGCTGGGCTTCGAGCTGACGCCGGCGCGGGTGCGCGCGATCTGCAACCGCAACACGGGCGTGGGGTCCGACGGAATACTCGTGCTGGTTGACAGCACCGAGGCGGATTTCGGCCTGCGCATCCTCAACCCCGATGGCTCGGAGGCGGAGAAAAGCGGCAACGGGCTGCGGATCTTCAGCAAGTTTCTGGCCGATCACGGGTATACGACTGAGCGTCAGTTCCGCATCTCGACGCTCGGCGGGATCGTGTCAGCACAGCTTCTGCTGGATTGCGGGCGAGTCAACGCGGTGCGGGTTGAAATGGGGCGAGCCACCATCAACCCCGACCTGCGCAGGTTGTCGGTGGGCGGACAGGAACTGAAGGTTACCGCGCTGTCGGTGGGCAATCCGCATTGCGTCACCATCGTGCCCGATCTGAACCAGGTGGACCTGAAGCGACTGGGGCCGCTGATCGAGAATCACCCGGCGTTTCCGAACCGGACCAATGTGCAATTCGCGCAGGTCCTGAGCCGCAAAGACATCCGCGCGGTGATCTGGGAGCGCGGGGCGGGGCATACGCTGGCGTCGGGGTCGAGCTCGTGCGCGGTGGCCGCGGCGGCCTTCGCGCTGGGCCTGGTCGATGGCACGGTGACGGTACACATGGAAGGGGGCGTGCTGGAAATCCACGTGAAGCCGAACCTGGACATCACGATGACGGGGTCGGTGGAGGAGACGTGCGTCGGCGTGTTCTCTGATGAGTTCAAGGAGCGGCTGCTGAGCCTCTGACGGCGGCAGAGCTTAACACTACAGCGCAAGTCTCGCTCCGAGCTTTCCGCGGGATCGCAGGGCGGCGGCATTGCGGACCTGATGATATTGGATCACGCCGGCCGTGTAGGCATGGACTCCCGTGCCCCGCTTACGCCGC
>Ga0315284_10009995_pt1 | contig 13512 bp, 12 predicted proteins | sample YL17G09_16_MG_FD_203696 | JGI IMG/M metagenome (GOLD analysis project Ga0315284, IMG submission 203696) | Sediment microbial communities from Yellowstone Lake, YNP, Wyoming, USA - YL17G09_16 | ecosystem: Environmental > Aquatic > Freshwater > Lake > Sediment | place: USA: Wyoming | collected...
CGTGGTAGTGATCGCAGGTGGCAGATGCGGATTGAAAAGAGTTGGTTCGGTTCCGTCCACAACGATGTAGAAGTCGGTGTCGTCGTTCCGATCTTCGGATGAGAAGTATAATTTGCGGGTAATAGTGGGCTTGGTCGTGTCCAGTCCGGCAAATCTCTGATTTACAGCGTCGGTGCTCGTCTGCGGCAGTATATTCCCAGCGATCGATGCATCAGGGGTCGCTGGCAGCATGGGCGCTAATTTGATGTCGAGCAGAGGGCGCATTGGATCAAGGTCGCCGCCCGGTCCCGTATCGACATAGCGTGTGATGAGCTTTGCTACTTTTACGGAAGCATTTGGCGGACTGATGATGAATTCTACGCGGTTTCCTGGAGCCAGCAGGTAATGCGTCGCTGTAAGTAGGTTGCCGCTCGGAGAAGTACTCGTTGCACCTTTGGTTTTGGCACCTTTATTCATCGCAGCAGTAGAACGTAAATTAACGGGCACGCCGTCGAGCGCAACTATCGTGAGCGGTTGAGCGATGCCGTCGTAATCGACCTCTAAATCAATCATGGCATCTGCGGCACTATTTAATACGCGCCAAACCTCGTCGCGGTTGGCAATCATAGTGGCCGACGGGTGTTCGTAACTAGGGTGTCTAATCAGAGAGCCATTGATCGATAGGTCCCAGGCGGGCATCGTTTCGGTTTCTGTGACGCCGGGAGGCAGCAGATGATCGCGCAGCATGATTAGGCGCTGGGGTAGACCGCGAACTTCTGCAACAGCCTGCTCAATCCCTTCGATGACGATTGCTCCTGAGGCTCCGCCTTGTGTCGCTGCCTCGGATAGGCCGTGAATATGAGGGTGATACCAGTGCAGTCCTGGTGGTTCGTCTGCTGGAATGACCACATCGTAGTCAAAGGACTCGCCTGGATTCACCATGGTGCGCAGTGTATCGTCCTGATGGCACACTGGCTTGGCGCTAGTGCCATGGAAGTGCAGATTGGTGGTCTGATCGGTCATCGTTGCGGAGCCGCATGGTGCGCCGTGACCAGACATGTCCATGGCCATCGATGAAGTCGATTGAATCAGAGTGGTCTCGTTGCGGAGTTGCAGACGCAGGTGCTCGCCCGCTTTAAGATGCAACGTGGGATTTTGTTTGCCATCTGGGGTCAGATAGCAAAAACGAACATTGCCTTCGCTACCGACCGAGGTGACATAGGAAAGTGTCACGGTAAGTGCACCGTCGGCACTGTAGAGGTGTGGGGACTCGGTCAGCAGGCCGCCTGTGGGCGCATCCTCACAGGTGCGCGTTGTTGCCTTTACCGGCGCATCTGAAAGTTGATATCCGGTCATTGCGTTCCATGACTCACGGATGGCGGAATTGTGCTTGTTGCGGTGACGAACGACTTCGCGGCGATATTCGGAATGCATCCGATCGCTAATCGTCGGATCGCAGCCTGAGGCAACGAGAATGCCGAGGAGTGCGAGATAAAAAGGATACCTCATAGGTGAGACCTCTGTTCGTACATCGAACTGCTTAACGTTGTTTGGCTCTACATCTAGTTCGGGCGGGGGAACTGGAATAGGCTTCGACCAAGCCGAAATTTGTAAACAAAAACATGCTTGTCTGTTTCTCTCATGTTTTAGTGTCGGATTTCAAGGGGATTCAACGAAGTTACCAGAGTCAAAACATACAATGTAATGTCAATGGTTGCGGGCTCTTGCCGTGAGTTTGTGGTGCGGTAGGCAAAGAACCGAGCCTGTGCATGCAAAATGCGCTACGAGGCTTGTTAAGTGATCGCCTTAGGTGCATCCCACGAGCGTGGGATTTGTATATCTCTGGGCGCGTCGTTAAACCTTTCGAAACATTGTAATAAGTTTAATCCGCAAGTATTAGATTTTCGCAGTCAGGGGTGAAAAAATCTGTTACTTCGAGCTTATCTGGAGTCGGCTATTGGCAAGTCCTTTGCCATTGTTCTCAGTGCCGTTTTAGGAGCGCATGTGACTACCCAAAATGACGTCTATCAATACACTCAGGTGGAGCAGGACACCTGGAGGCGTTTTTACAGTGAAATTGCGCTGCGATGGGCTAAGCATCGGCAATTGTTACATCCCTACTACACTGATCACATCGGTTGTTTAGAGCGCTTCAAAGACGGCATCCCGACACTAGGTGAACTGAACGCACTGCTGCGTGACATAGGTTGGACCGCTGAGTACGTCGATGGCTTCGCACCTCCTTGGCACATCGTTCGCATGATCGATCGGCGGATTATGCCGGTTTCCCGCCCAATCAGAACACCGGGCGAGATTTTTTTCGCGAACGGTCCCGATCTGATCCACGATATTTTTGGTCATTTACCACTTTTGTTTAGTCCAGAGTACCGTGCGCTCTTGGCCGAGTGGGCCCAAATTGCCAGCTCACTCGACATCACGGAAACTGATCGCGCCACCTATCATCTCAATCGGCTGATCACCCAAGCGGAAGGGCGTGTCGCCAAGCATACGTTAGCGCATCTTAAAACCGCAGCCAGTCGGGTGGACCAGTTCGCTGCTGAACATCCCAGCCCGTCTCAGGTCTTTGATAAGACTTATTTTTGGATATTTGAATTTGGCATCGTGAAACACGAGGGTGAGCTGCGCCTGCTAGGTTCCGGACTACTTTCATCTATGCGTGAAATCGAAAAGATCGCCGCACAGAAACCTAAAATGAAGGCTCTTGACTGCGCGTCTATTTTGTCGCCCTACAATATCTCAACCCTCCAAGATTCTTATTTAGTCGCATCAAGCGTCCAGCAGTACAGTGATATTTTGCAGCAAATGAAAGCGCGGCTAGAGCGCGATTATCTGGTGTCCGAAAGGCTTTATGCTCGCGGATGACGCTAAAGAAAACACCCTGACAAGGGCGGCCATCATTGGTGGCGGTATTGCGGGTTTAGCGACCGGCCTGTTTGCGTTAAAGCGCCAGTTGAGCATGAGGCTTTATGAAGGCCACAAGCGTCTAACATGTCAGGATAACCTGCTCTGGTTGGCGCCTAACGGCCTTCATTTACTCGCCGAGCTTGGCCTCATGGATGGGATTACTAAGTACGGCGTGGCACAGGAGATGATGCATTTCTCCAGCAAAAAGCTACGCCCCCTACTTAGCTTGAACTGTCAGAAGTTGGCTCAAACTAATGGTTATCCGATCGTTGCCATCCAGCGCGGCAAGCTCTATGAAATTATGCTCAAACGGTTTCTAGACCTAGGTGGCAGTGTGCATTATGGACACTCACTCACGGATCTTCGGGAGTGCGAGAGTTCGGTCGAGTTAAGCTTTGCGGAACAAGTTGAGCCCGTGAAGGTCGATTATGTGATCGGCGCTGACGGGCTGGGATCGAGGACGCGGCGCTGTATGTTTCCTGATAGTTCCGTTAGCTATCAGGGGCTGAGGACCTATCTTGGCCGCAGTACGACTCCAGTATCATCACGTTTTGTTGGGCAGACGATTGAGGCCTGGGGCAATGGCACGCGCTTTGTTCTGACTTCACTCGACGGCGTCACGACATATTGGAGTGCGATCGAGCGCCCTCGCATTTATGAGAAGAATTCCGCTCCCATCCCTGAAGACATCATCGTCCGTTTGCGGCACTCTTTTGCTAGCTTTGACCCAGATATTTTAAACGTGATTGAACACGGTTTAGTGAGCAGTGTTCATCGCTGTAACTTCGGTGTAGTGACCGGATTAAACAAATTTCACACGGATCGAGTGTGTCTGGTCGGTGATGCGGCACACGGCATGCCACCGAATATGGGGCAAGGCGCATCTTTGGCTCTCGAAGATGCCTACGAGCTCACGACCGGCCTTGCTAGTGCGGCCGCGCCTGCGGAAGTGTTTCGTCAATTCGATCGGTCCCGTCGCCCCCGGGTCAAGCAAATGATGCAGTTGGCGAATAGCATGAATACACTGTTCCAGCCGAAATCGCGTTTGGGCAGCGGACTGAGAAACTGTGCGGCTAGCATATTTCCTGACCGACTCAGCCAGCGTCGCATGGCTAACTTGTACAGTCTGCCTTTTAACGTTCCTAGTGCGCTCGGAGTATTGTCATGATTCATGTAACGATTGCCGCCAAATTGATCGAAACCTACCTAAAATTGACGAACTCAGCCATTAAGACGGCTGTGCTTGATGCCGGACACGTGGATGCCGCGGCCCGCCTTTTGAGCGTCGAATTCTGCCAGCGCGAACCATTATGCAAATTGCTGGGGACGACAGTAGCAGATGTGGAGGCGTATTTTGTCGCTTTAGTGCAGCATGTGTCGCGGCAGGGCTTAGGCGTCGTGGCCCTGGATGCTGATGGCGTGGTCCGAGGAGTATTAAGTGTTGAAGATCATGCAGATCCGTTTGTACCTCCGGAATTAACTTTGCATCAGGACTTGTTGGATATCGGCACATTTCTTGACCAGATTCCTCTGCCTCCCGATGTTCCGACACAGGTTCGGGGACGCCTTTATCAGTGCACTCTAGCGGCCACGGACCGGAGCTTCCGGAATCCGAAAATACTGCCGATGATGATTTTGGCGCTGTACCGCTACAGTACGGCACTTGGGTACACGCATGGCTACGCAAAAGTTACGAACAAGGCGATTAGCATGGCCTTGCTAAAGATAGAAAAACTGGCGCGATTTAAGATATTTCGCTTAGTCAGTAGCGTGCGGCCGGCGGATTTTGAGAGTGATGGGCGGAGGCCATTTGCCGACTACCAGGGCGTCACGTCGTTGTTTACCTGGCATTTGGCTTAGTGTCGGGTGACATGTTGTCTTAGGTTCTTTTCATCATTCTTACTGTTTAATTTAGAAGAATCTAATTGAGCGAGCGACGGTTCCGGGTTAAGACTCCCCGTTGGGTTACAGCTGCACTCAGTTCCCTAGTTGGGAGCTTAATTGCCTTTAGAAAGGGCGAGTTATGGCTAGAACTAGGGCAAAGCCGCCGACCTTGCGCGGTGGTGCTACGCTAGTAGCCATGGGATTTGATATCCTTGGCGCCACTATGTTGGCGTTGTATGGGATCATTCTTGGGCCGTTAGGTGTGCTCCGCGGTCCGATTGTGATCGAGCGAGCCCTTTGGTACTGCTGGGTGCTAGTGCCCCAAGGCCTGATGGCGCGCTCAATCCGCGCTGCGATTGACTGGCGCCTCGGGCATTTTGACTCGGCTATTGCGCAGCTCGAGGGGCTGGTAGGGGCGACGGAAGACTATTACCGCGACAGACCGCATTCGCGGGTTCGTCGCCGTGTGCTCGAGGACTTTTACACGGCACTGACGCGGGCATACCTGCACGCTGGTCACATCGACGATGCCATGTTGGTAGTGATTCGAGCGAAAAAAAGTATGTCTATTGATCGTCTGCCCGGTCTGGCCGAGCTTGATGCCAAGACCGCCCATCTGGTCCGTGCCGGACTGGCTGCGGGTCGGTTGTTGGACGGTGGTGGTCTGGCGACGATGTTCATTAAGTCGAATCGACCGGAACCTCAGACGAAAGCACCGGGATCGCAGAGTTCGGCGGGTGGCCGCACCGGCCGCAATGTCGTTATCAATCAGCCACGCCAAGGTGCAACTACCGGCAAGGCTGGCAGCACGAAGTTCCCATTGCCGCCATCGACGGCTGTAGTTGGTGCCGATACGATCGAGGCCAAGATTATTCCCTTTCCTCGTCCGGTCCCCACTCAGGATCGCCCAACTCCGTCTGATCAATAGCGCTAACGCTGGCGCGGCGACGGAAGGCGATAAAGGTCAGGTCATCGGGTTTTGATGGCTCACCTTCAAGGGCATTAGTCATGCGCGAGTGACATGCAGCGACTAGTTTGCGGCTGATGGCAAGTAGCTGGCCGCTTCGGCAAGTGTCGGCGATCTCCTCGCTGCGTAAGTTGTCAAAGAGTCCGTCACTGGCCACGATAATAGTATCTAGCGGCGCTAAAGTAACCTGGGTGCCAATTTCAATGTGCATGGACGGAAAGCCAATTAGGTTGGACACCAGATGCAGCTCGTCGTGCAGGATGGCATCCTGCTCCTCAATGAGGCCAGCCTCAACTCCGTAGCCGACGGGGGAGTGGGACATGGTTTTTAGTTTCACTTTACCCTTGTGGCCGATCACCATGATTTGTGAGTCGCCGACATGGTAGGTCCGCAGCTTGGTCCCTTGCACCTCAGCCACCGCCAAGGTAGTTGCCGCCCCAACGCCTAGTTTCAGCACCTCACGGTTAGCCCTTTCGATGCCGTCAAGGACTGCTGTACGCAAGTCTATTTGCTTTTTCAGCCCAGCACGCAAGGCCGCGCGCATCGCCTGGACGGTGATACCGGACGCTTTGGCACCGCTGGGTAGACCGCCAGCGCCGTCCGCCACCACCATGATGCCGGACCCCTCGGTATACGGAATGATGGCGCAGCTGTCCTCGTTCACGTCAGAATCGTTGCCGTCGGGAGCCCGGGCCGTGAACACTGCCGCCAGGCCTATGCCTAGCGGGTGCAGTTCGGCCTCGTCGACGTCGGTGCTGGTGTAGAGCTGCGCACTCACTTCCATGACAGGGTTTCCAAGTGTAGTCGTAGATCTCCGGCGTGACGAAGTTTGGGGGCGGTCGCCGACTTGCGGCGCAGGTTGCAGAGTGCCTTCACGGGAGCTGGCAGACTGACGTAGGTTTTGCTGCCGCCGATGATTTGGTGGAAAATCTGCAAGAGCTCTTGGACGTCCAAGGCGAAGTCCTCTTGCCGGCTTTGTAGACCGGGCTTGAGGTCCATGAGCTTGACCCGAAAGCCGAGGCCGCGGCGACGCAGGACGATGTTGTCGGGCGCGAGGTCACCGTGGGCCTCCCCGAGCCTATGGACCTGGTCCACACCAATCGCCAGGGCATGTAGTAAATGCAGGCCCTCAAATACAGATAGCCGTCCTCCGGGCTGACGGGCGATGAATTTTGGTAGTTCCTCACCCTGAAAGAAGTCCGACACGAGAAAGGTGACATCCCGGCCATCCACGAAGATGGTCTCCTGGGTCCGGTACTGCACTTGAATGTCGCAGTGGCGTAGGCGGTGCATTTTCAGGGCGCAGGCACCAGCAATCCGATTTTTCGGATCGACCTGGGGGGAGAAGAATTTGGCTGTCCTCTCGATGCCTGTGGCCTGCTCACTGAGGCGGTATAGTTCCCCGCTGGCGCGCGCGCTGACGCGGTCCAATACTTCGTATTTACGGGCTAAAACCTGGCCGGGGGCGAAATTAAATTGGGCGCCTTGGCGTGCTTCTCGGTAGCTAGTCGGTGACATGGACATGACCCAAACCTCCGTATACGCATGCATAGCTTGCGGCCACCCGCGATCCCTCGGGACCTGGGCTACCCACCTGTATTTACCGTGCCTTACTGCAAATTCTCTATAGTTGCTTGTTGATAACGCGATCATAGCAATTATGTCACCAAGGTGGTAGGGCTTGACTCCCTGCTATTTTATGCTTGCGCGCCGCGACCTAGGCATAAGGTTGACGCGGGACTGGATTTTTTGGACGGTCTGGCATATAGAAATGCATCCTGAGATACCGATTCTTTGCTAGATTAGCTGAGTTGAGTGGTTGGATTGATGGGCTGGGTAGTTGATTGGTTGGCTGGTTGGCTGGATTGAAAGGAAGCTGGACATGACGATTCGAGTTGGCATCAATGGTTTTGGTCGTATCGGTCGCACGGTTTTGCGGGCAGCTTTGGCCAGCAGCAATCGCGACATTGAAGTGGTTCACATCAATGACCTGACGGACACTAAGACCCTCGCACATATGTTGAAATACGACAGCGTTCACGGCGTGCTAGCAAATGACGTACAGGTCAGTGCCGGCGGCCTGCGCATCGATGATAAAGAGATCAGCGTGTCTGCGATCAAGTCGCCCGCTGAGCTGCCATGGGCTGCTAAAAAAGTTGATATTGTCTTTGAATGCAGCGGTATCTTCACCAATCGTAGCGACTGTGAACTTCACATCAAAGCCGGCGCACCGAAAGTGCTGATCTCGGCTCCAGCTAAAGACGAAGACCTAACGGTTGTCTTTGGTGTGAACCATCACAAAATCGACAAAGTTGCGCACAAGATTATTTCTAACGGCAGCTGTACGACTAACTGTCTGGCTCCCGTAGCGAAAGTGTTGAACGACAAGTTCACCATCAAGCACGGTCTGATGACGACGATTCACTCCTACACCAATGATCAGCGCATTCTTGATCTTCCGCACAAAGATTTGCGTCGTGCCCGGGCTGCTGCAGTTAGCATGATCCCGACATCGACCGGCGCAGCGAAAGCGATTGGCCTGGTGCTACCTGAGCTGAAGGGCAAGCTAGATGGTTTGGCCGTGCGGGTGCCTACGCCTAACGTTTCTGTGGTTGATGTAACGTTCCAGATGGAGCGAAGCACCACGAAGGAAGAAGTGAACCAACTCCTTCGGGAAGCTGCAGCTGGTCCGCTTAAAGGCGTCTTGGCAGTGAGCGATGAGCCACTGGTATCGGTTGATTTCAATGGCAACAGGCATTCCTCGATTGTTGATGCTGACCTAACGACCGTCATGAACGGCAATTTGGTCAAGATCCTCTCCTGGTATGACAACGAGACGGGCTTCAGCTGGCGTATGCTTGATGTGGCAAGGCTGATGGCCTGAGCTGGTGAGCGCGGCTACTGGTAGTTCATTTTCAATTCGTATGGGTGATGGATGAGCAAGGACAGCAATAAATTGGTTACGCTGACCCGCAAGGAAGTGCTAGAGCTTTTGGCTGATAGCCGAGACTTACGGGATCGTGATATCCGCAAAGCGAATCTGATTAAAATAGACTTTTCCAACTGCGATTTGCGCGGCACCAATTTTTCTTATTCAAATCTCAAGGATTGCAGCTTCAAAAATGCTGATCTGCGCGGCGTTTCCTTGTGGAATGCCAATCTTGAAGGTGCCGACTTCACTAACGCGAATCTTGAAGATGCGGACCTTGATTACGCTAAGTTGCGTGGTGCGATTCTTTATCACGCCAACATTCGCCGCGCATCTTTGCCGACCGAGCTGATCCCGCGCGAAGATATCTTGGCTTCGGTTGAGAGTGGCGTGCGAGTTGGTACTAAGAGTTAATTAGTCGCTGGCGCTTTCGCGCCAGCGACTAATTAGTAGAGCTTGTCGCCAGATAATTACGCAGCTTTTCGGCATTAGTAGTGCCAGGAGCTGCGTTTATTTGTGTGGAATATTGACTGAGAGCGCTGGCTGCTTGAGCGGTGGCGGTGTCGCTGCTGCCGGAAATTGCGCCGCTATCGCTGAGCATAGTGATAGCCGAAGACAGGTTGTTGAGGATGGCGTCGGCATCTGCATCGGACAGCGACGCTAGATCACTCGCCGATAGGGTCCCTTTACCCAGGCTATCTAGTTTTTTTACGTGAAAGACCAGTGATGCGGTCATGTAAATGGCAGTCTTGAAGAGGTCTCCTGGTTGTCTGTCTGCTGACGAAATCTGGTCGTTTAGGATGGAGATCGCCAGGTCGATGTCTGTGATGGCCTGAGTCGTGGCTTCCGGCAGTAGGCTGAACATGGCGGTGAATTGGGATGAGCTGCCGCTTGCCAACGCTAGGGCGGCAGTCGAGCTGGTTTTTGTCCCGATACTGATGGCAAGATGAAGGGGATCCACTCCAGCACGCTGCGCGTAGGCGGTCGCTAGGATGGAAAGATACTTGGGATTGCCTGGGCTTCCAGCTAGAGCGTTATTCAGAATCGATATGGCTCCATCGGGATTTTGTTTTTCTAGCGCTACAGTGGCTTCAGATGCTGGATCAATTTTGCGTGCGCTTTTGAAAATGCTCTGACCGCAGCCAGCGTTAAGTACTAGCATCATGCCCAGTGCTGCGATGCGAGATAGCTTGTTACTTTTAGTGTGATGATTTTTCATGGGCATAATCTCCTTAAAAACCAGCGACGAAACGCATGAAATAGCGACGATCTGGGCGGAGGCCAAGTTGGTCGGAAGCTTCCTCAGCGTACGTACCTAAATCCAGTCGAACGACATAGAGATCGACGAAAAACCCGAAGCTTGGATAGCCTTGGCTGAGGCCCCCTTGGATTCCGATGCGGTTCCAGACGGAAATTTCGCTACCTAAATGAGTCCTTTGGTAGGGATTATGAGTCGCCCGGCCAGTGATGTCGTGGAAGTCAAATAGCAGTTTAACTTTACTAGCCATCGTCCCGGGCTCGATGGCGACGCCGGCGTTGATCGTCTGCTTTAGACTTAAATTTTGCGAGGTCGCCTCTTTGGGCTCGATGTGAGTGTCGCCCAAATCGTTAATAGTTAGGCCAAAACTTGTATTCATTTTGTCCCCGGTGCGGTACATCGCGCCGATATCCACGCCGCTGCCGAAGCCCATTCCGAGGAACTGACTCTTGTCGTTTAGCTGTGACTTGAAGGTGTCAATCTCGGCCGCACTAACACTGATGCTACCGCGGGCTCTTTGTAAATACTTGCCGGTAACTCCCAGCAGAATGTGATCACCGAAGAATTTATCAGCCAGAGTAAAGGTAGCGCCAAGAGTTTGATCGCCCGAAGCTTTGATGGCCTCTAAGCCCCCTGCGTCTGGATCGTTGTACGCTAGTAGGTTTAAATGGCTGCTAGCTATGACACCGAGTGCTGCCCGCCGGAACATGATGCCGGTGAAATTCTGTAAGCCGACGGAGAGTGGCTTGCCGATATTGCTTTCTACGGTATCTACGGCATTATCGGTCGAGGCACTGGCTGCACGGGCGACGTCACGCGTGCCTTGCGAGACTTCGATTTGGGGTGATAGCAGAATAGTCTTTTTATAAATGCCCGTGCCTTGCGCCAGGCCCGCTGGGTTATAAAAGATGGCGTCTTCGCGATCAGCTTCGGCTATACCAGTATCTCCGCGGCCGAGGAAATAGGCGCTGCGGTATACAGACGCACCCGTCTGCGCACCAGATCCTGCGATTGCGGCTGGTCCGCTCCCCACTAGGGCAAGCGTCGTGCCGGCTGCACAATTAAGAAGTATTCGGCGCATATCGTGCCTTCTCAAAAAACGCGGAGTATATTTAACACTCGGCCTGATGATCGGATTTTTTTGTAGAAACTTAATGGATAGTGGCTGTTTCTTTGCGGTTCAGGGTTCTGAACGGCATTTGAGGAAAGGGCAAATTTAGTGCCTTTAAAAGAAATGATTCATGTGGTTGGAGCTGCTGATGTCGGCCGTCTTGATGCCTTGGTCGCGCGCCTACTGCAGTGGCCACGCTCCCGTGTGCGCGGGCTTGTCGGACACAGCTGCGCTAGCCTCAACGGGATTATCTGCAGCGACGCTGGGACTATGCTCAATATCGGCGATAATTTAAGCATGCGCTATGACCCCGAGCGCAAGTACCGTGAGGTGCCAGCCGAGCGCCCCACGCATGGTTATACTGTCTTATATACAGATTCTCATTTAGCTGTGGTGCAAAAAGATGCCGGTCTCTTGACGGTGCCGACAGAGCGCCGTGAGAGCAACACACTAGTTAGTTTACTTGCGAATCATTTAGCTAAGGGCCAAAAGCGGGGTGCGAAGGTCCACGTGGTGCACCGTCTTGATCGGGAAACTTCAGGCCTGCTCGTCTTTGGCCGGACACAAGCTGTGGCCGACATGATCATTAAGCAATTTGCCGCGAGAAAACCCGAGCGCGAGTATGCGGCGATCTGTGCCGGTATCCTTGCTAAGGATGAAGGAACCATCCAAAGTTATTTGCGCACCGATCGCGCACTAAACCAGAAGTCTGTAAATCAGAAGTCTGGAGGGCGAGGGCCGGCGGGGGATGAGGGGGAGTTGGCGATCACTCATTATACGGTGCAGCAGCGCTACCAGGATGCGACCTTGGTTGCGGTTAGGCTGGAAACGGGGCGGCGCAATCAAATCCGCGTGCACTTGGCTGAGCAGGGGCATCCGGTACTTGGTGATCAGCGTTATGAGCCGGAGCAAGCAGCGCATTCAAGGTGGCCTTATAAGCGTCTGGCGCTGCATGCGCGTGTGCTTGGATTCGTGCATCCGGTGACGGGAGAGAAGCTGCGGTTTGAGGCGGCGTTGCCGGCAGAGTTTGATAAATTTTCGCGCGGGGCAGGGCGGGGTTAGGTCGCTGCCGCGCGGCATGGGTTTAGGAGTGTTACGCATATCAGGTCGGTGACGGGTTCACATATGCTGTCTACCGTCCCGAAAACCGGGATACGCCCTAGCAATTTTAAATCGCCCCACCGTCGGCGATGGTCCAGGTCTTGGTACCCGTGAGCGTGGCCCGTGCGGCGGTGCTGGCCGAGGTGTAGACGCTCAAGCCGGTGTTGAAGCTCCTGCCACTAAGAACGTTCTGGGCCGCCCAGCCGTTGAGCAGCGCGTCATAGTTTGTGCTTGAAGGACCAGCTGAAGTGAACATGCCGCCCACGTTGGTGACGTTGAGCATATTCCAACCGCCGATGTTGCGGTCAAACGAGAAGGCGCTGGTGAACATGCTGCCCATGTTGGTGGCGGCACTGGTGTTCCAGCCCGCGATATTGGCGTTGAAGTTTATCGCGGTATTAAACGTGGCGCTCATATCAGTGACGAGATGCGTATCCCAGCCCGAGATGTCCTGATTGAACAGGTAGGCGAGGCCAAACATATTATGCGTCGTAGTGACCTTGCTGGTGTTCCAGCCGCTGATGTTCTGATTAAAGTTGAAGGCACTGTAGAACATCGTGCTCATGTTGGTCACCGCGCCGGTATTCCAGCTGCTGATGTTGCCGTTAAAGGCCGTGGCGCTTTGGAACATGGAGACCATGTTAGTGACCAGAGCGGTGTTCCAGGAGTTGAGGCTCTGATTGAAGCTGGAGGTATTCTGGAACATGGTGGACATGTTGGTGACGGCGGCGGTATTCCAGCTGCCGATGTTTTGGTTGAAGCTGGCATGGGATGAGTAGCCTTAAAGTCAGCCCGAGACTGCATGTTCGATGTCCGTCCATGTCGTTGGCTCTCGCCAGTCCTTGTGACGTAGATCAGGTGATCACAAAGTTTTGTGTCGCACGAAACATGTTTCACACGATCTAGCGAGGTTTGGCATGGCTAAAGACCGAAATAAAAGGATAAGCAACGGCGACTCCGACAACACAGGCAAAATCTTGGACCCTTGTTTAGATGTCGTCAGCAAGATGCTGCTCTCGTCGCCCGACTGCCGGGAGGGGCTGATCGACTTAATTACTAGCATCATCACGCCGCCGTCACCCATCGTCAGTCTAGAAGTCCTAAACCCGATCGTCCCGCGGCAAATAGTAGACGAGCGCGGTGTGGAGTTGGATCTCTTGCTGCGGCTGGATGACGGCTCTCATGTCAATCTTGAGATGCAGACCTCGACCAGCAAGATCTTGCCGCACCGAGCCCTGTATCATTGGGCTAAGGTCTACAGCGCTCAGCTCAAAATTGGCGCTCTACACCCTGCCCTGCGGGCTGTGAGGAGCATATTTTTGTTGAAACATCCGCTATATACGGCCGAACCAGAGCTT
>Ga0315284_10009996_pt1 | contig 13509 bp, 9 predicted proteins | sample YL17G09_16_MG_FD_203696 | JGI IMG/M metagenome (GOLD analysis project Ga0315284, IMG submission 203696) | Sediment microbial communities from Yellowstone Lake, YNP, Wyoming, USA - YL17G09_16 | ecosystem: Environmental > Aquatic > Freshwater > Lake > Sediment | place: USA: Wyoming | collected...
GCGTTCGTCGCGACGCTGATGTCGCTGATGGAAGTATCCTCAGTCTCGCCTGATCGGTGCGAGAGAACGCATCTGTAGTGCGATCTCGCGGCGAGCTTCACCGTCTCCATGGTCTCGGTCAGCGTTCCGATCTGGTTCACCTTGATTAGAACCGCGTTCGCCAGACCTTGCTTCACGCCCTTGGCGAGCATCTTCTTGTTCGTGACGAACAAGTCATCGCCAACAAGCTGAATCTTCTTGCCCAGTCTGGCTGTGATGCCTTTCCATCCGATCCAGTCCTCTTCGGACATGGGATCCTCGATGGACACGATCGGGAACCGCCTGCACAGGTCGACATAGAGGTCGACCATCTCGTCTCCGGTCAGAGACTCCATTGTGCTCTTCTTGAAGACGTACTTCCCATCGTCATAGAACTCGCTCGCGGCCGGATCCATTGCAAGGAAAACGTCTTTTCCCGGCTTCAGGCCAGCATCCTCCGCGGACTTGACCATGAGTTCGAGTGCGTGCTCGTGAGAACCGAGCTTAGGGGCGAATCCGCCTTCGTCACCGACCGCGGTGCTGAGGCCGTTCTTCTTCAGATTGGCTTTCAGCGCATGGAAGACCTCGGTGCCACGCCTGAGCGACTCCCTGAAATCCTTCCCGACTGGCACCACCATGAACTCCTGGAAATCGAGGTTGTTGTCCGCATGGGCGCCGCCATTGAGGATGTTCATCATCGGGACCGGGAGCACTTGCGCCTTGGCGCCCCCGAGATAGCGATACAATGGTAGTCCTGCATCCAGTGCGGCGGCATGGGCAACGGCAAGAGAAGTGCCGAGGATGGCGTTCGCGCCAAGCTTGGATTTGTTCTCCGTCCCATCAAGCTTGATCATCAAGTTGTCGATTGCACTCTGATCCTCGGGGTCCATGCCGACAACCTTGGGCGCTATGATCCTGTTGACGTTCGAAACGGCCTTCTGGACCCCCTTTCCGAAGAACCTGCGCTTGTCCCCGTCTCTCAGCTCTACGCATTCCCTGCGGCCAGTCGATGCGCCAGATGGGACCGATGCGCGCCCGATCTTGCCGGTGTTCAGCACAACATCGACCTCGACTGTCGGGTTCCCTCTCGAGTCGAGTATCTCCCTCGCCTTGACCGCTTTGATCTTGGCCATCCTATCAGTGAGCCGAAGCGCTCGGGAGGATAAAAGCAATTGTGCATCAGAGCGAGTTCGCGTCCGACTGGAAAGGTTTTATACGCTGGCCAGGCTCTGCGAAACCGAGATGAACCAGTTCGAGTTGCTGGACAGCCGGCTCCGAGAGGAACTTGCGAGAAGGGGGATCACTGAACCCACGGAACCGCAGACAAAGGCGATTCCGGCAATACTCTCCGGGGAGAACGTGCTGCTTGTCGCCCCAACCGGCATCGGAAAAACGGAAGCTGCGATGCTGCCCGTTCTGCACAAGCTTGCAGGCTCGAAAAGAGGAGGGGTGAGATGCGTCTATGTCACCCCGCTCAGGGCGCTGAACCGAGACCTTCTGAGGAGACTGAACGAATTTGGAAAGGCCGTTGATCTCAAGGTGGCGGTGAGACATGGTGACACCTCTCAATCGGAGAGGACTGCCCAATCCAAGAGCCCACCGGATATTCTGATAACAACCCCGGAAACGCTTCAGATAATGTTCACAGGGAGGAACCTGCGGCAACATCTGACGCACGTGAAGTTCGTGATCGTGGATGAGATCCACGAGCTCGCTGAGGATGAGAGGGGCGCGCAGCTCTCAGTCGCGTTGGAGAGGCTCGCTCGGACCGCTGGTGAGTTTCAGAGAATCGGTCTGTCCGCGACGGTCGGATCAATCGCAGAAGTATCGAACTTCCTTGCAGGGGTCGGACGCACGGTGTCCACGCTTACTGTGTCCGCGGTCAAGGACATGAGGATCTCGGTAGAGAGCCCTGCGCAGACCGAATCGGATCGAGATCTGGCCAGCAAGCTGCAGACTGATCTGAAACACATCGCCTGCATGAAAAGGTGCAGAGAGCTGGTAGAGGGGCACAGGTCGACACTATTCTTCGTCAACACCAGGGACTCCGCAGAAGCCCTGGGCGTCAGATACCATCACTGGGACGAAGCGTTCAAGGTGGGTGTGCATCACGGATCGCTCTCCAAGGAGATCCGAATCCAGATGGAGGATGATTTCAAAGCTGAGAAGCTGAAGGCATTGATATGCACTTCATCGCTGGAGCTGGGGATTGATGTGGGCTCCGCCGATTTCGCGATCCAGTTCAACTCGCCGAGACAGGTGACGAGACTGATACAAAGGGTGGGCAGGTCCGGCCATAGGATCGGCGAAGTATCGTACGGGAAGATCATCACGACCGCACCTGGCGAGATAGCGGAGAGCCTTGTGATCGCCAGAAGGGCTATGATCGAGGAGCTCGAGAAGTTCAACATCCGCGAAAATCCTCTCAGCGTTCTCGCAAACCAGCTCGTGGCGATGACGCTCACGGAGGGACGAGTGGACAAGGAATGGGCGTACGCGACGATCAAACGGGCGTATCCTTTCCGGAACCTGATCAGAGCGGTTTTCGAGGACGTGCTCAGGTTGCTGGCCGAGTTGCACATCCTGTGGAACGACGAGACCGGATTCAGGAGGAAGACCACTGGAATGAAGTATTTCTATGACAACATCTCGATGATCCCGGACGAGAAGACCTACAAGATCCGGGATGTCTCCTCGAGAAGCATAATCGGCACTCTTGACGAGAGTTTCGTCGCGACATACGCAGAGCCATATTCGACTTTCGTGACCAGAGGGCGGACCTGGCGCGTTGTGGAGGTCGGCGAGGATGAGGTCATGGTCGAGCAGATACGGGAGCTCGCCGCCACGCCCTCGTGGGTAGGTGAGGAGATACCAGTCCCGTATGAAGTCGCCCAAGAGGTCGGCGCGATGCGGAGGCTCCTGGCTCTTGAACTGTATCCTGGAGACGAGAACGCCAAGAATGAACTCACACACTGGATCAAGACACAGGGGGAGCGCCCTCTGCCCACCGACAAACTGGTGACGATCGAGCAGGGAGTCGGGGTCATCGTCATCAACTGCTGCTTCGGATCCAAGGTCAACGAAACCATCGCGAAGCTCGTTGCAGGGCTTCTGACTGCGAGGTTCGGAGAGAGCTTCGGGGTGCAGACCGACGTCTACTCCATCGTACTTGAGACCCCTCGCAGCGTCAGCGCAGCCGATGTCGTGAAGGTCCTCAAGGAGACCGATACGTCGTCTCTAGGCCAGCTGATGAGGCTCCTGATACGCAACTCATCCTACCTGAGATGGCAGTTCGTCCATGTGGCGAAGAAGTTCGGGGCGATCAGCAAGGGCGCGGACTACAAGATGCTCAACCTATCGAAGCTGGTAGACGTCTTCGAGCACAGCCCCATATTCGAGGAAGCGCTGGCGAAGACGCTCTGGGAGAACATGGACATCGACACCGCGAGTCACGTGCTGAAACGGATTCAGGACGGGAGTATCGAGCTGAAGACTGGCCCTCTGTCGCACATCGGCAAGGAAGCGATCGGCACGAGGAAGGAGTTGATGCAGCCTCAGAGAGCGGACAGAGCGGTGCTCAACGCGCTCAAGGAGCGGCTGCTGAAAGAGAATGTCGTGATGGTCTGTATGAACTGCCGGACGCAGAGGAGGGCCGCGGTTGCGCAGCTCCCGGAGAAGATCAAGTGCGCCAAGTGCGGGGGCGTGTTGATGGCGGCCATACAACCCTACGTCAAATCACAGCTCGACGTCCTCAAGAAGGGCGCCTCGAACGAAGAGCAGCGGAAAGAGCTCAAGAGGATATACAAGAACGCGAACCTCGTCATGGCGCACGGGAAGAAGGCCGTCCTTGCACTCGTGAGCAGAGGAGTCGGCCCCGACACAGCTGCCAGGATACTGGCAAGGTACCAGATCGAGGAGGACGAGTTTCTGAGGGACATCCTCGCTGCCGAGATAATGTATGCCAGGACGAAGAGGTTCTGGGACTAGTCGCGTCTTCCGAGGAAATCGAGCCCGACGACGTAGAGTTCCGAACTCGTCGACCTGGAAGCTTTCGGATGTTGTACGTGCACTTCGTCGAAGTGATTCTTGACCTGGTCCACATAGCCCTTGCTCATGTCGCCGTAGAACATCTTCGCAACGAAGTTGCCTCCGTCTTTGAGAACCTTCGTTGCGAAGTTCAAGGCGTGCTCGCAAAGCTCGATCGAGCGCGCATGATCGTACGGATAGTTGCCGCTTATGTCGGGTGACATGTCCGATATCACCACATTCGCACCGTCGGGGACGACCTCCAGAAGACGCGCTACGACAGAATCCTTTCTTATGTCACCTCGGATGAATGTGACGCGTTCGATTGGGTTCATCCTTTCAAGATCCATCGCGATGACCTTGCCCTCGGCCCCGACCAGTTCAGCCGCAACCTGCGACCAACCCCCGGGCGATGCGCCCAGGTCGACTACCGTGTTGCCTGGCGCGATGAGATCGAACTTGAAGTCGATCTGCTTCAACTTGTAGACCGCTCGGCTCCGGTAGTGCTCCTGCTTGGCCTTTTTGTAGTATTTGTCCCGGCGCCTCTGGACCTTCCACTGCTTGTTCACATCAACTGAGAATCCCCTGCCCCGAGATATTGTTTGCTACGGCACTGACGCAAAAGGTTTAGGCGGAAGACGCAATCGCCCAATCGCAGTGATGATTATGCCGAGAAGGTTGACCTACGCGAAAGCTGGAGTCGACATAGACAAGAAGTCCCGCAGCATCGCGGCACTTGTGGAACACCTGAAGTACAGGCGGAAGGGGTTCGGCAAGCCAATCGACCTGCCAGGTCATTTCACTGGACTGGTCGACTTTGGCGATTACGCGCTGACCCTGTGCACCGACGGCGTCGGGACGAAACTGCTCGTGGCCGACGCGATGGAGAAGTGGGATACCGTCGGCATCGACTGCATCGCGATGAACGTGAACGACACCATCTGCGTGGGTTCGGAGCCGATCGCGTTCGTGGACTACATCGCCATCGACAAACCTAACGAGAGGGTGACTTCTGAAGTTGGCAAGGGCCTCGAGGCGGGTGCGGCGTTGTCCAACATGACCATCGTAGGCGGGGAGATCGCAGTGCTCCCTGAACTCGTAAAGGGGTTCGACCTGGCGGGCACTTGCCTCGGTATGGTGAAGAAGAAGGAAATCATAACGGGCGACGATATTTCGCCTGGAGATGCGCTCATCGGCCTCCCCAGTTCAGGCATTCACTCCAATGGACTATCGCTCGCCAGGAAGATCTTCGAGCAGAACGGCATCGGCTACAAGGAGAAGGTCAAAGGCCTCAGCAGATCCGTCGGTCTGGAGCTGCTCGAGCCAACGACCGTATACGTAAGACAGGTTCTGAAGCTTGTTCAGAAATTCGATGTTCGAGGGATGGCAAACATCACTGGCGGGGGTCTGAGAAACCTCATCAGGCTGAAGAAGGGCGTCGGCTTCGAGATCGAGAACCCGATGAAGCAAAACCCCATCTTCAAAGTGATGCAGGAACTGGGCAACGTCACCGACGAGGAGATGTACCAGGTCTTCAACATGGGCATGGGGTTCAGCCTGGTGGTGCCCGAGGGAGAAGCTTCGGCCGTAGTCAGGGCAGTTGGCAAGGGCGCGAAGATTGTCGGCCACGCTGCGAGATCCAACAGCATAACCGTTCCCGAACTTGGCCTGAGATATACGAAGTATTGACCCCGGACGCCCAGCGCTTGATAATCACTTGCTGAGCAGAGAGGCAACTACCGCTCCGAGAGCAGTGCATGTCTCGAGTGACAAGCCGCGGCCAGTTATGTCCAGATGCTTATGGCTGATATCGAACATCTCCTTGGGGAGGCCGCGGGGACCAAGTCCGAATAGAAGAAGCACCGATTTTCCAGATCTGACGAGTGTTCTGACTTCCGGCGCGGACACCCTTTTCGCTGGGAGAGGTTTCCTTGTAGTTATCACCACTTCACCCAACTGCGGCGGGAAACCCTTCTTTGGGAAGTCGAAGAACGAGAACCGGCCTTTCTCCGCAAGCTCGATCAGGTAGCTGCCACTCTCGCCGATGCTCGTTGTGGTCGCCACCCATTTCGCTATCTCGACCGGCGTTGCGAGATCCTTGTCATACGGAAAGCCGAAGGTAGCCAGGTTGCAGTCGAAAGCGAGTGCCAACGGCCCGGCTCTCGCTAGCGCCCGTCGGTGTGATTCATGGAACTTCACAGGGTCGTAGGAGTTGAACAATCCAATCGTCACTCGTCCTGGCATGATGACTTCGAAGCGCTATCAGCGTAGGTTGGCTAAGAATTATCCCTATTCAGGGGTCTTTCGCGCGCGGCCGCAGATGGCGTACTGGTCCCCATCGAAGAAAACATCCATGTCGGGATTCTTCTCCTGCAGCTCCTTGATCTTCTCCAGGACTTCGCGCAGCGTAAGTTCAGTCTTGTCTTTGCTTATCTTCACGAGTACGCGTTTTTCCATCTTGAATCCCTTGTGATGCCAGGCGCAAGATACCGATTCTAATTGACCCTCTCGATATAAGTATCTTTACAAAGGCATGCTGCAAAAGAAATGCGCGAGCGCGCGCGTCAATGACCCGTGTGTGAGGATCGGTCTTCTCCGAGAGAACCCTTCGGGCCGAAGACGGGACCGACCTTCTTCTTGGAGGCTTCGAGCGCCTTCTTACGAATTTCCTTTGGGACCTTCCCTAGCTGCTTGACCTTCTTGTCGAAGGTATCGACGTACTTGGGAAGTACCTTGTAGACCGGCAGGAGCATGGGGACGAATGTCACCCTATCCTTGCCGAGCCCCAGCACGTCCAGCTCTGGAGCAAGGACTTTCAGCCTCGCTTCGACGATGTGTGCGATCTCGCCGCCTTCCTCATCCGAGAGCAACACGCCGTCAGCTCCGTGCGCAAAGGCCTCAAGGATCTCCCTCCTCCCAATCCTCGCCGCAGAGGGGACACGCATTATCCTGATCGAAGACGGATACTCGAGTCTAGCAGTTCCCGCGGTGTCAGCCGCAACATAGGCCAGTACATCACCGAAGAATCCGATGATTCTCGGGTCAGCCGAGGTTTCGTCGAGAAGACCTTTGATCTCAGCATCGACCTGAGAGTCCGTGTAGTGTGCGAGTTCGAAGACCTTCTCGGGACATTCTGAGACGCATGCTCCACAGCCATTGCATGCGATGGTGTCGACTTTCGGAACCTCATCCACGCTGATAGCCCTCACGGGGCAGATCGCCTCGCAAGCTTTCCACTTGGTGCATCTCATCCCGTCTGCCACTATGGCCTTCACTGGGTCAATCAACATTCTGCCCGTTCCGAGGAATTCGATGGTCTGGGCTGCCGTGCTCCGGCCATCTAGGACGGTGTCCCTCACGTCCTTCGGCCCGATAGTCACTCCTGCCGCGAATATGCCGGATCTGTGTGTCGAGACAGGATCGAGCTTCGGATGCTTCTCCGAAATGAAACCATCTTCTCCCAGTGGGACCTTCAGGAGCTTTGCGAGATCCGCAGTCCCTTTTGACGGAAGCATCGCGGTGCAAAGGACAACCATGTCGAACTCATTCTCGATGATCTCGCCGAGGGTCACGTCCTCCGCCCGCACGAGTATGCCATTCGTTCCCTTCTGTATGTCCGAGACCTTGCCGTGGATGAACTTGACTCCGTACTCTTCCTGGGAGCGGACGTAGAATTCCTCGAATCCTCGACCAGCTGCGCGTATGTCAATGTAGTAAACGTAGACCTGCATGTACGGGAAGGTCTTCCTGAGTATCACAGACTGCTTGATCGCGTAGTTGCAGCAGATCTTGCTGCAGTAGGGGACTCCGACCTTACGGGTCCTCGAGCCAGCGCAAAGCACATAGGCGACCTTCTTCACCCTGTTTCCGTCTGCCTTGCGCTTGAGGACCATGCCGGCGCCACACTCGTTGATCATGAGGCGCTCCATCTGCGTGGCCGTGATAACATCGGGGAGCGACGTGTCGTACTCTCCTAGCTTCTTCACATCGAACATGTCGAAGCCAGTGGCCATTATGACAGCGCCCACATCGAACTCCTGAAAGCGCTCCTTCTCTTCCATGTCGATCGCGTGCGCAGAGCAGACCTTGAGGCATGCACCGCACTTCTTGCACTTCTCGAAATCTACGACATATGATGCCGGGACCGCCTGAGGAAATGATTTGTAGATCGCCTTGCGCTCGTACAGACACTCCTCGAACTCGTTGAGCGTCTTCACAGGGCAGACCTTCTCGCACTTCGCACAACCGATGCACTTCTTGGGATCGACTCCTCTTGGACCAATCCTGACCTTGACCCTGTAATTCCCTGGGGTTCCAGTTAGATTCACTACCTCAGCGCCTGTGTAAAGCGCGATGTTCGGGTTGGCGGCGACGTCGACCATGCGTGGGCTCAAGATACATGGCGCGCAGTCGAGCGTAGGGAACGTCTTGCTCAGCTGGGCCATCCTGCCGCCTATGCTTGGCTGCCTCTCGACCATATAGACCTTGTATCCGGAGTTCGCCAGCTGCAGAGTGGCTGATATGCCGGCGATCCCTCCTCCTATGACGAGGACATCCTTCGACATCGTCATCTCCTGTGGGTAGAGGGCCTCGAGCCTGGCAGCCCTGAAGATGCCGCCCTTGACCAGGTCCTTCGCCTTCTTCGTGCCCTCGTTCTTGTCCTTATGCACCCAGGAGCACTGTTCTCTGATGTTTACCATCTCCAGAGAATACGGGTTCAGGCCCGCGCCCTCAATTGCCTTCCTGAAGGTCTTCTCGTGCATCTTCGGAGAACATGAGGCGACGACGACCTTGGTCAGGTTGTACTTCTTGATGTCCTCAACGATCTGGTTCTGACCAGGTTCAGAACAGGTGTATGTGTTGTCCCTGCTGACGACCACTCCCTCCAAGCCCTGAGCGTACCCTGAGACCGACTTGCAGTCGACGGTGCCGGCGATGTTCGTGCCGCAGTGGCAGACGTAGACGCCGATGCGCTCTTTCTTCTGCTTCGTCTTGATCTTCCTGGCCTCACCCTTGTCAGTCATGTGCGTTAGAGTAGTGAATGCTTGACAGAGTAATTGTTCCTTTTGACGAATTCGAACATGCTGCAGCAATTTGATTGGGACAGTCTGTCACACGCCTGCTGCGGATTTATCGGATTCTAGCCCGATAATAAGCTATGCAGAGGCATCATGTCCAGGACCGATTCCTTTGCGGGTAAGTATAAATATTCCAATCCGTCTATTTAGACCAGGACGGGATGTAGACAGTAACCGATGTATTCCGCGCAATCGGCTTATTCGAATCCTGTACTCCCCCGCTGAGTCCGATTCAGGAGAGCTAATGCCAAGCGAAGAGGAGCCTCCGGACACCATCACCTGCCCCATTTGCGGGTACGAATCACCGAAAGGTTCGACAAAGTGCAACCACTGCTACAGCAGCCTCCAGCCCGGCAAGGCAGAGGAGAAGCCGAAAGAAGAGGTGGAAGAGGACAAGGAGCTCGAAGAGCTCAGGCTCGTGCCAGGGGTCGGAGAGGCGAAGGCTGAGATTCTCCGCCAAGCGGGTTACCGCTCCATTAAGGAACTCCGGAAGGCGAGCGTGGAGGAACTCTCATCCGTCAAAGGCATAGGGGAGAAACTCGCCTCTAAGATCATCGAGGGCGCGGTTCAATTGGGGGCCAACACCGGAGGCTCTCATCTCGCCGACTGGCTGTCAGGCGAGGACGAGGGGTTGAACGAGTGGTTGTCAGGGGAGGAGCGGACGCAGCCGATGGCTGCTGTTGCTAGGAAGGAAATGTCTCGCGATGATTCGCTCGCCCGTTGGCTATCCGGACAAGAAGAGGACGTGAACACCTGGCTGGAGGAGACGAGGACTGTCGAGCCTGTCCCACAGGATCAGATAGGCCCGAACGAACTTCTGGCAAGAGAGGCCGAACTCATCCAGCTGAGAGAGACCATTCGAGAGAAACTCCAGGCGTTCGAGTCGGGCCAGTTCGACCCCGAGGCGACCATCGAGGAGCTGGCGAAGGCAAGAGCGGATCTCGAGGTCGAGCGGACGAACACCAGACAGCTAGAGGAAGAGCTGGAGAATGTGAAGCGGGGGAGCATCGCAGTAATCAAGTTCATCAAGAGCCAGCAGGGGTCGGAAACCGACCAAAGAACCATCACGGACAAACTCGCGTCCGAGATGGCCAACAGGGAGAACCTCGAACTCAAGATCATGCAGCTCGAAGAAGTTGCTTCGGTCCTCAGAGATAAGATAGAATCCTCTGTCATGGAGCTCCCGCCGGATGCGCAGGAGCTCAAGAGGCAGCAGATGGCACTCGTAGAGAAGGACGCCCAGCTGCATGCAATGAAGAAACAACTGCTCTCCAAGGAAGAAGCGCTCAGCCGCGGAGTCCTCGCCGGAGCGATAGGTGGTGCGCCGATGGTGGACCCAGAGCTCGCCCAGAAAGTCGCCGAATCCGCCAAGAGGGAGCAGGAGGCGAATTCGCTGGTCCTCGACCTGCAGACGAAGCTCTCAGGAGCGCAGATGGCGCTCAAGCAGAAAGAAGAGATGATGAAGATCACCAGTGGCTCTGCGAAGGTGGTTGACAAGGACATCATGAGGAAACTCGAGGATGCCCAGAGGATCGAACGCACAATCGCAGTCAGAGAGCAGGAAGCCCAGAGACTTAGAGAGGAGCTGAAGATACGCGACGAGGAGCTGCAGAAGCTCAAAGAGCCGATGAAGTACAAAGAAGAGGAAATGCTCAGGCGCGAAGAGGACCTGATGTTCCGCGAACGCCTGCTTCAGGAAGAGCAGAAGAAGGTCTCAAGATCGCAGGCAGAGCTTGGATCTCAGGATGAGCTCACACTCAAGAGACGCCTTGAAGAACTCCAGGCGGAGGTGAACGCCAAGGAGGTGGAGATCAGAAACAAGGAGAAGTACCTCAGCATGAAGGAAGAGGACCTCAGGCTCAGGGAACAGGGCGTCATCACCGACGAGATCGAGAAGCGCGAGCAGGACAGGATGCTCGAGGTGAAGCAGGAACGGATCAAGACGGGAACTGCCAGACTCGACGATTTGCTCCTAGGGGGCATGCCGTTCGGCGCGAACGTGCTCATCTACGGACCTCCTTTCACGGGCAAAGAGATCCTGCTTAACGTGTTCATTGCCGAGGGGCTCAAAAAGGGCATCCCCGCAATGTGGGTCCTGACGGAGAAATCCCCCAAGGAGATCCGGGAGGAGATGCAGTTCATCGTCTCGGGCTATGACGAGTACGAGAAGCTGGGTCTCGTGCGGTACGTCGACGCATACTCGAGAAGCATGGGCGACGACTCCCAAGACCCGTACACTGACTACATCGAGTCGCCGACGGACTACGAATCCATCCAGAAAGCGATCGAGGTCTCCGCGAAGAAGTTCAAGGAGAAGCACGAATACTACAGGGTTGGCTTCAGATCCATCTCGACACTCATCGCGTACTTGGACCCGGCCACAGCGTTCAGATTCCTTAGCCCTGTCGTCGGCAGAAGAAAGAGGGACAAGGCGGTCGCGATGTACACCATCGAGAAGGGAGTCCATGGCGAACAGGAGATTCAGATGATCGGTTCGCTGATGGACGGCATGATAGAGTTCAAGGTCGAGAACCTGAACACCTTCCTGGCCATCAGAGGCATCTGCGATGTTCAGTCGAGAGCCTACATCAGATATTCTTCGACCAAGGTCGGAGTGACGATAGGTTCGTTCTCGCTCGACCACATCAGGTGAGAATAGAAGAAGTGGGTTGTCTCACGCGACTTCCATGGAGCGGTGTTTGTCTTTTGAGCCGTGCGCGGGTGGGGACTTCGCTCCCTGCTGCTGCATCTGAGGTGGTGGAGGTATGGGCGGAGGCAGTTGCAGGTCACGAGCGAGGATCACTGCCGTCGGCAGGCAATTCGTGAAAATCGCTCCCAGGATCTGGTTGAAAACATCGTTCGGAATGCCCTTCTTCTGGGAGAACTGATCGGCCAAAGGTTTTGCTTCGCCCTCCCAAATGATCCTTCCCTCGATGTTGATCATTCCCATTCCCGAGTAGTTGACCGTGTATCGAAAATCTATGCGGGCTTCAGCATCGGACACAGCTGTGAGGCTTGTGATGGTCGTGTTCTGATCGACCCGCAGCTGAGGGAATCGCTCGCCAAGTTTGGAGAATCGCTTCGCATCTGTGGAAATGAGTTCAAATGTTTTTATTGGCACTTGCTGAAGCCTCGCCGATTGTCTCCAGAAGCATCCTGCCGATTTAAACTATCCCTCCGACGAATTTCGCCTGCCGAGTGATGAGTGGATCGCTCAAGGAACTGAGAATGGTGCCGCGGGCCGGACTTGAACCGGCGACTTCAAGATCTTCAGTCTTGCACTCTCCCAGCTGAGTTACCACGGCGTACCGGAGCAGATGGGCAGTTACGCATAATCCTATATTAAACCTTGGCGAGCAGGACTTCTCGAACGTATCGGAGAGCGTGCGCAGCATTTGCGGATGAATCACGACGGGTTGAGAGAATTGTTTTCGACGCACGTTTCCAACTGCGATTTTCCCCCAATCCACAACCCATTTTTTCACGATACCAGAAACGACAGTATTAAATATGTTCCAGACGCTGATTAGGTTACTTCGAAAACCCCATTTGGTGGTAGGATGAATTTGTCCCCCCGGCACGTGAACTATTGTGCACACTCAACTGTCCGCCGAATCAGGAAATCGCCGCGGTGGGACGACGAAGAGGGCGTTGCGGCGACGATTGGAACGATCATGTCGTTGCTTGTCTTCCTCACGGCCTTTGGGATGTTCACGAATCAGTTCGTACCCGTTTGGATGAGCGACAACGAAAGCACTCACATGTCGCAGGTTATTCAACAGTTCACGACGATCAAATCATCGATCGACATAGCGATATCCAACAGCGCGAACAGCAGAATCGCTCCGACACCGGTGTTCGTGCCAGTCACTCTGAGCTCTGCCAGTATACCCGTTTTCGCTTCAGCCACTGCTGGGATACTGCGGTTCCTGCCCGACGGAATCAACACTCGACCTACGTTCAATGTCACGTATGCAGGCGTTTCGAATCCGCTTGGCCCAACCAACGACGGCAAGACCGGAGGAAGCTTGGACCTCTGGTGCCCGAACCGATACTTTGTCGAACAGCACATAATCTACGAGAACGGCGCAGTCATCCTCAACCAGACAGATGGAGAGTTTGTCATCGCTGGACCGCAGTTCCTCGTCAAGAACCTTGGTACGACAGGGACTCCGAACAGAGTCCTGCAGATCACTCAGGTGTCCTTGCAGGGTTCGAATGTAACAATTGGGGGCACTGGCTCCAAGGGAGTGTCTGCGAAGCTGCAATTTGCTGACACGAAGACCTATCAGAACTCTGCTGGGCCCTCTTTCAGCATCACATTCACCTCGGCTCACGGCAAGGCATGGGAACGATTCTTCAACAGCACCCTGAACGGAGCGGCGGG
>Ga0315284_10009997_pt1 | contig 13509 bp, 9 predicted proteins | sample YL17G09_16_MG_FD_203696 | JGI IMG/M metagenome (GOLD analysis project Ga0315284, IMG submission 203696) | Sediment microbial communities from Yellowstone Lake, YNP, Wyoming, USA - YL17G09_16 | ecosystem: Environmental > Aquatic > Freshwater > Lake > Sediment | place: USA: Wyoming | collected...
CCTGGCTGTGGAAATCAATGGATTCTCTTCTATGACAAACCGCTGAAGGGATATGTAGTTGATGCTGAAACCAAACAACCTATAGATGGGGTGATTGTTGTTGCAATGTGGAGGCTTTCACAATTCCTGAGTCAAGGATTTGGTGGCTATGCAAAGGTGATTGAAGTAAAAACAGATAAGGAAGGAAACTTTAAGATCCCTTTTTGGATAACCTTTAAACCATGGAAATTCAACTCTGCCATGCATGATCTTGCCCCAGAGATTGTAATTTACAAGCCTGGGTACAAAGTTTATTCGTCTCATAAATTAATGAGGGCAGGTTTTCCTGAAGATATAGTTATGACGCCTGAGGAAAAGAGAAAGATTAAAGAGGAATATAGCTTCAATCCTGCAAGACTGAAAAAGATTTATACGGATGAGGAGATATGGGGAAACCATATGGAGTTCCGATCAGGAACAGATTATCCGGCTTATTTTTCAAAAAAACAATTAAGAGATATTTTTTATGTTATTGAGGTCGCTGTTTCAGAACTACCGATTATAAATAATGGGGCAAAAAAGAAAATAACAAAGGATATAAAAGAAGATCGAGAATATTGGTTGGAGGGAAAGAGATGAAAAAATTAACGCTGAGTGTTATTTTCATTCTGTTACTTTTGCCCAATGCGTTCGGTTATGAAACTAATGTTCATGAAAAAATAACTGAAAAAGCTATCACTTTCTCAAATATCGAGTCGTATTTAAAAAGCAATATTAATATTTCTCTTATGACAAAATTTAATGGTCAATTCGCTATAGAATGGTTGAAACTTGGCAGCAAGTGGGAAGACAACGACTTTGCTTTGCGCTGGCTCAACCATTTTTATGACCCGACAATAGGCAAAGGTTTAAATCCTTGTGTAACAACTTTATGTAGTCCATCGCTTCAATGGGGAAAAGACTCTTCTGAAAATGCATGGAGTTGGAAATGGGCAAGAGATTCATACTATAAGGCTCTGACAGATTTTAACCCTAAATATAGAGAAACATACTTTTCATATGTATTCAGGGCATTAGGTCAGGTAATCCATCTTGTTCATGATTTAGCAGTCCCTGCTCACGTAAGAAACGACCCGCATGGCGCGCCAATAATAAAATATGATCTATACGAAGAATATACAAGAGATAGAGCAAACTCACTTTCATACAGCGGCTATCCTCCCGTTGACATTAAAACATTTAATATCTTAGATAAATTCTGGGTAAATAGTGGCTATGGACTCTCTGAATACACCAATACTAATTTTTTCAGCAGGGACACTATATTCAAGAATTATCCCCATCCTGCACGCGAAAATACAAACTTTTCAGACTTTGGCCTATTACCAATAACAGTCATAACAACACCTGGCAATATTAACCACAATACTTTTTATATCTCTGGCTATGGGAAAAGGTATCTTGCAGGAATGAAATATTTAGCAGAAGAGATCTGGGGTTTGCCCATACCCTTTAAGTATCAATTATCCTTAATTCTGGATGACAGATGCCATGAAGAATATGCTCAGCATTTAATCCCCCGAGCCGTAGGCTACTCGGCAGGGCTACTGAACTATTTCTTCAGGGGAGAAATAGACATGATCCCTGATAATGCCACTGGCTCAGGGCATGTGATTGTAAATAACACAGATGAGGATATGAATGGGATATTTGAACTTTGGTATGACAATAAAAGTGACCAGAGGGTTAAAGCATGGAGTGCTTCTTTGAGCATAGGTAAGAAAAGCTCGGGCAACAATAAAAGTACAAATATTTCCTTTACTCCACCAATTGATGCTAAAGAGGACAACAAATATATGCTTGTCTTCAGAGGTAAATTGGGGAACGAAGAAAATGCGGTTATAGGAAGGATATTTGAACTCAAAGAGACGGAGTATTTGTTTTTAACAAATCTTAATAATCAAACAGTAGTATTTGAAATTAAAGCATCAAACAATCAGTACCAGTTAATACCTGCATCAAAAAACATCAACAGCTCTACCTTTGATATGCCCTCAACAATGCTGACTATTCAATCTCACCCTAATAAAAAAGAACATATGGTAGCACTGCCCTGGTATTCTTTAAACCCGGATGGCAGTATTGCCCGTACAACTTATGATCCTGATATCAGATGGTATGGTGGCATGTATGAAGATTGGGCATGGCAAGATATGTGGGGAAATCCCATTCAGGTTGTAAGAGGTTTCCCTCAAGCTTATATCCCAAGAGACTTTGAGGAAGGAATTCCATATGTTTGGGACAGTGGGCTTATTTATGGTGAGTGGATTTCTGAAAAAGTTGGATATTATTACGATTTTAGACTTGCTTCTTATATACATGGAAGAAGACCATTTGAGGTGGTTAACAATAAATTGACAGCAAAAAATATAAGTATAAGAAAGAGTGATGGTTATACTTATTATGGCGATGATTATTATCCTCCACTTCATATTCAATATAAAAATGAAGATAATATATGGGTTAAGAGTCAGGATTTAACAATAGAAACAGACAGGGGTTATGCAGTAGACATCCCAGTAGCAGTACTTAGCAAAAATAAAATAATATTATCTAAAACAATAAGAGATTGGGGGAAATCAGCTCAACTTAATTTTGGGGATGTCTTATTACATACTACGCCACCAGCCACTGAATATAACACTTTTCCCATTACAGATGATTGGATTTTTGAACATGGTTGTGCCGAATACGGTCTTTACGAATGGGGTGAGGGGGGTGAGACTGGCACACCACCTGGAGACTTAATATATGAAGGAAGTGGTGGTTATGGATATACATTTTATTATATATATGTCAACGATTTTGATAATACGAATGAAGATAATACTTTTATCTGCTTTTTCTCAAAGCTTGAAAGCAAAAGAAATGTAACCCATGATTTTGAAATCTATAACGATGGTGGTTTTTGTTATATAGATTATTTTAATAGTTCTGATAATTATTATAGCACAACAAAATATTATCTTGCTACCCGTTATAATGGTTCAACCGTGATAAAAACTGAGTTAGCAACATTAAAAAGTGTGCTGGAGAATTATCTTAACCCTACACTATATCCTACACTTTCTGGCACAAGAATATCAGGACAGTCAAGTCAGATAAATGATAGAAATATTGTTTATACATATATTATAGAAAGACCTGAAAGGGTAGACGATAAAGAGGAATGGGTCTTTGTTAAAAGAATTATTGGTATTATAAACATAGCTGATAACGTTTTGCCTATAGGTTATAGGGAAGAGTTTGAGCTTGATTTTTCAGGAACAGACTTTGACCCTTCATGGCTGGCAGCTATCGGCGTGTCCAGATGATAACAGGGTCACCTATAAAAAGGCTGTTTAGACAACAAGCTTGCAAACTGCACGCTTGCAAACTAATCTGCAACCTTCTTAATATTCGGTTCACCTCCTCTGACAGTACTAAGTATAATCATACCGATAAGAAAGAAGGCAGCTACAGAAATGATTGCAGGCCGTTGGCTCCCAAATGTGGTAGATATCATGCCAAAAATAAGAGGACCAAGTATGGCAGATGATTTTCCTACTAAAGAATAGACACCGAAATATTCTGCTTCTTTTCCCTCAGGAATAAACTGTATATAAAAAGCCCGGGTAGCTGCCTGGACTGTGCCAAGTCCAAGTCCTGCAACTGAAGCCAGCATCCAGAACTGGGTTTTTGTAGCAATAAAAAAGGTAATTGTTGCAACAGATGTCCACATGAGAAGCGAGAGCATCACCACTTTTTTAGGACCCCAAAAATCAACTGGCTTTGCCATTATAAATGCGCCGAGAAGGGCTGTAATCTGAACGATAATGTAAAGCACAATGAGTTCTTGTGGTTTAAAGCCAAGGGTAGTTGCGGCGAATATGCCTGAAAACACTATTACTGTATTCACCCCGTCTTCATAGATGAGATACGCGATCAAAAACTTTCTGAATTCTGTTCTTTTCCACATCTCTTTTAACGTCTTCAGGGTAAATGTAAAACCTTTCACTCCAGCCTGAACTGCTGAGAATTTTCCTTTTATATCCTTTGGTAGAAAAAGAAAGGCAGGTGCCGAAAAAAGGGCAAAAAAGGATGCAACCATAAGCCATGTGAGCTCAAACTGACCAGCTCTTACTAATGGAATTGCACATAAGAGTGATAGTATAGAGCCGGCATAACCAACCCCGAATCCCCACGCTGAAACCCTGCCCTGATATTCAGGTGGCGCAATCCTCGGAAGAAAGGAATTATAAAAAACAAGTCCGCCTTCCATACCAAGATTTGCAATGACAATAAGTATAAATCCTTCAATAACCATTCCTTTATGAAGGAAGGAGAAGCTTGCAATAGCAACAACACTTAACGCTGTATAAAGAAACAGAAATCTCTTTCTGAGACCCCCATAATCAGCAATACCTCCGAGAAATGGTGAACTTAAGGCTACAATTGCCATGCTCACTGAAATGGCCCTTCCCCACCACAAGTCCCCGAGTCCTGTCTCATTCCCTACGACGACAGTGGCATAATATACAGGAAAGACAACAGCAGAGATTACTGCAGAATAACTTGAGTTTGCAAAATCAAAAAAAGTCCAGCTTATGATGTGTTTTTTATTAAGGCTCATTATCTCAAATAATGCAATTAGGAAATGCAGATGTTGTGAAAAAATTTATTTTTTGATACCTTAGTGTACCTTTAATTGATGGTTTTTTGAATATTTTAAAGGATATAACAAATAAAGATACTTTCAATAACCCCATCAAGTTAAATAAATTTTTGAACAATGTCTGCATTTTTTGAATTAATCTTCTGATTAAAATCCTTCTAAGGCCTACTGAGACAACCTTTCCTGAATCTATCCTATATCTGATATCTGTTCTATGTTATACCTTTAATGACGCCGCCAATCTTATTGCCTCAATCATACTCGTCGGACTCGCAACACCTTTCCATGCAATGTCATATGCGGTACCATGGTCAGGAGATGTCCGGATGAATGGCAGCCCAACTGTGACATTAACACCTTCCTCAAAGGCAATCATCTTTAAAGGAATGAGCCCCTGGTCATGATACATGCAAACAATAATATCAATTTCTCCTTTATATGTCTTATGAAAAATGGTATCCGGAGGATAAGGACCTGATACCGGAATCCCTTCTTTTTTAGCTGCTTCAACAGCAGGAATAATCTTTTTTATTTCCTCATCACCGAATATACCTGCCTCGCCTGCATGCGGATTAAGTCCGGCAACAGCAATTTTTGGATTTTTAATGCCAAACATATCACATGCCTTCATAGCAAGACGAATGGTCTTCAATACCTTGTCCTTTGTAATTAAAGCAGGGACACTCTTCAAAGGCACATGGATTGTCGCAAGAATAACCCTTAAAGGCCCGCCCACAAGCATCATTGCATATTCTTTTGTATTAGTTAAATCAGCAAGCATCTCTGTATGGCCAGGCCATGTAAAACCTGCCATTTTAAATGCCCTTTTTGATATCGGAGCGGTAACAATTCCATCGACCTGCTTATGTAATACAAGCTCAACCGCCTTTTTAATGTAACTCACACATACCCTGCCGCTGTTCGCAGTCGGCTGGCCTTTCTTAAATTTTTTCATCACTCTATCCTCGATGAGATTAATTGACCCTGAGGCTGTTTGAGATTCTTCTGGAGATTTAATTATTCTTAACGTTAAAGGCAGTTTAAGCAGTTTCAATGCTTCTTCGATAACAAGCCTGTCGCCAATAACTATTGGTGCACAGTAACGTCTCACTTCAGACGAATAAAGAGCCTTAATAATTATCTCTGGACCGACTCCTCCAGGATCTCCCATTGTGATGGCAAGTTTTTTCATATCTTAGACCTGTTCTTATCTTCAAAAATATATAAAAATTCTGCAATCCTTGTTATTCCGGTACCATCAAACTCTTTTAATGTAAGAAGATGTCTATCTCCTGTAACTATACGATCTGCATTTAATGCCTTAGCACATTTAAGAATTCTATTATCAGTTTCGTCCTGTAATAACGTGACTTTAACATCAGGCTTGATTACTGTTGCAACCTTGCTTATATTTTTCAATGCAGTTTGCACTCTGCTATCATCCCACTGAAATTTTTCCCTAAGTTTTTTTGCAAGTTCAGTAAGTATTGACACAGATGTATAGAGTTCAACTTTACTTCTCACTGCTAATAAATATGCATCTTCAGCTTTACTATTAGGTGATGTAAAGGCCGAAACATATACATTAGCATCAAAAACGACCCTGAGCACTAACGGCCCTCAAAAATGAGCCGTTCAATATCTTTCTCTGTTAATTTCATCTCTTTCGCCTTCTTTGCCCCATATCTTTGAAGTCTGAAAAACTCATCTTCAAGTTTCTCCTGTCTATAGAGATTAAACATCTCCCTGAATAACTGACTCTTTGTTTCTCCTTTTGTCTTTGCCATTTTCTCATATTCCCGTGCAATGTCAGGCGGAATAGATATCGTCATTGCAATCCTCTTTCTCGTCGGCATCCCGCACCTCCCTATAAATCATAAGCCTTATGGTATGACAATATAATACCATAAATAGAATACTTTTAAACAATTACAAAGGAGACCATAAGTAAGAGCACATGGCTTATATTTCTGTCATTCCCGCAGTCCTTAAGCGGGAATCCAGTTTTTTTGCTTTTCCTGGATTCCTGCCTTCGCAGGTCTATTTGAATCAACCAGGAGGTTCTCGGTTCCACCTACAAGCAAACGTGTTCCAATGCATCATAATAATGAAGATTTTAAGGAGAAATAAATAGGAGTTATTGCTATTTTATCCTACAAAATAAAAATGTAAATAATGTTAAAAATTGATTATAGATATTTATTTAGAACCATCTAACTTAGACGTCCTATTGTCAAGCCACTCCACTTCTGTACCTAATCAAGTGAGATGCCAGGGCTTAGTTACCATGAATTCACGGGACCGGATGTGTCAGCCATGGGTCCACTTTAACATTACCAAAAGTTTGCCCGGCGGGTCCTTCAGGTCCCCAATAGTTAAGCGTAGCATCAAATTGCACCGTCGCATCATTGCGCACTCCCCACTCACTGTTAGACAGGATGTTGTTGTTGTGGGCGGTGTTACCCACAGCCCCCTCATAGACATATATTCCCACACCGTTTTCGGTTATTGTATTCCCCGTGATTCTGGTATTCAGCGTATCAATGTCCATGACGATCCCATCTATAAGAGTGTTAGCTATCCGGTTTTGGATTATTTCATTATCTCTGGCGTAGATGAGAACAATTCCATAGGATCTCATTCTTTCCACCTGGTTGTTCTCTATCAAATTGTTGTTTGATTCGTCGCCACTGACACCCACAAGAATGATTCCTATAGAAATCAGACCCTCATTGTCTGAAATCTTGTTCCCGGTTATGCTGTTACGAGATGACTGCCCGATAACAATCCCTGTAAAATTGCTTTGTGTTACACTGTTATCGGCTATTCTGTTGTCATTCGATAAGCTAAGTCCGATTCCGTCCCCATCGGTGACTGAAATACTGTTGCCGATTACCTGGTTACCTGAAGAAGCAGTGAGAGCGATTCCATTCAGTTTATTATACGGCACTTCATTCATTGTTATCGTGTTGTTATTGGAACGATCAAGCAGGATTCCAACAACCTGGCCCTCCTCGACTCCTGATACGGTGTTATTGGTTATCTCATTATGGTCAGATTCACTTAGAACTATTCCATGTTCAACGTGATGCTCCACAATGTTTCCGGAGATGACGCAGTTGTCTGCCCGGTTTAGACTAATACCATGATGACCCCCGAATATGTTGAAACCGCTGATAATCGAACTGCTGCCATTCATTTTAATTGTAATTACATCTTCGTATGCATCCTGAGCCTGGATAGTGACATCTCCATCTCCAGCTGTTTTAAATTCTATTTTTCTATCAACCACAATGTTCTCCTTATAAGTACCAACATGTACGATGATGGTGTCTCCAGCATTTGAGGCATTCACCGCAGACTGTATTGTCGTATACAGGCAGCCTTGGGGCGGGGGATTTCCAACACACCTGGTCACTGCCGTCGGATTATCACCGCCTCCTCCGCCACAGCCTGCAGAAATGAGGAACAACGTCATCATCGTCAATAAAGCCAAAGCCTTGACTATACACTTCGCCTTCCCTATTTCCATTTCACCCTCCTTTTCCCGTGCCCTTTTTCACGAGTTGTTCGACAGTACTGTGAAATCTCCTTAATTCTTTTGTAGCAAATATAGCAAAAAAATATGCAGGGGTCAACCTATTGTAGTCTCACTTCAGCACCGTTACTTCTCCTGAAACTGAACTTCCATTAACCACGGCAAAAATGGTCGCCGTTGCATTTCCGGAAACAGGATAGGTGGTAATGTTGAATATCTCGGCACTCTTTCCCTCGGAAATTATAACTGTTGCGGGCACCGATACCCAGTCGGTATTATTGGAGGAAAGGACCACCGTTGTTCCGCCTTGAGGGGCGGGCTGGTCGATTGTAATTGTCCCTGTCGTATTGCTGCCACCTTTGATGCTGGGGGGAGAAACACTGAGTTTCCATGCTATCGGATAGAGAACCTTCCCAAAATCAATGATCACGTCGTTTTTGAAAGTGGGCAGCTGCTGGTAAGCAAACCATTTATAATTAATAAACCACATCGAATATTTATCTGTATAACACCCTAATTTTACTGTATCAACTCCATATGTTTCTTCAAACTTGATCTGACCATTAATGAGAGAATCTGACCTAAAAACCGCTGAAGAGGGAACCTCGTAATAATTGAGATTAATGGAATTCATACCATCCATTGATTTATCGGGAAGATAAGACGGATTTTCAGAATACCATGTCCATGAAGCCAATTTGGCGTCAGGGTGTGAGTTGTTAAGCACCGTCCAATCAGGAATATTAACAGTGGTGGAGTTGGATGATGTCCAGGTGCCGCTTATTCCTCCTGACGGTCCCAGGCCTGCGTTAAACCCAATCTGGATATCATGTCCTGACGTATACTGAGTGCTGGAATTGGGATTGGCAGGGTTACACTGGTAGAAACGAAGCTTTTGTAATTCTCCATCCCCCAACGGCTGGGTAGAGTAAACATACTTCATCTGGCCCCATCCAAACCCCTTGGCTTGCATTACATTGGTGTAGCTTCCGCCTTGCGGATATGTCTCATAATACCCACCCATCATTGGCATTGCTATGGTCTTTCCGCTGACGTGTTTCGAGTTGGGCCCCGCCGAGGGATCAAGCCTGGCCATATGATCAATGGCCAGCCACTGGTATGGACTCTTCGAATCGTTAGGATCGTTATTCAGATAGACAGTATATTTTGTTTCATACTCATATCCCCCGGTCTGATATCCTTCCATAGGTGGTATGGCTGGATAGATCGCTGTCACCGTATAAAAGAAGACACGGTTCCAGGTTTCCCACCAAAAGTTATCCAATCTCCAACTCTTCTTGGCAGTTGTGTAAAAAATGTAATGTTTAAGATTGCCGGGAATGGACTCAGTGGGTAAAATTGCCTGGCTCGCTTTAAAATCGTTGTCGATGTATTTTCGAACATCCTGGGCAAATAACCGGGAAGCCACAGATGTCTCAAAATCACTCTTAAACTTTTCAAAGTTATTATTCGCAGCATCAATATCAATGCGCAAATCATTTTTATCGTCGATGCTCATCTTTGAAAAGTCCGGCTTTACCACCTCGGGAAAATGAATAATCCGGAGATGTCTTCCATCAGTGCCTGGCATTATGTGGACATAGTAATTACGGATACCATCATGTCCCGAGAAAAAGCCAAAAATCTTTGCAAGGGCTTCCCTGTGTGCTGACGTGGCATTGACGATGAGAAGACCCTTTTCTTTCTTTAGGTAGCTAATCACGTGTTCGTCGGTTTTTAAGTTATCTGCTGCAAGTGAGTCGCCGTTGATGATCAGGGCATGTTCAGTGGTTTCCGGGTTGCCGTCGGATTCGACGACTTTGATTTTTTGACTCTCAAGTGCTTCCCTCAAGTCCTGATCCACCTGATGTAAATTTTCGAAAGTGAGGTAAGTGGAAGACCCGTTGCTGTCGCCAGAGCAAGAGATAAGCGAGGTTAATAAGACATAAAACATCAGGATACCTATTATTGACATAGGACTTTTATACTTATGCATTTTACCCTTCCCTCCTTATAGCGAAAATAGTCAATGATTGTTTTTTGCTATACCTTTTCAGAAAACGGCTTTTTGAACGTGTCGTCCAGTTCCCAGTGAATCGTCTTGATCAGCTCATTTACTGCTTTCGTTCGCCCGGTAAAGGACTTCGTTTTTCCGCTCTTCCAAAGGTCGTATTGCGGATCTGCGTGTCCATTAAAGAACTCGGTCAGTTTCTGATCCAGTTCATCCACGATATCTTCGTGTCCAAAAAGTGGGTAATTCTGCCCTGGATCACTTTCTACGTCGTACAATTGCGCTGGCCCGAACCCTTGCAAGCGTTTCCAATAGGCGTACTTGGGTGTGCGGATGCCTCTTGATTCCTCCTGTTCAAAATAGACTTCATCTTTCCAATTATCAAGCGACTGTCCTTTCAAATGCGGCGCAAAACTATGCCCCGGGGTGTTCTCAATCTTGACATTGCCGAAGCCTACGCAGTCCAGAATGGTCGGAAAGATGTCATACTGTCCGATCATCAAATCGCTCGCCAGATTGGATTTGATGGTTCCGGGCTGCCGCATGATAAGCGGAACGTTCATAACGCAGTCATACAAGGAGGATGGTATAGTGTAGTTCGTATGTCCGTATAGGCCGTGCTGGTTATAGAAATCGGCCTGGTCGGTCGAATAGATAACAAGCGTGTTCTCATCCAGTCCCGCTTTCTTCAACGCATCCATTACCAAGCCGACAGCGTAGTCTACGACAGCGTTCTGGGAAGTGGTGTTCGCCATGGATTCCGGGTCCAGATGCATTTGTTTCAACATATACAGCATATGCAGTTCCTGATTTTTCGGATCGTCGGGGCGGCCGCCAATCATCTGCTCGAATATCGGGCTGAACTCGGACCGTGGCCACCAGGTTTTGAAATCCTTGCCGAAGTAATCTAAGTAGAAGCGGTTGCAATCCCGACCTAGGTTGGTCGGCGGCAGAAGATAGGGGCCATCAAAATTCAACTGCAAGTAGAAAGGCTTCTCACCCGTGTATTTCTGAATGTATTCAACACCCTTTTCCGCAAAGAATTCAACGATGTGCTTGCCCACGAGTGGGTATTCTATGCCGTTGTCGATGATCGTGTTGCTCCAGAAGCTCATTGTATGGCCGTAGGGAAACGTAATCCAATCCTGGAAGCCCGGCATGGGGTGGCGCGGCTGCCCCATGTGGTATTTCCCGATCAGCGCCGTCTGGTAGCCCCGGTTGGCAAGGGTTAGCGGCAAGGTCCGGAACTCCTGGACAGCACACCAGTCCGGCGGCCACCCGGCCACAGTAAGGGCTGCGTCATCGATCCAATCGTGTATGCCGTGCTGGGAGGGGATCAGCCCTGTCATGAGGGATGCCCGCGTTGGAGAGCATAAGCCGTTGCAAGCAAAGGCCCGCTTGAAACGAACGCCCTCCGATGCCAAGCGGTCGACGTGCGGCGTCTTAATATCAGGGTTTCCGTAACAGCCGAGCATGGAAGCAGGCTGGTTGTCACTCAGGATAAATAAAACGTTCGGCGGTTTGTTTGTGGGGGTGGAGGTACCGCCACAACCGGGCATAAATGCCAGAGCTCCTATCGCGGCCGCACTCAACCCGAGGAAGTCACGCCTACTTAGCTTTCCATTCATCACTTCTTGTAAAAACTTCGACTTGTCTTGTTTCGAGTTCATTTTTTACCTCCATCATTACTGAGTTGATGAATTGTTGATCTCATCATTTGATTGCAGGACATCTGTCATCTGCCCCACTTGTTGTTTACCAGCTCCATATTCTAGAAACCGGGATTCCTCTTTTGATGAATTCTGCCATAGTGTTCATGGTTTTCTCCACATGACCGAAGTAGCGCTTCGCACCCTGACAGAGGTAGTTCATCCCCGGCTCTCCTTCCGGCGATTTGGCAAAGCGATATTTCAAACATCCTCCGTGACAGGCAAAAAGCATCTCGCAATTGCGGCAGGCGGCCGGCAAAGAGGTTTCCTTGCTTGCGCCGAAAGCGCGCTGTTTTTCTGAGTTCACCATTACGGCAAGATCGTCGGTCAGGATATTGCCTAGCCGGTATTCCGGGAACATGTAATGGTCGCAGCAATAGACATCACCGTTATGTTCTAGGATCAAAGCCTGCCCGCAATGCGCAGCGTGCGAACAAGAGGCTTGCGGGGCTCCCACCCAACTGGCAAGCGTCCATTCAAAGTTCATGATGAAGATTTTGCCGACGTCCTGCTGAATCCATTCGTCGAAGACACCGATCAGGAAATCGCCGTAACCATGTGGGTCGACTGACCATGGTGTAACTGCGGCCTCTTCCCAGAAATCAGGGCGGGTGAGCCGGAAACTGTCTTTTCCCCCTTTTTGATTCGTAAACCGTTCGACCACGGGAATAAATTGTATGAATCGGATTCCGTGTTTTTTGAAGAAGCGATACACTTCCCTTGGCCTCTTCGCACTTTCCCTGTTGATGCAGGCAAGAACATTGAATTCGACCATATGCCTTTTCATCCGCTCCAGCGCCTGCATCGTTCTGTTAAATGTAGGTTTGCCGTTACGGTCTTTTCGGAATCGGTCGTGAATCTCGCGAGGGCCGTCCAGACTCAACCCCACCAGGAAACAGTTCTCTGCGAGGAAGCGGCACCACTCGTCATTCAGCAGAATGCCGTTGGTTTGTAGAGTATTGGTGATTCTTCTGCCGTTTCCGTACTGTTTTTGAAGAGCGACTGCCTTTCTAAAGAAATCCACACCCATGAGTGTCGGCTCGCCGCCCTGCCATGCAAAAACCATCTCCGGTGCGTCGTTCGTTTTGATGTATTGCCGTGTATAAGTTTCGAGTACCTCGTCACTCATGAGCAGGTTTTTTCTTTCCTGAAAAAAATGCTCCTTTTCTAAGTAGAAACAATAATCGCAACGCAGGTTACAACGAGGGCCGGTCGGTTTAGCCATAAGATTGAAATTTCTATATGAAAAGGTCATTTGCATATTTTTCCTATACGCAAGGAAGACACATTACGACTCGCCGCTTTCCGTACCGTTCTCACGAAGAGTTTTGTTTTGTCTGGGTCTGTTCATAAATTTAATTATATTTATTATATAAGTATCAGGAAAAATATCAATTTATTGTATAGCTTTAGATTTGAAATTAACAGCAAATGACCTGCCCTATCGATTTCGATTTAAAAGGTTGATATATAAGAAATGCAATAGAAGTGTTGTGTACAGGAAGTACATGACGATGAACATTTTACCCAAAATTATTTATTTCCGACTCGATTATTT
>Ga0315284_10010000_pt1 | contig 13508 bp, 9 predicted proteins | sample YL17G09_16_MG_FD_203696 | JGI IMG/M metagenome (GOLD analysis project Ga0315284, IMG submission 203696) | Sediment microbial communities from Yellowstone Lake, YNP, Wyoming, USA - YL17G09_16 | ecosystem: Environmental > Aquatic > Freshwater > Lake > Sediment | place: USA: Wyoming | collected...
GGGCCACAGTTTGTGCGACAGAAGTAAGCCCATCATCCTCGAGGCCATAAAATTCCCCGAGCCAGTCATATCTATCGCCATTGAGCCCAAGAGCAAGGCCGACCAGGAGCGGCTCGGCATGGCGCTGGCCAGGCTTGCCATGGAGGATCCCTCCTTTCGTGTGCATGTCGACCCGGAGATGGGCGACACCATCATATCCGGTATGGGTGAACTTCACCTGGAGATCATCGTAGACCGTCTGAAAAGGGAGTTTGGCGTGGAGGCCAATATCGGCATGCCGCAGGTCGCCTACAAGGAGACCATCACCCGGGCGGTGGACGAGGAGTACAAGCACGCGAAGCAGACCGGAGGCCACGGCCAGTACGCCCATGTCTGCATCAAGGTCGAGCCCCTGGAACCGGGAAGTGGCTTTGAATTTGTCAACAACATCACCGGCGGGGTCATCCCCAGGGAATATATACCCGCCGTCAAAAAGGGCGTCGAAGAGGCCTTGAACATGGGACCCTGCGCCGGCTACCCGATGGTGGATATCAGGATTGCCTTGTACTACGGCAGCTACCATGAAGTGGACTCCTCCGAGATGGCGTTCAAGATCGCCGGCTCTATGGTCCTGAAGAATGCGCTGAGGCATGCTGGCGCCATTATGCTCGAGCCGGTCATGGATGTCGAGGTCGTGAGTCCGGAGGAGTATATCGGTGATCTCATCAGCGACATCTCGGCGAGGAGAGGCAAGGTACTCGGCATGGATACCCGCTCGGATGTGCGCGTCATCACCGCCCAGGTGCCACTGGCGGAGATGTTCGGCTACGCCACAAGCATGCGTTCCCATTCTCAGGGCAGGGCTACATATACGATGCAGGTTTCGCACTATGAGCCTGTACCAAGCAATATTTCAGAGAATCTTAAGATTGTCAGGGGGTAATTGCATATGGCGAAGGGAAAATTTGAGAGGACGAAGCCGCATGTGAATATAGGGACGATAGGGCACATAGATCATGGGAAGACGACGTTGACGGCGGCGATTACGAAGCAGTTAGCGAAGAGGGGATTAGCGGAGTATGTGCCGTTTGATCAGATAGACAAGGCGCCGGAGGAGAAGGAGCGGGGGATCACGATCAACACGGCGCATGTGGAGTATGAGACGGCGAAGCGGCACTATGCGCACATAGATTGTCCGGGGCATGCGGACTACATAAAGAACATGATCACGGGAGCGGCGCAGATGGATGGGGCGGTATTGGTGGTAGCGGCTTCTGATGGGCCGATGCCGCAGACGCGGGAGCACGTATTGTTGGCGAAGCAGGTGAATGTGCCGGCGATGGTGGTATTTTTGAACAAGGTTGATCAGGTTGATGATCCGGAGCTTTTGGAGTTGGTGGAGCTTGAGTTGAGGGAGTTGCTTTCTTCGTATGATTTTCCTGGGGATGAGATTCCGATTGTGCGGGGGAGTGCGTTGAAGGCTTTGGATGTAGACGATCCGGAGAGTGCGGATGCGAGGTGTATTTTTGAGTTGATGGATGCGGTGGATGCGTACATACCGGAGCCGGTGCGTGAGATAGAAAAGCCGTTTTTGATGCCGGTGGAGGATGTATTTACGATCAGTGGGCGTGGGACGGTGGTGACGGGCCGGGTGGAGCGTGGGGTGATCAGGACGGGTGAAGAGGTGGAGATTATTGGTATTCGGCCGACGCAGAAGACGGTATGTACGGGGGTGGAGATGTTCCGCAAGACGCTGGATGAGGGTCGGGCGGGAGACAACATAGGTGTTTTATTGCGGGGGACGAAGCGGGAGGAGGTTGAGCGGGGGCAGGTGGTAGCGAGGCCCGGTTCGATCACGCCGCACACGCGGTTTGCGGCCGAGGTGTATGTGTTGAAGAAGGAGGAGGGTGGGCGGCACACGCCGTTTTTTACGGGGTATCGTCCGCAGTTTTATTTTCGGACGACGGACATTACGGGGGACATCAAGCTGCCGGACGGGGTGGAGATGGTGATGCCGGGAGATTACATCACGATGGAGGTGAGTTTGATTCATCCGATTGCGATGGAGGAGGGCTTGCGGTTTGCGATTCGAGAGGGTGGCAGGACCGTCGGCGCGGGCGTCATCGTCAAGGTGATAGAATAGGTTGGATGGACATGAGAGACTTGGTAATCCTGGCATGTGCTGACTGCAAGCGACGTAATTACACGACCTCGCGCAACAAGAAGAAGCAGCAGGAGAAGCTGCAGCTGAAGAAGTACTGTCCTTTCTGCCGGACGCACTCGGTGCATAAAGAGACGAAGTAGTTCATGAAGCGTGCAGGCCAGTAGCTCTAATTGGTAGAGCGCCGGACTCCAAATCCGGATGTTGGGGGTTCGAGTCCCTCCTGGCCTGCCATATTGGAAGGTTTATGGAAAAGATAACGCGCTATCTGAAGGAAGTCAGGGCCGAGTTGAAAAAGGTGACCTGGACGGGACGCAAGGAAATCACGAGCGGGACGATCGCGGTCCTGATGCTGTGTGTCATCATTTCGCTCTTTCTGTGGGTGGTTGACCTTGGCCTTTCGCAGCTCGTAAGGCTCTTCATGGGGTGGTAATTCGCGATGGAACACAAGTGGTATGTCGTGCATACGTATTCGAACTTCGAGCATAAGGCCAAGAAGTCCCTTGAAGAGCGCATCAAGGCGTATAAATGCGAAGAACATTTCTCCGACATCCTCGTCCCCATGCCATCCGAGCCGCCGGCCTCGCCGCAGGCGAAGAAGAAGACCGGAAGCAGGAAATACTTCCCCGGCTATATCCTCGTGAAGATGGCGTTGACAGACAAGACGTGGCATGTTGTGAGGGGAACGCCCAAGGTGACCGGGTTTGTCGGGGGGGAGAGGAATGAACCGTCCACTATCCCCAATGCGGAGGTAGAGAAGCTCAAGGCCCAGATCGAGGAAGGGCTTGGAGGAAAAGAGTTCAAGTGTGATTTCGCCCTCGGTGATCAGATCTCCATTACCGAAGGTCCATTCCAAAACTTCAGCGGTGTGGTAGACGATATCAAGCCCGACAAGGGCAAGATCAGAGTCCTGGTAAGCATCTTCGGGAGATCCACGCCGGTTGAGCTCAACTTTGAACAAATAACCAAGAAATAGTTCTAAGGGGTAACCTATGGCGAAGAATATCACGGCAAAAATAAAGATCCATATTCCTGCGGGTGAGGCAAAACCCTCTCCACCAGTTGGACCGGCATTAGGGCAGCACGGGGTGAACATCATGGAGTTCTGCAAGGCGTTTAATGCCGCAACCGAAAAACTTAAAGGGTACCTGATCCCGGTGGAGATCACGGTCTATCAGGACCGGTCCTTCAACTTCATTACCAAGAGTCCGCCGGCATCGACCCTGCTCTTGAAGGCGAGCGGTGTCGAAAAGGGTGCTTCGAATCCCCGGCTAGACCGGGTGGGTAAGGTTACCAAGAATCAGGTAAGGGAGATTGCGCAGCAGAAACTCAAGGACCTGAACACGGATGATATCGAAGTCGCCATGAAGACGGTTGCAGGTTCCGCACGGAGCATGGGTATAGAGATTGTTGATTGAAGGAGATAAATGGTATGGCACAGAGGGGCAAGAAATATATCGAGGCCAGGCAGAAGGTTGACTCTATCAAGAGATATACCTTTGAAGATGCGCTCTCGCTGGTCCTCGACTGCAAGTATTCCAAGTTTGATGAGAGCGCGGATATAGCCCTACGGCTTGGCGTGGATCCTCGGCATGCGGATCAGATGGTGAGGGGCATGGTGGTCCTCCCCCATGGTACTGGCAAGATCACGCGCGTCCTGGTCTTTGCAAAGGGCGAGAAGGAAAAGGAGGCTGTCGAGGCCAAGGCGGACTATGTGGGAGCCGAGAATCTCGCCGAGAAGATCCAGGGTGGTTGGCTCGAGTTCGACAAGGTCATCGCCACGCCCGATATGATGGGGCTCGTTGGGAAGCTCGGCAAGATCCTTGGTCCGAGAGGCATGATGCCCAACCCCAAGATGGGTACGGTCACCTTCGATGTGGCCAAGACGGTAAACGAAATGAAATCCGGAAGGATCGAGTTCAAGGTCGACAAGACGGGAATCGTGCATTGCAGTGTCGGCAAAATCTCGTTCGGCAAAGAAAAGCTCCTGGACAACCTCAAGGCATTGCTCGAGGTGGTGATGAAACTGAAACCCGCGTCCAGTAAGGGCGCTTATATCAAAAGCGTGGCACTATCGAGCACCATGGGGCCCGGGGTCAAAATTGACCCGGCGGAGGCCTCAGCATTGATCAAGTGAAAATCCTGGTTAAAGACAGCGGGTGCCATAAAATGGCTTAATTTCCCGCCGAGACCTGGGTGACCCCCCAGGTATCCTTTATCAGGAGAGAAAGAAAAGAAGGGGGTGAGGTGGCTATTGAACAGGACGGAAAAAACGGAACTTATTGAACGGTTAAAAGCGGAACTTGGTGAAACGCAGGCGGTATTTGTTACTGATTACAAGGGCCTTTCCGTGGCAGAGATTTCTCAGCTCAGGGGAGGCCTCAAGGTTGTTGGTGGCAAATACCAGGTAGTAAAGAATACCCTCCTCAAGAGAGCTGCGGAAGGGACGCCTGCCACAGGACTTGAACCTTTGCTGCAGGGACCTACGGCCATCGCCATGGCGTTAAAGGATCCGGTAGCGCTGGCCAAGGTTCTAGTAGATTTCGCCAAGAAGAATGAGAAGCTCGTGATCCAGGGAGGAGTCCTTGGCGTTCAGATTTTGAGCTTCCAGGACATCAGGGACCTTGCAACCATGCCCGGTAGGGGGGTTCTCCTGGCCAGGTTGCTCGGTTGCATGAACGCCCCGGTCGCAAACTTCGTAGGGGTCTGTGCCGCTATCATGCGGCAACTGCTGTATGTACTCAAGGCTATTGAGGAGAAAAAGAATCAAGGATAGGAGAAGGAGAAAACAATGAGTGTTACCCGTGAAGATGTCATTAAGTTCATTGAGAATATGACGGTGCTCGAGCTTGCCAGCCTTGTCAAGGAGCTCGAGGAGAAGTTTGGTGTAAGCGCCTTAGCCCCGGCGATGGCCGTTGCCGCTGGTCCGGTTGCAGCTGTCGGCCAGGCAGAGCCGGCCGAGGAGAAGACCCAGTTCGACGTCATCCTGAAGGATGCCGGTGCTCAGAAGATCCAGGTAATTAAGGTGGTGCGGGCCCTCACGAGCCTCGGTCTGAAGGAGGCCAAGGACCTCGTCGAGGGCGCACCGAAGCCGGTCGTGGAGAAGGTCTCCAAGGAAGAGGCTGAGGACGCTAAGAAGAAGTTCGAAGATGTCGGCGCCGCGGTCGAGATAAAGTAACGGAAAGACAAAAGAAGCATGTTGCATGGACACCGCTACAACTGGCGGTGTCCAACGCTTTTTCCAAGAATGGTGAAGATAAAAAAAGAGGACAAAGTGAGCATGACCAAAGACATCCTTTCATATCCGGACGTGAGGCGGAGGAGTTTTGCAAAAAGGCATACCCTTATCGATATGCCCGACCTGGTCGAACTGCCGAAGTCGTCTTACAGCGCCTTTTTGCAGAAGGACATCCCGCCCGAGAAGCGCAGGAACAGCGGGCTCCAAGGAGTCTTCAAATCCGTCTTGCCGATAAAGGATTTCAACGAGGATGCATCTCTCGAATTTGTTGAATATCGGCTTGGTGAGGCCAAGTACGATATTGACGAGTGCGTGCAGAAAGGACTCACCTATGCGGCACCGGTCACTCTCAAGGTGAGGCTGGTCGTCTTCGACCGGGACGAGGAGACCCAAACCCAGAGCATCAGAGACATCAAGGAGCAGGAAGTCTATTTTGGCGAGATCCCCCTCATGACCCCGGGCTCCACCTTTATCATCAACGGAACCGAGCGGGTAATCGTCAGCCAGTTGCACCGCTCCCCGGGCATCTTCTTTGACAAGACCGCAACCCGGGCCCAGACGGGCGGGAAGGTCCTCTATTCCGCCCGCATCATTCCGGCGCGCGGCTCTTGGATCGATCTCGATTTCGACGCCAAGGGCATCCTCTATCTCAGAATAGACCGCAGGCGCAAAATGCCAGTCACGACACTCATGAAAGCCCTTGGATTCTCTAATCAACAAATCCTCACCACGTACTACTTGAAAGAGCGGTTTTCCCTGAAAGGGAAGAAAATCCTCAAACACATCGATATCGAGAACCTCATCGGTCTCAAAGCAGACCATGATATCAAGGAGAAAGGCACGCATGAACCGGCAATCAAGACAGGCAGAAAGATAACTGCCGCTACGGTCAAGAAACTCCATGGTAAAGAGCTAGAACCTATTGCGGTTGAGGAGAAAGATCTTCTCGGACGTGTCCTCGCCGAGGATATTGTTAATCAGGAAACCGGTGAGATCATCGCAGAGGCAAACGACATGCTCGATGCCGAACTCCTCGCTCGCATCGCAGCCGAAGGGATTCGTACGATCAAGACCCTCTTGATTGATGAGATCGCATATAGCTCTTCACTCTCCAAGACGCTCGCTCTGGATCGTCTGGATACCGCTGAAGAGGCTATCATTGAGATATACCGGAGACTCCGTCCCTCAAACCCTCCCACGTTAGAGATCGCCACCAACTTCTTTGACAACCTCTTCTTCAAACCCTCCTACTATGACCTCTCGAGGGTCGGGAGGCTCAAGATCAACCGCAAGCTGGGCATAAGCGATGAAGTGGCCCCGCTCGATCATACCGTGCTCAGGAAGGAAGATATCCTTCTGACCGTGAAATACCTTCTCGAGCTCAAAGACGGCGTGTCCGGAAGATCGGTCGATGATATTGACCACCTGTCGAACAGGCGCGTGCGCTCGGTAGGTGAGCTCCTCGAGAACCAGTACCGTATCGGGTTGGTACGTATGGAGCGGGCCATCAAGGAGCGTATGAGCCTTCAGGATGTCGAGACCATGATGCCGAACAACCTCATCAATCCGAAGCCGGTCACGGCTGTGATCAGGGAGTTCTTCGGTTCGGGACAGCTGAGCCAATTCATGGACCAAACCAATCCGCTCTCCGCCATCACCCACAAGCGTCGGCTTTCCGCCCTCGGTCCTGGCGGCTTAACGAGAGAACGGGCGGTCTTCGAAGTCCGCGACGTCCATCCCTCCCATTACGGGCGCATCTGCCCCATCGAGACGCCCGAGGGACCGAATATCGGTCTCATTGTCTCCTTGAGCACCTATGCACGGGTGAATGAGTTCGGCTTCATCGAAACCCCCTATTACCTGGTTCAGAACGGCGTGGTTACGGATGTCATGAAATACTTTAGCGCCATGGAGGAAGAGGAACAGGTCGTTGTGCAGGCTACTGAACCCCTGGACAAGAACGGCCGGATCATCGCCGACATGGTGAGGGTCCGCCTCAAGAACGGTGAATACGGGATAGTGCTGCGGGAGCAGGTGACCCTCATGGATGTGGCCACCAACCAGCTTTTCTCCGTCTCGGCGAATCTTATTCCCTTCCTCGAGCACGACGACGCGAACCGGGCACTCATGGGATCCAACATGCAGCGACAGGCCGTGCCGCTTTTATTTCCGAAGCCGCCCATGGTGGGCACCGGTATGGAGCACCTCATTGCCCGTGACTCCGGAGTCTGTGTTGTGGCGCAACGGGATGGCGTCGTCTGGGATGTGGACAGCCAGCGCACTGTGATCATGGCTGACAATGTCGGTGACAGCCCCGATGACACCGGCATCGACATCTACAAGCTCACTAAGTTTAAGCGTGCCAATCAGAACACCTCCTTCAACCAGAGTCCGATCGTGAAGAAAGGGCAGCGCATAAAGACGGGGGAGATCATTGCTGACGGTCCGGCCACAAGTGACGGCGAACTGGCTCTTGGCCGCAATCTTATCGTAGCCTTCATGCCCTGGGGCGGGTATAATTACGAAGATGCTATCCTCATTAGCGATCGGGTGGTCAAGGAGGACTTCTACACCTCGGTCCACATCGAAGAGTTCGAGGCTATGGCCCGAGATGTCAAGCTTGGTGCGGAAGAGATCACGCGGGATATCCCCAATGCAGGCGAAGAGGCGCTCAAGAACCTCGACGAATCGGGTATCGTGCGCATCGGCGCCGAGGTGAAGCCTGGCGATATACTCGTCGGCAAGGTCACCCCCAAGGGCGAGACCCAGCTTTCGCCGGAGGAGAAGCTCCTGCGTGCCATATTCGGTGAGAAGGCCAGCGAGGTCAAGGACTCGTCGCAACGCGTTCCGCCCGGCATCGAGGGCACGGTAATCGATGCGCGCGTCTTCAACCGCCGCGGGCAGGAACACGACGAGCGGACCATTCAGATCGAGCAGCGGGAGATCGAATCGCTCAACAAGGACAAGGAAGACAAACTCCGGATCATCTCGGTCGCCGCACGGCAGCGCCTGGAGGGTATCCTCATTGGTAAGGTACTCGCCGCCCCGCTCATCTCCCATCTCGGTGATGCCATTATTGCCAAGAGCAAGGAGAAGATTACCAAGCCCAAGCTCGAGGGTCTCTCCATAGATGATTTCAAGGACATCCGTATCAAGCGCGGGGAGGAGATCGAACATGAGATCGATCGCATCACTAGTAAGCTCGATTACCAGAAGCGGCTCATCGAGAAACTATATGACTCGAAGATTAACAAGCTTTCCCAGGGCGATGATCTGCCGCCCGGCGTAAACAAGATGGTGAAGGTCTTCATCGCCATCAAGCGCAAGCTCTCGGTCGGCGATAAAATGGCGGGACGGCATGGCAACAAGGGAGTCATATCACGGATCCTGCCCGAGGAGGACATGCCGTTCTTTGCGGATGGTGCACCAGTTGATATCGTTCTCAACCCGCTCGGCGTGCCCTCGCGAATGAATGTGGGCCAGATTCTCGAGACTCACCTCGGCTGGGCGGTCCACGGTGTGGCAGAGGCCCTGCGCAAGATCATGGAAAAGAAATATACCAATGATACTTTGCGGGATTTCCTCAAGAAGATATATCGGTCACCCCGCGTGGACAGGCTACTCAAGGATGCGTCCCGTGAGGAACTCACCCAGATCGCCCGCTCCATCTGCGACAAAGGCCTGCACGTCTCCGTACCGGTGTTCGACTCCGCCAAGGAGAACGAGATCGCCAAGCTCATGGGCAATGTCGGTATTACCGATGGCGGCAGGGTAACCCTCTATGACGGACGGACGGGCGAGCCCTTTGACGGCAAAGTCACGGTCGGACTCATGTACATGCTCAAACTTCACCACCTTGTCGATGACAAAATCCATGCGCGCTCCATCGGCCCATATTCGCTCGTCACCCAACAGCCGCTCGGCGGCAAGGCTCAGTTTGGAGGACAGCGCCTCGGCGAGATGGAGGTCTGGGCGATCGAGGCCTATGGTGCCGCCTACTCCCTGCAGGAATTCCTGACCGTCAAGAGCGACGACGTGGCGGGCAGGACCCGTACCTATGAATCAATCGTCAAGGGACAGCATGAGCTGGAACCCGGGATCCCGGAGTCATTCAACGTGCTCATACGAGAACTCAAGAGCCTCGGCCTCGATATCAGACTGATCGAGGGACGCGGGTAATAAAGGGAGGCTAACATTGGAAGACCTATATAGTTATTTTGAAAGACCAAAAGATCCTTCCAACTACATTGCGGTAAGGATCGGCCTGGCATCGCCGGAGAAGATCAGGGCATGGTCCTATGGCGAGGTGAAGAAGCCCGAGACCATCAATTACCGGACCTTCAAGCCGGAACGCGACGGCCTTTTCTGCGCCCGCATCTTTGGACCGATCAAGAGCTATGAGTGCATCTGCGGCAAGTACAAACGCATGAAACACCGCGGCGTCGTGTGCGAGAAATGCGGGGTCGAAGTCATCGATTCGCGGGTGAGACGTGAACGCCTTGGTCACATCGAACTCGCCACTCCGGTCGCCCATATTTGGTTCCTGAAGAGCCTGCCCAGCAGGATCGGCGGCCTGCTCGACCTCTCCGTCAAGGAGCTCGAACGTGTCCTTTACTTCGAGAGCTATATCGTTACCGATCCGAAGGATGCCCCCTTGCGCAAGGGCGAACTCCTCACCGAAGAAAAGTATCGCTCCGAGGTCGAGAAGCATGGCATAGGTAGCTTTACGGCCAAAATGGGGGCCGAGGCCATCGACGATCTCATCAGCGACCTCGATCTCATCAGTCTCTCCGCACAATTCAAGGCAGAGATCGCCCACACCAAGAGCGAGGCCAAGAAGAAGAAGCTATCGAGACGCCTGCGCATGGTCAATGTCATGATCGGCATCGAGCCGAATGATTTCATCGCGTTCGTCGAGGATCGATTCCACCTCGAGAAGGACGAGCAGTTCCGGCGGGCCTTGGGTGAGATCCTCACTGAGTGCCGCAAGATCACCAAGCTGTGGGACAATGCATCTCTTTATCAGGACAAAAAAAAGATCCTCCCGAAGATTAACGAGGTGATCGAGAAGCTCATCGAGAGTAAGCGGCTCACCCACGAGGACATCGATTACTTGAGGCCATGGCAAGACCCCTCCTGGATGATTCTCAAGGTGATCTCGGTGCTTCCGCCCGACCTGCGGCCGTTGGTGCCGCTGGATGGCGGAAGGTTCGCCACCTCAGACCTCAACGACCTCTATCGGCGCGTTATCAATCGCAACAATCGTTTAAAACGCCTCATGGAGCTCGGTGCGCCAGATATCATCCTCAGGAATGAGAAGCGCATGCTTCAGGAGGCGGTGGACGTGCTGTTCGATAACGGCCGGCGCGGCCGGGTGATCACCGGCGCCAATCGCCGGCCCTTGAAGAGCCTGTCCGACATGCTTAAGGGCAAGCAAGGCCGTTTCCGTCAGAACCTGCTTGGGAAACGGGTCGATTATTCCGGCCGCTCGGTTATCACCGCCGGACCCGATCTCAGGCTCCACCAGTGCGGTCTACCCAAGAAGATGGCCATTGAACTCTTCAAACCCTTCATCTACCACAAGCTCGAAACCAAGGGCTATGTGAGCACCATCAAAAGCGCCAAACGCCTTGTGGAGAAGGAGAACCCCGAGGTTTGGGAGTGCCTGGCCGAGGTCGTCCAGGAATACCCAGTGCTTTTGAACCGCGCACCGACACTGCACCGGCTCGGCATCCAGGCCTTCGAGCCGATCCTCATAGAGGGCAAAGCCATTCAGCTCCATCCCCTCGTCTGTCCGGCATTCAACGCGGATTTCGACGGAGACCAGATGGCTGTGCACGTCCCGCTTTCAGTCGAGGCGCAGGTCGAAGCGCGTGTACTCATGATGTCCACCAACAACATTCTCTCGCCGGCGAACGGCAAACCGATTATCGTACCGACCCAGGACATTGTACTCGGCGTCTACTACCTCACCAGGGAAAAGCCAATGGCCAAGGGCGAGGGCATGATTTTCTTCGGCTCCGAAGAGGTACGGGCAGCGCTCGATGCCGGCGCGGTCTCCATCCATGCCAGGATCAAGTGCCGCATGTCCGGCAAGCTTGTGGATACGACTGTCGGGAGAGTCATCTTCAGCGAGATCGTACCCGAAGAGATACCCTTCGAAACCATCAACAGGCCTATGACCAAGAAGGCCCTGGCCGACCTCGTGGACATCTGCTTCAGCAAGGCCGGCGACAAGAAAACCGTGCTTCTGGCTGACAGGATCAAGGATCTTGGCTATCATTATGCCACCATGTCGGGCATCTCCATGGGCATTGAGGACATGAAGATTCCAAAGACGAAGCACAAGATTATCGATGCCGCCAAGGGGGAGGTCGCCAAAGTCTTTAACCAGTACAACGAGGGCCTCATCTCCGACGGTGAACGCTACAACAAGATCGTTGACATCTGGACCAAGGTCACCGACCACATCGCCGGTGACATGATGGACACCATCAAGAAGGATATCATCACCACATCCGACGGCAAGTCGATCGAGACGCCGTCTTTCAACCCCATCTTCATGATGGCGGATTCCGGTGCGCGTGGCAGCGCCCAGCAGATCAGGCAGCTTGCCGGCATTAGAGGCCTGATGGCCAAACCTTCGGGCGAAATCATCGAAACCCCGATTGAGTCGAACTTCCGGGAAGGCCTTGATGTTCTGGAATACTTCATTTCCACCCATGGGGCACGCAAAGGGCTTGCGGACACCGCGCTCAAGACTGCAAACTCCGGTTACCTCACGCGGCGTTTGGTCGACGTGTCGCACGACGTCGTGGTGACCGAGGAGGACTGCGGCACCATGGACGGCATTGAGATGGAGGCCCTCACCGAAGGCGGCGAAATCATCCAAACCTTGGGTGAGCGAATCCATGGCCGCGTGGGCCTGGACGATATCCGGGATCCCTATACGAACGAGGTGCTTGTGTCCGCCAGTAACATGATTGGCGATGACCATGTAGTCAGGATCATGGATTCTGGTCTCGAACGCGTCATCGTGCGCTCTGTGCTCACCTGCAAGAGCAAGTATGGCGTCTGTGCCAAGTGTTACGGCAAAGACCTCGCGCGGGGCAGGATGGTGAACATCGGCGAGGCGGTGGGCATCATCGCCGCCCAATCCATCGGTGAACCCGGCACCCAGCTAACCATGCGTACATTCCATATCGGCGGTGCCGCCATGGTCATCGAGCAGTCGAGTCTCAAGTTCAACCATGCCGGCTTCGTCAAATATAAGGATCTCAAGGTGATCAGGGGCAAGGACAACGAACTCGTGGCCATGAACCGCAATGGATTTATCACCCTTGTCGATGAAAACGGCAGAGAACGGGAATCCTATCCAATCGTCTATGGCGCAAAGGTCAAGGTAGAAGAGGGTCAGCGGGTGGATGCGGCAACCATGCTCGGCGAGTGGGATCCGTATTCGCTGCCTATCCTAACAGATGTGGCGGGAAAGGTGAAATACACGGACCTCGTCGAAGAAATCACCGTTCAGGAGCGCATTGACGAGGTAACCGGTCTGTCCCGCTCGGTAGTCATCGAGCCCAAGGATCCCGAACTTAGACCGAGGATCCTCATCGTCGACGATGCCGGGAAGCCCACCAAGATCCCCGGGACGAAGAATCAGGCGCGCTACAACCTTCCCGTGGGCGCCAATATCTTCGTGAAGGACGGCGAGGAAGTCTTTGCGGGTGACGTCCTGGTGAAGATCCCGAGAGAGACCACCAAGACCAAGGACATAACCGGCGGTCTGCCACGGGTCGTCGAACTCTTCGAAGCGCGCAAACCCAAGGAGTGCGCCACCGTCTCCGAGATCGACGGCGAGGTCACGTTCGGCAAGGACACCAAGGGCAAGCGCAAGGTTGTCATTACGCCCGAGGTCGGCCAGCCGAAGGAGTACATGATCATTAAGGGCAAACACATTGCCGTCCACGAGGGTGACTATGTGCGGGCCGGCGAACCACTCATGGACGGAGCGGTCGACCCCCATGACATCCTGAGGATCAGAGGTGAAAAAGAGCTTGCCAAGTACCTCACGAACGAGGTGCAGGAGGTCTACCGTCTCCAGGGCGTGAAGATCAACGACAAGCACAT
>Ga0315284_10010001_pt1 | contig 13507 bp, 14 predicted proteins | sample YL17G09_16_MG_FD_203696 | JGI IMG/M metagenome (GOLD analysis project Ga0315284, IMG submission 203696) | Sediment microbial communities from Yellowstone Lake, YNP, Wyoming, USA - YL17G09_16 | ecosystem: Environmental > Aquatic > Freshwater > Lake > Sediment | place: USA: Wyoming | collected...
TCTCCCCCTGCCGCCGGGCCGTAATCCCATTACTTCAGGCATTGACTAGGATAAATGGGGAGATGACTGACGGATGTCGCCTCAGTCATCTCCCCCCACACTTTCAAACGTTCATCGTCCCCTGCTGATTATCTCAGCAGCGTCAGTGCCATCTGCGGAATGGAGTTGGCTTGCGCCAGCATCGCGGTACCCGCCTGGGAGAGCACCTGGTTCCGTGTCAGGGTCGCCATTTCCGTCGCGACGTCGACATCGGAGATGCGTGACTCAGCAGCCATCAGGTTTTCCGCCTGAATGTTGAGCACCTGGCCGGTGCTGTCGATACGGTTGATGCCGTAGCCGAACTTGGCCCGGGCCGTATCCTTCGTGTTGATGGCGGCGTCCAGAGTCGTCAGGGCCGCCCTGGCGCTCTCCGCGGTCGTGATCGACAGCGTGTCGACGCCCAGACCGGACATCGTCATCGTGCTGCCGGCGACGTCGATCTTGTCCGTCGCGCCGCCGAAGTGGATCGAGACGGTGGCGGAGTTGTCGAGCATCTTGATCCCGTTGAAATCAGTCGCGGTGGCGATACGCGTGACTTCGCTGCCCATCTCGGTGAATTCGTTATCCATGATGAGCCGCTGGGCCGACGAATACGAGCCCGTCGAGGCCTGCTCCGCCAACTGCTGCATACGCACGAGCAGACTGTCGATGACTCCCAGCGCCCCTTCCATAGTCTGCAGCAAGCTGACGCCATCCTGGGCATTACGAGCGCCTTGCTGCAGTACGGCGATATCGGCACGCATCAGCTCGCGTACGGCCATACCGGCCGCATCGTCGCTGGCGCTATTGATCCGAAGACCGGAGGACAGCCGCTCGACCGACGTGGCCAAAGCATCATAGCTCTGCCCCAGGTACCGGGCCGCATTCGCCGCCATAAGGTTGTTCTTGATTGCCAACATCTTTACGACTCCTTAAAAAGATCCCTATTTGGCCCCTTGCTTAGGCGCTTCGTGTCCACTTTGCCTACAGAACGCGTTTAACCGTTCAAGCTGATTATCGAGTCAAACCCCGCGAACTTGAGGCGGCCGCTCACGATCTTATTCGGTGAATACCTGGGGCCTCTAATACCGCTGCACGCGAGACTGATACCACAAGCGCCCGGCACGCGAGAATTGGAGGATTCTCAAAAGAATTCCGGAATCCGGCGGAATCTCGAAAAAACGCTCCCGCGCGCCACGGTTCGCCCCGCCGGCGGCGCGGCCTATCTGTCGAGCAGGGTGCTGCTTTTTTCATGGGAAGTCCCGCGCGCCGCCGATAATCCTCGCATCCAGGGCCGATCGGCCGCGACCCGGCAACGAGGGACAGCCTCGGAGGTTGTGACCGATGGACGAGAGCCCGGAGTGGAGAACACGTGCATGAAGAGGCAAAGAGACCCTGCGACAGAGAAAACCCTGTTGGTTTTCAACTGTCATGAGCCGTGGATTTATCAGCTCGGCGTGTTAGGCTACACGCTCGACATCATCGTGGGCCTCAAAGGCAAGTACAACCAAGGCTGGGACTATCAGATGCGTCCCTTGCCCGCTCATGCCCGCCTGGTCACCCTGCCGGAAGCCCTCGAATCGCCTAAGAGCTACTACTGTATCATCGCCCACAACACAACCGACTTGCTGGATGTGCGGTTTCGTCCGGAGCCGCGTCTGATCGTGCTGCACCATACCCTGGAGGGCCGGCTTCGGGAAGAACACTCCAACATCGACCCGCAGAAGATGAAGGACGTGCTCCACCAGTACCTTGATCTGGTTGGAGGCCATGCCGTCGCGACGTCCATGTTCAAGGGAGAATCCTGGGGATTCACGGATGACATCGTGCACTTTGGCATTGACGTGAATGAGTACCTGCCCTACTCCGGCCATGCGGCGGCGGGCCTGCGAATCTGCAATTTCATCAGCAGCCGCCGCAAGATCCTGCTTTGGGACTTGCATGAGCAGGCGTTCGGGGGCCTGCCTGTAACGCTCGTCGGCCACAATCCCGACCTGCCCGGTGTGCAAGCCGCCCGGGACTGGGACCATCTCAAGAGGATCCTGCAGGCGCACCGTTTCCATGTCCACACGGCCGACCCGGTGCTCGAAGCCGGCCACAACATGGCCACGGTCGAAGCCATGGCCGCAGGACTGCCGGTGATCGGAAACCGCCACCCGACCTCTCCCATCAAGCATGGGATCAGCGGATTTCTCAGCGATGATCCCGAGAAACTGAGACATTACGCGCAGATGCTTCTGGAAGACCCCGGCCTGGCCAGACTCATGGGGCAGCAGGCGCGAAAGACCGTGGCAGAACGATTTGCGCTGACCCGCTTCAGGCACGCCTTTCTACGTTCCATCGAAATTACGCGCCGCAAGTGGTACACGCGGAAGATCGATCCCGCCTCGCTCCAACCCAGCGCGCCGGTGCAGACTACGGCTGCCAGGCACGCAGATCCGGAGCCACTGCCCGTCTATACCAGCATGTCGATGCGTCCCGCCGGCACGCCGACGGTCCCCGCAGGACTTGCGGAATAGTCGGTGCCGCCCTGTGGCTCCGTGTCACTGAGCGACCAGGGCGAACCAGGGGATCGCTGAGGCCGGCTGGTCTGTGGATCGGACCCCTGCTGCTGGGGCCATGCATCCTGATGCAGTGGTTGCCTGCCCGGGTCCTTCTCCGATTGCTCGGAGACCGTTACCTCGAACTTGCGGATTTGGATCCCGAGGTCCTGGAGGCTTCGCAGCACCTGGGGCAGGGCCTGCTCCACCTCATGCCTGGTCTCACTGCGACTGACCTCCAGCACGCCGTGGATTTGCCCGTTCTGCTCTCGAAACCGCACAAGCACGCTGCCGAGCTCCGCCGGATGCAAACGAATCACGACCTGCCGCTCCCCGCGAGCGAGCGAGGCACGCAGAGAATCGCAGACTTGCTCGCTGATGCTCTGAGCAGGCCCTTTGGCGGCAAGACCTTCGAAGCCACCGCCCGTGGAGGCCTGATTCGACACAAGTCGCGGGAGAACGACGGACTGATCGGCCCCGGATATTGCCGGCGCCGGCTGCGTCACCGGATGATCGCCCAACGGGGGCAGACTCGCCTCTTTCACATCGGTCGGCAGAACTGTTCCACTCGCGGCCTGGCGAGCATGGGCGCCATCGCCGGCAGCGGCCTCGCTCGGACGGCCACGCGGGCCCTGCTGCACATGGTGCAACGTCTCTCCAAATGGCTTGCCCTTCCCCACTCGCGTTCCTTCCGGATTCTGCGGCACAAGCCGTTCGATCCGGGGCACATGACTCTTCACGGGCTCCGCCGTCCGCTGCACGTTGGATTTCACATGCGGCTCGATGGCCGCCTTTGTCTCGACCAGTCTCGTCTCAATGGCATATTCTTTCACGGCCGCGAGCCTCTTCTCTGCCACAAGGCTCTTTGGGGCGTCCGTCATACGCCGCATCTTCGATTCCACATCCGGCTGGCCGGTTCTCTCGGTCTCGACCCGTTTCGACTCGACGGCATGCCCTCTTACGGCAGCGAAGGTCTTCTCGGGCACAAGGCCGTTCCGGCCAGCTACCACAACCTCCCCAGAGACTACCTCAACTGTCTTGCCACCCCCGCCTGCAACTTGCCGCCCCGATGGTGCGGTCTTTTCCGCAAGGGTCGCACCGGCTTTGGCAGACACGGCTGCACCATCGCCGTTGACAGGGGCCGCGGCCGGTTCCCTAAGCCTCTTTCCGACAGGCATTTGGGGCACCGGACGAGTGACTCCGGCCGATGGTCCGCCAAGCTGCGATATGACTGGCCGCTCGCCCGGCGGCACAGACCCCTTGTTCCTTGCGGCCCCCAGATTGACCGGCTTCTCAAGCTGTTGCCTGCCAAGCTGTGCGGGTGGCGAATAGACTTGCGCATCCCATCCGGCCGCCTGCATCAACGCCTCCAAACCCCGCATCTTCCCGGGTGCCGCCGCCTTCTCGCCTCGCCCTGGCGGAAGATTTGCCGGTACGGGCTCGGAAAAAGGAGTGGGGATGGGGGTTGATTTGTCCCCTGCCGGCAGTTTGCCTTTTGGCTCGCTCACGACCGCGATATTATCGGTCTTTGCTGTCTGACGGGCATTGACAAGCGCCGGCGTCTGCGAGAATGGTCGTGTGGGCTTCTCCGCCTCACGCTTGTCTGGTTTCGACAGGCCCGCCGTGTCCGCTGAAATCGCGGCAACTAAACTTCCGGCAACTGCTGGTGGAGACATACCTTTCACTTTCTAATAGATAGCCCCCAGAAAGGAGCAACCGCCGTGCCAGTTTCGATGCATGCGCGAGCTATGCTTGTAAGCCACGGCCCCTGCTATACTTAGGATAGGCCACAACGGTCAGCATCATCTGCGTCCGGCAACCGCCGGCAGAAAACGCGGAAGAATACTCCCGACGCAGGAGATATCTTCCGTTCGGCGGATTTCATTTGAGTCGGCAGGACCGCAGAGGTCTCTGGTCGCGCGTCAAATTCCCCGACCGCCTGTATAGAATCCTGACACGCCGACCACCGATTCTCGGCGACTGGTCGTTGGCCGCCCGATGCCGAAACCCCATCCCGCATGCGACAACCCAGCCGGCGGCCCGATAAATGCTCGATCCCGCGTAATCCACGCTCCTGGCATGGTTATTGCAGCGTCCATCAGGACGTCAGAGAGAGTTTGTACAGATAGAGAAGGGACAGACAGTGCCGCAGTCAGGCAACGTGATCAATTTGCTCGAGGCGGGCATACGGGCCGAGGAGCTTCGCCAGCGGACCATTGCCAGCAACATCGCCAACATCGAGACCCCCGGCTACCGCCGAGTCGATGTCCGGTTCGAGCAGAGTCTGGCCAAGGCCCTGAACTCCGCGGGCCGGCTCGATCCGGATGCACTCGAGCCACAGATGTACCAGCCGAACGATCCGCCGCTCCGATCCGATGGCAACAACGTGAGCATGGAGGCGGAGATCGGCGACCTGGTGAAGAATTCGCTTCGCCATGCGACGTACATCAAGCTTCTGCGAAAGAAATTCTCGCAGATCGAGGCCGCCATCAGCGAGCGGACATAACGGAGCTGCAATTGCCATGATGCGACGAGAACGGGAAACCATCCCATGAAAGGATTCGGTGGAATGAGCGTACACAACGTATTCGGTCCGGTGGACATCTCCGTTTCCGGCATGCGTGCCCATGCCAAGCATATGGAGGTGATCTCGTCGAACATCGCGAACTCGCGCACCGCCGACGCCGGACAGGGTCAGCCGTACCGGCGGCTGGAGGCGATCTTTCGGGCGGAAGGCAAAGGCGTCAGCGGCGTCACGGTCGATGATGTCGTCCCGGACAACAGTCCACTGCAGCAAATCTACGACCCGGGCAATCCCAAGGCGGACTCCTCCGGCTACGTGACCATGCCCAACGTGCAACTGCCCGTGGAAATGATGAACCTGAACGTCGCCAGTCGCGCCTACCAGGCCAATGCCGCCATCCTCAAACGCTACCAGAGGATGGTGGAGACAACACTCGAGTTACTCCGGTAAGAGGAGTTCTGCGAAATGGGGACTTTAGAATGATCGAATTCGACCCGAATGTCAGCTCGATTCTGCCCGCTGCCCGGGGCGTGACGCCGCAGGCGAATCCCGCCGTGACCAAGGCGGACTTCTCCCAGGCCGTCAAGTCGCTGAGCAACGGCGTCTCGAAAGTGGACGACCTGCAGCAGGCCTCGGATGCATCCATGCAGGACCTGCTGACGGGCAAGAACAACGATATCATGGCGGTCGTCTCTGCCGTCGCCGAGGCGGATATGAGCTTCAAGGTCCTCGTCGGCGTCCGAAACAAGCTCATCGAGGCGTACAAGCAGACGATGAACATGCCGCTGTAATGGTTGAATTGCGGATGAGCCGCCGTTGGTTCGATCCGCAATCCGAAATCTGAAATCCGCAATCCGATGAGGTCCGATGGATGTCCTGCAGAAGATACTCCTGATCTGGCGTAAGATCAGCCTCATGCAGCGAGCCCTTCTGGCCGCCGTGGCGGTGGCCTCGCTGCTTGTGGGCTCGCTGCTGGTCCATTGGGCCCGCCGGCCGGACATGCGGATGCTCTACCAGGACCTCTCCCCGGCGGAGGCCTCCAAAATCACCGACAAAATCAGCGAGAAGGAAATCCCCTACGAGCTGCGCGACAGCGGCACGACCATCTGCGTCCCCGCGCAGCGTGTCTATCAGCTCCGCCTGGACCTGGCCAAGGACGGCCTGCCGGCGGGCGAGCAAAACGGCTACAAGCTCTTCGACGACGAGAAGATCGGCGTCAGTCCCTTCGTCCAGAATATCAACCTGAAGCGCGCCTTGGAGGACGAGCTGGCCAAAAGCATCCAGATGATCGACGGCGTCGCCCACACCCGAGTGCACATCGTCAACCCGGACCAGGCGGTGTTCGTCACCGAGAACGAGCAGACGACCGCCTCGGTGGTTCTGCGGCTCAAGCCGGGCTACAGGCTCAGCGCCACGAACATCGCCGCCATCACGCACATGGTCTCCGGCAGCGTCAAAGGGCTCAAGACGGAGAACGTCACGATCATCGACAGCGAGGGCAACCTGCTTTCCGGCCAAGGCGATCCCACGATGCTCACCGGGGCCGGCACCGTCCATGACTACAAAGAGAGGGTCGAGCAGAGTCTCGCCCGAAAAGCCGAGGACATGCTCGCCTCGGTCCTGGGGCCGGGCAGGGCCACTGTCCGCGTCAGCGTCGTGGTGGACATGAACAGCGTCAGCACGATCACGGAAACCTACGACCCGACCGGCAAGGTGCCCACGAAGGAGGAGGTAACGACCAACTCCGAAACCGGCGCCGGCGGCGCCACACAGAAGACAGCGGGGAGCGTCAAGAAGGATGAAACCGTCGTCACGGAATACCAGGTGGGCAAGACGATCAAGCAGCAGGTGGTCGTGCCCGGCGAGATCAAGTCGCTGTCCGTCGCGGCCTTCGTTGACCTGTCACCAGCCGACGCCAATGCGGCGAATCCCAGCGGCCAGCCGGCCCTGATCATGCAGGTCGCGGAGGTCGAGCAGATCATCCGGATGGCGCTGGGACTGAAGGAGACGGACTCACTGAAAGTCGTCAACGCGAAGTTCCGCCGGTCGAACGAGGCGCCCGTCGAGGAGGAGTCTTCCCAGTGGCCCCGCTACATGGCCCTGGCCCGGCAGATGTCGCTCGGCGTGATGGCCGTCTGCGCCCTCATCGTGCTGCGGGTGTTCCGTCGCGCACACCGCAAGGCGGCCGCCGAGACAACCACGCAACAATTGGCGGAAGGCGCCGGTTCGGCGCACCTCCTTTCCGCCGGGGAATCGGGCACAGAGCCCATCATGCTCAAGCGACAGATCACGCACGCATTGAGAAGCAATCCCGACCAGGTGAAGGAAATGTTCCTGAGCTGGATTGAAGAGAAGGAGTAAGCGGAGCTATCATGGCGCTCACAGGAAAACAGAAAGCCGCTCTTCTGCTGGTAAGCCTGGACCCGGCCACCGCCGCGGAGATGCTCAAGGGAGTGGATATGAAGGTCGTCCAGGACTTGGCTGTGGAGCTGAGCTATCTCGACGCGGCCGGGCAGCGGAATACCCGGCAGACGGCCGATATCGCACGCCAATTCTGCAAATCCCTCCAGGACCGGTCCGCCTTTCACTTCAAGAGTTTCCTGCGCGAGATGCTCCGGAATACGGTCGGCGAGGATAAGGCCAAGCAAATCCAGCGGGACGTCCAGGATCTCGTGCAGAAGCGGGACCCATTTCTGACGATCCGCGCTGCGCCGCTGGAAACGCTGGTGGCCGTCCTCGAGACGGAGCACCCGCAGGCCGTCGCGGTGGTGCTGTCCGAGCTTCCCGCCAAGCGAGGCTCGGAGATTCTGGGCCGCCTGGGGGAGGGCATGCGGGTCAGCACCGTCAGGAGAATGACCAGCGTCGGCAGCATCACGCCGGAGGCCAAGGCACGGATCGCCCAAATGGTCCGCCAGCGGATCGAGGCGATGAGCGCGGGCGGACAGGCCGGCGCGGCCATTCAAGTCCGCCCCGAGCAATCGCTGCGAAAGGTGGCCGTCATCGTGCGCAACCTCGACAAGGAGATCCGAGATGGGGTGCTTGAGGCCATTATACAGCAGGACAAGGAGGTTGGCGACAAAGTGGCCGGCCTCATGATTGTCTGGGAAGACATCCCCGCCGTCAACGACCGCTCGCTCCAGCAGGCCCTTCGCGGCATCGACGAGCGGCAGTTAGCCCTGGCCCTGCAAGGGGCGCCCGAGGAAATCTCCGGCAAGATCAAGAGCAATATCTCCGAGCGGGCGGCCGCCATGGTGAATGAGGAGATGTCGCTGATGTCCTCGCCAAAGAAAGAGGATACTCGCCAGGCGAGAGAGAAGATCGTCACCGCCCTGCGCGACTTGAATAAAAAGGGAGAGTTGACGTTCATAGAAGAGTAGAATGATGCTCGAGACACTGACGATCCATCTCGCTCACCCTGTGGCGGCCGTACGCCTGGCCGACGCCCCGGACGAGTCCGCGCAGATCCAGGCGGACACGTTGGAAATCCGGAATCAGAAATCCGAAATCGGAAATCTGGAAAGCCGGTCGCAGGAGCTGGCCCGGTTGTGCGGGCTGGTGACAACTCTCGCGGATCAGCTCAGCCGGTTCCAGGCCGAGACGATCGCCAATCATCGAAGCGACATCTCCAGGCTCGCCGTCGAGATCGCCAGAAAGATCCTGGTACAGAGGGTCTCCAGTGGGGATTATGACATCCAGGCCGTCATCAAGGAAGCCCTGGAGCGCGCGCCGACCCACCAGAATATCGTCGTGCGAGTGAATCCGCAGGACCTGCCGGCCTGTCAGAAGCTCCGGCAGGATGGCGCGGAGGGTCCGTTCGCCGGGCTGGAGTTTGTCGCGGACCGGAGCATTGCACGGGCCGACTGCGTCGTCGAGACCCCCAAGGGGATCATCAAATCGTTTGTCGAGCAGCACCTCGAACGCATCGGCGAGGCGCTCGTGAGGGTGGAATGATATATGGCCGCCAGCGAAACATGTCTGATTGATTTCGACAAGTACCACTCAGCCCTGCATGCGGTGAATCTGATGGACTGCCAGGGCTACGTAGTCCGCGTCTCCGGCTCGACGGTAGAATCGGCGGGCCCGGTTGTCGGGCTGGGCGAGCTTTGCGGCATTCACATCCGCGATGACCGCCGGGTGCTGGCCGAGGTCGTTGGCTTTCGGAACGACCACCTGATCCTCCTGCCGCTGGAACATATCGAGGGGATTTCACCCGGCGACACGGTGACCGCGAGATCGACGCCGCGACACATCCTGCTCAGCGAGGCGGCTCTCGGCCGCGTGCTGAATGGCCTGGGCGAGCCCATCGATGGGAAAGGCCCCTTGCTGGGGACGGACGAAAGCCCGCTGGACGTAAGCAGCCCCGCGCCTCTGACCCGCGAGAAGATCACCAAGCCCCTGGCTCTGGGCATCCGCTCAATGGACGGCATCCTGACCTGCGGGAGAGGCCAGCGAGTGGGAATCTTCGCCGGCAGCGGGGTGGGCAAGAGCGTTCTGCTGGGCGATATCGCCAATTCCAGCGACGCCGCCGTCAACGTGGTTGCCCTCATCGGCGAGCGCGGGCGGGAGGTCCGCGAGTTTCTGGAGGAGAACCTGGGACCGGAGGGTCTGGCCCGCAGCGTGGTGGTCGTGGCGACCTCGGACACCCCTCCCATCCAGCGGGTCAAGGCGGCGTTCGTGGCCGTCACCGTGGCCGAGTATTTCCGGGACAGGGCCAAGAACGTTTTGTTCATGATGGACTCGCTGACGCGTTTTGCGCAGGCGCAGCGGGAGATCGGCCTGGCCGCCGGCGAGCCGCCCGCCACGAAAGGGTACTGTCCCAGCGTGTTCGCACTGCTGCCCCGGCTGATCGAGCGGCTCGGCTGTTCCGACTCGGGCAGCATCACCGGGATTCTTACGGTCCTCGTGGAGAACGACGATCTCACGGACCCCGTCGCCGACAGCGCCCGCAGCCTGTTGGACGGGCACATCGTCCTGTCGCGCAAGCTGGCCGACCGGGGACACTATCCGGCCGTGGACATCCTGCAAAGCGTCAGCCGGCTGATGCCCGCGGTCGTCAGCCCCGAGCACTGCGCGGCGGCCCGCAAGCTCAAGGAGATCTATGCCACCTACATCGACGCCGAGGACCTCATCAATATCGGCGCCTTCTCCCCCGGCAGCAACCGGCGAATCGACGGCGCCATCAGCCTGATCGACCGCATCAATGAGTTCCTCATGCAGCCGGTACGCCACAGGACCTCTTTCCAGGAAACCGAAAAGCAATTGGCGGCGATTACCCGGGCGTGGGACAGACTGGTAAGCGTCAAGAACTGAGATCGACCGTAAATGAAACGTTTCGTGTGGCGCCTTCAGAAGGTGCTCGATGTCAAGACAAAGCAGGAAGAGATCCAGCGGATCGAGCTGTTTCGATTGACGCAGCAACTGACCGAGAAACAGAGCGAGCTGCTCCTGTGCCAACGCGTGCTGCGGGACCTCATCGATGGGATCTCGCAGGATCGGTCGTCGCAACGGCTGACCGCCCAGGAGTTCTTTCTGAAACAGGCGGCGACCAGCGACGAGCAGATTCGCGGGCTCAAGAACCAGGTCGCGGAGCTGAAAGCGCGGCAGAAGGAAAAGACCGCGGAACTGCTGGCTGTCCGGAGGTCCAAGGAGGGCCTGGAGCGGCTGCGGGCACAAGCCCGGGAGCAGTTCATGCGTGAGCAGGACAAGCTGGAACAGAAGGAACTCGACGACAGGTCAACCATGGCCTTCGCCCGAAGGGAAAGCATGAAGGGATGATCCCAAATCGAAGAACCCGGGCATCATCCCAATGTCAATTCAGTCAGGAGTATCATACGTGAACGTGAAAGTGATTGTCGTTACGGCGGCCGCAGGGGCGATCAGCTTCGCCGGGATGTTCGCCGTCAGTTGGTTCACCAGGCCCGCGCCGGTTGAGGCGACCGAGACGGCCGCGGCTGAGAGTCGGCCGGACGCCGCCGCGCAGCCCCAGAAACCGGGGGAACCGCCGTTGCAAATCCTGACGCCCGCCGCCGGCTCGCCCGGGGACAATGCGGGCACGCGCGCCATGACGGAGCAACAACTCAAGGACCTGGTCTATGAGCTCCGCGAGAAGATGAAGGAGTACGACCAGAAGCTCAAGTCCGTGGAGAAGGACAAGGAGCGGCTGCAGATTGCCCAGCAGGGTCTGAAGAAGGACATCGAGACCCTGAACAATCTACGCGTGGACATCTCCGCCACGGCCGCCGGTGTGAAGACCGAGAGGGATATGCTCCTCAAGACGCGGGTCGAAGTCGAGCAGACGGAAAAGGCGAACCTCACGGCCATCGCGGCCGCCTATGACAAAATGGACGCCACGCGGGCCGGCGAGATCCTCAGGAGCATGGCCGTCGGGCAGAGCCAGGGCGGGACCGTGACCAAGAGCGCCGGCGCGGACGACGCCATCAAGATCCTTCACTTCATGCAGGACCGGACCAAGGCCAAAGTCCTGGCCGAGATGGCGGCCACCGAACCCACCCTGGCCGCAACGCTCTGCCAGAGGCTCAAACAGGTGACGGAGACCAAGTGACCGTATGGACATCGCAACAGCGTTAGGTGTGATCTTCGGCTTCGTGGTCATCCTCGGGACGATCGCCTACGAGAGCCACGGGGGCATGGCCATTTTCTTCAACATCCCGGCTCTCGCGATCGTGTTTGGCGGCACCACGTGCGCGACCATGATCCATTTCTCGATGGGCCAGTTCATCGGGGTCCTGTCGGTGGTCAAGAAGACGCTTCTGAGCAAGATCGCCGGCCAAGGGGAACTGGTCCAGAGAATGGTCAACTACTCCGCCATCAACCGGCGGGACGGCGCCCTGGCCCTGGAGCAGGAGATCGGAAAGACCAAGGACCAGTTCCTGTCGAAGGGCCTGCAAATGCTCGTGGACGGGGCGGACGAGCATGCCATCCGCGACCTGCTCGGTCTGGAGATTCAGTACATGGAGGAACGGCACGCCATGGGCAAGAAGATCCTGGATTTCATGGGGGCCTCGGCGCCCTCGTTCGCCATGGTCGGGACGTTGATCGGTCTGATCTCCATGCTCAGCCGGATGGAGAGTCCCGACGAGATCGGCGCCGGCATGGCCGTCGCCCTCGTCTGCACCTTCTACGGCGCCCTGATCGCCAACCTCGTCTTCATCCCCATGGGCGGAAAGCTGGGCCAGTACTCCAAGGCAGAGAAGATCTCGATGGAGATGGTTGTGGAGGGCATCTGCTCGATCGCGAAAGGCGACAGTCCGACGGCCGTCAGTGAAAAAATGCAGGTGTTCATCTCCGCCAAACACCGCGAGGCGGTGAAGGCGCAGGTCTGACGATTTAAGATTTACAATTCATGATTTAAGATTTGAAGGAGCCAGTTCCAGCCCATGCCACCGACCCAGGATCAGACAGCCGGTCCAAAATCGTAAATGGTAAATCGCAAATAGTGAATTGTAATGGCGCACGGGAAACATAAACCAAAGCAAGAAGAGGAATCCGGCGAAGGCGCGCCGCTCTGGATTATCTCCTTCGCCGACATGATGTCGCTGCTCATGGCGTTCTTCGTGATGCTCTCGACGTTCTCCTCGTTTGGGCCGGACGAGGCGGAGAAACTGCAGAAGGCCATGACGGCGGCGCTGGCGCCGAATTTCTACGGCGGCTGGAACCCCGTCTCGCCCACACCGGCCGTGGGACCCCAGGCCATTGCCGCCGGCCAACAGGAAAAAGGCAGCGACAGGTCCACGCTCGAAGAGACCCAGGGGAAGGGCATGCTCGCCGAGACGAAGTCCGAGGATTTCAGGACACGCAAAGTGTTCCTGATCGAGTCGAACAAGGTCTTCTGGGGCGCCGGGGCGACCCTGTCCCGGGAGGGGCGGGATTTCCTCGATACCCTGGCGGCCTTTGCCGCCAAGATGCCCGGCCGAATCGTCATCGCCGAGAGCGGCCCCGACGCCGACCCCGAACTCGGATTCAACCGGGCCCTGCGAACGCTCACGTACCTCGCTGCCAGAGGCGTAGCCAAGGAGCGTTGCTGCATCGGGACTCGGGGCACGCTGCCAGACCAGGACTCCGGCACGGAACGAACACTGGAAATCGCGATCCTCGATGAGAGTATATACAAATGAAAAAGCATAAGCCGGCGCCTGCACAGGAAGAAAAAGGGGAATGCGCACCGCTGTGGATCATCTCCTTCGCGGACATGATCTCCCTGTTGATGGCATTTTTCGTCATGCTCCTGACCATGTCCACCGCCAAAAGCGGCAAGCTGTGCAACGAGGGCGAAGGGATTTTCGAGAAGACGCTCTACGGGTTCCGAAGGTCCGTCGCGGGGTTCGGGGTGCCGGGGCTGTTCGGCACTGCCACCGAGGGGCTCCAATTCGACAACCCCAAGGTCTACTACCCGATCAGCGACGGA
>Ga0315284_10010002_pt1 | contig 13506 bp, 3 predicted proteins | sample YL17G09_16_MG_FD_203696 | JGI IMG/M metagenome (GOLD analysis project Ga0315284, IMG submission 203696) | Sediment microbial communities from Yellowstone Lake, YNP, Wyoming, USA - YL17G09_16 | ecosystem: Environmental > Aquatic > Freshwater > Lake > Sediment | place: USA: Wyoming | collected...
ATACTTTCTGTTTTTTTCACTTCCGTTGCCGCTGTCTATCTGTTTGGAGTTTTCTTTCTAGAGACAAAAAGAAGAAAAAACAATCTCAGAGCCTCTTCCAAGGCACGCCGCCCTTCTTCGCGCTCCTCTTCCTCGCCGCCGCGCTCTCGGACGCCGTGCCGCTCTCAGCGGCGACCCTCTCGACCTCCTCCACGGAGACGCGCGTCGTCATCGCCAGGGCCCCTCCACCGAGCCTGATCCCGAGCTGCCTGCCGCCGTCGTGCAGGGAGGCGATAGTCCCGCTGGAGCGCAGCCGCGGGACAAAGACGGGGTCGCCGACCCGCGGCTTCCAGGGCCCCCGGGCCGCCAGTGCCGCGAGCCGCTCGGCCTCCGCCGCGGCCTCCGCCGCGGCCGCCTCGGCCGCGGCCCGCTCCCGGTCCCGCTCCCGGTCCCGCTCGCGCTCCGCGGCCGCCCTGGCCCTGGCTTTGTCTTTGAGAGCCTGCTCTCCCTTCCGGACGGCGGCGGCGACCGCGGAGGCCGCCTCGAGCGCCGCCGCGGCCGACGCCTCCTCGGCGCGGGAGCCGAGCTCGGCGGCCCGCGCCCTCTCCACTGCGGCCGCAGCCCTGGCCTCCGCGGCGAGCCTCCTGTCCCTGGCCGCGCCGGCACGCAGCGCCTCGATGTCCGCCGCCGCCGCGTCGAGGGAGGTTGGCCGACCTCGGGAGCCAGGGGCGCCGCCGTCGTCGACGGCGCCGGCGGCGACGAGCGCGGCGAGGCCCGTGGTCTCCGCCAGCTTCCCCCTCGCGGCCTCGACGACGCGCGGGTCCAGCCCCAGCGACGCGGCGACGTCGAGGGCCGCGGACTTCCCCGGGACGCCCCAGAGGAGCTTGCGCGTCGGGGCGAGCGACGTGACGTCGAAGTCGGCGGCGGCGTTCTCGAACCTGCTCTCGACGACGACGGCGGCTTCGGCGGCGCGCCGCGGCCCCCTGCCGCCTCCCTTCTGCTCCTCGTCCTCGGCCCTCCGCCTCCGCCGCAGCAGCTCCGCGGCGTCCTGCGCCTTGAGCGCGGCCAGCGACGAGTGGTGCGTCGTCGCCAGCGTCAGCCCCACGCCTGCGTTGCTCCTCCTGCCGACGGTGTTGGAGGCGCCGCCGCCACCGCTCTTCCGCCTCTGCAGGAGGTCGGCGCCGGCGAGCGCGCGCAGGAGCGCCGCGCCGAGCGCCGCGCCCTCCTGCGGGTCGGTGCCTGTCCCCAGCTCGTCGATCAGGAACAGCGCGTCGTCGCCGACGAGGCCGCCGCTGCTCTTCCCGCTCGAGGAGGCGGAGGACGAGGTCAGCACGGCCTCGACCTGCGCCTTGGCCGCTTCCCTCCTGGCGGCGGAGACGCGCGCGAGGTGGCCGGAGAACGTCGACAGCCCGCCGCCGAGCGACTGCGCGTCGCCGACGTCGGCAAAGACCCGAGAGAACCACGGCACCCTGGCCGTCGCGCCCCTCCCTCCCGTCGGCGAGGCCGGGATGGGCACGCCCGCCGCGGCGGCCAGGGCCGCGAGCCCTATGGCTTTCAGGGCAGCGGTCTTCCCGCCCGTGTTCGGCCCCGTGACGACGACGACGCGCGCCCTCGACGGTATCAAGACGTCGATGGGGACCGGCGGCGGCGGGATCTTTTTCTGCTGCTGCTGCGCCGTCCGCTGTTCCTCCCTCTCCGCGAGAGAGAGAGAAGGGAGCGCGGTCACGCCTGCGGCGGCGAGCGCCGAGGCCGCGGCGGCCGCGGTCGAGGCCCGGTTGGCGGCCGCGGCGGCGGAGGCCCCCCCGCCGCCGCCGGCTGCCGCGCCGCCCCCGCCGCCGCTCCCGCCCCCGCCGCCGCCGCCGCCGGCCCCGCCTTTAGCCGCTCTCCCCCTCCTCTTCGCCGCGGCCGCCTCCGCGTCCCTGGCGAGCAGGTGGGACCCGAGCAGCAGAGGCTGCCTGAGGTCGCGGAGCTCGACGGAGAAGGGAGAGGGAGGAGAGGGCGACGGAGAGGAAGAGGGCGGAGGAGTTTCGCCTTCGCCGCCGCCGCCGCCGCCGCTGCCCCCTCCGCTCCCTCCCCGGGCTTTCCCGCCCCTCCTCGCGGCCCCGTCCCTCTCGCCCAACTCGTGGAGGCTCGCCAGCACGCCGCCACCGATCCACACGCCGTACCGCGCCCGAGCAGCCGCCAGATCGCACAGCAGCACGAACTCGAAGGCCTGTTCCAGATCGGAAAACTTCTCCGCGACGGCGCCGGAGAGCGCAAAGCGGGCCGCGTCCTCGGCCGCGGCGGCCTCGGCCCTCGCCGCAGAGAGCGCGTTGTTGAGGGAGACCAGCCCGGGGGGCTCCCAGTAGCGGACCCCGCCGCCGCCTCCCAGCAGCACGGCGCCCCTGGGAGGCGGGGCACCGTCAGGGAGGGCGACGCAGAAGCGCCCCCCCCTCTCGGCGGCGCTGCCGCTGCCGCTCCCCCCGCCCGTCTCGTTGCCGCTCGCGCCGCCGCCCCTGCCCTTGACCGCCGCGCGCGCCCTCGCTTCGGCGGTCCGCAGCCTCGTCCTCGCGGCCCGGAGCCCGTCGGCGGCGGAGTCCCTGACGAAACCGTCGTCGTCGAGGCACGCGAACAGCTTCGCGGCCAGATCCCGCAGCGGCGCGCGGTTCAGAGAGGCCGCGGGGGCCGACAGCGGCCGCAGCGTCGCGGCGCCTCCCTTCGCCGCCTCCGTCTCCGCCTTGGCCCTCCTCCTCGCGTCCTCGCCCTCCCGTGGGGGCTTCTTCCACTTCCGCGGGAAGCCCTCCGCGGCGGACGCGGCGTCGTCACCCTCCCCCGCGGCGCTCGCGGCCGCGGAGACGCTCGCCGACAGCCTCACGGCGCCGGCCGCGAGCGACGCGACGGCGACGAGCTCGCTGCCCGACAGCGCGCCCCCGCGCTCGGCCCTCGAGGCCGCCGACCTCGCCCTGCTCGTCGAAGTCCCCCCGAAATCGAGCTCCCTCCCCAGCTCCCCCTCCATGAGGGCCGCCGCGGCGGTGAGCGAGCCCAGCTCGCGGGACCGCTCCCTCGAGTCGCCGAGCTCGAGCCCCAAGCGCGAGGCGGCCCTCCCCGCCGAGGTCGAGGCGAGGCGGGCGACGTGGGAGCAGAGCGTCCTCCACTCGAGGGCCTCGAGGGCGGCCAGGGACGCAGGGCCGAGGTGCGGGTAGGTCGGGGAGAGCGGGGGAGGCGGGGCGGCGGCGGCGGGGGACGAGGAAGACGAAGAGGCCGGGGACGAGGTCAAAGGAGTGGCGACCACGGCGGCGGAGGAGGACCTCGACTTTGACGCATCGTCGAAAGCGACCTCCTCGGGCTCGTCGCTCTCGTCGACTGCAACAGCAGCGCTGGCACTGCTGCTTCTGGTCACAAAGAGAGAGCTCTCTCTTCGCTCCGCGGATCGGAACCGGAACGGAGCGATGAGAGAGGGCGACAGGGAAGACGAGCAGGAGATCGATGTCGACGTGTGTTGACGCCGAGCACCAAGCCGATGACGCGGCAGCGGTGAGGGATGGACCCCCCCTGCATTGCCTAGAGCGCCTGGAGCGCCGGCTCTGAGTCGCATGGATTTCGCTTGGCGTACGCAGCAGCAACAGCTCTGCGCCTGCTCCCTCTCTCTCTCTCTTTCTCTCTCTCTCTCTCTGTCTATCTCTCTCCCCCTCTTTGGAAGAGAGTTGCTTTTTTTCCTTTTCCTTTTTTTGATTTCAAAAAAAATGACATAGTATTTTTCAAAACCGATTTTGCTGTCCCGCTCATTTTTTCCTAGCTTTCCGAAGAGAGGACGAGAGCGATGAATCTCGGCGGCGCATCCGCGCTGTCGTCGAGGCATCGACAGCTCGCTGGGTCTGTGAGACCTCTCTCGAGGAGGAGGAGCGCGGGGCTTCCTCCTCTCCCACGACGACAAAGGACTCTGCCGGCGTCGTCGCCATTGTCGCCGGCAACCCCGTCGTCGTTCTCGACCCCTCCTCCTCCTCCTCCTCGGGGACCCCCGCGCCTGCCGCCGACGGCGGCCCTCCCTCCAGGCAGCGGCGACGGAGGAGGAGGACGAGACGGACCCTCCTCCTCTCCTTCCTCGTCGTCGAGCCGGCTCCTCCGAGTCGCCCTCGCGCTCGTTGGACTCGCTGCGGCGGCCGTCGCTGCGGCTCCGGCGGCGCTCTCCTCCCGACCCGGGACCCTCTTCCTTCTCAAGGCGATCAAGCGTTTCTTCCTCTCCTCCACTTCCGAGGTCGAGGTGGCGTCGCTCTCTCTCTCCTGGGGGCGCCCCCCCGTGATCAAGGGCCTGAAAGTAATCGACAGGAGCCCGCGGCAGGAGCCCGCGGCGGAGGGCGGGGGGTCGGAGAGGAAGCGAGGAGCCGAGGTGGTTTCCTCCTCCTCGTCGCCGTTTTCTTCCTCGTCGGCCTCCTCTTCCTCCTCCTCGCCTCCTCCTCCGGCCCTCCTCCCGCCCGAGACCTCGGGCTCCGTCGTCGCCGCCGCCGACGCGGTCAGCGCCTCGCGCTCCCTCGCGGCGATCGTCTTCACTAAAAAAAACTTCGAGGTGGTGGTCACGAGGCCGTTTGTGGACCTCTTCCCTACGAGCGACGGGAGGACATCGCGGTTTGCGCGGGCGCTGCGGGGCGGCGACGGCGGGACTGACTCGGACGGCGACGACGAAAACGGCTTTGAGCTCGAAGCCGCTTCCTATTCCCCGTCTTCCAAGCCAGAACAGCAGAAGCAGCAGCAGCAGCAGCAGCAGCAGCTCCCTTCTCTGGGGCAGGCAGCGGGCCTGCGGTTCTCCGCGGAGGCGCGCGGAGGGCTCGGAGGAGGGGCAAGAGGCAGGAAAGGCGGCAGAGGCAGAGGCAGAAGCAGCGGCGCCTCCTTTTCCCTCGTCGTCGCCGACGGGCGCGCGAGGGTGCCCCTCGACCTCAGGGAGGCTCTTGGAGAATCAGTGCACGCCGTCGTGCTCCTGGGAGAGGAGGCCTTGCTGGCCGAGGGGGCGGAGATGCTTACCTACCGCGGGAGGAGCCGAGGAGGCGAAGAGGAAGGAGGCGAAATCGACGACGACGAAGACGACGACGGCGGCGGCGACGACGCGATTCTGACGGGCATTTCGCCCTCGTCCCCGCTCTCGGTCCCTTACGACGCGTCCTGGGCGAGTCGCTGGAGAAACTCCTCTTCCAGCCGCCGCCGCCGAGGAAGCAGGAGCAGCGGGGCGGAGGAGAGGGAGGGGGGGGCTGCCCCGCTCCCGCTGCTCTTCTCCTCCCGGGGGGGCCGCGCCGCCGTCCCCGCGGCGTTCGAGGTGCGATCGGAGAAGGCCGCCGTCGCCGCAGACGGGTGGCTGCTGCTCCCCAGTTCCTCTGCGAGCCTCCGCGGCAGCAGCAGCGGGAGCGGCAGCGGGAGCGGGGCGAGAGGGAAAAAGCCGCGGGGAAGCACGCCAGAAACGGCGGCCAAGACGCCCGTCTTCGTGCTCCGCAAGCCCGCGGCGGCGAGGGCGGCGCTGACCCCCCCCCTGGTAAAGCACTGCCTCTCCCGCCTCAGCCCACTGCTGGCGGACGCCGTGGCCGTCGGGGGAGGCGGCGGAAGCGGCAGCGGCAGCGGGAGCGCGGGAGGCGCGGGGGGGCCCGCCCTGGCGGCGACGCTCTCGCCGGCCGGCGCCGTCCTCTTCCCGCGCCTCTCGCGCGGCGTGGTGCGGGTGGAGCCCCTGCTGGTGGAGCTGCGGAGGAGCGACCGGTCCGGCACGGGGATCGCCTCGAAGGCGCTGGGGTGGCTCGACGCGGCGGCGGCGGCCGCCTCCGTCGTCTCGGCAGCAAGCGGCGGCGGCGGCGGCGGCGGCGGCGGCGGCCGCCGCCGCTTCCCCTTTGGTGGCGGAGGTTCTCGTACCTCCTCGCCTCTCGCTGCCGCTCTCACCGCCTCTCCTTCCCTCGTCGCCTGGACCTCCCCGGCGGAGCTCGACCTCAGGATCTCGAGGCGCGGGGGGGTCGCCGTCGGGGTCCGACGGATCGACGTCTTGGTCGGCCCCCCCGAGAGGAAGAAGAGGGAGGAGGGCGACGCCGTCGCTCCCTCCCGCTCCCCCGCCGCCGTCATCGTTCCCGACAGGAGCCGGTCCGCGCGCTTCGCGACCTGGGGCACCGTCGACGCCGAAGGGGGGAGGCTGGCCCTGACGCTGGGGATCCCGGCGGAGACGCTCAAGAGGGCGGCAGGCGGAGGCGGAGGAGGAGGAGGAGGAGGAGGGAGCGGGGGGGCGGGGTCTCCCCCCTCCTCTCCTCCCTCGCTCCCTCCCGCTCCTCCTCCGGGGAAGCTGGCCCACGTCCCCGACGACGCCATGCTCTGCGTCGACATCAGGGGCTCGCTCGACTCCCCCCGGGTCGACTTCGCGGGGGCCACGCAGCGGCTGGCGGAGCTCTTCGCGCTCTCTTCGGCCTCCGAGGCCGGCGCGGCCTCCCCCCCGCCTCGCTCCTCGGGCTCGCGCCCCCTGGTGGCCGAAGGGGACCGCTCGCCCTCCGCCCCTGCCTCCCTCTCCCCCTCCTCCTTCGTCTCCCCGGCTCTGGTCGCGGTCAGGAAGATTTTCTGGAGGAAAGCCGCGGAGAGGGCCCGCGGGGGCGGCGCGGCGGAGCCCAGGAGCGCTCCCGGGTCCGGGGGGGGCTCGGTGCCCCGGAGCCCCTGCGAGGCGTTCCCCTGGGAGGGAGCGGCGGAGGGAGCGGAGGGAGGCGGAGCAAAGGGAGCGAAGAGGCGCCTCGGGCAGATAGAGGCGGTGCTGTCGAGGCAGGAGAGGCAACGGAGGCAGAGGCGGAGGGAGGCCGTGCTTGACGAGCGCTGAACAAGAACGAAAAATGAAAGATTAAAACAAAAAGGAAAACCCCTCACTTTTTCCTGGACGTCTTTGGCGGCGCCTAGTCTGTCCCCACCTTTCATTCTCTTCTTTTATTTCCCCCTTCTCTCTGTGTTTGATTTCCATTTCATTTCCATTTCATTCAAAGTTTAATGGTGTCGACGACAGCTTCAGTCGCTGCAGCGGCGGTGATCGTTTGCGGCGGGGCAGCCGTCGCGGCGGCGGCTGCAGCATCGTCGAGCAACGTCGACGTGGGCGACCCCTTGATGATGCGAGTGTCGGCGCTCGCTCTCCGCACCGCCTCGGCCGCCGCCACCGTCGCGTCGTCCTCTTCCTCCTTCACCGCCTCTTCGTACTACTTTCAGGGAGGAGAGATCGCCGAGGTCGCCCGCGTGGTCGTGTCGGGTAGGTTGGCAGAAGAAGGAGAGGAAGAAAAGGTTTTTACCATGGTGCTTTCAATTGAATTGATGGCCCAAAGGCGTCGACGAACAAGGTTTTTCTTCCCCCTCTTAGCCTCAGACCTCACCCTCGACTTTCAAGAAAAAACTATCTCTCACTTGTCCACAGTCGGCGCCGGCGCCGCCCTCGGCGTCTCGGCCTACGTCCTCGCCCTGGCTTCCGCCCCTCTGCTGGTCTCCCTGCCGAGGGAGGGCAGCGGGAGCGTCAGGGTGGCCGCGGCGAGGTGCGCCACCGCCGTCGTCGCGAGCGCTGGCCGCGCGAGCTCGTCGATGATCGCGTTCTAGGACCCCCAAAAAAGTCCTCTTTCCTCATTTCATTGTGTTTCATTGCAACCCTCCCTCTCTTACCTTGCGCGCTGTTTTGTAACATTACACTGTACCATAAAGGCCATCAAAAACTACTGGCAGAAGATGAAGAAAAAAAAGAAGCGGGGGACTCGGCAAATAGAAAAAGAAAAGGAAAAACCTGGAAAAAAAACCTCGCTCTCTCAGACAAAGTAGCTCCCACCGCCGAGCCCTCCGGCCTCCTTGACCGCCTCCCACTCCGCGGCCGTCAGGCCCCTGCCCCTGCGGCCGCGGCGCCGCCGCGAGCCGTCACTCCCCGCGTCGTAGCTCGGGGGGGGCGGCCTGCAGAGCATCTCCGGGTCGTTGGCGACGTCGTGCGTGCGCCGGAACTCGGCCAGCGCCGCGCGCGCCGCGCCGCCGGCCGGCTCCGGCTCGGCCGCGGCGGCGACCGCGGCGAGCAGCGCGCGCGGGAGCCAGGCCGGGACGTCGTAGGGGCTCGCGCCCACGAGGGCGCGGAGGCCCAGGAGCGCTGCGAGGCGCTCGCGGCGGGCGCGGAGGTGGGCGAGGGGAGGGGGAGCCTTGTCCTTCTGCATCGCCGCCGCCGCCGCCGCCGCCGCCGCCGCCGCCAAGGCTGCTGCTGCTGCTGCCCCTTCGCTCTCGCCCTCCTCCTTCTTTGGCTTCTTATTCCTCGCCGCCGGCTTCTTCTTCTTCGCGGGGGCCGTCGCCTCGGCGCGCTCCACGAGCCTCCGGCGCAGCGCCGCCGCCGCGCGAGGGGGCAGCGCGCGCGCGTAGCCAGAGAGCGCGGCCGCGGCGGTCTCCGCGACCTCGATGCGCTCGTCGCCGAGAGTGCGCTCGGCCGCGGCGGCGAGCGCCGTCGCGGGGAAAGGAGAAGGGGCAGGAGAGGCGAGAGCGAGGAGCGCGCCCTCGCCCTCGCCGTCCTCCGAGGCGGAGGAGAGGGGGCTCGGGCTGGAGGAGGAGGGCAGAAGAAACAGGTGGAGGAACCAGAGCGCGGCGCCGGAGACGACGGCGGCCCCGCGGGTCGCGGCGGAAGAGGAGCAGGGCGAAGAAGAAGAAGAGGAAGAAGAAGAGCAAGGGCCGTCGGCGTTGGGGTCGCCTCCTCCTCCGCCCTTGACGGCCAGCGCAGCCAGCGCCGCGGCAGCAGCGCCCCTCGCCTCCCCCCCGGCGCCGCCGCCGCCCGGCAGCGCGAGGCCCCGGCACCGGTAGCACGCCGCGGAGCAGGCCCCGGCGACCGCCTCCGTCCCCGCCTCCGACAGCCCCACGGCGGGGAGCAGCGCGCGGGCCGCGGCCGCGACGGCGAAGGGGCCGAGCGCGCGAGCGTGCACGGCCCCGCGGGGGGAGGAGAGAGCGGCGAGGACGAGCTGGGCGCAGGCGTCGAGGGAGGCCGCCGAGGAGAGGAAGGAGGGGGCGCAGGGGGGCGGGGCGCGGTCGGGGGGAGGAGGAGGCGCCTCTGCCATTCCGCCGCGTCCGTCGCCGCCTTGCCCCTCGCCCTCCTTCTTCGCCTCCTCTTCCTGCTCTCCTCTCCCCCGCCTCGCGTTCAGCGCCTTCGACGCCGCCTCGCCCGCGGAGACCGCGGCCTCCAGCACCGCCGCGGCCTCGGCGGACAGAAGCGGCAGGGGGGAACCCCGCGCCCTCAGGGCCGGGCCGGCGACCTCGACGGCGGCCGCGGCGGCCGCCGCCCTCGTCGCCGGCTCGCCCGCGAGCGCCGCCGCGGCCGCCGCCCGGGACAGCGCCGTCGCGAGGGCGCCCTCGTTCGCCTCGAACAGCCCGGGCCAGGTCGAGAGCTCGGAGGCCGCGGCGGCGACGTAGAGGAAGTAGCGGACGCGGGCCGCGGAGGTCGACGGGGAGGGGCTCGAGCTCGGGCTCGAGGCGGCGGCGGCGGCGGCGGCGGGGGGAGGGGGAGGAGCGAAGCCGGCGGCGAGCGCCGGCGCGCTCGTCCCTTCTCCGATCGCCGCGGCCAGCAGCGCCGAGACCCCCGCGCCGTCGCCCCTGGAGGCCCTGGCCCCGAGGGCGAAGCGCAGCGCGGAGCACCAGGCCGTCCCCGAGAGCTCGAGCGGGGCGGCGCCCAGCGCGGCGGAGAAGCCGGCGAGGAACGGAGCGGCGGCAGCGGCGCGCTCGCTGTCGGCTCCGCCGGCGTCCTCGCCGCCGCCTCCGACGGCGGCGAGGACGCCGGCAAAGGCGTCCGCGGCCGCCGCGGCGCGGGGCTTGTCCCCGTTCTGCGCCTGCGGCGTGCCCGTGGCGGCAAGCAGGGGTCCCAGCAGCGACGAGAGGAGCGCAGCGCGGCACCTCAGGTGCGGAGGCGGGGGTGAGTCGGGAGCCGAACTCCCCTCCCTCGGCAGAGGCGGCGCGCCAAACCCGGAGAGGCGGGCGACGGCCGCGGCGGCCCCCCCCGAGAACCAGGAATCCGACGCGCCCGCGGGCGTCTGCTCGCCGGCCCTCGCGGCCAGCGCGGGCGGGCTGAACCGGCGTTCGACAGACCAGGCGAGCAGCTCGGCGGTGCGCTCCTCGGCGGCGCTCGCGCCGCCGCCCGCCCCGCGGCCGCCGCCGCCGAGCAGCGCGGAGAGCAGCGCGCCTCTGCGCCCGTTGCCTCCGCTCCCGCCGTCGCCGTCGTCCCCAGAGGCGTGCGGCTTGGCCTCTGCCAGCGCCGAGAGCAGCGCAGAGCCGTACGAAGAGGAGGGAGCGGAGGGAGCGAGGTCGGACGAGGCGGCGTCGCCCCCGGCGCCAAAGGAGGAGACGGCGGCCGCCGCGCCGTCGGCGGCGGCCTCGGCGACCTCGGGCGCCAGCCACGCCCCGTCCCCCGCCTCGTCGCCTCCGGCGCCCCCTGCCCGGCCCGTGGGCGAGAGCAGGAGCCCCAGGGCGGCCGCGGCCAGCGACCTGCGGGCCGAGAAGCGCGAGGCCAGGGCCGCCGCGGCGTCGCGGGCCGCCGCCCTCGCCACCTCGGGGCGCGAGGGGGGCAGCAGGGTCAGCATCGAGGCGGCGGCGACGAGCTCGGCCCTGCGCCTGTTGCCGCCGCCGCCGCCGCGGCTCGCCGCCTCCCCCTTCTCCCGACCTCCTTCCGGGGCCAGGGCCGAGAGGAGGGCGTCCTCGAGCGCCTCGATCGAGGCCGGGAGCGGCGGAGGAGCAGACGAGGAAGAGGAGGCGGCGGCGGCAGCGTCGGAGGGGGAGGGGGAAGAGGGGCTCGCGGCGGCAGCCGCGCCCGCGACGGCGGCGCTCAGCAGCGGCGGCCGCGCGAACCGAAGGCAGTGCACCCCGAACGCGTCGGCGGCCGCCGCCGCCGCCCTCGCGGACCGCGCGCGGCCTCCGGCCCCGGCGGCCATGGCGGCGGAGGCCAGGGCCAGGGAGGCGGGGAAGCGCGTCGAGTGGCGCCAGAGCGCCTGCGTGCGCAGCAGGCCGCTGGCGCCGGCGACCTCGCTGTCCTCTTCGTTCGAGGAGTCCGACGTCGCCGCTGCCGCCGGTGCCGCAGCCGCCGCCGCTGCTGCTGCCGTTGCTGCTGCTGCTGTTGTTGCAGAGGGAGCAGCAGGGGCGGGCAGCGAAGGAACAGAGGACGAAGAGGAAGAAGTCGAGGACGAAGAGGAGAGCGCCTCGAGGACCTCCCGCAGCAGCTCCAGGGGCACGCGCGCCCGCTCGTCGCCGTCGGCGAGCTCCGGCAGCGACGCGGCGGGGGAGGAGCCCCCGTCCACGCCGCCGATCCCGAGCAAGACGTCGACGAGCTCCGCGCGCGCGTCCCTCCCGGAAGCAGGAGAAGTGGCTTTGCCGCCGCCGCCGCCGCCGCCGCCGCCGTCGACCTCCATCTCCTCCCCTTCCCCTCGCTCCGGGGGAGGAGGAGGAAAAGAGGCCCGCTTCGGCGGCAGGCGGGCAAGCGCCGCCGCGGCGCAGGCGAGCACCCCCGCGGAGAGGCACGGCGCCCTCTTGAGAGCCGCCTCGATCGCCGCGACGCTCGTGCCGCGCACGCCAGAGTAAGGGCCGAGCGCGTGGGGCAGCAGGGCAGAGACGAGGCGCGGGAAGGAGGGGGGCAGGTCGGAGAGCAGCGGAGAGAGGTGGTGGTGACCTTTTTCCCCCTGTCCTCCGCGCTCTCCCTCCCCGCCCTTTGACTTTGAGGGAGGCGAGATCGAGAGCGTCGGGGGGCCCCAAACCTCCCTCCACGAGAGCAGCGAGAGCCGGCGGGAGGCGTCGACCGAGGCGCGCTCGACGACGACGTGGCGAGGGAACCGGGCGCGGAGGGCCCCGGAGGAGGAGGAGGAGCCGCTTCCGTCTCCGTCGTCGTCGTCGCCGCCGTCGTCGTCGTCGGAGCCGTCAAGGCCGCAGCCGCCGCAGCCGTCGTCGCTCGCTTCCCCCTCTCCCTCCTCCCCTCCTCCCTCCCCTCCTCCCTCGGCGTCGAAGAGCCTCGCCGCGGCGCCCTCCTGCACCAGCTTCCGGTCGGCATTCCAGGCGTGCAGCGCCGCGGAGGCCTCCGAGTGCTCCGAGGAGCCGCGGCCGACCAGCCCGCCGGCGACCCTGGCGAGCAGCGTCGCCGTCTCGGCGTCAAGCGGGAGGGGGGGCGGCGCGGGGGAGGGGGCGCTCGAGCTCGCGGCCCCGGGGGACGAGGCTCGCAGCGCCGAGGACACTGCCGCGGCGAGACGCTCGCGGGCCTCGAGGCTGCCCGGGACGAGCCTGCGCTCGAGCGCCGCCGCGGGAAGCGGGACGAGGAGAGAGCCCTCCGTCGTCGCGGCGGCGGCGGCCTCCTCGCTCTTCCGGTCCTTCCTCGCAAACTCCTCGAGGCTGCTGCGCCCCCCCCCCAGGGCCCCCTCCGCGCGGAGCAGCGCGGCCCTCGCGGCGTCGCGCCACAAGGAAGCGGAAGAAGAAGGCGAAGAAGAAGAAGAGGAGGAGGAGGAGGAGGAGGAGCGGGCGACGGACAGCGCGGCCTCGAGGTCGGCGGCGGCGCCGAGGAGGTGGTCCCCGACAAGGGCCGAGGCGAGTTTCGTCTCGTCGTCCGAGGGCGGAGCGTGCCAGAGAGGGGGCGGGCAGCGAGAAGAAGGAGCGGAGGGGTCGACGAAGGCGTCCGGGAAGAAGGAGCGAGCCGTGCCGTTTCCTTTCCCCTCGCCGCCTCCGTCGCTCCTTGCCGGTGGCGCTCCTTCCTTTCTCGCCGGCGACGCCCCACCCGCTTCCTTCTTCGAGAACGCCGCCAGCGGCATCATCTGGCTGCCCAAGGGATAGCAGCTCAACAGGCCCGCCAGCGTGCTCGCGATCGCCCTCGACGCCGCCTCGACCGCAGCGCGGGAGGGGGCCCTGCTCGCCGCGAGAAGCGCCGCGCGGAGCCTCGCGGCGTTTCGCGGGTCCGAGGCGGCGGCGAAGCCGCAGCGGTAGCAGCAGGAGGCGACGAGCGAGAGCTGCCAGCAGAGACTGGACTCGGCCGACTTCGACAGAGGCGGCGGCGCAGAGGGGGCTTTCGACGACGACGGCGGCGAGGAAGGGAGGTGCCTCTCGACAGAGTCCAAGAGCGAAGGGAGCAGCACCTCGGCGGCGAGCCGCGGCTCGGCCCACGCGGCGGCGTTCACCAAGAGCGCCGCCTCCTGTGCCACGCAGGGCATCGCGCGGTCCCTGACGAACCTCGCCAGGGCCGCGACGGCGCGCGCCCGCGCGGAGCGCGTCGAGCGCGCGAAGGCGAGCTCGATGGCGGGGCGGAGGACCGAGGAGGAGGAGAGCAAGAAGCTTGCGCCGCCGCCATCGGAGGAGGCTCCGTAGCCAGTGTTGCCTCCTCCTCCGCTGCCGCCGCCGCCCGCGCCGCTCTTCTCCCCGCCTCCGGCGCCCCCGGCGGAGGAGTCCAGGGCGGTCAGAAGGCCCAGGAGCCTCTCCAGGAACTCGTCGAGGAAGGAAGGGGGCAGGATCGCGAGGTTGAGGTCCTCAGGACCCGCCGAGGAGGGAGGAGCGCGCGGGGGGCCCCTCCCCTCCCCCCGCGCCGCCGCCGGGAGCGGG
>Ga0315284_10010003_pt1 | contig 13506 bp, 9 predicted proteins | sample YL17G09_16_MG_FD_203696 | JGI IMG/M metagenome (GOLD analysis project Ga0315284, IMG submission 203696) | Sediment microbial communities from Yellowstone Lake, YNP, Wyoming, USA - YL17G09_16 | ecosystem: Environmental > Aquatic > Freshwater > Lake > Sediment | place: USA: Wyoming | collected...
AAAAAAGATGGGCAAAGAATATTCATACCAATTACCTTATGAAGGGTTAAAAGCTATCGTAGGTGAGGAAAACGTAATTAATGATCCCATCTTGACCCTTGCATATTCCCGGGATTGGCTGCCACCGGGGATCCTCAACCCCATGTGTCCTGAATTTGTGGTGTTGCCGGGGAGCGTGGAAGAAGCCCAGCAGGTGATTAAGCTCTGCAACCGCTACAAGCTCCCTTTTATCCCGGTAGGCTCCAACCTCTGGGGGATAACTACAACCCCGAATCGCCCGGGCACAGTGCTCATTGATCCGAAACGGTTGAACCGGATCGTTGAGCTGGATGAAAAGAATATGTTTGCAGTGATAGAACCCTATGTAACCCATGCCCAGCTCCATGCCGAGGCTTACAAGAGAGGTCTCTACATCGGTTCACCGGAAGCTGGCTCACAGGCGTCCTCCCTGGCTAACCACTGTTTCCAGGCAATCTGGGGTGTGGGTCACCGTACAAATATGGGATACCGGAACATCCTTTCCATGGATTGGGTCCTGCCCAATGGCGAGTTGCTGAGAACCGGTTCCAATGCACTTGCCGAAGCAGGTCACTTCAATGGAGAAGGGCCGGGACCGGATCTCCGGGGCATGCTGAGAGCGTTTACAGGAATGCTTGGCGGCACAGGCATGGTGGTAAGGATGGCTGTTAAATTACATCCCTGGCCTGGACCGAAGCAATGGCCTGTTGAAGGTATTGCCCCCAATTACCGGTCAGTATTACCCGAAGACCGCTTTGAGTGGGTACTCTTCACCTATCCGACCATGGAAAAGATGGTAGAGGCCATGTATGAGATCGGTAAGGCAGAGATCGCCGGCTGCTTACATCACTGGTCGACAGTTTACATGAACTGGTGGTGGGCCAATTCAAACGAGGAATACTGGAACACCTGGAAGTCGGAACTCTTTCAGAAGAACTGCAAGAACCTGCTCGGCTGCTGCCTCTGGGGTTTTACGTCTCCCAAACAGCTTGAGTATGAGAAGAGGGTATTGCAGGACATCATTGAAGAGACCGGAGGGAAATTGATCCCCCAGGAGATCTACGACATGTGGGTTCCCACCACAGCCAACAACTGGATCAGGGATACCAACGGACCCAGGATGTTTAGGCCCTCGGGGAACTTCCTTGCCTTGATGCTTCTGGGCGATACCTATCAAACGAGCCTTTACTATCTGAAGGCCGGTCATAATGTTATGGACAAATATACCCCGCCCATCCTCGATAACGACCACTCCGACTGGATTGCTTCGTACGAGATGGGCCACTTCGCCCACTGTGAGGTGGATTTCCCTATCGAGAAGACCATTGAGGGGACCAAGGCCTTCATGAGCGCAGCAATGGAAGAACTCCAGAGAGAATTGGCAGCAAGGGAGTGCAGCGATACTTTTGCCATCCTGGGCGGTCCCTACCACAAGTTGGCAGGAGATGTCTATGGCTACGGGAGGTTTATCGAAGGGATAAAGCGGGCCATTGACCCCAACAATGTGAGCAATCCGCCCCACCCCTATCCCCTTGAAGGCTAAGAAGAGATGTATTGCGGTTACCAAATAATATTCAGGAGGAGATATGGAATTACCCAAAGACCCGCGCTACTTAAAATACCCCGAAGAATTTGACCCCCGGTGGGTAGCCTATAACTGCTCCCGCTGTTCGGTCTGCAAATGGGTAGACTCCTGGAGAGTAAAGAGCTGGAAGTACGCTCGGATCTGCCCCCAGCACAAGCGGTACCTCTTCGACGCCTACTCCGGCCAGGGGAAATGCGATCTTGCCCTTGCCCTGATCGACGGGAAGATGACCTTAAAAGACGACCCGGCCATCAAGGACATCCTCTTCCGCTGCACCATGTGCGGGGGGTGTGATGCTATGGACAAGGGGATCCGGGACGGCGAACTCATCAAGCTCTTCAAGTGGCTCCGTCAGAAGTACGTCTCCGAACTCGGTCCCATTCCCGAACACCGGGCACTGCTTGACAGCATCAAGAACTATGACAACGTCTGGCTCCAGCCCCGCACCCGGCGGAATGCCTGGGCCAAAGAGCTGAACATCAAAGACCTCACCAAAGATAAGGCAGAGGTGATCCTCTTCACCGGCTGCACCTACGGGTTATCCCAGGAGCTGCAATCCACCATCCAGGCAGTAGGGAAAATCCTGAAAGCCTGCAAGGTAGATTTTGGCATCTTAGGAGAGAAAGAGGTCTGCTGCGGCAGTCCCTTAGAGAAGATCGGGGCAGAAGAAGAGTTTACCCGACTTGCCAGACAGAACGTAGAGACCTTCAACGCTCTCAAGTCCAAAATCCTCTTAACCCCCTGTGCCGGCTGCTATGGCACCATCGGCCTTGAATATGACGAGAGGAAGCTCAAGAAGAGCTTCAAAGTGCTCCACGTGGTAGAGTACTTGGAAGAGCTTTTAAACTCAGGCAAGCTTAAGATCAAGAAAGAGATGCCCCTGAAGGTGACCTGGCATGACCCCTGCCACATGGGGAGGTTATCTCGTCCCTATGTCCCCGGCAAGGAGATAGACGGGGTGTATGAAGCGCCCCGGAACCTTCTGAAGGCAATCCCCGGGGTGGAGCTCTATGAGATGGAGCGGATCAAGGAGTATGCCTGGTGCTGCGGTGGAGGCGGCGGGGTGTTTACCGGCTTTAAAGACTTTGCGCAGTGGACAGCGCTTGAGCGCTTGGAAGAAGCAAAGGATACCGGGGCGCAGGCGATTGTAACGAGCTGTCCCTGGTGTGAGTCGAACTTGGGAAATGCGATCAAGGGGATGGAAGAGAAGATCGGACTGAAAAACCTGATCCAGATGATCGCGGAAACTGTGTAGATAAATAATAAAGCTCAAACGAAAAATCCATTTGACATTTGGATTTTGACATTTAGGTTTTTTTAAAAAAGGAGGTAGTAAAAACTATGGAGTTACAATTTGACACTCTGAAGTGCGATGGATGCAGGGCTTGTGAATTCGCCTGCAACTATCACCATGACAGGAATATTTCCCCCATCGGTTCCAGCCTGATGTATTACCGGGAGGAGAAAAAGAACTATTACGGAATGGTGTTGAAGCGGGAGAAGAGTCTGTTCCTGGCCAAACCTGATGGACCGGAGACGATCCTGCCCGGCCAGCAGGTGAAGGGAGGCGGCGCAAGCGCCAAACCCATCCTCTTACGGGTTGCCTGCGATCTTTGCAAGGGTGCAGAGACGCCCTTATGTGTAAAGGCCTGTCCCAGAAATGTCATAAGCGTATCGTGAAGGAGAGAGACCTATGGACTACATCAATAATTACACCGGAAATATTTTGGTAGTGGACCTGGAAAGCGGCAAGTGTGACCAGGAAGAGCTTGAGAATGAACTGATTGATGGATATCTGGGCGGAGCAGCCATCAACCTTGAATTATATAAGAAGTACAGCGCAAAAGACCCTTTGATTATTGGGACCGGACTACTTACCTCGACCTTTGTCCCCAGTTCCTGTGCCGCAGTCATTACCGGCAAGAGCCCGATAACCGGGAAAGTAGCAAATGCGCCGCTTACCTGGCAGACCGGTATTGAGCTCAAGCTCACCGGTTTTGACTTTGTCGTGATCCTGGGAAAATCAGCGAAGCCGGTCAAGCTCTGGATCCACGATGGGCTGGCGGATATTGAGAACTCAGACGAGTGGGGAAAGGATGTCTGGGATACGGTTGATGCCTTGCGCCACAACTATGGTGATGACATGGTTGAGGCAATTGTTATCGGCCCGGCTGGAGAGAACGGCTCCCCCTTTGCCCAGGTGAGTGAGAACTACTGGGGAAGCAAGGACAAGTTCGGTTTTGGAAAAGTGCTGGGTGAAAAGAAGCTCAAGGCCGTTGCCCTGAGGGGCTTAAGTGCCTTCGAGGTGGCTGACGGGTTCTTTGATGAATGTAGTACCCTGGCCAGAGAGATAGCTAATGGAGCCATCAAAGGGAAACAGGGAGCAGGAGAGATTGGAAAATCCCTGAAAATCAGTGAAGGAGTTCTCTCAATAATCCAGGAGATGACCCACCGGGATAATGCCTGCTTTAACTGTCCCTACCCTTGCCTTACCTTTCTCAAATATCGCGAGTCTGCAAAAGAGATGAAGTCAACAGACGTGAAGGAACCAGGCTGCCTGATTACTGACCTCTCCGGCTTAGCTGCCTTTGGTTTCTTAGGCAAAGATGCTCCTCAGGCTTTAGAGCAGTGTTTCCGCTTTGGCCTGGAGCCAACCGCTTCAGCCATGATGGTGGAAAAGGCGGGAAAGAAGGATGTAGCCGGGGCAAAGGAAGAACTGGAGAAATTGACAAAAGCACAAACGAGCCTGAAGGAGGCCGGTCTTCCTCATTTCAATGGCGTTTCTCCCTGGCCAATTACTCCTTCCCTGGATACTGCTCTGGTTCAGGCACTCGGCATATTCAGTAATGCCGTACCGCCTCAGGTTGTAGTGGGAAGTCCCAAAGACTTTTCCACAGGAGACTCTGCCCAGGCAAAGGCAACTTTCTGGGCAAAGAGGCAGGCGATGGCCTATATCCTCGGCATCTGTCCTATCTTCATCCTAACTGCGCCTGAGATGACAGAAGAAAAACTTGCCGCACTGATTAAACTCACCATGAACTGGGAGGATTTCTCAGCAGAGAAACTTTCAGAGATTTGCTCAAAGTACCTCTCTGAGATTCTTGCCATGCAGGAAGGGGTGGGCGAAATTCATCCTGCTGTAAAGCTGGATGGTCTGGAGGCAGGTCTGAAAGAGGTGAAAGACTCTTTCAAATAAAGGAGCTTTGATAATGAGGAAAGCCATGGAAAAGAGCAAGGCAGAGATTGAAAAAGAAATCTTAGATTTTCTGAATAAGATGAGCACCCACAAAGGAACCCCTGGAAAAGGCTGCGGTCTTGCACATGGAAGTTCCCTGGTATTAGCCACCTGCAGGAATAACCAGCCCAGGGCTACTACTCTCGACTTCTTCAATGAGGGCTTGACCATCTACATCTTAGGGGAACCTGGCGGAAAGATAGCGAACATCCGCGCCAATCCCAAGGTCTCTGCAGGAATCTACGAGCAACCGCTGGATCACAGTAAAACCCAGAAGGCTCTTCAGATCTGGGGAAAGGCGACTCTCATCAACCGGAAGAACAGCCTAAAGCTCTTTGAAGAGAAGATGCAGAAGTGGGGGTTCTACGATGTGGCGAAATTCCTGGTGAAAGGGAACCTGAAAAAGGCAGGCGTTCCGGCAAAGGACCTGGATGCCCAGGTAGAAAAAACCCTCGATAAGGCCATCTCAGGCATGAACTTTATCAGGATCGAGCCGGAGAAGATCATCATGAGAACCTTCACGCCGGATTTCACGGGAGATAAATTAACCTGGACGAAGAAATAAAAAGGTTTTTCTCTATTGAGATGTAAAAAAGGCAGGGTCAATTCTAAACCCTGCCTTTTCTTTTTTTGCTTACTACTTATTTCTTACTTCTGGAACTTCTCCCGCACTTTATCATCGGTTAACAGAAAATTTAACTCAATTTAACTCAGATAGAAACGATAAATAGTATAAGACTCCATGATTAATTAAGGAGGTTGTTACCATGAAGAGATTTCTGAAAATAATGCTTATAGTGGGGGCAGCAGTCCTGCTGGCACAAACGGCAATAGCTGGGGATTTTGGCCAAACGCCTCAGCCAATGATTATTACACTCTCATCCTTCATCGCTGAACCGGCCGATGGCAGTGTCTTTCTCTTCTGGGAAACGTCCTCTGAGATTGATAATGTGGGATTCAATATCTACCGTTCAGAACAAAAGAATGGAGAATACACACTACTCAATGACGACATGATTATCGCAGAAGGCTCCCCAACCGAGGGAATGCTGTATGAGTTCATTGATGACACGGTACAAAACAGAAAGATTTATTATTACAAACTGGAGGACTTTGATATTTACGGTGTCAGCACCTTCCACGGACCGGTAAACGCTACACCAAGAATGATCTATGGGATAGAGAGATAGAAGAATACATCATAACCATTATGACATGGAAAGGCAGAGGCCGGTTGGCTTCTGCCTTTTTCTTTCACGATACGGCGCAAAAGCACAACATCTGCACACCTCTTCCTTACCGGAGTTATTAATATGGTAAATATAATAATCCATGAAAGAATAAATTGTTTTCTTTTTTACATTTAAGAGGTTATGATTAATCACAAGGTGGATGAAAATGGAGTTTGATTTATACAAGAATCTCTTAGACAACCTGTACGACGGAGTATATTTCGTTGATACAGAGAGAAGAATCACGTACTGGAATCAGGGAGCCGAGCAGATTTCAGGCTTCTCCAGTTCCGAAGTGGTAGGGACCCGGTGTGCTGACAATTTCTTAATGCATTTTGACGATCAGGGGAACATGCTCTGTAAGGAATCCTGTCCTCTTGTAAAAACGATTGCCGACGGCATCCCCCAGAGAGCAGAGGTTTATCTCCACCACAAAGATGGGCACCGGATACCGATATTGGTAAATGTTACTCCGATTCAGGATGGAGAGGCGAATATTATCGGTGCCGTTGAGATATTCAGCGATAACTCGTCACATATTGCAGCGCTCCAGAGAATACGAGATCTCGAGAAGATAGCATACCTTGACCCTCTCACCGAGCTGGCAAACAGGAGGTTTACAGAGATAAACCTTCGTGCCCGGTTTGATGAGATGTGGAGATACGGCTGGCCATTCGGTATTGTACTGATAGACATAGACCACTTCAAGAACGTCAATGACCTCTATGGGCGAGAGATTGGGGACAAAACACTGAAGATGGTGGCACAAACATTGGCAAAAAACTTACGGTCATTTGACGTGATAGGCCGGTGGGGAGAGGAAGAGTTTCTTGCTATTATCATGAATGCCCGTAAAGACTACCTCAAGTCAATTGCAAACAGATTTCGTGTCTTGGTCGAACAGTCCAGCTTCTCTGTGGGAAAGGATATCGTTCAGGTAACTATTTCCCTCGGTACGACACTTGCCCGCGCTGATGATACAACAGCTGACCTGCTGAAGAGGGTTGATACCCTTATGTGCCAGAGCAAATCCGGCGGCAGGAATCGCGTATCTGCAGACTGAAGAAATAAATTCCTATCTGCTTATACCCAAAAGTATTATTGTCAAGAAAAAGTCTCTTCAGAAATATCAGGATTAACTCAGGATTTTTTATCGGCAATCTGACAGCACCTGCTTTGTTTGAGACAAAGGGTGCATCGTGTATCTGAACACCACTGGCAGAATCTACAGTCAGGGCAGGGGTATTTTTTTTCCTGGTGAGTATTTTCAGGAGAGTAGAAGAGTCCCTCTGGTGTTACCTCAAAACGCAATCCGTTTTCATAGGTGAACTTCTTCGGGGGATCTGTCATTCAGGATATCGAGTGTATTGAAGCCTTGCCTTGAGACTTTCTTTACATCACCGGTTATCTCTGGGGGCACCTCGCAACTGCAAGTGCTGATTCGATCTCTTGCTTTATCAAACCATCCTTTTCTCTGACGAGTGAAGATTCCAAAATACGGGTAGCTTCCATCCCTCCGATATTACCAATAGCCCAGGCTGCATATTCTCTCACCTCATCTTCACCTGTCTCCAGCAGATGCCCTAAAGCTTCGAGAGCCCTCTCGTCCTTAAAATTTCCAAGCCCTATAGCGGCATTCCGCTTCAAGTACCGTTTATCCAGCAGAAAAAATCCCATGAGCGTCATGGCAAAACCGTTTTCCCATTCATCATCAGTGATATCAAGGATCTTCAGCAGGGACGGATAGAGTAAGTTCTCGGGGGAGTTAAATCCGGTTATCGGTTTCAGTTTCTGGTTTTTCGGACAGACATCCCTACAAACAGTGCAACCCTCACCGAGGAGATTACCGCTTTTTTCTCGGATTGCGATGGGGATGTTCCTTTTATTATGTCCCAACTGGAAATCAAAGCATCCGGTGACATCACATCTGTAGGGTGCAAAGAGGGCACCGGTAGGACAGGCCTTGAGACACAGTTCGCACTTTCCGCAATCCTCAGTAAGGGGATCATCCGCTGAGAGTTCGGCATCGGTGATGAAAGCTGAAAGTCCGATCCACGAACCATACTCAGGATGCTGAATAATACTGTTCTTCCCATAGAATCCAACCCCGCACTTCGATGCTATGAGTTTGATCGGAAATTGGATGCCCACAACAGGGGTGCACTGGAATCCCTTCTCATTAAAAAATTCGCAAATCTTCGCATTCTGCTCTGCTGTGTGGTGGAGTAATTTCATATTAACGTGTGATGGCTCAGCCTTGCCAAGGAGATCTTCCCTGCATTCCTCAAAGCTCCTCACCTTCCCCAGGTAGCCAGGCGTACCTGTTACGATGACGGATTGTGCTCCGGGAAGAAAATCTCCTGGCTGGAGTACTGAGTCGGCGCCTGCGGCGAGCGGCGTTCCCTCAGAAAACGTCTTCAGCACAAAGGCAATCCTTCTCCCTATCGTCAGGCAAAAGATCATCGGGTGGAGCTACTCCCACGAGAGGTATACCTAAAGTTTCGCGGACGAACGAGACAAATTCGGCTTTTAAGGTCATTACATTCTCCCTTGCCATCCGGGTAAACGGGAAGATGCGCGATGGCTCATTATCACTTGTTAAGGGCTGCAGTTTCCCGGTGGTAGTCCTGAAGAGAGCGGATACTCATCTCCTTTTTCCTCAAGGCTTCGATCCCGTTAACCGTTGCCTGTGCACCTGCAATAGTGGTGACCAGAGGGACACCATAGAGGACTGCGCAGGACCGGATCTGGGCTTCATCCTCCCTGTTTGCCTTCCCTGCAGGTGTGTTAATGAGGAGATCAATCTGGCTGCTCTTGATCCGGTCGATAATGTTGGGCCGGACGCCCTCATATACCTTTGGAACAATTTCAACTTCCAGGTCGTTCTGCACAAGGACCCGGCCTGTCCCGGAGGTTGCCAGGAGTTTAAACCCCAGGTCAGCCAGTTTCTTGGCGATGAAGACGATGTCCCGCTTATCCTGATTTTTAACACTCATGAACACTCTGCCTTTCTGAGGCAGTTTCTGGCCGGCGGCAATCTGAGACTTGGCATAGGCAAGGCCAAAGCTCTTGTCAATCCCCATTACCTCCCCGGTTGACTTCATCTCAGGACCGAGGATGACGTCAACGCCCGGGAACCTCACAAAGGGGAAAACCGATTCCTTGACTACCACATGGGAGATTTTAACCTCTTTCGTAAATCCTAACTCCCTGAGGGTTTTACCCAGCATGATCTTGGTAGCCAGTTTTGCCAAAGGTATCCCTGTTGCTTTGCTGACTAAAGGGACGGTGCGGCTGGCCCTCGGGTTTACCTCAAGGACATAGACAATGTTGTTCCTTACCGCATACTGGATATTCAAGAGTCCCTTCACCTGGAGTTCCTGAGCAAGGGCATAGGTATTTTCCTTGATCACCCTGATAATCTCTTCGCTCAGGGTGTGGGGTGGGAGAACCATTGCGCTGTCACCGGAGTGGATGCCCGCTTCTTCGATATGCTCCATGATCCCGCCGATTACACACTGTTTACCATCGCTGATTGCATCCACATCCACCTCGATGGCATCTTCGAGAAATTTGTCGATGAGGATAGGACGCTCAGGAGAAGCCTCCACGGCCTTTTTCATGAAGTTCTTCAGCTCAGAGTCATCATAGACGATCTCCATTGCCCTGCCGCCCAGGACATAGGAAGGGCGTACCACCACAGGATAGCCAATATCCCATGCCACCTTTCGTGCCTCTTCAAAGGAAGTTGCAGTGCCGTTGGCAGGCTGGGTGAGGTTCAGTTTCTTGAGCAGCACCTGAAATCTCTTCCGGTCCTCAGCCTGGTCAATTGAATCCGGCGAAGTCCCCAGAATATGTACGCCAGCCTTGTCCAGGGAGGCAGAAATATTGAGCGGCGTCTGGCCGCCGAACTGAACAATCACCCCGATGGGCTTTTCCAGATCTACAATATTTAATACATCCTCTATAGTAAGTGGCTCAAAATAGAGTTTGTCTGACGTATCATAGTCCGTTGAGACCGTCTCGGGGTTGCAGTTGATCATAATGCTTTCCATACCCTCTTCCTTGAGGGCATAGGAGGCGTGACAGCAGCAGTAATCGAATTCGATCCCTTGTCCTATCCGGTTCGGCCCTCCTCCCAGGATCACCACCTTCTCATTGTTCGTCGGGATGCTCTCATTCTTCGTCTCATAGGTTGAATAGTAGTAAGGCTGCTCAGCAGTAAATTCACCCCCGCAGGTATCAACCAGCTTATAGACTGCTTTCACGCCCTGCCTTAAACGGTAGTCCCTGATCTTCTCCTCAGTGGTATTCAGGAGAAAGGCAAGCTGCCTGTCACTGAACCCGTCTTTCTTTGCCTTGAGCAGGAGTGCCGGGGGAAGCTTCACTGTTTTTCCCTTGCCCGAAGACCGATGCTGCCTGATCTCCTCTTCTCTCTCCACCAGCTGTTTCATGTTGTTGACAAACCAGCGGTCAATCTTCGAGAGCTCGAAAATCTCATCAATGCTCAAGCCAGCCTTCAGTGCATAGCGGATATAAAAGAACCTTTCATCATTCGGTATCCTGATCTTTTCCTTGATTTTATCCAGGAGTGTTGCACTTGGTTTCAGGAGTTTTTCATCGGTGATCACGTCTTTCCCGTCTGCACCGAACCCATAGCGGGAGGTCTCGGTGGAACGTATCCCCTTCTGGAGGGCCTCTTTGAAGTTACGCCCGATGGCCATAGCCTCTCCCACTGCCTTCATAGAGGTATTAAGGACCCTCTCTGCTGCAGGGAATTTCTCGAAGGTGAAACGGCAGATCTTGAACACGCAGTAGTCAACCGTTGGCTCAAAGAAGGAGGTGGTTTTGCCGGTGATCTGGTTCATCACCTCAGGGAGGGTGAACCCTACTGCCAGTTTGGCTGCCACCCGGGCAATGGGGAAACCGGTGGCTTTTGAGGCAAGGGCAGAACTCCGGGAGAGGCGGGGATTTACCTCGATGATCACGATATGGCCGTTTTCCGGATTCTGGCCAAACTGAATATTTGCACCCCCTCCGGTAATCCCGACCTTTCTGATAATCCGCTTGGAGAGGTTTACGAAATCTGCATATTCGGGGGCGGTGAGAGTCTGGGAAGGGGCTACCACGATACTGTCACCGGTGTGTACCCCCATGGGATCAACATTCTCCATGGAGGTGATCATGATCACGTTGTCCTCGCAGTCCCTCATCACCTCGTACTCAATCTCCTTCCAGCCGAGCACAGACTGCTCAACCAGTACCTGCTTGATCGGGCTGATTTCCAGTCCTTTTGCCAGAGCCTGTTCGAGCTCCACCCTGTTATAAACCGTTGCGCCGCCGCTTCCCCCCAGGCAGTAGGCTGGGCGTAAGATAAGGGGGAATCCTATCTTGATGCCAATCTCCATCCCCTCTTCAACCGTGGTGGCAATCCCGCTCTGAGGCATATCTATTCCTATCTCCTGCATGGCTTTCTTGAAGAGATCCCGGTCTTCTGCGCGGGCAATGGCCTCCACATTGGCGCCAATTGATTCCACCCCGTATTTCTCAAGCACCCCTTCTTTCATCAGGAAAAAGGCGAGGTTCAAGCCTGTCTGACCGCCGAGCGTGGGGAGCAGCGCATCAGGCCTCTCCTTTTCAATGATCTTTGTCACCGTCTCAACGGTGAGCGGTTCTATGTAGGTCACATCCGCCATCCCCGGATCTGTCATGATGGTAGCGGGGTTGCTGTTGACGAGGATGGTGAAGTATCCTTCTTCGTGCAGGGCCTTGCAGGCTTGAGATCCCGAATAATCAAATTCGCAGGCCTGTCCGATGACAATAGGCCCTGATCCGATAATCAACACCTTATGGATATCTTTCCGCTTGGGCATGAATGATTCTCCTTGATTTACTGAAGAAGGGTTAAAAATTCTTTCAAGACCGGATGAACCTCGTTACAGCCCGGGCTTGCTGGATAATACTGGATAGAAATGAATTTCCGGGTGTCGCTCCGCATCTTTTCAATGGTATGATCGTTCAGGTTTCTCTCTTCAATCTTCAGGTCTTTTACCCCCTTTACGGAGTCTTCATCCACAACGAAGCTGTGATTCTGGACGGTAATGTCACCTTTGAGCGAACCGGGCTTCATCACCGGATAGTTGACCCCGTGGTGTCCGACAGGAAGCCTCTTCAGCTTTCCCCCGAGCGCCAGGGCAATCGCTTCATGACCGGCAGACGTTCCGAAGAGAGGGACTTTGCCGAGCAGTTCTTTTAGCGTTTTGCTTGCCTGTTCAACGGCAGGGTCATCCTCCGGCCCCCCTGATATAACTATTCCATCCGGCTTCATTGCCATGACCTGGTCAGGAGGTGAATTGAAGGGGAAAAGGGTTACTGCACAATTCATCAGGGCGAGCTGCTGGAGGAGGCTTTGCGTTGTTCCCAGATCAATGAGCGCAATTTTAAGAGGATGGGAGGAGGACGGAGATGCAATGGTGGTTAGCTGTTTTACGGAGATTTCTTTCGCGTATGACCGCTTCTCCGATTTTGCCGCTCCGATCTTTTTCAGGACTTCCTTCTCACTCGTTTTCCCCTGTGAGAGGGCACCCCACATCTCCCCATGGTCTCTGATCCTTACCGCCAGCGTCCGGGTATCCACCTCGCTCAAGGCAACCACCTTCTCCTGCACAAGGAAATCTTCAAAACTCCCCTTTGCCTGCCAGTTGGAGTAGATATGGCTGCTTCCCTTGATAATCAGTCCGGAAATCCATGCCCGGGCAGACTCGTTGAATGCCCTGTTTATTCCGTAGTTTCCTATGAGCGGGTAGGTGAGCACGACTATCTTACCGGCATTGGCTGGATCAGTGATGATCTCCTGATACCCTACCACACCCGTATTCATGATCACCGGCCCATACCTCTCCTCTTTTATACCGAGAGAGATTCCGTCAAAACGTGTCCCGTCTTCCAGCAGAAGGAATGGATTCATATATTTCTCCTCTTCAAGAGCAGCATCTCCGGATATGAATTTCTTTTCTGTTTGCCTATGGAACGACTGCGCAGATATTCTGGCGCAAGGTCAGCATATACTATCTTCCCGGACGGTGGAATGTCAAGGAAACGGTAACATTTTGTGGTAACATTTTGTGACAGCCAAATGAAAATGTTACTGTAACTGCCGTGTGAAAATGTCAGCAGGAGAGAATCACACTCCCCTTTTTTCTTCCCAGTCAACCTCACCAGCGATAGTTGACATTTGTCCTTCAAATGTCATACAATCAAAACGTGATAGTTTTTGATGCATCAACCATTATTCTCCTTAGCAAAATAGATATTCTGGAATTGTTTATTTCAAATTATCGTGGCAGGATTTTAATCTCTGAAACAGTCAGCTTGGAGATATGTACAGAAGGAAGGGAAGAGACGCCTTTGATAGTTAAATTAATTGAAGATAAAAG
>Ga0315284_10010005_pt1 | contig 13504 bp, 11 predicted proteins | sample YL17G09_16_MG_FD_203696 | JGI IMG/M metagenome (GOLD analysis project Ga0315284, IMG submission 203696) | Sediment microbial communities from Yellowstone Lake, YNP, Wyoming, USA - YL17G09_16 | ecosystem: Environmental > Aquatic > Freshwater > Lake > Sediment | place: USA: Wyoming | collected...
AAGCTGCGGTCGTAGGTCCTTTCGACGTCTTTGGGGAAACAGCAGCCGGGCAGTTGACGCGATGAGAGATGATAACTTATACATTCGCAGCACATACCCTTTCTGTCGCAGCCGGGATAAGTACATTTGCAGCTTTTGAGATTTTGACTTTTTTTACATTCCATTTTAACTCCGTGTATTTCTAACAAGCGTCGCCGTGCCGGCGACGGCTAAACAACACATTATTGTACAGGAAAGTCAGGAGAAATGCAACTCAATGATGTCTTTGTCGTGGAGGACGTGGGTGTGGTGGACGTTTTGGCCGGGATAGGTGTTGTCGCCCCATATTTTTGCGAATTTGAGTTTTTCGGCGAGGCCTTTGTGGACGACGCCGGCCAAATCAGTAACGGTTGAGCCGGCAGGAACAACAAAAGGCTCTTTTTTGTCGACTGGTTTTCCGGGCGGCTTGGCGTAAATGCGAATGACATTCAATAATCTGAAAAAGATTGCGGGCAGTTCGCCGAGGCCGGTGCCGGTTTTGACGGAAATCTCGATAAATTCAAAGGGATATTTGCAGGATTGCCGCAGCGTTTGCAAGACATCGGGTCTGGCGATATCCGACTTGGTGCAGATACATATAACTTTTTTGCCGGTAGCATCGTCGGTCAGCAGTCTGCGAGTTTCCAGGAAGTCGAGGCAGATTCGCAATTGTTCGACGACATCAGCGGAGAGGTCAATCACAATGGCAATCAAATCGCAGTGGCGGTAAGCGCCGACCTGGCCGGGCATGCTGTAATCGGCGGTAATAGGCGGGGTGTCGACAAGCTGAATCTGGACGTCCTCGAAATGCACCATTCCGGGGACAGGGGCGGTTGTTGCGAAGGGGAAATCGGCGACGTTGACCTTTGCGTTGGTCAGTGCGGCGACGATGGAGCTTTTGCCGCAGTTGGGCGTGCCGAGCAGGACAACCTGGCCTGCGCCGGTTTTGGGGACGTGAAAAATATCGGTATGTCTGGCGCCGGCTTTTTGCGCGGGGGCTTCTTTTAATTTACTGAGCCTGCGTTTGATGTCGGCCTGGAGATGCTCGGTGCCCTTGTGCTTGGGGATGGTAGCAAGCATCTGCTCAAGAGCCAGTATCTTCTCCTCATTGGAGGTGGCTTTGCGGAACCACTCTTCAGCCTTGAAGTAATCTGGTGTCAGGTTCGCAGGCACGATTCCAGCACAAAAATTAATATTTTTCTTTATTCAGAGACTTTTTCTGCTACGAGGTCGCCGACCTGGCTTGTTGAGTAGCCCATTTTACCGGCGGCCATACTCTTCATTTTATTTGCGGTTACGAATTTGACGGCATCTTCGACCTTTTTGGCGGCCTTTTCTTCGCCGAGGGTTTCGAGCATCATCTGCATAGAGCATATGGCGGCCAGCGGATTGATGACGCCTTTTCCGGTATATTTCGGTGCGCTGCCGCCGATAGGCTCAAACATACTGACGCCCTGCGGATTGATATTTCCGCCTGCGGCGATGCCCATACCGCCCTGTGTGATGGCGCCGAGGTCGGTGATGATATCGCCGAACATATTCCCTGTAACAATCACGTCGAACCACTCAGGGTTCTTGACCATCCACATACAAGTTGCATCGACGTGATAATATTCTCTCGCAATATCAGGATATTCTTTATCGCCCATTTCGTGGAAGGCACGTTCCCAGAGGTTATAGATATAAGTAAGCACATTAGTTTTGCCGCACAGTGCGAGGGTGTTTTTCTCGCCTTTGCCTCGGGCTTTTTTGCCGTATTTGCGGGTGTATTCGAAGGCGTACCTCAGGCAGCGGTCGACCTGAAAACGTGTATAGACGGCGGACTGAACGGCAACCTCGTTAGGTGTGCCTTTCATTGAAAAGCCGCCGGTGCCGGTGTAGAGGTCCCCGGAATTTTCGCGAACCACAACGTAATCGATTTCGTTTGGGCCTTTGTTTTTCAGGGGTGTTTCCACGCCTGGGAAAAGCCTGACCGGGCGCAGGTTTATATACTGGTCGAGGTCGAAACGTATCTTCAGCAGGATGCCTTTCTCCAGAATACCCGGCGCCACATCGGGATGACCGATAGCGCCGAGCAGAATCGAATCGAATTTGCGAAGCTCATCGATGGCGCTGTCCGGCAGTATTTCACCTGTCCGTTTATATCTTTCGCCGCCGAAATCATAGTTGGTCAAATCAATTTTAAATTTAAATTTACCGGCAGCAACCTTTAACACCTTTACTGCTTCGTTTGTTACTTCCGGCCCAGTGCCATCGCCGGGAATTACAGCAATTTTATACGTCTTCATTTATCCTTCCTTTCTTAACCACGGATTAACACGGATTTTCACGGATTTTTTAATTTTAAGTAAAACTAAATGACCGTTATTAATTTTAGCCTTTTGAATTTACTGTCCCTTTGTACTCTGGAAACTTCTGTCTAAATTTACTCTCATCTTTTTGTGGCAATAACACATTCCTAATATCACTCATTTTGAATTTAACATTTCCCGCAACATACCATTCCCGTTCAAAGTAATAATTATCAGTGTGTGCGTCTGGTAGCGTATGGTCAAAGAATTTATAATAGGGTTTGATGTGTATTTCAATAAACTCATGAAGTCTTTGATATTTTTTTCTTTTTTCATCATCATGGAAATGCTCGCCAATTAAACTGTCGAAGTAGTCATACAGTTCTTTTGTCATCCTATCGAAAAAGTCTGCCCTTGTTTCACCATTGTTCGCCCACCTTGAATTTATAGCTGCTTTACATGGTACATAATGTACGGGGATGCCCCCTTTTCTGACAATGAAGTCTTTGTCAAATGCTATGCCGAAGTCGCCAAATTTTGCCTTGTGGATGTCTGTTTGTCCTTCAGGGATGTCAGAAAAACAAACTTTGTTAACTTTAATCATTTCATTCTTGCTTATATCCTTTTTATACCAACTTATAAACTCTACACCACCTCTCCTTGATAACTCTATGTCAGGCCCACCAAGAAGTACTCGGTCTGCGAGAATAGCGCAAAGTTTTTCATACGTTTCTGTGAAGTGCGTTAACTCCTTTGCAATATATTTTTGTGTCATCTCGCAACTGTTTACTTTTTCAATTTTATCTTTCATCGCCTTAAGCTAAGCCATAATTTTGCATTTTGTGTTATTTAAATTTATTAATCCGTGCAAATCCGTGTTAATCCGTGGTTTCATTAATTTAAAATCCGTGGTTTTTTCACAATACTAATCTTTTATACTTCAACGACTGCTCACCAAAGTTTATTAACAACCCGACTTCCAGCCCTGTTGCCTTCAGATAGTTTTAAATCTGTGCTTCTTCGACACCCGTGATACCTTTTAACGCCTTAAGTTCCACCAGAACTTTCTCGCCGACCAGGAAATCACAAAAGAAATCCTTGGCTTTTTCGCCCTTATACATCACGGCTATCGCCTTCTGACGTTCGTATGGCACATTACGAAGATTGAGTTCTATCGCCATAGCTGCTTCATAAACGCTTTCTAAGAAACCTGGTCCAAGATTTGAATGCACCTCCATCGCTGTCCCTATGATAGTTCTTGTCAGCTCATTATGTATCAAATCTTTTTCTGCCAAGAATTGATTTCCTTAATTCAATAATCCGTGAAAATCCGTGTTAATCCGTGGTTCCTTTCTTTATATGTTCCAGCAGGCCGCCGTCGCGTATTATTTCCAGAGCAAAGTTCGGCAGCGGGTCAAAGCGAATATCTTTACCAACAGTCTTATTCTTAATCAAACCTTTTTTGTAATCAATTTCTACCTCATCGGCATCGTTTATCTTTTCAGTGGCCTCCGGCAGCTCAATCAGGTAAAAGCCGCAGTTGATGGCGTTTCTGTAAAAGATTCTGGCGAAGGATTTTGCGATAACAGTCTGCACCTTTGCGCCTCTGATGGCCCAGACGGCGTGTTCCCTGCTTGAGCCGCATCCGAAATCATCGCCGGCAACAATCACATCGCCCGGCTTGACTTTTTTTACAAACTCGGCGTCCAAATCCTCAAGACAATGCCTTGCCAGTTCCTTCTCGTCATCGGTATTCAAGTATCTGGCCGGTATTATCTCATCGGTATTTATATGGTCGCGTTTGTAAACGTGAGCAATCGACATTGAATTCTCCTTATAGATACCTTCTCGGGTCTGTCAGTTTTCCTTCAAGGGCGCTGGCGGCGGCGGTTGCGGGGCTGGCAAGATAGACTTCGCTTTTCGGATGTCCCATCCTGCCGACAAAGTTTCTGTTTGTTGTGCTGATGCACTTTTCGCCGGAAGCTAATATTCCCATAAAGCCGCCCAGACAGGCGCCGCAGGTCGGTGCGGAAATTACGCAGCCGGCATCGTAAAATATGTCGAACAGTCCTTCATCATCGGCCTGCTTCCAGATTGTCGGTGTGGCCGGCACAATTATTGTGCGTATCGCAATACTCCTGCCTTTAAGGATTTTTGCGGCGATTCTCAGGTCTTCGATTCGGCCATTGGTACAACTGCCGATATAAGCTTGGTCCATAGTCTTGCCGGCACACTCGCCGATGGGTACAGCGTTACTGGGCAGGTGCGGCAGGGCGACCATCGGCTCGATTTTCGAGCAGTCAAACTCCTCGACCGATTCGTATTTGGCGTCTTTGTCCGATACCGGCACAGTATAATCCTTTTTATAAGTCAGATGCTCGTCAAGATATTGCTTTGTAATATCGTCGAAGCCGATGATGCCGTTTTTCGCACCTGCTTCGATGGCCATATTCGTTATGGTCATTCTTGCCTCCATCGACATCTGCTTCAGTGCCGGGCCGACAAATTCCATAGCCTTGTAAAGCGCACCATCGACGCCGATTCGTGTGATTACGGCGAGGATTACATCTTTGCTGTAAACACCGTGCTGTAACGAGCCGTTAAGGATAAATTTTATTGATGTCGGCACCTTGAACCATAATTGCCCTGTGGCGATTGCGGCGGCAAGGTCGGTTGAGCCGACGCCGGTACTGAAGGCGGCAAATGCGCCGTAGGTGCAGGTATGCGAATCGCCGCCTACAATCACCTCGCCGGGCCTGATATGGCCTTGTTCCGGCAGCAGGGCGTGGCAGACGCCGGCTTTGCCGAGTTTGTAATAGTATTTTATATTGTGCCGTCTGGCCCATTCATCGAGGCGTTTATGCAGCTCTGCGCTTTGAATGTCTTTTGCCGGCTGAAAATGGTCGGGCGTTACAACAATTTTTTCCCTGTCGAATACTTTGTCGATTCCTTTTTCGACCAGCATCGAGATGGCCGGCGGCGTCGTAACATCGTGGCACATTACTATATCAATGTTCGCATCAATTAACTGCCCCGGCTGAACCTGTTTCTGCCTGCTGGTTTTCGCTAATATCTTTTCCGTTATCGTCATACCCATATTTTTGTCCTGCGTTATCTTACAGTTCTGCTTTTAGTTCGGGTTTTTGGGTCTTGTCTTTATTGGCTGAAACCATTCTGTTAATCGCATCGACATAAGCCTTTGCGCTCGCTTCGATAATGTCAGTCGAGATGCCTCGGCCGGTGTAATTTTTGCCGTTATCGGTGATTTTTACAGTCGCTTCGCCGAGAGCCTCTTTTCCCTTTGTTACGGCCCTTATCGAGTAACTTTCGAGTTCCGGTTTATGGCCGGTGGCTTTTCTGATGGCTTCATAAGCGGCGTCGACCGGCCCATCGCCGGAAGCGGTGGCCTGCTTTGTTTTGTCCTTGATGCGTATCTTGACGAATGCGGTTGGCGTTATGCCGGTTTCGGTAACGACACGAAGATATTGCAGTTCATAAAGCTGCTCTGCTATATGAATCTCATCGTTGATTATTGCCGCCACGTCTTCATCGAAGACCTCTTTTTTCCTGTCGGCTATTTCCAGAAATTTCTGGTACGCCAGTTCGAGCTCGGCGTCTGTGAGTTTGAAGCCGAGGTGTTCACATCTTGAGGCAAAGCCGTGCCTGCCGGTATGCCGACCCAGCACCATACGCGAACCGCCCAGGCCGATGGTTTCCGGGGTCATAATCTCGTAGGTGGAGCGTTCCTTTAATATGCCGTCGACGTGGACGCCTGCTTCGTGCGCAAAGGCGTTTGCGCCGACAACGGCCTTGTTCGGCTGAATCACAAAGCCGGTCAGTTGCGAAACGAGCTGGCTGGTGCGGTAAATTTCTTTGGTGTTGATGTTTGTTTTGGCATTAAAGAAATTTGCCCTTGTGTGTATAGCCATAACGATTTCTTCGAGCGCAGCGTTTCCGGCGCGTTCGCCGAGGCCGTTGACGGTGCATTCGACCTGGCGGGCGCCGTTTCGCACACCGGCAAGCGAGTTTGCAACCGCCATACCGAGGTCGTTGTGGCAGTGGGTGCTTATTATACATTTGTCAATGCCGGGAACTCCTGCTTTAAGCTGGGCGATTATTTGGCCATATTCGTACGGCAGGATGTAGCCGACGGTGTCGGGGATGTTCAGGGTTGTAGCACCGGCCTCGATAACGGCCGTCAAAACCTCAATAAGGAACGGCATTTCACTCCTGCAGGCGTCTTCGGGCGAGAATTCGACATCATCGGTAAAGGTTTTTGCAAATCTGACGGCCTCGACAGCCATTTTCAGGACCTGGTCGCCGGTTTTTTTGAGCTTGTGTTTCATATGAATCGGCGAGGTTGCAATAAACGTGTGTATGCGTTTTTTGGGTGCGGCGGCGAGTGCCTTGCCTGCCGATTCGATATCCTGTTTGCTGGCGCGGGCCAAGCCGGCGATGACCGGGCCGGGAACCTGCTCTGCAATTAGTTTGGCGGCCTCGAATTGCGCCGGCGAAGAAACAGGGAAGCCGGCTTCGATAATGTCAACGCCGAGGACGGCAAGCTGCTTGGCGATTTCGAGCTTTTGAGTAATAGAAAGCGATGCGCCGGGGGACTGCTCGCCGTCACGCAGGGTTGTGTCGAAAATTATAATTCTGTCTTCAGACATTTGGTTTTTCTCCAGTTTATGAGCCGATTGGGGCTAATTATGCCTTAATCAGCGTTAAATTTCCACGAATTTGTGAAAAAAACAGCGAATATAAAATGAGATGGTGATTATAGTTATAGCGCCTTGCGGCGCAATAGGAGGGTAAGGCTGAGAACAGCGGAAAAGTGAGAATAAATTGGGTAATTTGCTACCATAAAAGCAATTATACAGCAAAAGAGACTATTTGCAAACTATTTTTTGGTGATTTTTGCAGTGAAATTGGGCGGGGGGTTAGGGATAGAATTTGGCAAGATGGGCAGGATTTAACGATGGCGTAAGCCATAGCGCCAATTGTCTCGAATTGCTCTTGAATTGTCTCGAATCACTCTTGAATTGCTCTCGAAATAGCGCCAATGGTGCGCCAAATTGCTTGAATTGTGCCGAATTCCCGGGGTTGATTTTGTTTTAAGCTCTTGTGTCATAATTAGTTAGAGTCAAAATTAACCACGGATTAACACAGATTTTCACGGATTTCCGCCAAACGGAGTGGCGGATAAATTTTTGTTTTCATTAAATTTTATTTCACTCAATATAGGGATATAGAGTATCCACATAATAGGGCGGAGATGCGCATTTTGGTCGAAAAAACATTCACCACAGAGAAAAAAAGAGAACACGGAGAAGGGGTAAGTTATTATGGAATAAAGAGTAAGGGGGTTTGAAAATTTTTTACGATTTTGGGGTTTTTTTGTCAGACCCCTGCGTTTTTGATTGAAAAATGAGCCACAGATGACACAGATTAACGCTGCTTTTTTTAGACACAGATTGACACGGATTAACACGGTTTTGTTTCGGCCAGTGGGGTGTACTCGACACAGCCCCGTGCTCCAAACGTAGTTTGTACGCCGGGGCCGATGTTTCGTCCACCAGCCGACTTTGTCGGCCTGCGAATAAATACGCCAGAGGCGTACAAGTTCGCAACTGGCCGAAAATGGGGATTTACTATGATTTATTTTTTGGAAAGCGGGCGATTTTGGGATTTTTTTATTACCCCCCTGCGTGTTTGATTGAAATTTGGCCACAGGTCTGCCTAATCATATCACCTTAAACTTTACCTTTTCCGCCATAAAACTTTTTGCGTTGAATTGAAGTTTCGTTTTTTGTTATAATCACAGATTACGCAGATTTCTTTCTCATTGAAATCCATATATGGTGTATCTCAATCTCGCCGTTATTAGCAGTTCTCCGATGTTTTGAACTACATTTAATGATTCCAGTTTCAGCATTACTTTCAAGCAAATATAGTATTTCATCACCCGCCCAGACACAACCATCCCCTATCGGCTTTGCAGTAAGTTCTTTTATCCACTTGTTGATAATGTTGAGCCATTCTTTACCAAGTTGGTCCTGTATATATCCCACCATTGCTACCAAATCATGTTTTGCTCCATGAAGACCTAATTTAAATCGCTGGATTCCGCCAGTTATTTTATTCGGAGACTGTCCGGTGACATATTCTTTTTCTCGTCCTGACGAAGGCGGGGGAAGACGTTTGCATTCAATAACGAGAACAGGTTCGTATATGGTATATGTTCGTGCCTCAATAACCATTTTTGTTTCTGGCGATACTGATATATCTATACTTCGATTACTATGCTGCGGTTCTTCATGGTCAAAGCGAAACATAGGCAAATACTCACGAGCTCGGAAATTAAGGAATTTGGACAATTGTGAATTCAATTTAGGTTCCGATTGCTCATCGACTCGGTCGGGGTCGTCTCTCCATAAAGGTAATTGTTCGCACATAAAACCAATTATCGAAAAAATAGAAGCATGCGATTTAAGACCGGAAGTAATTCGTCCGAAAGAATTTTGTTTATTAACCTGTTCCCCGCCCATGCCTAATATCCATCCTGATATAATTTTGTGAGCGTTTCATCGGCGTCTCTAATGGCCGTTGAGCGAATCCAGTAACGGAGTCTGTCAGGTTTAACAATTAACATGACATTTTTATCATAAAAACGAACAACTCTTACTGTTTGCAGATGAGCATGCTTTTCGTAGTAAATCAATTTAGTAAGTTCCGGTTCTGCATCTTTGTCAATCCACTCAAGCTCGGGAGATTCACCAAAATAAAACGGCTGACATATCAAATTATTTAGAAAAATCGGATTGCTTGCTTTTATATTGCTGTAAACACTACCAAGCATCTTAACAAACATTTGAGAATATTGACAAAGGGCTTCTTTATCAGCCGATTTCTTCAATAAATCTGAATTCTGTCCTATCCTGATATAATCGGCCATATTATTAATTGTTTCGTCACACAGAACTTTTTCCCAAAAGGATAGAGACAAATCATTTTCGTCTTCAGGATAAGGCAATAGATCAATATCTTGTTTGAGAATCGCTGTTGATTTACCTACTAAACTTTGGGTTCCATTAAGCATACAACAAAACTGATATGTGACTTGATTCTTAACAAGAGATTCATACATTTGAGATAATTCAGTTGCAGCAGACTTGGGGGCGTGAATTCCTACTATTTTATGTTTATATCCTAAAAAGTGCTTGTTCCAAAATACCATTGGCAATGACTGATTCTCCTTTATTAAAATAAGTGGAGGCTCGAATCGCTCCTTTTTCTTGGGGCTGACAAAACGCTCTGCCTTTATCTCCTTAAACTTCGTCTCATTTATTTTGTTTGCCGTAAATTCTGCTGTGGGCAAATATTTTTCGCCCGTTAAAAACGAAGCCGGATCGCCATTTTTCCCAATAATAAAGCCTTCCCCATAGTCCCAATTCTTTTGTTGTATGTACTTTAAAATGGTTTGCATGCTTTGAAATCGTATCGAAATATCAACAAGTCTTCCTCCACCAAGAAGGTTGGCCCTCCAAACATACGGATTATTTTCAGCTTGTTCCTGTGCAATACGATGGTGGTCATAATGATCGAGTTCAAAACATATCTTTTCTTTTACGCTTACTGTTCGACGAAATGTCCAATGATTTATATAATGACCTATTGCGGGCCTATTATCGCGAGCAAATATTGCAATTGTTTTTGGATCAGCCGCTTCATATAAATTTCTGATAGAGGTAAAATCGAAAACTGTATCTATTTCAGAATTTTTCAATATATTAGTGCGGAACTTATTCGTGTTGCTGTTGTAAATAAAACCAGATGGTTGGATTAAACAGCAACGGCTATTTTTCGTGGCTAAAATTGTTAATGATTGCTCAAGAAATAGATATGCAATCTGGTTATCTGGGCATTTACCACGTAATGGGGTGGACTTCTGAACCAAGTCGTCGATTTGTTTTGCGGCAGTAGTGAGTGCAGATTCAAAAGGCGGATTTCCAATTACTATATTAAACTTCTTTTCAAGAATATTTGAAATTCCATTTTTTGTTTCAAGGAACATCTCAAAAAAATCTTTTTCAAATAAATTTCGATCACGCAAATAGTCAAATTGGAGTTCGTTCCAAATAACATTTGGTCTAAGCGCGTCACAAATAGCCAAAGACAAACTGAAAGCTGTCAGGTCTATCGCATTCTTGTCTAAATCTGCACCATAGATGCGGTTATTGAGCGTTTGTTTTAGTCTATCAACCGAAGGATTTTCCCAGTTATTCTTACTCCTCCATAAATTGATTAATCTCTTAAATGCCCCTACAAGGAAAATTCCCGATCCACATGCGGGGTCTAAAATTCTTTCTTTGCCTGTTATTTTTTTGTAAGGCATTATATGGTCAAGCAGTAAGTCGGCTAAAAATGGCGGCGTATAAATTGCTCCATGGCCACCTTTTATGAAACGCTGGTAAATATGGCTGATTATTTCAACTGGCAAATGCTCAAAAGAATATTGATCCCAAAGATATTTTTGTTTATTAATTGTCCTTGTTTCGACCAAATCTGCAAAATGTTTAAGAGACGTTTTAGTTAACTTCTGGTCACTAAATTTTGTAATATCAAATACATCACCGTTAAATTTGTTGTGTGCGAGAAACTCCAACAATGACCGCACTCTGTTTACCTCACCGCCTTTGAGAACATCAAGGAATCGTCTTGCTCCTGCACAGTACCTTCCGAACCAACGTTTAGGGAAAACTTTGCGGTCTTCAAGATATTTTATAAGTATCATTAATAAAAGCAGACGGCGAAGCAAAGGGTTATTTTCCCCGTCGATAGCTTCATCGGTTTCGACAATTGCTTGAATAAGCGAACGGTGTGCCGCCTTATCATGATTTACTAAATTTCTGTTATCGGGGTCATCCCAAAAAGTCCCGTCAGCCAATCTTAGTGCCGAGAACTTTTTCATTTCATCAGATATTTGACCGGTTGTTATCCATAAATCCAATTTAAACTTTTTGGCTGGCTTATATTGACATTGTTGTTCACTTTTATTCCAAAAATCTGGTCCCCTTGCACATGCCAAAATGTCTATCTGACTATCTCCGGCGATATAAAGCAAAGGTGCTGTCCCCTGGAGCCATACCTGCCGATGAAGCTCAGGTAAAGAATTTTCATCAAGTTTGTTATCAGAATTATCAACCACATAGGCTGCAACTTGTGAAGAACGTGAATCAGAAAATCTACGAAAAAACACAAAATCAATTCGTTTGAACAATCTCGCTTCAATTATAACTGCTTGTTCATCTATATTCAGATGCTTTATTGAATTTTGCTTGTGTACCGGAACTAATCCCGAAATGAGATTGCCATCCGGTCGAATAAAATTCACTAAATTGAGCAATTTATTAGGCATTTAATAATTATCTTGTAAATGTTTTTTCTTCGTGGTTCATATAACCTTAAACTCAATCTTCGCCGCCTCCATTTGCAGGGCGGTGTTTGTTTTTAATTAGTCGTTATTCTTGAAGACGGTGCCGATATTCTTTTGCAGATTATCCGCCGTTTGCCAGGGGGTTTGCTCAAAACCAAGAACAGGCCCATTGGCATTTGTTCTGCCGAATCCCTTTTTTGCCATATTCTCCCCTGCAATTTTAACAAACAACTTCTTTGGATTTTACCACCTAAAACGTTGTAAAGCAATTGGTTTTGGATGAAAAGAGTAATTGGTCGGACAGGTCTGACCTGTAGGACATTTCGGACTGATGTCGCAGCCTTACAGGAAGATTGGTGCGGGGTTAAATTTTTTTGGGATTGCCACGTCGGCCTTTGGCCTCCTCGCAATGACGTGGCTGCGCAGGGCGTATTTTTATTTTGTTCTTATTTTGCTATGGGGGTATAATAGCACTATCTTGCTGTTTAAAAGTCAGCGTAGAGCGGATAGTGTTTAGGGTATAGCGGACAGAAAAGATTGTCGAATGTCGATTTTCGATTGTCGATTTGTGGCTGGTGGTAAGTAATGGTTAAAAAGGCGGAATTTGGAAAAGAGAAGTTTGCGGAAATAGAGGGGATTTTTCGGAAACACTTCCAGTTCGGGCTGGAAACGACAGATACGGACGGCAAAGAAGTGAAACAGATGTGCAGCGCGGACTGCCAGCCAGAGTTCTGCCAGGTTGTCAGAAGCAGCGCTGCGGGGCTGCGAAGATGTCGTAAAGAACGCAGCCGCAGCTTACAAATAGCAGTAGAGACGGGCCAATCCTATATCACGATATGTCATGCGGGGATAGTGCTGGTGTGCGTGCCGGTAATGGATAAGGACAAGGCGCTAGGAGGGATGTTCTTCGGGAAGTCTATCTGGGAGCCGGTGAATGAGGTGCTGGTTGAGGACATAGAAAAAAGGCTGGCGGATATTCGCATAGACAGGAAGAAATTGAAGGCGGCGATATGTGAATTGCCAGTTATTACGGGCAAGAAAATCAATACGGCGGCGGAGTTTTTGTTCGATTTGCTATACGAGGTGGGAGGGTTCGACCCGCAGGTGATAAGATGGCGGCAGGAGAGGTCGCAGCAGCAGTCGCAGATAGGCGAATTTATACAGGAAAGGAAGAGGCTGGGAACGGACTGGCGGTATCCGCTGGAAAGCGAGCGGGAGCTTTTGGGAAAGGTGAAAATCGGAGACAGGACGGGTGCTAAGGAAATCCTTAACTCGATTCTGGGAACGATACTGTTTCATAATCCGTGCGAGCTGGGGGTCCTGAAGGCAAGACTGCTGGAGCTGCTGAGCATCCTGAGCAGGGCGGCGGTGGAAGGCGGGGTTGATATAAATGTTATGTTAGAAAAGAACCTTGCATACGTGAATAAGGTGATGAAAATCGGCGACCAGGAGGATTTGTGTGCGTGGATAAGCGCTGCGCTGGATGAGTTCATCGAGCTGGTATATTCATCGCAGGATGCGAGGAAGGTAACGCAGATTACGCCAGCAATAAATTATATAGATGCCAATTATGACAAGCAGATTACGCTTGGTGATGTGGCGAAGGTGTCGCACCTGAGTATTTCGCGGCTGGCACATATATTCAAGGAGCAAATGGGTGTTACGGTAGTAGATTACCTGACGAGCGTGCGGATAGAGCGGGCGAAGCAATTGCTGCTTGCGACGGAACAGAACTGCACGGAGATTTGTTTTCAGACCGGAT
>Ga0315284_10010006_pt1 | contig 13504 bp, 11 predicted proteins | sample YL17G09_16_MG_FD_203696 | JGI IMG/M metagenome (GOLD analysis project Ga0315284, IMG submission 203696) | Sediment microbial communities from Yellowstone Lake, YNP, Wyoming, USA - YL17G09_16 | ecosystem: Environmental > Aquatic > Freshwater > Lake > Sediment | place: USA: Wyoming | collected...
AGAGTGAACAGGGGAACTCTCGATTTCGATCTTCCGGAACCGGAGGTCGTTCTCGATCTCCAGGGTGAGACAGAAGACATCATCCGAGCGGAAAGAAACATGGCCCACCAGATCATCGAGGAATTTATGATTGCCGCCAATGAGGCGGTGGCCAGTTTCATGGAAGACCAGAACCTGCCTTTCATTTATCGGGTTCACGAACCTCCCGGTCGAGAAGCAGTCGAAGAGTATCGACGATTCATCTCCCATCTCGGGTATCCGATGAAGAAGGGAGCGGACCTCTCTCCGAAGGCGTTCCAACGGACGCTTTTGGAGGTCAAGGGAAGATCCGAGGAAAGGGTGGTAAATAATCTTCTCCTCAGGTCCATGAAGTGGGCGAAATACGCCTCTCAGAACCAGGGCCACTTCGGGCTCGCCTCGGAAGCCTACACCCACTTCACCTCCCCCATCCGGAGGTATCCTGACCTGATCGTTCACCGACTTCTGAAGAGAGCCTTATCGAAGCGAGAAGGCCGGATATCCGAAGAGGACTTAGCTAGGAAAGCGGACCATCTCTCCCAGAGGGAGAGGGTGGCCATGGAGGCTGAAAGGGAGATCGTGGATCGGTACCGGATTCGGTTTATGAAGGAAAAGATGGGCGAGATTTTTGAAGGGATCATCAGCGGTGTGGCCTCTTTCGGTTTTTTTGTGGAGCTCAAGGAGGTTTTCGTGGAGGGGCTGGTCAAGGTCACGAGTCTCCGCGATGATTCCTATCGTTATGATGAGAAACGTTACTGTCTCATGGGAGAGAGGACGCACAGGACGTTTCGCATTGGTGACGACGTGAAAGTGAAGCTGGCCCGTGTGGATGTGGAACGGAGGCAGATTGATTTTGTGCTGGTCAAATAGACTTATTAAGCAGAGCATGGAATCGTTTGCTTTTACCACAGAGCCACACCTGCCTGCCGGCAGGCAGGGAGGTCACAGAGAAAAAGATTTTTTGTTTGTCCCGAGAAGTTTTCGGGACAAACAAAAAGCTATCCAGCCCATACGGGGCGTTTACTGGCCGACGGCCTGAGATTTATGGAGAATCGGCATCTCCCGCCTGCGCAGCAGAAGCCGCTACGACGCGGCGAAGGCCCGATTCTCCATAAAAAAATTCTCCTCCGTGTCCTCAGTGTCTCGAACGAGCCCCGGCCTTTTCGTGGCGAGCCTGCCTGCGCGAAGCCGCTTCGGCATAGCCAGGTGGGTGGTGGAAATTGTCTAAGATGTAAAGTATTTACCTCTTTGTAATTATCCACCAGATCCTCGGAATCCACTTCCCGGTTTTCTCCTTATACGTCCTATACTCCTCGCCAAACTTCGCTTCCAACCAATTTTCCTCGTAGCTTGCAATGTAATTGTGGAAGGCGACAATTCCTGCCAGTAGTAAAAAGGACCCGATTGACATGGTGGAGATTGTCAGGCCAAGGTAGCTTGAGAGGCTTGCCAAATAGAGGGGGTGCCTGACATAGCGGAACGCTCCGGTTGATACAACGCCGCTGGGACGCTTCTCATGACGGGTGACGACATGCCCTGACATTAAAAGGCAAACCGCGGTAATGAGTGCGAGTCCCAAAATGACCAGGCGGAAAAGGAGTGGCACATCACTCGATAGAAAAGTTGATTTTCGAAGGAGAAAGGAATCCCCGACCCAAACGACCAGAAACAACCCGAGTGAGATCAACTGTCCAATGTCCCCAAGAGGGTGTTCGCCATTCAGAGGTTTCATCTTTGTTTTTTCGCCCCACCTAATCTTGTATTGTGATTTTATCTTGTCAGAAAATAAAGTTCAGCAAGAATACTGCACTCACTGGAGGGCTCCATCGATCCCATCGGGAAGGAGTTTCTAGGGAAAAGGGATGAGGACTTCACCCACTACTCTTCACTCTCCAATAGTATATCTGGTTGACGATTACCGAAATGGTTAGGAACATGCGGATGGAGTTTCATCTCCTAGGTTCTGCTTTGCGGAGGCTCTGAAATGTCAAAGGCGATTCTGCGGTGGATTCTGGACATAGGGAAGCGAGGCAGGTTTCGAATCAACACCCAGCGACCCATTCCTGATTTGGCTCCCTCCAAGACCTGGCAATGATATACATGAAGTGTCAGTTTGAAATGGGAATAAGTCTGCTCAAAGGTTCCAATTCGATCTTCGACGGTAACTCTCAAATGTGTTTCATTCTTGATCCATGCTTTCAGGTCTGTTCTTAGGTTCTGTTGTTTTTCTATCTTCCAATTTGGAAACTCCCAGAGACCACCCGAAAACCCCTTGGGAGGTCTCTGATGGAGGAGAACCTTTCCGTCTCTCACGATCACCGCCGACACTCCGTCCACATGGGGGATCTTTTTCCGCTTAGCCCTGGTTGGGTATTCCTCTGGATTCCCAAGGACTTTTGCCTTGCAGAAATTTCGTAGAGGGCAGAGATTACAAAGAGGCTCCTTGGGCGTACAGACCGTGGCGCCGAGATCCATCAGCGCTTGGTTGAAGGGGTTAGCCTGTTTCTTGGGAAGGAGGGATTCCGAAAGGTGCCATAGGCGCACTTGGGTTCTGCCTTTTGAGGGATCGCCGGAGATAGCAAAGAGTCGAGAGAGCACTCGCTTCACATTGCCGTCAAGAATGGGAACTTCTTGATTGTAAGCGATCGAAAGGATCGCACCCGCGGTGCTGCGGCCAATTCCAGGAAGGTTGAGGAGATCCTGGAGCGACTCCGGGATTTTTCCTCGAAATTGATCAAGAACCACTCGTGCGGCCCGGTGGAGGTTTCTCGCCCTTGAGTAGTAACCCAGCCCTTCCCAGACCCTGAGCACCTCCGAAAGGTCGGCATGGGCGAGACGGCGGACGGTTGGGAAGGGTCTCAGAAATCTCCGAAAGTAGGGGATGACCGTGGCGACCTGGGTTTGTTGAAGCATGATTTCCGAAACCCAGATCGCATAGGGGTCTCGAGTTCTTCTCCAGGGAAGGTCTCTTGCTCTCTTCGCGAACCAGCGAAGGAGTTGAGTTTGGATTCTTGTTCGCAAAGCCTGCGGTAGTAAGCGGTCTCGTTGTTCCGTCGTCTGAACCTCTTTCCCCATTCGTCATCGCCAACCCCCGGCCTTTTTGCCGGGGAGCCGAAGGGGTGACTGAATGGCGTTAAGGGTATAGCTTATTTTGTCCGGTCCTTCAATGGACAAGATATCTCTTTTGCCGGGATGCCCTTGTTTCTCAACCAAGTCATGAACAAATAACGTCTCCAGTCCAAGATTCGGAGAGAGTCCAAGGATTGACAAGAATGGGCGGATGATCTATAGTTGTATCCTACAACTAATTGGGAGGAAGGGATGGGTCGTTGGCACCGTGAAATGGAAGAGGTCCTCTCGAGCCTCACGCTGGCTTTTCTCCAGATAGAACGGTCGGGAAAATGTTGCCATGGTTTGACCCTCTCCCAATGTCACACCTTGGGCCTCCTGTCGAAGAAAGGGAGTCTGACCATGAACGAACTCAGCAAACAGATGGGTCTGGCCAAGAGCACGATGACACGCGTGGTTGACAACATGGTTCGAGAAGGGTGGATCGAACGCGCTAAGATTTGCGGGGACAACCGGCGGGTGAGTGTGCGTTTGACCCGCGAGGGGAAAGGGCTGGCTGAAAAGTTGGAGGCTTCCTCCCAGGGGGCGGTTCAAGATATCTTCAAATATATCCCTCCCGGTCGGCTTCCCCGTGTCGTGGAATCTATGAAATGGGTCGTCCGGGCTATGGAGAAAGGAGTGCAGAAGAATGGAAGATAAAGCGAAGAAGAAAAATCCTTGTTGTTCCTCGGAAGGGATTAAGGAAACGGTCAAGGAACACTATCGGGGGTTGATTACCAGGACGAGGAGTTCATGCTGCGGGCCTTCGAGTTCATGCTGTGGGCCTTCGGTCGAAGAAACGATGAAAGGGGGATTGGCTTTGCTGGCCGGATATGGAGAGGAGGAGCGTTCCCAGGTTCCAGAGGAGGCTTATCTCAACTCTTTCGGATGTGGGAACCCGGTGGCCTTCACAGAGGTCAAGGAAGGGGAAGTCGTCCTCGATCTGGGGTCGGGAGCTGGATTGGATGTGCTCCTTGCCGCGAAGAAGGTGGGCCCCAAGGGGAAAGTGATTGGACTGGACATGACCCCCGAGATGATTGAGAAGGCGCGTGAGAATGCCAGGGAGGCCGGTGCCAGGAATGTGGAATTTAGGCTTGGGGAGATGGAGGAGATGCCCATTGCCGATGCCAGTGTGGATTGGGTAATCTCCAACTGTGTCATCAACCTTTCTCCTGACAAGAAGAAAGTGTTCCAGGAGGTTTACCGGGTGTTGAAGCCGAATGGCAAGATGCTCGTTTCGGATATTGTGGCGGAAGGCATCCCGGAGAAGTTGAAGGGGCTTTTATGGTCCTCTTGTGTTGGAGGGGCGCTTGATGAAGCCAGTTATCTTCGAGCCATTCGAGAAACAGGGTTGAAGGATGTCCGGGTTGTCGACCGCCTGGACTACGACCGCCCAATGATCCAGGGGCTCCTGGGTTCCGGTTGTCTCGATCTGCCACCGGAGGTGAGGAAACAAATCGAGGAGGATCGAGAAGAATGGAAGGCCAAGATATCGAGCATTAGGGTATCAGGAAAAAAGAGCTGAAAGGAGGAATACATGAGCGCTCACAACCGAGCAGAGTCTGTAGCCAAGCAGGCCAGAAAATACTCCGACCAAGGATTTAACTGAGCCGAGTCGGTCTCCTTGAGTCTCAAGGATTACCTTGGATATGAAGATTCTCTCCTTCCAAAATTGGCAACCGGCTTTGGCGGAGGCATCGGACGGCGGGGGTCCATTTGTGGGGCTTTGAGTGGATCCGTAATGGCCCTCGGAATGAAGTTTGGAAGGACGGACCCCAATGACAAAGAGACCGCCGCACGATTGTACGAGAAATGCCGCCAATTCTGGGACCGTTTTGAGAAGGAGTTTGGGAATGTCCATTGTCTCCAGATCACGGGCTTCCTCCTCGAAAATCCTGAAGAGCTGAAAAAATTTCTGGAGGCTGGGGGAAAGGCAAAGTGCGGCGAGCTGGTTGAAAAGACGGCCCGGATGCTCTGCAATTTTATCGAGGGGATTTCCTAGAAATGAAAAATGTCTTAGAATGGGGTTGAATTCATTAGACCCCACCCACGAAAGGAGGAAGCGAATATGGCAGAATTGAACCCTTTTAAAATTGCCCAGCAACAGTTGGACGCTGCGGCAGCAAGACTGGGTCTGGATCAAGCCACCCATGAACTTCTGAGGTGGCCGCAGCGGGAGCTGGTCGTGACCCTGCCGGTCCAGATGGACGATGGAGCGATCAAGGTGCTTCACGGCTACCGGATCCAGTATAACACTGCACGAGGCCCGGCCAAGGGGGGCATCCGATGGCATCCCGATGAGACCATCGATACGGTTCGGGCTCTGGCCGCCTGGATGACCTGGAAGACGGCCGTGGTCGATATCCCACTGGGAGGCGGCAAAGGAGGGGTCACCTGTAACCCCAAAGAGATGTCGGACATGGAGAAGCAGCGGTTGGCGCGGGCCTATATCAGGGCCGTCGGGAGCATCTTGTCGGTATCCAAGGACGTGCCAGCGCCCGATGTCTACACAACGCCCCAGATCATGGCGTGGATGATGGACGAGTATGAGACCCTGGTGGGGCATCATCATCCAGGGGTCATCACAGGCAAGCCGATTCCCTTGGGAGGGTCGGAAGGGCGCAGTGATGCGACCGCCCGGGGCGGCATCTATGTGACCCGGGAAGCGGCTAAAGCGCTCAATATCGATCTCAACGGCAAGACCATGGCGATCCAGGGGTTCGGAAATGCCGGCCAGTATGCGGCGCTCTTAGGAAGTGAGATCCTAGGGTTGAAGCTGGTAGCCGCCTCCGATTCCAAGGGGGGCATCTACAATGAGAAGGGACTCGATCCGAAGAAGGTCGTCGACCACAAACTGAAGACGGGCAGCCTGCAAGGATTTCCTGGAGCGGACGCTATCAGCAATGCCGACCTTTTGGAGTTGAAAGTCACGGTGCTCTTCCCCTCGGCGCTTGAGAACGTGATCACGCCAACCAATGCAAACCGGATCAAGTGCACGATCTCCTGTGAGCTGGCCAATGGACCCACGACCCCGGAGGCGGATGACATCCTGCATCAAAACAACATCTTTATCCTCCCAGACTTCCTCGCCAATGCGGGGGGTGTGACCGTCTCGTATTTTGAACAGGTCCAGAATACGTACAACTTCTATTGGCCTTTGGAAGAAGTTCACAAAAGGCTGGATGAAAAGATGACGCGGGCCTTCCATGGCGTCTATCAGATGGTCAAACGGGAAAAGGTCAATATGAGGCAGGCGGCCTACCTCGTCTCCGTGGCGAGGGTGGCGGAGGCCTGCAAGCTGCGCGGCTGGGTCTGAGCCGAGGGCGTCAGGGTCACCAGGGGAAATTCGTCGAAGATGAACGTTTAATGATTCTCCATTTGAAGATTGTTCTTTGGAGACAGGATGTGTCCATGAACCGATTGAGAAGATGACAGTGGACACATCCTCCCTGTGTCTCAAGAAGGTTGAAGGAGTTTTCGAGTGACTATGGATTCATCCGCACCCCAGACGTGTCGAATGGAGGTTCTGAAATCCTACCGGATGTTTCGGAAGATGAATCAGTATCCGAACCTGATAGGCCTCATGCGCAGCATCTTCATGGAGGTCCTGGAGCAGAAGGGAATCATCACTCCGGAGCAACTCTATCGGAAGGTTCAGGAAGAGTTGGAAGCCGATGGACTTCCGGATACCGAGGCAAACCGTCAGGAATATTTCGAAACACTGATCGACTATTATTTCGCCAATTCCTTGTCGCCCACGGAGATCGAAAACTATATCAACCTGGCTCGGAAGAAGGACAAGAGCCAGACCTTGAGCATGGTTGCCAACCGTGACCAAGCATCGAGCATGGAGATCTACACCTCCCTTCGGGAATTCTGTGATATTCCGAAAGGGGAGGTCTATATCTCGCCCTCCGAGGCAGAAGGGATGCGGGTGGCCTTGATCTCACGGTTCATTTCAAGCCAGCTTCCTTTTGTCAGCTTGGCCAAGCAATACGTTGTGATCCGCGATATTGACGAGATTCTTCAGCGGAGCCTCTGGAGCCGGAGGCGGCCCGGGAAGCTTGGAGGAAAGGCTGCTGGCATGGTGCTGGCCCATAAGATTCTTCTTCCCAGTCTGGAAAAACATGATCCCGAATTTGACAAGTATATTGCCGTGCCCGATACCTGGTACTTAAATTCTGGGGTTTTTTCCGAGTTCCTGGACCGCAACAATCTTTACCTTTTCCATACCTTTAAGTACAAGGACCGGGAGACGATTGAACAGGAATCCCAGCGCATTGAAGAGAAGTTCAAATATGCGACCTTTGCACCGGAGGTGGTCCAGGACTTTCGAAAGATCTTGGAAACAGTGGGTGAGCATCCCATCATCGTTCGGTCTTCGAGCATGCTGGAGGATAGCTTCGGCCTCGCTTTTTCAGGGAAATACCTCTCGGTCTTCCTGACCAATCAGGGCGACATCGAAACGCGACTGAGCCATTTTATCGCCGGATTGAAGAAGGTCTTCGCCAGCACCTTCGGACCCGATCCAATCCTTTATCGTCGTGACCATGACCTCCTGGATTATGACGAACGGATGGCCATGCTCGTTCAGAAGGTGGTGGGCCGTCGCTTCGGCGATTACTTTTTTCCCTTTGCAGCGGGCGTCATGTTTTCGCGAAACATCTATGCCTGGAACCCCAAGATCAAGAAGGAGGATGGACTGGTGAGGCTCGTCTTCGGGTTGGGGACGCGAGCCGTCGATCGTGTGGGCTCAGACTATCCCCGAATGATCCCCTTGAGCCACCCCCAACTCCGTCCGGAGGTCACGTCCGAACAGATTAAGAAGTATTCTCAGAAGCAGGTGGATGTGCTGAATCTTAAAAAGGGGATCCTGGAAACAGTGGATTTCAGGACGCTCAGTTCCGCGGTCGACCATCCCGAGCTCTTCAACGCGGTATCGATACAGAGAAACGGGCACCTTGCCCCTCCCCTGTTTAAGACGGAAGACCTCCGCGAAGGAGAGCTCTGTCTCACTTTCGAAAATCTCTTGACCAAAACCGATTTCGTTGCCCTGGCGAGAAAAATCCTCTCCGTTGTGGAGGCCGCCTATGGCCGGCCTGTGGATATGGAATTTGCCTGGGACGATAACAAACTCTACGTCCTACAATGCCGGTCCCTTTCCTTCAGGAAAGAGGTTGAGGGGGTCTCCGTTCCAGAGAATATTCCGGAGGATCACGTTCTCTTCCGGACTCATGCGGGACTCTCAAACAGTATGGTTCAGGACCTGGAGTATATCGTGTATGTGAATCCGAAGGCTTACGATTCCCTGGACACTTACGACAGGAAGATGAAGATCGCCACGGTCGTCAACCTCTTGAACAAACACTTTGCAGAGAAACGGTATGCCCTCATGGGACCCGGTCGATGGGGGAGCAACGATATCAACCTCGGCGTACGGGTCAGCTATGCGGATATCAACAGCACGAAACTTCTGGTTGAGATCGCCTTTACGAAAGAGGGTTACACCCCCGAGGTTTCCTATGGGACCCATTTCTTCCAGGATCTGGTAGAGACGGATATTGCCATGATCCCCATCTTTCCCGACGATCCCCGATCTGCGTTGAATGAAAAATTTCTGCTGGACTCCCCGAACCTCCTGACCGACCTGATCCCAGAGGTCAAAGACTCTGACAACGTGGTCCGGGTGATCCATGTCCCTTCCGTCCGATCGGGGCAATTTTTACATGTCTATCTCGACGTGACCCGCCAGAAGGGGCTCGGTTTCTTCGGACCGAAGGCAGGGAAAGATTAGGCGGAACAAGCCACCCAGACCCGAACGAAGCCACCGCCCACCGTTGAGAGGATTGAAATGAGAATTCAGAGGAGGGAATAGAGGATGGATCGTATCTTCAGCGGGATTCAACCCTCAGGTGAGATTCACATCGGCAATTATGTCGGAGCGATCCGGAACTGGGTCCAGTTGGTGGATCGGTATGAGTGTATCTTCTGTGTCGTGGATTATCATGCCATCACCGTCGACTATGAGGTGGCGGAATTGCAGAGGAGGACCCTGGAGACGGCGACCGTCCTCGTGGCCTGCGGCTTAACTCCCGAGCGATGTATCGTCTTCGTCCAATCCCATGTCCCAGAGCACACAGAGCTGGCCTGGGTCTTGAACTGCGTAACCCCCTTGGGGGAGCTGGAACGGATGACCCAGTTCAAAGAGAAAGGGAGACAGCATCGCGATAATATCAACCTGGGACTGCTGGCCTATCCCGTGCTCCAGGCTGCAGATATCTTGATTTACAAGGCGGGTTATGTCCCGGTGGGAGAAGATCAGGTCCAACATGTGGAACTCTCCCGGGAAATCGCCAGGAAGTTCAATGCCCGTTATGGAGAGATCTTCCCCGAACCTCAGGTCATTCTTTCAAACGCTCCCCGAATCCTCGGTTTGGATGGCCAGGCGAAGATGTCCAAGTCCCTGAACAATACCCTCGGGCTTCTGGACCCTCCGGAAGTCCTCTGGGAGAAGCTAAGGACCGCAGTCACCGATGAGCATCGGCAACGCCGGAGTGATCCCGGTCATCCTGAACACTGCAATATCTTCACCATGCACCGGGCCTTCTCAAAACCGGACCAGATCTCCTATTGCGATCATGGCTGCCGGACCGCAGAGATCGGATGCATCGACTGCAAGAAGATCCTCTATGAGAACATGATGGCGGAGATCGGGTCCATTCAGAAGAGGGTCCAGGAGATCAATCAGGACCCTCACGTTATGGTCGAGGTCCTCAAGTCCGGCGCGAGTCGATGCAAAACGATCGCTGAAAAGGTGATGGACGATGTCCGGGAGAAGGTCGGGGTCAAGTCAAGCTTGCGATAGATCGTAAATCCAAACACTAAAGCCCGAAGGGGAAGCTCCCGCTTTACTCCTTTGCAAGAATCAGCATTGCAGTAACTTCCTGTCGCATCCCTCCCCGCATCACAGTGAAGATGACCTCTTTACCGCGATCCCTGTGGTCCAGGGCATCATGCGTCTCCTTCAAGGACCTGATCTGTATTCCACCAATGGTGGTCAACTGGTTTCCCGGAAGAAGTGTCCTTTGGATACAGCCGCAGAAGAGGGGACTTCCGGGCAGAACTAGAAAGACCCTCGAGACCAATGGCATCATAGATCAGATGATAGCATCCTCTGCTTCGGTGGTGCAGTGTAGACCGGCGATTGCATCACCCACGAAACTTATGCTACATTTGGAGCGCTTCAATCCACAGAGGAGGAGAAGGTCATGGTGACGGTTGTCCGTTTGATGTTCTTAACCATTTTCATGCTCATGGGTTGTGCGACTCAGCCCTTGGTGAAGGAAGAATCCGTGAAGGAAGGGATTCCAGCCAACGTTTCGGCAGGGGATGAGGCAGCGTCTGAGAAGATAAAATCGCTGGAAGACTCCGTAACCATCCTTCGTACGGAGATGGTTGAGGTGAAGAACCGCTTGAAATCAATTTCTGTCCGGCACCCGATCAGCACCTACCCACTTCCCAAAGTGGTTTCCATCTGCGGAGAGAGAGTGCCGTTAGAGAACAAGAAGGTCTGGGAGAATCTGGATCAAGAGTTCCTTGCGGCCTTGGGCAGCGAAGCGCAGGTGCTGTTGTGGATGAAGCGATCTCGGAGATATTTCCCGCATATTGAGAAGAGGCTGAAAGAGATGTTCCTCCCCGATGACTTAAAATATGTCACCATTACGGAAAGCAGCCTAAGACCCTATGCAGTCTCTTCCTCAGGAGCCGCGGGGATCTGGCAGTTCATCCCTTCCACAGGAGAAAGATACGGAATGCGAGGAAACGGCGGCATTGATGAACGTTTGGATTTCACCAAGGCTACCGAAGGGGCCTTGGCCTATCTCAAGAGCCTCTATGAGGAATTCATGAGTTGGCCCTTGGCCATGGCTGCCTACAACGCAGGGGAAAACAGGATTCGGAAAGAGATTGCGCTCCAAGCGACCGAGGACTATTTCAATCTCGATCTTCCCATGGAGACGGAGAGATATGTCTATAAGATCACCGTGGCTAAGATCATCCTTTCGGATCCTGAGCGCTATGGGTTCCGGCTGGAGGAAGAGCAGCTTTATGAGCCCTTTCAGATAGAGAGGGTCGAAATCGAGCTTCCGAAACCTTTACCCATCATGGACGTGGCGACCGCAACCGATTCTTTCTACAAGGACATCAAGGAGATGAACCTTCATCTCTCGGGAGACGCGATTCCGGCAGGGGCCCACTTCCTCAACCTGCCCCCTGGGACCTCCCAGCGATTCTGGGCGTTTTTCTCCGACTGGAAGAAGGAAAATAGTCTTCCGTGAAGCCAACAGGCGGATGCATCCCGACTGGGGAGCGTTGAATATTAGGTATATGCCTCACTGAAACGTGGGAAATCCGCTGATCCGATAGAGATGCTTCCGAAAATATTATCAAGCGGGTTATCTGAGACTTTTGGGGTAAGGGTACCCTTTGTTGATCACGGGACGGTCGTTATGTGTGTTTGGCCACGCTCGTACCTGTTGGACAAGCTGAGGTTGCCGCTATAAGATTTTCTCCAGCATCCCTGTCGGATCCCGGCAAGTTCGCCCGAAAGAGTGAGACATTACAATTTTAGTAACAATTTTATTGAAATTAACGCCCAAAAAGAATATTGTTTTAGAAAGAACGTGCGGCTGAAGGGGACCGTCGTCAAGAGGATACTATGTCTGTGAAGAAAGAAAAAATCCTGATCGTTTCGGATGAGGAGTCCACAAGAGCGACGGTCTCCGAGATCGTGGGTCGCCTCGGTTTCGGAACGGCGACAGTGAGCCATGGCAAGGAAGCTCTGGAGGTCTTAAGGAAGGAGACCTTTTTTGTATTGATCACCGATGCCCAGATGCCAGAGATGAATGGATTCGAACTGATGAAGGCCGCTCGAACAGAATTTCCGAACCTCGCCATCCTGGTCATGGTGACACCGGGTTCAGGAGATGTTTGTAACGAAGCGGTTGCTTTGGGGGCAGAGGATTATGTCCTTAAGCCCATTACCTCGGAAGAGATCGGTGCCCGACTGAACCGGGTCACCCGGGACAAGAATATCATTGAGAATTTGATACAGAAAACGGTGGAGTATGAAATCGCCAATGAAGAACTGAGACGACTCGACCAGCTAAAAGCCACCTTCGTGTCGAATATCTCTGATGAGCTTCAGACGCCCATGACCGTCATCAAGGAATTTATCTCCCTGATACTCAAAGGACAGGTGGGCGCGCTGACTGAAGAGCAGAAAGAGTACCTGGGAATTGCCAATCGGAATGTTCTTCGACTGACCAACCTCGTGGACAAGCTCCTGGATTTTTCAAGGATTGAGGCTGGGAAAGGGTTGAAACTGAGGTTTAAGCCCACTCGCCTGAGCGAAGTCGCGGAGGAAGCGATCATGGCCTTATCCCAGCAGGCGGAGGAGAAACGGATCAACATTGAGAATCGGCTCGACCCGGACACCCCTTTGGTGTTGATCGATCGGAATCGGTTGATGGAGGTCTTCGTCAATCTGGTCGGAAACGGGATCCGATTTACGCCTCCAGGGGGCAAGGTCACGATCGATTCGAAAGGACTGACGGAGGCGAGGGACTATTTGAAGGTGGTGATGACAGACACCGGGGTGGGCATCTCGCAAGAGGATCTGCCAAGAATCTTCGAGCGCTTCTATCAGGGCCAAAGAACCCAGGAAGGAACCGTCAAAGGGACGGGCCTCGGCTTGTCGATTAGCAAAGAGATCGTGGAAGGCCACCGTGGAGTCATCCAGGCTGAAAGTAAAGAGGGAGGGAGCACCTCCTTCCTCTTTACCCTCCCCCTGTTCGGAGTGAATGCGATCTTCGATCTGATGATCCATCCGATGCTGGAGGAAGCGGAGAGGGACTCGATGCCTCTTTCCGTGATCCTGGTGGATTTTTGGAATCAGCAGACCAAACGGGAGGCCACTTTCGCCGGCGAGGCATGGGAGGAGTTGGTCTGTGCGGTGCAGAAGATGGTCCGAACTGTCGATACGGTCGTTCCCTTTAAGAGCAATCAGGTCTTCATCTTTACCTTCAACGATAAGAAGTTGGCTAAAGAGATCGGCAAAAGAGTACAAGGGAAGTTGGCGTACGGCGACTATCTTCCAAAGAAAACGGACGCCCAGTTCAAAACATTTTCTCACCCGCAGGAAGCTCCCACGAAGGACGATTTCCTGAAGGGTTGCCGTCAACTCTTGAAAGAGGATTGATCCTCTTGATGACGGACTGAAAGAAGGTTGCGTGAAAGCAGGATGGGGATCCTGGATGCTTATCGCCTTCCTCATGACCTCCTGTGGAGGGAACCCGTCAGCGCCTCCAAGCCAACCGGA
>Ga0315284_10010007_pt1 | contig 13500 bp, 11 predicted proteins | sample YL17G09_16_MG_FD_203696 | JGI IMG/M metagenome (GOLD analysis project Ga0315284, IMG submission 203696) | Sediment microbial communities from Yellowstone Lake, YNP, Wyoming, USA - YL17G09_16 | ecosystem: Environmental > Aquatic > Freshwater > Lake > Sediment | place: USA: Wyoming | collected...
CAAAAACAGCAGGAAGCGGTGAATGCGCATGTCAATGCGTTGAGTGCCCGTACCCCCGTGGAAGTGGACCGTGACTGGTTGACAGGGCAAGCCGCGACCATGCTCGACAATCCGGTCGATAAAGCGCGGCGCTCCGGCAAGCCGTCAGTGGTGGATTTCGGACGTGGGGGATGCGTCCCCTGCGATATGATGACTCCCATTCTGGACGAGTTGCGCAAAACCTACGCCGAACAATGCAACGTGCTCTTCAGTCATGTCGGCGATGAACCCATTCTCGCGGCCCGCTATAACGTACAGTCCATCCCACTCCAGGTGTTTTTCGATAAGGATGGCAATGAAGTGTTCCGTCATGTCGGGTTCTTCCCCAAGCAGCAGATGCTGGCGAAGTTGGCCGAGCTCGGGGTGAAATAAGCGATGGAGCAACTCTTTGTCTCATTAACGCGCGCCGTTGAGGGTATACCATTGGTTGCCCTCACGGCCGCCTTCCTGTGGGGAATCTTAAGCATCATCTTGAGTCCCTGCCATATTGCCAGCATCCCGCTGATTATCGGGGTTATCGCCGAGCAGAAAGAACTGACGACGCGGCGGGCGTTCTGGATGGCGACGGTGTTCTCATGTGGCATTCTCGTCACGATTGCCGTGATTGGGGTGGTCACCTCGGCGCTGGGACGTATGGCCGGCGACCTGGGAGGTTATGGGAACTATCTCGTCGCCGGCATTTTCTTCCTGGTGGGTTTGCACTTGCTGGATATCATCCCGATGCCATTCTCTGGACCGGGCCGGGTCGGGATGCAACGCAAAGGCCTGTTGGCAGCCTTTTTATTAGGGCTGATCTTCGGCATCGCCCTAGGGCCGTGTACGTTTGCGTATATGGCGCCGGTACTCGGCGTCACGTTCAAGGTCGGCGCTACAGCTCCGCTATATGCCGCAGCCTTGCTTCTTGCCTATGGTGTCGGGCATTGCGGGGTCATTGCGGCCGCCGGTACGTCCACGGAGGTGGTACAGCGATATCTGCAGTGGAATGAGACGTCGCCGGGGATGCGCATCGTCAAGAAGGTCTGCGGTGCACTCGTCCTGGCAGGTGGTTTGTATCTGATCTATACGGCGCATTAGCAGGCGCATACCGTTATCAAGGACAAATGAAAGGATGCGATGATGAGAAAAGTCGACCCCCATCCCACGTACCCACCCGAAGAGGGGCGCTACCTTCGGGGGAATGATTTTTCGCCGGTGGTGGTCGCTATCATCCTCAATACTGACGCGGATAAAATTTCTCATGAAATCGAGCAATTGGTCCGTGTTGGCCTGGAAAGCGGTGCGGCACTCTCTGGAACTGTCCAAACGCCGAATATTGGTTTCGAGAAGATGATCTGCAATATTGTGGCCAATCCCAATATCCGTTATCTGATTGTGGGTGGCCCGGAATCGGCAGGTCATCTGACGGGTGAGGCACTCAAAGCATTGTTTCAGCATGGACTCGATGAGAAAAACCGCATTATCGGAACGAATGCCCCACATCCGATCCTCTATAACCTTACTCCTGAAATCATCGAACGGTTTCGCCGGCAAGTGACGCTCATTGATCTGCAATTCCAGGGAGACCCCGATCTCATTCGGCAGGCGGTTTGGTCGTGTTACCAGGAGCAGCCCGTCGAGTTTCGCGGACAACAATTATTTGATCCGGGCGCCTTCGACGAGGATCCCATCGGTGGAAGCCTAACCTGGCGTGTGACACGCCCTTGGTGTGAACCGACTGATGAGAACGAGTGTGAGGCGGTGCATCGAATGGAAAAACTGATCGAGCAGTTGAAATCCCGTGTCAAAAAGCCGGATGGCTCTCCGGCGTATCCACCGTAAAGGGGAAAGCGCCCCGTGAACGCTTACATTCTGTCAGGGAAGTGGTATAATAGGTCGAGCGGCGGGTTGCTCCACCGCAAAGCGCCGGGCGAGGAATCGGCGCGCATCACCCGACCGACCCGTACCCGGCGGCCCGTTGACATGGCCGGCAGTCTTTGGTAGTGTGGTGCTAATCCGCGCGATATGGAGCCCATCGATATGGTCTACCGATCAGCCGAACGTTGGTCGAGTCGCGTCAGCGTCATTCTGGCCGTCGCCGGCAGCGCCGTTGGCCTGGGCAGTTTCCTTCGCCTCCCATCCCTGATAGCGATGTATGACGGCGGCGCTTTCCTGATTCCCTATTTTTGCGCCCTGCTGTTCCTCGGCTTGCCGTTGATGTGGATCGAGTGGGCGATTGGCCGGTACGGCGGCATCTGGGGGCGGCACAGCATGCCCGGCATCCTCGACAAGGTGACGCGCCGGTCCTGGGGCAAGTATTTCGGCATCCTGGCCCTGTATCTCCCCTTCGTCATCGTCGTCTACTACCTCTACATCGAATCGTGGACGCTCGGCTATACCTTCCACTCCGCCCTGGGCAACTTCTCGATTACCCCCCAGGACAACGCGGCGCTGCTGCGGGGCTATCTGGGCGCGGGAACCCCCTCGTTCTCCACGCTGGCGCTGATATTCCTGGCCGTCACCCTTATCATCAACTTCTACGTGGTCTACCGGGGCGTGGAGTCCGGCATCGAGAAGGTGAACATGATCGCCATGCCGCTGCTGTTCGTGGTCACCGCTTTCCTGATCCTGTTCATCGTCTCGTCAGGAAAAATCGGCTCCCTAACGGACATCGGCAAGGCGCTGGATCACGTGTGGCGCCCGGAGCTGCTCTGGCATCGGGACGTACCCTGGTGGGACCCCAACATCTGGCTGGCGGCGGCGGGCCAGGTGTTCTTCACCTTGAGCCTGGCGATGGGCGCGGTCATCACCTATACCAGCTACCTGCGCAAGGACGACGATGTCGCATTGGGCGGGTTGACGGCGGTGTCCATCAATACCTTCGCCGGTGTGATCCTCGGCGTCAGCATTGTCCTCCCGGTGGCCATCCTGGCCTACATGCAGGGACCGGAAGGCATGCAGGGCGGGCTGCAGGCGATGAAAGGTGTGGCGGATCAGAATATTTACGCCCTGCCCTTCATTACGCTGCCGGTGCTGTTTCAGCAGATCCCCCTCGGCAACCAGATCGGCGTGCTGTGGTTCCTGCTGCTCTTCTTCGCCGGGATCACCTCGTCGGTGTCGCTGCTGCAGCCCATCCTCGCCTTCTTCCAGGATGAGCTGGGATGGTCGCGCCGTAAGGGTACGCTGGTGCTGCTGGCGCTGACGGTGGGCTACCTGGCGCCGGTAGTGCTGCTGCTGCAGCACGGCTTCCTGAAGGAGATGGATTTCTGGGCGGTCACCTTCCTGCTGCCCGTCGGGGCGCTCATCGAAGTGCTGGTCTTCCTGGCCGTGCTGGGGATCAGCCGCGGATGGGAGGGAATCACCACCGGCGCGCTCATCCGCGTGCCGCGCATCGTCCGCTTCATTATCCGTTATCTCATGCCGCTCTATCTGATCGTCCTGCTGGGCGGATGGCTCTGGAAAGAGATTCTGCCGACCCTGACGCTGACCCGGGTGGACGATGCCGACAAAGTAACGGTGATCGCGGCGCGCGTCGTCATGGGCGCGGTGCTGCTGGCCGTGCTGCTGGCGCTGCGGGTCGCCTGGAAGCGCCGGCTGGAGGGAACAGCGGGCGAAACCCCCACCGTCGAGGAGGAATCGACCAGTGTCACTTAGCGCGACATTAACCATGTCCATCTCCTGGGCGGTGATCGTCGTCGTCTGCGTCTACTGCCTGCGACGGCTGGAAGCCCGCCGGAGGCGCTAGTCGCCCGGATATCATAGCTCGCTTTTTCTTCCGGCTCCGCCGGATCAGGGATTAATGCACGGCGTCGTTGGGAAAGCATGGTACATGACGCCGTGCAGTATCCCCTGCACCACGCCGTTCACCGGATGAACGGACAGGCCGCATCACAGGCTTGCACTGATACGATGCGGCTTTTTTTGCCCGACCGGCTCACGCGCCACCGATGAGTGGTTGGTCGGCAATCCAGGCAGGAAATGCATCTTCGAGTAGGAATTCAACTACCTATCGTTATTGTAGACCACCGCGGGCGTTGCCATCGCGGTGAATGACTGTTTTGTAATCGGGGGGAGGCGTATGAATTTTTGGCAGCAATTGCACTTCAATCCCATCCAGAATCCGGTGCGCTTCGCCATCGACCTGGCCATCGGCACCGCGCTCTTCGTCGGGCTCATGATACTGTTCCACCGCCTGACGCCGCGGGGAAAGAAATACCTGATCATCGCCTGCACCTTCATCGCCGGCCTGTTTACCGTGGCGGAATTCCTCCTCCCGACGTATCAAAGCGTCCCGGCGGGCGTAGTCGCGATCTCAGTCAGCAACCAGACGAAAAGCCCGCAAGTGCTGGTGGTCAAAGGCCCGGGTGTGCAGCAAAATTCCGGTATAATTCAGCCGAAGAAATCCGGCACGGTCATGCTGCAGAACGCGGTGCCAGCCAGCTATACTCTCTATGTCCAGGGGAAAGAAACGCAGTCGGGCATGAAATATACGTTGATCGTCACCCGCAGTTCCGGGAACGAGCCTGCCGCCGAACAACCGACGCCCGTGACGGTGACCATTACCGCGCAAGGAGTGAGGCTGTCGTCGTTGCCAAAGATACAGAACTTCCTCACCCCTTTCACGCAGCCGGTAAACGATTTCCTCCTCTATATCCTGGTGTGGACCATCGGATTGGGATTGATCAGCCTCACGATCGTACATGGACGGCGACTATTGCGGCGCGCGTCGGGATGGCATAACAGCCTGGCGTTCTTCCTGGCAATGCTCGCCATGCTCGTCGTCGGGTTTGCCAGCCTGGAAGGGCAGACCGGCATGGCCGCGATGAAGAACACCTACGACGCGCTCTTCTACGGTCTGCTGGTGAACCTGGATGCCGCTGTGTTCGCGCTGCTGGCCTTTTACATCGCCTCCGCCGCCTATCGCGCCTTCCGCGTGCGCACCATCGAGGCTGCGCTGCTCATGCTCGCCGCCTTGATCGTCATGCTGGGATTCGTCAGTTTCGGCGTGAAGCTGACGAACTGGATCGCGCCGGAGTCCCCGCTGGCCTTCTTCCGCATCGAACGGCTGTCCTCCTTCGTGATGAACTGGCTGAACATGCCGGGCTATCGGGCGGTGGTGATCGGCGTCTCCGTCGGCGCGCTGGCGATGGCCATGCGCATCTGGCTGAGCCTGGAGCGCGGCGCATTCTTCTCGCAGGAGTCGTGAGATGAGCTCTTTCTTCGAACACTTGCAACATATCGACCGCCGCTGGATTTATCTGGTGCTCGCTGCCGTGCTGATCGTCTCGTTGATTATCGGCAAGCCGGAGACGCCCATCGTGCTGGACACCGTCCAACACCTCTACGATGCGGTGGACGCGGCGCCGGCGGGACCGGGGGACGGAAAACTCATTCTCCTGGAGACCACCTTCGCCGCCAACACGCTGGGCGAGAGCGGCCTGCAAACGCGCGCCATCGTCCGCCACATGATGTTGTCGCATAAACGATTTGCCGTGATGGCCGTCGATCAGCAGGGGGCGAAGCTGGGACCTGCCATCGTGAACGAGCTGGCTCCCTACTATGGATACGAATACGGGAAGGACTGGATTTCCTTCGGGCTGCAACTCGGGGTGACGCCCTTCTACAAATCCTTTCCCAAGGACATCGTCGGCACCGTGAAAACCGACAGCATCAATCATAAGCCGCTCGGCGAATATCCCATCATGCGGGGCATCAACACGATCAAGGAGATTCCGCTGCTGCTCGAAATCACCGCCTCCGCCAGCGTCTTCCTCTGGCTCCAATTGGTCCAACCGGCAACCACCCCGCGGCTGCAGATCGGCTACGGCTGCACGGGCGTCATGGCCGCCGAAGCCTATCCCTACCTCGACTCCGGCCAGATGGTCGGCATGGCCCCCGGCCTGAAAGGGGCGGCGGATTACGAGAAGATGGTGGATGCGCTGGAGGCGAAGGCGGTCGCGTCGAAAGAGATCGAGAAACCGTATGATCCGAAGACGTCGAGCCTGTCCGGCATGGGGCAATCGGCGCGCCAGTTGATGTTCACGCAGAATAACGCGCACCTGGTCGTCATCGTCTTCATTATCCTGGGCAATATCGGCATGCTGCTCGCCCGGCGCAGAACCCGGCGCGCGCCGAAGGAGGACGCCAATGGTTAACGATGCCGGCAGCCGGCCGGAACCCGCGCGCCAGGAGAATGAAACCTTCTGGGCAATCACACTGTTGGGCTTGCTGGCCCTGTTCGTCATCGCCGGCGCGGTGATCAATCACTACGTCACGGTGGATAACAAGAAATACGCCGAGCTGTTCACCCAGTGGAAGGTGCTGCTCGGCGTCATTGCCACCCTCGGCATCTTCTCCATTCTCTATAAGGAAAATCCGACCTATCGCTTCCTGGAGCATATCTTCATCGGACTCGCGGTGGGGTTCGGCGTGGTGGCGACCTGGGTGGAAATCCTCTGGCCGCGCTGGTTCATCCCCATGCTGCCGGCCAATATGGTCAAAGCCACGGATTTCCATGGGGTCAGTGAGGGGCAATGGTGGCTCTTTTTCGCGTTGCCGATCGCCCTGCTGTTCTATTCGGTGTATTTTCCGCGTCTCGCCTGGATGAACCGCCTCCTCATCAGCACGATCATCGGCTATTACGCCGGATACGAGTTGGCGGGATTCATCGGATTGCTCGGACCGCAGATCACCAAATCATTCAAACCGCCGGTCACCACGTATGCGCCCGAGGGGGCAGCGACCGGCGCCAACAATTTCCAATTTCTAGGGGTATACTGGCATCCCTTCGCCATCATTTTCCTCGTCGTGCTCGTGTGTACCCTGGCCTTCTTCATCTTCTCGGTGGAACATCGCCGGCGCTGGATAAGCCAGCCGGCGATTGCCGGACGCTACTTCATCATGATCACGCTGGGAGCGATCTTCGGCACCACGGTAATGGGCCGCTTCTCGCTGGTCATCTCGCGCTTCCAGTTCCTCATCGAAGCCGTCAAAGACTGGTGGCACCTGATCTTCAAATAGGGACGTGGGCTTCTCGGACCGGACGCCCTGATCGAATGACGATGTGATATCGGTACAACCAGAAACTAGAAACCAGAAACCAGAAACCAGAAACCAGAAACCAGAAACCAGAAACCAGAAACCAGAAACCAGAAACTAGAAACTAGAAACTAGAAACTAGAAACTAGAAACTAGAAACTAGAAACTAGAAACTAGAAACTAGAAACTAGAAACTAGATACTAGAAACTAGAAACTAGAAACTAGAAACTAGAAACTAGAAACTAGAAACTAGAAACTAGAAACTAGAAACTAGAAACTAGAAACTAGAAACCAGAAACCAGAAACCAGAAACCAGAAACTAGAAACTAGAAACTAGAAACTAGAAACTAGAAACTTTGATCAATTCCCGCACCACGTAGTTCGCCGCCAGCAGGCCGGCCATGCCCGGAAGCATGCCCATGCTGGGCAGCACGCGGCGGGCGCGGCCCCGGCGATAGTAATCTTCCGCCGCCTCGCCCAGCGCGGCGGGATCGAAGGTGCCCCGCGGCGGCTCGGCGGAGAAGATGACGGGCACCGGCGCGGTGATGCCGCGCTTGCGCAGCGTCCGGCGCACCTTGCGCGCCAACGGGCAGCCTTCGGTATCCCGGATATCGCCGATGCGCAGCGCCGACGGATCGGTGCGCGCGGCGGCGCCCATGGCGGAGATCACCGGCAGCCCGCGCTCCACGCACTGCGCCAGCAGCTCGCATTTCGGTCCCAGACTGTCGATGGCGTCGATGACGAAGTCCAGCGGCGGCGCCAGCAGCTCCTCCGCGCTGTCGGCGTGAAAGAAGGCTTCGCGCAGGTCGAGGACGATCTCCGGATTGATGTCGCGCAGCCGCGCCGCGGCGGCCGCCACTTTCGGTTGCCCGAGGGTGGAGCGGAGCGCATAAAGCTGCCGGTTGAAGTTGCTGGGCCCCACGCGGTCGAAATCCACCAGCCGCAGCCAGCCCACCCCGCTGCGCGCCAGCGCCTCCGCGGCAAAGGACCCCACACCGCCCAGCCCGAACAGCGCCACCCGCGCCGCCCCCAGCCGCCGCAGCCCCTCTTCACCGATCAGCAGTTCCGTTCGCCCGAAATAAGGATGCATATTCGACATGTCTCCGTTTAGTTGCGGGATCACTGAGTTGCGCAGGCTTGGCGGAATAAGTGAGTAGTGGGTAGTGCCCGGTTTGGTGGTTGAGTAGGCAGGGGAGCGTGTCGCCTCTTTCCATTACCCTCGTGCCGTATCGAAACCATCGCGTAGACGGGAAAGCCTTTTGTGAACAGGCGCTATTGGTGAGGTGGTTTCGATACGCACGAGGGCGATAAAAAATGCGAAAGTTTTCTTGCCTACTCGACCACCAAACCGGGCACTACCCACTACTCACTACTTACAACTCACTACTTACGTGGACTTATCGTCCGAAGAAGGGGAAGGGGAAGCCGTCGGGTGAATTGTCCGACCCGCCTCCGTCCGGCGGGACGACCTGCGGCTGCCGACTCTCCGGCGCCGACATGCGGGTCTCGAAGTCGTCCGGCTTATCTCCCACCTTCACGTGCACGGTCTTCTTCGTCCAGTTGCCCGAGCTCGTGTCCCAGCGCATGATATCCAGGCTGAGGGTCGAGCCAACCGTTTTGCCGGTGATGTAATCCATCAGCGCGTTCTGATCGTTGATCGGCTTGCCGCCCGCGGAAAGGATGATGTCGTCCTTCTGCAGGCCGGCCTTCGCGGCCGGGCCGTCCGGCAGCAGCTCCCGGATGATTACGCCGTCCTTCACCGGCACGCGTTCCTGGCGGCGGATCTCATCGGTGATCTGCTCGTATTTGATGCCGATATAGGGGTGCTGGATCCGCTTCTTGTTCCGCAGCATGTCCATGATCTTCACGGCGTGATTGCTGGGGATGGCGAAGCCGATGCCGTTCGCCTGCGGTCCGCCGCCGCCGCCCACGAAGATGGCGGAGTTGATGCCGATGACGTGGCCTTCCGCGTTCACCAGCGGCCCGCCGCTGTTGCCCGGGTTGATGGACGCGTCGGTCTGGATCATGTGCTTCAGCATGACCGTCTCATCTACCGGCAGGTCGCGGTTCAGCGCGCTCACCACGCCCACCGACACCGTGTGCTCGAAGCCGAACGGGTTGCCGATGGCCATCACCGCGTCGCCGGGGCGCAGCAGGTCCGAATTGCCGAACGTCACCGGGGGCAACCCTTTGGCGTCGATCTTGATCAGCGCCAGGTCCTCCCGCTTGTCGCCGCCGATAACCTTGGCCGTATACTCCTGCGACCGGGTCTTGCCGCGCAGCACCTTCACCGTGATCTCTTTCGCCTCGCCGACCACGTGGTAGTTCGTCAGGATATAACCGTCCGCGGAGACGATCACCCCGGTGCCGATGCCGGTCTGCGGTTGCGGCCTGCCGCCGAAGAACATCGAGAACGGATCCATCTGCTCGGTCGTGGACTTGATGTGCACCACCGAGTCGTTCAACTGGTCCGCGATATCCGCGAAGCTCATGCCCGGAAGGACGCGGCCCGCCGGCTGCACCCGCGACACCTGGGGCAGATTGGCGGTCTGCCCGGCGCGCGGGAACAGCGACAGGTGATACTGCTGATTGGCCCAGACGCCCAGCAGCATCCCGCCCATGCCGCCGATCAGCCCGAAAAACAACGCGAGAAAGATGACGACCCCTACCGATGGGCCGCGACCCGCCGGCCGCCCGCTCCATCCTTCGTGCATCTCCATGTGAGCTACTCCTTCAGTGCTTTGATCAGATTCGCCATCTCGATGGCCGCCACCGCCGCGTCCCATCCTTTGTTGCCGCTCTTGGCGCCCGCGCGCTCGATCGCCTGCTCGATGGAGTCCGTCGTCAGCACGCCGAACAGGCAGGGCACCCCCGTCTGCAGGGCGGTGGCCGCGATCCCCTTGGAGACTTCATTCGCCACATACTCGAAATGCGGCGTAGCCCCGCGGATCACCGCGCCCAGGCAGATCACGGCATCGTATTTGCCGGATTCCGCCAGCTTCCGCGCCACCATCGGCATCTCGAACGTTCCCGGCACATAGGCCACGTCCACCTGGCTGTCCAGGTCGCATCCGTGGCGCGTCAGCGCATCCTCCGCGCCGGCCAACAAACGGGTCGTGATCAGTTCGTTAAACCGGCTGACGACGACCGCAAAGTGCAGCCCGTCGGCAACGAGATGACCAGTGTATGTTGTTCTCATCGAGGCTCCTTTATAAACCTGAAAGGCGAAGAAAGTTGACCAATTCAGTCGCCTGTCCGCCAAAAATTTGAGACCGGCAGGTAGCTGTGGTGAAAAGAGCAATCGCCCGCCCGGCGTAGTTAACTTCGACCTGGTAAGGAAAGATTCCTTTGTCAGTGGCTAGTGACTAGCGGCCAGTTGTAGCGATATGTCACAATGGACTGTGAATTGATGATCGTAGCGCCCGTTATGGTGGTTGAGTAGGCAGGAAAGCCTTTGCGTATTTCCTCCCTGCTCTCAAGCCGTATCGAAACGGTACTCCGTTCGTTAAACCACCTCTCTAATAAAGCCCGTTCCCGCAAGGTTCTCCTATTGACACGGTGGTTTAACGAACGGAGTACCGTTTCGATATGGCTTGAAAGCTGCGGAAAGAAGCAATAAGGCTTACCTGCCTACTCAACCACCTTACCAGCACTACTTACCACTCACTACTCACTTAATTACTTATCACTTATCACTCCAACACCCCCGCCAGCTCCCCCAGCTTCTCCTGCCGCTCGGCGGCCAGCAGCGCGTCGAACATCTCCTGGATGTCGCCGTTCATCATCGCGGTGATATTGTGCCAGCTCACGGTGATGCGGTGGTCGGTGATGCGGTTCTGCGGGTAGTTGTAGGTGCGGATCTTCTCGCTGCGGTCGCCGGTGCCCACCTGCGAGCGGCGGTTGGCGTCGATTTCCGCGTGCTGCTTCTCGATCTCGATCTCCAGCAGGCGGGTGCGCAGCACGCGCATCGCCTTTTCGCGGTTCTGCTTCTGGCTGCGCTCGTCCTGGCACTGCACCACCATGCCGGTGGGCAGGTGGATCAGGCGCACGGCCGTCTCGTTCTTCTGCACGTTCTGCCCACCGGCGCCCTGCGACAAACAGGTTTCCATGCGGATGTCCTTCTCGTCCACCTGCACGTCCACCTCTTCCGCTTCCGGCATCACCGCCACCGTCGCGGTGGAGGTGTGGATGCGGCCGCTGGATTCCGTCACCGGCACGCGCTGCACGCGGTGCACGCCGGATTCGTGCTTGAACAGGCCGTAGACGCCGTCGCCGCTGATGGCGAAGATGACCTCCTTGAAGCCGCCGATCCCCTGCTCGTTCGCGCTCATTACCTCCACCCGCCAGCCACGGGACTCCGCGTAGCGCGCATACATGCGGTACAGGTCGCCCGCGAAGAGCGACGCCTCGTCGCCGCCCGCTCCCGCGCGGATTTCGATGATGATGTCCTTGTCCTCGTAGGGATCCTTCGGCAGCAACTGCAGGGCAACCTCGCGTTCGAGCGCGTCCTTGCGCGCGTCCAGCTCCTCGATCTCCGCCTCCGCCAGCTCGCGCAATTCGCGATCCGACTCCTCGCGCGCCATCTGCTTCGCACCCTCGAGCTGCGCCTCCACTTCCCGCAGCGCGCGGTAATTCCCCACGATCTTCTCCAGCTCCGCGTATTGCTTCGACAACTGCCGCAGGCGCGCGAGATCGCTCGCTACCTCGGGTTTGGCCAATTCCGCGGTGACGCTCTCGAATGTCTTCTCCAGCTCGACCAGATGTTCACGCATGATGTAGACAACTCCTTAAGACGATCTATTGTACCCAATTTCCCCGCGTTCGTCTGCCCACAAGCAAGCGCTGTCCATCCCATCCAACCAGTCCGCCCCGTCCGATATGTCCGACTCGCCGGTCGTCCGGTCAAATCCTATCCGTCCCATAAGTCCTGTATTTCATGCGAAATCCAGTTAATTAGAAACCATCTTATCTAATAGTTAATATCAACATGTTTCACGTGAAACATCTGGAAAGTCATTCTTATCTGATAATGACTACAAATGTTTGCACTGGAACCGCTGACAGGAAAACCACTCGAACATGCCGAACTCAACGCCCATGAATGTCAGCATCCGCGCGGATCGCGTCCTCGAATGCGACGGGCAGCCGTTCTTTCCGCTGCAGGCGCGGCATCTCCCCGCCGGGGCGACCTGGCGGGAGATGGCGGAGGCGGGCTTCAACTGCTTCCGCCATCTCGTCTTCGGCGGGCTCAACATGGCCTCCGCGGCGCTGCCCGATGAGCGGTATGGCTTGAAAATCTGCGCCTACCTCTACAATCGCACCAATCCCGAATACGAGAGCGAGCTGACCGCGACCGTGCAGCGCCTGCGCGCGCTTCCCGATCTGCTGTCCTACGAGAACTGCAACGAGCCGGCCTGGCGGCCCGACGCGCCGGAGGTGGTTATTCACCCCGCTGACGGCCTGGCGACCGGCTACCGGATGCTGAAACGGCTCGACCCGCGCCATCCCGTGCACCAGGCACACGGCATCGGCGGCACGGTGGAGGCGCTGCGCGCGTATAATGCCTGTGCCGACATCGTCGGGTGCAATCCGTACCCCGTGCTGCCGCCGGGCATGCGCCGGCACATCGGCATCCATCCCGACGGCCGCGCGCTGGATGCGCCGGACCAGACGCTCTCCGCGGTGGCGCTCTACACGCGAAAGATGCTGGAAGTCGGCGCAGGCAGGCCGGTGTGGATGCAATTGCAGGCGATGGCCTGGGAGGACTTCGCCGGTCCGCTGACCGAAGGCGGCGACCCCAACCCGGACCCGGCGGCGATCCTCTACCCCACCTACGCGCAGATGCGCTACATGGCCTTCGCCGACATCATCGCCGGCGCCACCGGGCTGCTCTTCAGCATGTATAACCTGCCGTTCGGCTCGCCCGCGTGGGCAGACGTGCGGCGGCTGGTGATGGAGTTGAGCGCGCTGCATGACGTGCTGGCAGGCCGCACGGTCGAGCTGCCGTTGACTGCCACATATCGCAACCTGGGCTTCACCATCTGGCACGGCGTGCAATTGCTGGCGAAAGAGCACGCCGGCGCCCTCTACTCGCTGGCCGCCAACAGCGCCTTCGATCCCGCTGAGGTGACCTGGTCGGGCTTCACGGGAGCGTCGGCGCTCGAAGTGCTCGGAGAAGACCGCCGCATCCCCGTCCGCAACGGCTCCGCGACTGATGGCTTCGAGCCGTATGGGGTGCATGTGTATCGGATCAGGTAATAGCAGGATGGGTGGATGACTGGATGGTTGGATGGATGAAAATGCTTTTTGACAACCGGTGTTGTCTTTGATTTCCGATAATAGTGCCCGCTACGGTGGTTGAGTAGGCAATAAAGCCTATCCGCCTATTTCCACAGCCTTCGCGCCGTATCGAAAACACCGCACCCATAAAGCCCGTTCACGCAAGG
>Ga0315284_10010009_pt1 | contig 13499 bp, 9 predicted proteins | sample YL17G09_16_MG_FD_203696 | JGI IMG/M metagenome (GOLD analysis project Ga0315284, IMG submission 203696) | Sediment microbial communities from Yellowstone Lake, YNP, Wyoming, USA - YL17G09_16 | ecosystem: Environmental > Aquatic > Freshwater > Lake > Sediment | place: USA: Wyoming | collected...
ATGACGAGAAGTCGTTAGGGGTTGGGGACTAGGGGTTAGGGGGCTGGAGACAGAAAAAAAGGGGCATCTACCCAAAAAAACTTAACCGCAAAGAACGCAAAGGAGGCGCAAAGAGCGCAAAGAAGAGATGCAGAAGCAGCTATGATTATAATAAACCCGACCCTGCCGCTAAAGGGTCCGCCGATGGCGGAAAGGGTCGGGCCACCTTGCCGCTAATATTTTTTTTCTATAATCTCATTCGTTAAATCCGCGACTCTTGCCCGCTCTATTTCAGTGCCGTCAAAAATATTAAATAGTGGCTGGATAGCTCGATGAACATAATCAGGTAATGCCACAAGCGATGTTTCCAATGGTACAGTTACAAACGATTGGACTTCATCCTGATGTGACTCATCGCTGCCCCAATAAGTGGAATGAGGCATTATCCAACTAACAAGCTTGCGGCCCTCAAGTCTTTTCCATCTAAAGGTGAACTCTAATTTGGTGCTTTCAACTGCACAACCAAGCGCCTTTGCAAAAGAAATGCCCACCGAAATTGTCTCGGCCGTTCTGAGTATTGGTAGCCGAGAATCCAAAACCTTCAGCGGTATGGGCGCATAATTGGCGATTCTAGTATCATCCTCAAACGAGCGATACAAATAGAACTTTCCGCTCGGATCCATCCGCATAAAGTCAATGCGGTTATTCCAGCCCCCAAAAGGCGATTCCCTTTCATTAACTAATATAAACGCCTCCCACGCATTTTCAAAAACATAGGGTTCCGCTGTTTCATCGCGAAATCCAGTACTGATCAGCCAAACAGGCCAGCCAGTGTGATGCGGATTATGTGATTTCAGTAAGTTAAGAAAATCTTTATTAGGATTATGCGGCGGTACCTCACCGTCAATAATAAGTGCAACCTCCCATGAGCCCTGGTCCGGAAGAGTAATCTTTCTTTTCTCTTTCACAAAAAGGAATCTGGAATAGCCCTCTTCCAACATCTCAGTTAGTACCTGTTCGGAAGTCTTGGCAGGCATAATTTCATGACTTAAAGAGCCAACGATGTCCCTGATTTTTTCTGGATTTAAGGCCGCAAAATTTCGGCGCAAAAATCCAGCAACATCCGCCTCTCTGTTGTTGAAGCAAATTTCAACGATTCTCGGCCAGTCCCTCCAATTTGGCTTTGTTGTGCTGGGGGTATTATTTGTGTTTAGTGATCTTACATAGATATCGCCCTCGCATATAAGTGGCTTTTTAGAATCTGATGATTCCAAGCCTCGCTTTGCTGCGACGGGAGTTTTTACCCCTGAAGATATCATTATAATAGGATGCACTTGATTGTCGCATGAAACATATTCGACTGCCACCTCAAAAACCTCCGAGGAGAACTTTGCGACCAGTCCTTGTATTTTATCCACATGAAATAAAGCTTTCACTTCTGTCTCGGAATCATATGGGAGCGGCCTAAGAGTGGCATTGTCAAATCCAATCAGGATAAGCCCGCCTCCATGGTTTCTGAGGGCCAGCGAAGTCCTTATAATCATGGCCTTTCCCTCAGGGCTATCCGGATCTATCCAGCTCTTAATTTCACGCGACAGACTTTCGCTCGGATTCCTGACGAATGCTTCAAGCGATGATCGGTTAATCTCCATTCTTCGCTCCTACATTTGCATCAGACTGCCAAATATTTTGCCGGCGTTTTATTGCCCCCGGCCATTCCCATCGCGTCCTTTTCCCAAAGGCACCACTTCGTGGCAGGGCGCAAGAATCTGTGCAATCCGTTCCATCCGTTCCATCTGCGATTCAGACAATTATGGCGTCGGGGTTGAGACGACCCCGACTACGGGATCAGCGGTTCAGAAGGCATGGCGGGTCGGGATCCCAAAGGGATTTCCTTCGGTCACAAGCCCGACCCCTACGCGCTGGATTCCGGGTCACGCCCGGAATGACACCTGTTTTGCTAATCCCTAATCCACCAGCCCCCAGCACCTAGTCCCCAACCCCTATTTTTTCGTGAATTCCTTGATGATCGCCTCAATCTGCTCCTCCGTAATCCCCGACGTGCCATACTGCACCTGAGCGCCGGGGAGAGGAGCGGCAGTGGCCGGAGCGTCGGCGCGCACCTCTGGTTCGGGCTTCTTATCTGCGACTGGACGGTAATGATATTTCTCGTCGTAGCGCCAGCGTTGCTTTTTGTCAGACAGTCCGCCAACTGGCGGATGACCTCCGTTTTCTGGCTGTTCGCTGGGGTTTAGCGGGTTGGTTTCATAGGCCAGCCGCTTGATGTTGATCAGATGCAGGGGAGTCACATTGTCCGCTGTGATGGATCCGCCCCATGTGCCGCAGCCCAGAGTCAGCGCGGGTTCCAGCCCGGTCGTATAGCCGATGGCGCCGTGCGTTCCGCCGGTATTCACCAGGACGCGGAAGACCGGCTTCTTCAGAGCGAATTCGCGGATGATCTTTTCATCGCGGCTGTGAATGCAGAGCGTATGCCCGATGCCGCCATAATTCAGAATTTCCATGCTGCGGGCGCAGCCATCCTCCCAGCCGTCGGCTTCGTAGAAGGAGATCACCGGAGAGAGCTTCTCCATCGAAAGCGGATACTGCTTGCCCACACCCGTTAGCGGCACGACCAGCATGGAAGTTTCGCGCGCCACTTGAAAACCCGCCATGTCAGCAATACGCCATGCTGGTTGGCCGACAATCGCCGCATTGATCCCGCCCTTGGGCGATATCATCACTTTTTCTAATGCCGCAATTTCCTCCGTCGTGCAGAAATAGGCATTGTTGCGCTTGAGTTCCGCCACCACCTCATCCTTGACCGGCCGATCGGCGATGATGGACTGCTCGGAGGCGCACACAGTCCCGTAGTCAATCGTTTTAGACGCCACGATGTCCTTGACCGCCTTGCGCACGTCCGCCGTCCGTTCGATGAAGGCGGGGACGTTCCCCGGCCCCACGCCGAAGGCAGGCTTGCCCGCCGAATAGGCGGCTCGCACCAGAGCCGTCCCGCCCGTCGCCAGAATCACTTTCGTGATCTGGTGCTTCATCAACTCATTGGTGCCGGACATTTCGGGCATGGACATGCAATTAACCGCGCCCTTGGGAGCGCCGGCGCGCTCCGCCGCCGCGGCCATGACGCCCGCCGCCTCAAGAGTGCATCTGACCGCCGCCGGGTGCGGCGACATGACAATCGCATTGCGCGCCTTCAGCGAAATGATCGCCTTGTACATGGCCGTCGAGGTCGGGTTCGTCGAAGGGATGATGGCCGCCACGACGCCCATCGGTTCGGCGATTTTCCAGACCTTGTTCTGCGGCTCTTCTTCGAGGAAGCCCACCGTCTTCAGCGGAGCGATGTACTGCAGGAGGTTGCGCGTGGCGAAGCGGTTTTTGGTGACCTTGTCTTCGTACTTGCCGAAGCCGGTCTCCTCGACCGCCATCTTGGCCAGCCGTTCGGAAGCTTGATAGCCCGCCTCCGCCATCGCCTCGGTGATCTTGTTGACATCCTTCTGCGAAAGCTCGCGCAGCGCCGGCAGGGCGGCTTCGGCCTTGGCAAGAAGTTCGCGCACTTCCTGCACGGATCTTAGGTCACGGTCCATGGTCGTCCAAAGTTAGAAGGTTGGAAGGTTCTAAGGTTGAAAAGTGGTTAAAGATAGGCCAAAATGGGGGGAAAGTCAAGGGGAAGGAGGGGCGGATTTTGATCAGACGAGATGGAGCGGCTCCTCGTAGGCACCGCTCCATGCAAGCCAACCTGGGTCTGCAAGCATGCCTGAATTGAGTTGGAAGCTAAATAATCAGGCATTCAGGTTCGTTCAAGACAGTCTGTAGGCCCGCGCATCTCTCATCGTTTTCTCCTTTTTAGCACCATAGGCGGATTGGGCGGCCCTGGTAGATGTGGCAGCTCCGGCAGGATGCGTCCAGCAGCAATTGGATCATCAAACCATTCAATTTCATCCCTCGTATTGAAGCATCCGGCTGGATCTCTGTTCATGTGTTCAGTTAGGCATCCAATTACCCCGCCGATTTCTGCAGGCAACGCCTGCCCTTTGCAGCGAGTTACCCAGTAATCTTCGAAAAGTATGGGGAATCCCAATCTTTGGAGCAGGCACATTTGACCGCCGATCTGCACATCACCAATCTCGGCTGCCTGAATGAGAATAACTTGTTGAGCGAGAAATGTGCTGGCAAACCTCGGGTGATTCTTTAAAATCTCACCCCACTCCTGGCCTAGCTTTTTCCGGTCTGTTTTTGGCATGTCTCTTTCCTCCGTTTAAAACTCAGGACTGCCTACTTTATCAGGCGTCGGGTCACACCCTTTGGGCAGGACCCGACGCAACAAGAAACTGGCTAAAGATAGGCCTAAATTGGGCGATAGTCAAGGGGAAGGAGCGGCAGGCGCTTTCCCGGCGGCCTTGATGGCATCTTTAGCGTTTAAGACATAGGACTGGATCGAACTCCAGAAACCCGATCCGCCGCTGGCCAGCAGGCCCAGAGCCAAGATGCCGGGCAGCGAATTCCAGGTTTCAGGCAAAACTACAGATAGCACGGGTTGGCAGAGAAGCGCCGTGACAATCCCGCCCAGAACTCCCATCACCTGGAGCACGGTACGCCGCCGGCCCTCCTTTATTGGGTCCTCATTCTTCTGATTAATGGCAGGAATGAGACCCTTGATGATGTCAACCAGACGCTCGGTGGCCACGCTCAGAGCGATTAAAACGGCCACAACAGTCGATAGGTTATCCATTTTTGCCTCCTTAATTTAGGAAAATGGTGTATCCGATAGAGCAGTAGCCTGGATTGTGTCTGCTATACAGCATTCTGTCTTAATTTACTCCCCATCTGTCCATTTCGAGACAGGCAGGCCTAAGGATAGCTCATAATTGCTAAGGAACCTCGGTTTCTTCGATTCGGAGCTGTATTCCGGACCGGTGCTCAGCGCTATCCAGATATTGGGCAGCAATCGGACTTCGACTCCCATTTTCAGGGACTGGCTGGAGGGCAGGTCCACCGTCTCTATCCACTGACCTTCCAAGAATCCTCTATAATTTGCGGCCCCGCCGTATAGCCTGAAGCCGCCGCTCCCCCGCCACTTGAATTCGTCTGATGCTGTCCCATCGGCTCGGCCGTAGGCGGCATTCAATCCCACCAACACCTGTCCCCACGATCCCATGGAAAGACCCAGACTCATCCAAAAGGCAGATTCCTGGATTTTGATCTTGGCGCCGGAGGTGTCCGATGACTGCGCTTTGAGAGCGGCCGCCATTTCCCATATCGCGGCGTTCCATTTCTTCTTGGCAAACTGCTCTCGAATCTGATTCGCGAGCTCATCCAACTGTCGCCGCGCCATATCGGCGAGCTGCAACTTGGCAGGATTTATCACCCCAGACGAATCCCCGGCTGAGGGGGGCACATTTTGGATGGCGGCGCTATAGATGGCGTTGATGCTTTCGGCCTCCGCGGTAGCGGAGGCGACATAGAGGGAATCAGTGCGCAGATCGGATTGGTCCCATAGCGTTAATCTTAATCCGAAGGCAAAGGCGCTCAAGTTCTCCAGACCTTCCCCTTTCTGCGCGGCCGCCGAGAGGCGGGTTCGGTAGAGCCAGGGCCGCTTCTGATAGTCTCCAAGACTGAGGTTTTTACCCTCCGCCAGGAGAGCCGGCGAGAATTCCAACGCGAAATTTTCGCCCGAAATTGCGATAGCCAGGTCCCGCAGATTAGCGGGGCGAAGGATATTGCTCGGGTGCGCCGTCAATAATTCGAAGGCGGGCGCCGCTGGGATGGCCGAATCGAAGCGGAAATGCTTCTCCAGGCTGTCCTGGTACATCTCGGACAGATCGAATCCCGCAGCGACAGCGGGGCTGACTACCGCCAGGATCATCGCGCAGGTCACCAACCCGGCGAGATTCAGCAAATCGAATTTTATTCTCCCTCGCAACATGGCTATTCTCCTTCCAGCTTGACGAAAAGGCGGGCCGACAGGTGGGGGTCATCGGTCTGACCGGCCACCCTCTCATCATGCAGCTTTTTGCCATCCTGATTGAGTTCCAGGCTTATGGCGTAATCTCTGATGGGAGGGGTGATCACCACCGTTACCAGGCAATCCACAATGCGGCCCTGGTTGACGTCCACCGGCGTTGGCAGAAAGTAAACATCGTCTTCCGCGTTGATGAAATTTCCCTTCTTCTGCAAAACGATGGCGTTGGAGTTGGCTTCCCAGACGATCAAGGTGTAGGCCCCCGGCTGAGCGTATCCGGCGGAAATCTTGACCGACACGGGGCCGCCGCCGCGATGGAATTTAATCGTGTTCATCGTAGTTCCTTTCAATTTAGAAAGACATAGTGCGTTAATATAAGAATGAAGCCATTCACAATGTCAAGGAAATTTATAACAATTTTTTATCACAGACCATTGTTCCACTCCAAGGGAATGGAACTGGAAAAGGCAGCCTTCGGCTGCCTTCCATTCTGCATTCTCCATTTTTCAATCTTCAAGCTCCATTTGCTATCTCCCCGCGATAGCCACCCCCACTCTCTGCACCTTTTCTAGATCTCCCATATCCGCATAAGCGAAATCCGCCTGAATCACATAGTCGGCAATGGGCACGCGCAAGCCCGCGCCGAAGGACCAATCTTCGGTGTCATGTTCGAAAACTTTACCCAGCCGCAGGAAGAGCCGCTCCATGAAATTGTATTCCACGCCCGTGCGCCAGCGCGTCATGCCTTCGTTCAGGTGCTGCCCGTCGAAGACCACCAGCGCGCCGTGATAGCGATCCTTCCAAAACGCCTCATCCTGCCCCCACAGCCGCCAGGCGATGCCCACCTGAAACGTCAGCGGCAGCGGCCACTCGCTCAACTGGTATTCCGTGGAAGTCTCATACTGCCCGCTCGTCAAAAGGTCGCGGCCGGTCAGTTTCATCTCCCCGCCCAGATTGGTCATCGCCATGCCGATGGAAAATCCGCGCAAGTCCGTTCTGAGCGACGTTCCCAGATCCACGGCATAGGTCGAAGCTGTCTCCGCGAAGAGCTTCTGATGGATGTATTTCACCGTTCCGCCGGCGCTGAAGCGATCCGTCAGTTGATACGCCAGAGCGCCTCCCACGGCCATGTCCCGGTATTCGACCATCACGCCGTTGCCTTCCTGAAAGTTCAGTGTCGTCTGCTCGAAATCGTCTCCGCCCAGCGTCAAGGCGAACAGGCCGACGGTTCCGGAGGCACTGATCGGCACGGCCAAACCGATGAACTGGTGCCGCAAATCAGCGATCCAATCGGCGTAATAAGCTCCCAGAGCGAATTGCCTGGCTTGAGCCAGCCGCGCCGGATTCCAATAGAGGGCATCCGCCCCCTCGACTGCCGCCACGCCCGCTCCGCCCAGTGCCGTCAGCCGCGCCCCCACGCCGATCTGCAGGAACTGCGCCGCCGTCGTCCCGACCTTATCGAAGGCCTTCGCACTTGATGCCAAGAGCATCAGGCAAATTAACTCTAGGATGCCGCGTCTGCACCCGATTAAAATCGGGTGTCCGTCAGGCAATGCCGCGTTTCGATTCATCGGATCACCATCAGCTTGCCCGTCGTTGTATCGCCGCCCGGCGTTTTCACGACGTAGATGTAAACTCCATAAGCCACGTTTTGCCCTTCGTGGTTGCGCACATCCCAATAGGCGAAACCCTCGTTGCTTTCGCTCTGGTGGTGCAGCGTCGTCACCCGATTGCCCGAAACCGTGTAGATGGAAATCTCGCATGCGCCCGGCAGATGCGTGAACATCACCTTCGTCTCGAATGGATTCGTCTCCAATCCAGAACTGACGATCAGCGGGTTGGGGACGACCTTAATCTGCGAAAGATCCGCGCCTTCCGTCGAAGTCGTCGTCGCCTGCGTGGAGAATTCATAGACCAGGCTGGAATTGAAGGGCTTATAGGTGATGATGGTGAAGACATCGCCCGCCGAAGGCGGGAGGGCCGTCGAATCGCCATTTTGGGTTTTCACATAGACCAAGGATCCCACAGAATCCACCTCGTCGTCGCGCAGCATCAGCATATCCGGCCAGAGCGTGCCGGTGTTCGAGCTCGGGTTGTAGCCCGCTCCGCCGGGGATCAAATCCCAGCCGTACGGTCCCACCGCCGGGCTATTGCCAAAGATGACCTGCAAATCGGAGATCATCAAATACTGCGTATCGTCCACCCAGGTCCCGCCGGATGCATAATCGGATCGTTCGGCTTTCACGTGCACCCAAATCATGCTGTCCGGCTCTTCCAGGCCAAAACCGGCGGCGGTTACGCCCACCAGCGCGGAATCGTCCGTCACCGTGACGCGCCAATCGTCCAAACCATAAACGACTTCGGGATAGGAGGAGGAATTTCCCGGATGCCGGTCTTCTGTCCACCAGTCGAACGTGCTGCTGTCTCCCACGATGGTCGTCCAGCCCATCTCGCGGACTCCCGCCCCGGCAATGTTTTCGACGATCAGGCGAAAACCATTAATGATGGGAAGATCATCCCCGGACAGCGGAATGTTCTGATAATAGAATCCCTCCTCGCTAAGTGCATCCGTGAAGTAGAACGTCCCCGCCGTGAGATCCTCTAAATTCATGGTCAGGGTATCGGCGAATACAGTATCCTGCCCGACGTAGAGGGTGTCCCCCGGATCATTAAAAGTGATCTGATAGGCGTGATCCAGCAAGTCAGCCGGATTCACAATCGCCAATTCGAGCGTTCCATCGGCCATTCTGCCGCCCAATTCGGTGAAGGGAGATGCGTTTCCCGGACTGGTATTGCTGGCCGGTGTCCCCGGTGTTGCCACGGCGATATTGACGTCATAGCGTGAAACTCCGATGGCGTTTTCGTAACTGGGCTCGGTCACTGACGGATCTTCCGGATTGAAAACCCCCCGGTCGTAGGCCGTGATGCAGTACCAGACTTCCTGTCCGTTGATCACGTTATTATCAGTGTAGGAGTGCAGCAGTCCGGTATCATCCCCCAGCCAGTTGTTGGCATTGGGAAAGTCGGGGCCATAGGCCGGGTCCAGGCCCACCACGCTGTCTGCCAGATCAAACTGCCCCAGCGGAATCCAACCGACCGGATCGCCGAAGTAATTGGTAACCACATCCCCCCAGGTCAAGCCCCCGTCGGCGCTCTTATAGAGTCTATATCCCTCGAAATCAGCCTGTCCCGAAATCGCGTCAATGCTCCCTTCGGCGCGGCTGTCCCAGAAGATCTGCACCTGGCCGTTGCTCGGAACCGCCGTGATATTCGGCACCAAGGGCGGCCCCGATCCCTGGTAGCCGCGCTCCTGAGCCATCCAATAGGCCATGTCAACATTATCTCTCAAGGCGGTCGAATCCGCGCCGAGCGCCACCAGAATGGCAAATTCCGTGCTGTCGCCCGAGGCCAGTGAAAAGGGGCCGCTGGCGATCAGGAAAGTGATCTCGGATCCGGGCAAATTGTCGTTATCCACTTCATACCATAAGCTCGGATCATCCAAGGCCGGATTCGATCCGTGGAAATAGCGATCCAGGCTTTCGAGCGGCGCCAGCGTGTCGTTGGTCATGATGGCGATGAAGAGGCTGTCGCCCACCGGCGAATAATCATCGTGGAAATAATGGAATGAGGTGACGCCCAGACTGTCCGGCGTCTCGACCATCCCCAGGCCGACGCTGCCCACCGGCCCCACCCACGTTTCGCCGAAATAGCTGGAATCATCCCGCTGAGCGATGCCGTTGTTGTCCCACTTCCAGAAGAACGAGGGGGCTTGATCATACGGCGCGATGTCCCAATACTGGATGAAGTCGTCCGCATAAAAATCCGGCTTCAGATCCGCCTGAAAACCGACGTAACAGGAATCGTAATCCGTCTCGCCTTGATTTACTACCACAAAGCGGACGAAGAGGAAATCTTCGGCGTAGGGCCGCCCGTAACTGTAGGCCGTCTGTTTGACGACCAGGCCCATGTTGTAGTCGTCCCGGAACACACCATATATGTCCCTATCCGAAACGAACTCGTCCTCGACATACAATCCGGGATTTTCCAAATTTTCGCGGAAATATCCCGGCCACGCGGCGCTTCCGCCGATCACCGGCCAGGTATCGCGGCTATCGCTGGACGCCATGAACGGCGTCACCCCGTCGCTGGCGGTATTCGAAGGCATGCGATTGGCGTTATAATAGACGCCTGCCGATCCGTCCGCTGCCTCCCAGCCGAAATCCAACTGCGCCGAGGAGGGATCATAAATGGACGAGATCACCTTCCCATCCGCGATCATGATCAGATCCACTCCGAAGCCGTAGTGCTGCACGTCCGATCCCGCCTTGGGCCAGTGCAGCGCCGGCGTCCCCAGATGGAAATCGGCGATAATTCCGTAATTCGTCAGCAAGTCCGACAGCTCGCCCTTATCCAGCAGCCCCACCGCCCGGTCATCCACCGTCTCCGTCCCATCCAGGCGGAAATACTTCTGCGGATCTTTGAGCACGTGCGGGCCTGGCTGCGGCGCGTCGCGAGCTATCAGAGTCAGTGGAATTAGACAGAGGCTTAGAATTGTGCGTATGGTCATCTATGTTTCCAAGTAAATTCCTGGGTTTGGGATCGTTGTAATCCCCCTAAATCCCCCTTTAAAAAAGGGGGACTTCCCCGCTTTTTTGGAGGGGGGAGGCGGAATTGCAAAGCCTCCCCGATGCGGCGCAAGACCCCAGCGAGATCATCATATATCTCGCGATTCGAAAATCTCATGACTCGCAATCCAAGTGAATTCAAATAGTCGTCTCTTCCTGCATCATGGCCCCTTACGTCATCCGCCCGGTGATGTTCGCCATCGAGCTCTATCACTATCTTCGCCTTGGAACAATAGAAATCAACGATATAATTGCCGATTATTTTCTGTCTATAAAATTGCGCACCCCTGAGCTGTTTCATGCGAATCTTGGACCATAAGTGCCTTTCAGCATCGGTCATGCAGTTCCGAAGATTTCGGGCTTGAGGCTTTAGCTTCAGATTATAATAAATGACCTTTTTTTCAGAATAGAGAAACGACCTGAATGAATTTTTCTCCATTGGGTTTTCTCCCCAAATTGATTTCTGCCCTTACTATGCGCTGGTCCAGTGGTGTAATCCCCCTAAATCCCCCTTTAAAAAAGGGGGACCTCCCCACACCGCTTTAAAGGGGGCGGTATGGAATTGAGCCCAGCTTTCCCCCCTTTCCTAAAGGGGGGTAGGGGGGATTACACAATTTAGAACTCCGCCGACAAGCCCACTCGAATCATCCGCGGCACGTCCACGCGCGATGGGTCGTGGATCTGGTCGAAGGCGATCTCGTTGCTCTCCAGCGGCGCGTCCCACGGCTCGCCGGTCTGCGAATTGACCGCCAGGTCGTTGGTCAGATTGAACAAATTATCCACGTACACCATCATCGTGACTTTGACCGGATTTATCGCCAGATCCTTGGAGAGTCGCACATTCACCGTGGCCGTCGGATCCATGCGAGCGGAATTCGTCAGAGCCAATTGTTCTCCCGCGCCAGTGTAGGGCGTGTAGGGCAATCCACTCGACCACGACGCCACAATTCCCAAATTGATCCCCGTCGTCAGCGCCTTTTCGATGCCCTTCGATGAGAACGGCGCGCTCTGCCAGATGACCATGGCATTCAGCACGTGCCGGCGGTCGAAATCGAGATAGTATTCCTGCCTCGCCTCCGGCTGCTGATAATAGGCATTCCAGAACCCCTGCAGCGGCTCGGAGGAATTACCCTTGGCCACGGAATAGGTGTAATTCCCCTCGAACGACCAGCCCTCTGAAAATGTTTTGCGCAGACCCAGTTCCACACCCACCACCGAGGCATAATCAATGTTTCGGAACAGCGCATAATTGTATTTCGTCCCGACCCGCACCATCTTCGTCCCCACCAGATCGGTGATATCTTTATAGTAGGCGGTTATCGTGAATCCCAGAGTGGGATTCAAGTTTCCCTTCAAGCCAACTTCATACGCCACCGTGCGCTGCGGCCGCAAATTCCGATTTCCCACAGCGTCAAAGGACCGTTGCGAAAGCGTATCCGGATTCAGATCTGCGCTGTTCAGGAAGAGATTCGAATAGCGCGGATATTGGAAGAAATGCCCATAGGCGAAATACAGGCTCATATCGGCGCTGATGGGATGCGCCAATCCGAGGCGTGGACTGAACTGCTGCCGCGCCGGAGCCGCCGCCAGCCCCGAATCGGGATTTTCCGGATCCGACCACCCTTGCGTGCGCGGATCGTAGTAGTCCCACCGCAGACCGGCATTGACCACCATGTACGGCAACTCGATTTTATCCTGCAAATAAGCGGCGAACTCTATGGGATTCTCGCTGTACGTGTCAATGATTCCCGCGGGCTGCCCGTCGGCGCCGATCTCCAGTTCGCGGATGTCCAGCATATCAATATCCAATTGCCGCCCTTCGAGGCCCCCTTTCAGCAGATGGTGATTCCCGTATTGGTAGTTGGCGGTCATTCCCAGCGAATAGCTCTGGGTTTTGCTCTCCTGATAGGTACTTGACCAGTCGTTCGCATCGTAGAAATATTGCGCGAAGGTGAAATCCGCTTTTTGGTAGTCCGCATCAATGTAATCTTGCCAGTCCTCGAAGATCTTGATGTCATGATTCAGCCGCCGGTAACCGGCATGAGCGCTGATGAACGATTGCCGGTTGAGCGGGTGCGTCCACTGCAATTCCAGATGCCGGTCGCGCACGAAATGTCGGTGATAATGATCCGGTTGATACTTCCAGGCGTGATTGTAAAGCTGGTAATTCTCCCAGCCGTATCCGCCCGAAAGCGTCACCTTATCGCCGCCGCCCAGGCCCCAGGCCACTTTCCCTTGCAGCGACCGCTCCTGCTCAAAGCCGAACGGCAAATGGCTGTTCTCATTGCGCACCACCGAACTGGCGAAGAAGGTCGTGTTTTCCAGCGGAGCAATGGGTCCGCTGAGCGTTAACTGCGTGCGGCCCCGCATCGGCAAGACATTCGTGGGCTGGTCTAATACATTGGTCACCGCATAAAGTGATTGCCCTGAATCAGTCCGCACCGCGTCGCTCCCTGTCCGCACCCAATCCTGTTGGCGGTAGGCGCTGGAATTCACCATGTCCGAGAGATATTCGAAGCTGGCGTGGATCTTATCGCTCCCTTCCCGCGTCACCACCTGCACGATGCCCGACATGGCGTCGCCATACTCGGCGTTGAAGGTGCCCGACAGCACCGAAATTTCTTCCACCGCCTCGCGGTTGACGAATAGGAAGCTCTGTCCGGTGACCGGATCCTCCAGCCGCTGACCGTCCACGAAGTAGCCGATTTCCCCGGCACGCCCGCCGCGCAAATGCAACTGGCCCGCAGCGTCCGTGCTGGCTCCGGCCTGAATCTCTAAGATCTGCGCTACCGTCTGCGTGGGCATCTCCTCAATCGTCTGCCGTCTTACCACCGACAGCGCCGACGTCGTCTCCAGGCTGACCGGAGGCTTCTCCCAGCTCACCGTGACCTCTTCCATTTCGATGGGGGAGGGATTCAGCG
>Ga0315284_10010011_pt1 | contig 13496 bp, 10 predicted proteins | sample YL17G09_16_MG_FD_203696 | JGI IMG/M metagenome (GOLD analysis project Ga0315284, IMG submission 203696) | Sediment microbial communities from Yellowstone Lake, YNP, Wyoming, USA - YL17G09_16 | ecosystem: Environmental > Aquatic > Freshwater > Lake > Sediment | place: USA: Wyoming | collected...
GCGGTCGTGCTCTTCCTCGTGTTGTCCTGGATGTCTGGGATGGCCTTTGAACTGACGCTCACCAATGAAGGATCCCGCGAAATCCTGCTGCTCGGGTGGAAGTACTTCATCCAGATCCAGGCCGGCTACCTCCCTCTGACGATCCTGGGACTACTGCTCATTTGGCGATTTCACTATACAATCAAAGAAGTCTTTTTTGCCGGCGCCTTGACGAGCCTATACGAAATCGTCGTGCAGGGCATTGCCATGATGCGCGAGGCAAATCCCATCGTCGCCCTGATCGTTGTGGCCTACTATATGATTGCCTATAACCTGATTATCTGCTGGCCTCTGATCATCATTGACGAGAAACTGCTGTGGGACGCACGCAAACCCAAGGTTCCTTCGTGGGCGAAAATCGCTCTCGGAATACCCTTGGGCATCCTTAACATGCTCATCTACGCCGGCTGGGGAACACTCGTGGACAAGCTGATGAGCGCGTCCGGGAACATCGTGAGCCGCTCTATATGCGCTATCTTCTTGAGCACGTTGTCAGTACTCACGCTCTCGGGTTGTGCCACCACGCCCCCAACTACCGCGGCACCCGACAGTCCCGGACGCACAACAGCTACGCCCGCATGGGAATCCCTGGGACCCGGCGGCGGCTATTTCACTCATTTCCTGTTTGACCCGGCGGAGCCGAAGACCATCCTAGCCTGCGGTGATGACTGCGACGGCATATGGAAATCCGCCGACGGAGGCGATACGTGGCGGTTGGTCACCGAGGAGTGGCGAAATGTTACGGCTTGGGAGGTCCAGAGAGACCCCTACGACCGGAATACCCTCTACAGCGTAGATATCTATGGGCGGCACCCTCTCCTAAAGTCCACAGACGGTGGTGAGACGTGGGAGCAGAAGTGGTCCGGCATCACTCACAGACGAACTCACAGTGCGGCCATCGTTAAGAATAGCTCCGGCAGCGGATCAACGGTGCTGGTCGGTACGATGTTGGGCTGGTCGGACAACCCTGGCGAGCCTGATGTCACGAAAGGCGGCCTGTTCAAGTCAACGGACGGCGGAGAGTCCTGGCGACAAGTCGAGTTCGTCAGCGCGGTTGTCGGGCACTTAAGGGTATTCCCGGATGGCAGAACGGTTCTTGCCGGTACCAGTAAAGGACTTTACCGCTCGTCCGATGGCGGCGAGACGTGGACCCTTCTTGTCGGCAACGGCCTCCCCGAAGGCGATGTGTCCGGTTTGACAATCACGCCGGACGGTGTGGTCTACGCCGCTGTTCCCAACAATCCAGGCGACGCCCTGTATCGCAGCGATGACAATGGCGAACACTGGCGTGGACTCGGTCTGGCGCAACACGGGATTTGGGACATCATCATCGAGCCGGGAACCGACCATCAGACGATCTACTGCGGAACCCTCGGGCCGACCGGCGTGGTCAAGACCACCGATGGCGGAAAGTCGTGGAAACCAATGAACAACGGGATATCCAGCGGCATGATCATCTGCCTGGCCCAGAACAGCAACAAAGACCTGTTCTGTTCCACTTACGCGAACGAAGGCATTCTGCGCAGCACGGACGGCGCGGAGTCCTGGCATTCCGTGAGCCAAACCGTCCACGCCCATTATCCGACCCGCATCGTGTTCGACCCCAACGACCCCGCAAGGCTCGTCGTGGCCGCGCACGGGCCGTATAACTTCGAGGAATGGGCACAGGCCCCTTGTTTGTGGGAAGGCCGGCTCGCGCGTGACGGGCGCGTCGCGTGGCAACTCAACAAGAACCTCAAATGGGAACTGTATGCCGTGGCCATTCCAAAGGACGATTCTAACAAACTCCTGCTCGGCACGTTTGGGAAAGGAGTTCTGTTCAGCAAAGACAGAGGCGCGCATTTCGAGCCGGTTTTCTCGCAAGGCTATTGCACCGCAGCCGTTTTTGACACTGATAATCCAGAGGTCGCTGTCGCCGCCGTAAACAATGTCACTCCCGACTTCAAGGAGACAGGCAAACTGATCGTCAGGACCGAGGACGGCGGTCAAACGTGGACAAGACAGGACGTTGATTTCTATGCAAACGCCTTCGTGACCGAGAACGGGTCGGACAGGATATGGGCCGCAACCGAGGCGGACGGCGTGTATCTCAGTGAGGACAATGGGAAGAACTGGCAACGCGTTGGTCTTGCCGGACAACAGCTACTATGTATCGCTCAGGACCCGGCCCGGCCTGATGTCCTGTACGCGGGCGGAGAAGCGCCCGCGCTGCACAAGAGCGTGGACGGCGGCCGCACATGGGCCGCGATCACACATCCCGCATGGTGTGAAGGCGCCGACGTCCGTGTGATGGTTTTCGACCCGGAGAACAGCGACCGCTTGTATGTGGGTCTGAACGGCAATGAGCGTCACCTCGGACAGCGGGACGTATTCCGGGGAGGCTTGTGGACAAGCCCGGACGGCGGTACCACTTGGCAAGACCTATCCGGGACCCTGCACGAGGACGGTATTTGGGACATCAAAGTCTCACCCGACGCCAAGTACCTCTATGTCGCCACCTATGGCGCCGGCATTCAGCGGTTGCGCCTCGGCGAGGGGAGTGCTAATCGGAGGGTTCTCGTCAGATAGCAGATTTCCCGGCGACGATGTCCGCCCAAGGTATTTCGTCAGTCAATTGTTATTTGCGGATAGGGTCTTAGCGTAGATCTGATTCCCGGAAGAGGAGGTAGTATGTCCCTTGTAGGAGCGCTTATGGTTGTTCTCATGTCGATCACGCTTGCGGACAATGGCCCTGACCGGCCCACGATCCCCAGAAGACCCTTAACAACGCCCGTCACAAGCCACGTGCGCATCGAGGACGGCGTACCTCGCCTAGTCCTGAACCAGTCCGAACGCGTGCCGTTCACAGGCAAGCAGTTGTACCCGAGCTATTCGCTCTACAACGGACGGGAATCCGCGACGTGGAAGGCGCTGCTGGACGAAGCGGCGGACCATGGGTATCTCTACGTCAGCCCGTGGCTTGCATGGTTCCTGATGGACCCGCACAAAGACGGTCCGCCGGAGAATGCCACCGATTGGATTGACTGGGCGCCCCTTGACGCGTTCATGGACTACGCCGCCGCAAAGGGTTTGTACGTCATCCCCTATTTCTGGACCGCCTATCCGCCCGCGTGGTGGCATCAGACGTTCGGCCCGGAGTACGTGCAGACGAGCGATGTCGGCAATCCATCTATGCTCGATGCCGCCGGGATGGCCAGCTTCAACGCGCCGCCTCACGTGAAGTGCACCGGCCAAGTGATCGCGGCGATGGTCGCCCGCTACGCGCGGCATCCCGCGCTTCTGGGCTGGGGCTTGGGCTTTGGCTCGTCCAACGAGAACAACTACCCGGGCGGCGGCTTGTACGAAGCAGGCGGATGGTTCGACTATTCCCCCTTCATTAGGTCGGAATTCCGCGCCTGGCTCCGCCGACAGTACGGTGACGCAGATGCGCTAAGAACAGCCTGGGGCGACAAGTCCCTTGCGTTTGACACGGTCGAGCCGCCGAAACCCTTAGCAAACAGCGGAACCGGCGTCGCCGCCGTTAACGACGCGGGCGATGTCCGGCGGGCATTCTACGACTGGCAGTGTTTCCGCATCGAGCAGAAGAAACTCGCCCGAGACACCTTCGGGCAACTCTTCAACCTAAATTCGGCAGTTGAACATGCCTAACTGAGTAGAAGACCCGTATTTGGGGGTGTCGAAATCTCGCTATCAAGCTGTCACGCAAAGACTTACGGATTGATTTCGCAACTGCGCGGCAGTTGAAATTGCCTCACCCACTGGGTGACCGTTACTGGTGCTCTAACAACGCTGACATCAACGATTTACGATGAGTGTGGCCTCCCAACTGCCGAATCTAGGTTCAAGCAACTCGACCCCGACCGAATCCTCGTGACCATGCCGGGAATCTGGCCGTTCTGGGGCGGCTGGGCGGATCCCGGCGGGAGCAGTTGGCCGGCCGCGGGCTCCTTTGATTACGACAACGTCATTCGCGCACCTTACGTGGACGGCCTGGTTCTCCAGCCGCCAATCAATGAATTTGCGTGGTCCGGTGGACGCTGGGCTTCGCTGCAGGTTTTCGCGAAGTACGCGCACAGCCACGGCAAACTGTTCGCGCCGATCTACGAAGACTACGGTGTCAACGACCGCCTTTCGGTCCTCGACGCGTTCCTGTACACGGCCGTTTCCCTCGGTTCCGGCGTGGGGTGGACCGAGGGGACGGATGGCGACGGCATGATGATCTGGAGCGACGTCGAACGCGCCCATGCCGCCCACGGATGGTACCTGACGCAGCACGCGCCGAAAGTCCTTCCCAGGCGGGAACGTTTCGCCTTTATTGACTCGCCGTTTCTCGCGTCTTTGGACTATGCGGGCAAGGGGCCCGATTGGGCTGGGTACCGGGCAGTAGACCTTGCGGGCATGCCGGAAATGATGACCGATGCGGGACTCGAATACGATGTCCTGATGCCGAGCGACGTTCAAGCCGACGCACCCCGACTTGAGCGCTACAAGGCCGTCGGATTGGTCAACACGTTTCGGATGACGCCCGACTTCGTGGACGCGCTCGCAACCTATCGCGCGAAGGGCGGCGGATTATTCATTGCGGGCCGCTCCGCCGCGTTTGACCAGTACGGCCGTTCGCGGCCCGAGTTTTTGCAGCAACTCCTGGGACTCTCTAAACCGCCCAAGGAGTATGCGCTCGACGCGCCGGCATCCTGGCACTTCGTCGAGGGAATCGAGTCAGGTCTCCTGACCAGTCTCGTCGGCGCGCCCGGACACCAGGACGCCGTGTACACCATACCCGTGTTCGATTACGAAGCCGAGGGATACTCCGTCCTCGCTACGCTCGATAGGCATCCGGATGTCGCCGTTGTCGGCTGCAAGGATAACGTCGTGTTCTGGTTCTCGAAACTCGGGCACCAGTTCGGGCCGTTTACACTCGATCCCGAAGGGCTCGACTTCGTCATGCAGTTCATGCGTAACCTTTACGGCCATTTCGGCGTTGGGTACGACAAGTCTAATGCGGTCTTCCTGCAGAGCATCGACGGTAACTACAAATGCCTGCTCACGAACAACAGCAACGGCTATCACGACCGCATCGGCTTCGACGTGGCCAGCTTCACGGATGACCTGACCGGCTCATTCCTTGTGTTCAACTGTACGGACATGAAGCCCCTCGTCTTGGACCGGCCCGACCCGGACGGACGCGTCTGGGCCAACGTGGATCTCGAGCCCAACAGGCCTATCCTTATCCACATTGCGCAAGTAACGGCAGAACCGGCGTTCGTCGCCGGCGAGTGGGCCGTGATGGATGACGCTGAGTGGACATCCGACAAGCGGCGCCTGCGCGTGAAGCTCGACACGGCGCTGGATACTCAGCCGCGTGTGGCATTCCATCTTGGCAGCGCCAAACTCAAGTCCATCACGTGCGATGGAGCGAAGGTCCTGCAACGGGAGATTGACCCGGTCTTGGGCATCGTCCAGATCGTGCTCAAGCCTGAACGCCCACACTTGATCCTTGACCTACGCGTCGGCCGCGCGGCCTCTTAATGATCTCCGTTGTCCGGCCACGTCCAGTCGCTTTGGGCCAGCGAATGCCCTGCTGTTTCCCCCAAGAGCGCCTTGAACTACGAAGCCAGCCGGGCGTAGGGTCCTGCCTGCTTGACAACACCCAAAAACTTACGTAAGATCAAGTATACTTCTGTAAGAGTTGTGAGCCTTTTGTATGCGCGCACACTCACCAGAAGATCGCCGAAATCGTGGTCGCATGCCATTCTAACCTTTAGGCAGGCGGGAGAAGAAGCCGTCCAGCACTCTGGAAGGATGGGTTCCAGGTACGGGACTCTCGTACTGGCCGTGCGACCGCCAGAGAAGGCTGCACTGATGCCCACGTTATCGCATCGTGTGGATGGAGAACGGAACAATGCGTACGCGAAGCGCTTTCTTCAAAGCTCCTTGGCAAATCGAGATCCGTCAAGTTGACCTCCCCGATGTGCCGCCCGAGGGATACGCGCTGGTTGATGTCGATGCCTGCAGCATCTGCGGAAGCGACGTTCTCTGGGCGGAGCATGGCATTCCAGGAATCGACGACTTTTCCCCTTTTGGCCATGAAGTAGCCGGAAGAGTGGCCGCACTGGGAGAAGGGAACACAGCCCTGCAAATCGGTGACCGCGTGGTGTTCCAGTCCTCCGTGTTCTGCGGCCGGTGCGAGCGGTGCCTGAACGGGCGCATAGACCTGTGCAAGGAGGGGCCTTCGGTTTGGGACCGCCGCGCGCTGGGATTCAGCGATCGCATGTTGGCGCCAGCCATTAGCCTGACGACATGCGAAGGACTGCCGCCAGAGGTTGCCTGTCTGACGGAGCCAGCAGGCGTGGGTTTCGATCTCGTGAAGGAGGCCGGAATCGCAATGGGTGAACGCGTGTGCCTGGTCGGCCCCGGACCTATCGGTTTGGTGGCCTTGGCCTTGGCCATACACCGTGGCGCAATCGATGTGACCTGCATCGGTTTGCCCCACGATGTGAAGCGACTCGATATTGCTCGTGGACTGGGTGCGCAGACCGTGGCCCACGAGGGTCCGCTGGACGGGTTGGTCCACTTGAGAGAGCGCTTCGATCACATCCTGCTGACGGCCCCGCCCAATACCATCCCCGGCGCGCTGTCTCTGCTGGCCTACGGGGGGCGCCTGACCTTTATCGGACTGGCCCACGGTGACCCGAACGTAACGTTGGACCTCGACGCCTTCCATTTCCGCAAGCTCCAGTTGCGGGCCAGCATGGCTTCTCCGGCGTTATACTTTCCGGCTGTGATCGCTCTGATTCAGAACGGCGTCATCCCTGCCGAGCGGTTGATCTCCCACCGGTTCTGCCTGGCAGACATCAAGGAGGCGATGCGGGTATGCCGCGAGGACCGAGAGAACGTGGTTAAGGTGGTGGTAACGCCCCGATAGGGCGAACGGCGGGAACTCATGCGCGTGGCAATTGCAGGAGCGGGCTACATGAGCCACATTCATGCCCGGTCCCTCCGGGCAGCTGGACATGAACTGGTCATGGTTTCCGACGTGGACGCCGCGGTAGCCGAGAAGTTCGCAACAGAATGGAACTGTTCCTGGACCGGGAACCTGACGGGACTGCTGACACAAAAGGTTGATCTCATAAGTGTCGTTGTACCGAATCCCTACCACTTTCCTGTGGCGTCCGCGGCCCTTGAGGCGGGACATGCCGTGCTCTGTGAGAAGCCCATGACCCGCTCGCGCGAGGATGCGCGAGCTTTGGTCGAGAAGGTGAGGAAGTCGGGTCGGCCCTTCTTCGTCGGTTACATGAAGCGTAGCCCTGTCTCTGCCGGAGGCCGTTGAACGTGGCTTCGGCTAACAAGGAGGAGATGCATGCGGCACTTGTCGGGAGATGCCACGTCGGCACGCGAACGCGTCCTCAACTGCCTTGAACGCAAAGGCTGTGACCGCATCCCGGTCAAGCACGAAGGCACGCCGGAGGTCAATGCAGCACTGATGAAACACTTCGGCCTCTCCAATCAGGAGCAACTTCTCCGCGTGCTGGGCGACGACTTCCGTTACGTACAACCCCGCTACTGTGGCCCCGAGCTCCGTACGTTTCCCGATGACAGCTTCGAAGGCTTCTGGGGAGAGCGATATGCCTACAAACCGTATGAAGGCGGACAATACGTCGAGCCGGTGTATCTCCCCTTCGCGGGTGTTCTGCGGTCACAAGACCTGGATCGGTCCCATTTCCCGACAGCGGACTGGTTCGACTACGGCAAGATCGAGGCGCAATGCGATGCCGTGGGCAAGCACTATGCCGTCTGTATCGGTTCCGCCGGTGACATGGACTTCATCAACACCATTGGTCGGATGCGAGGTATCGCACAGGTACTGGAAGACCTCATGACAGAGAATCCCGCATTTATGGAGATTCTGGACGCCCGGTTTACTTTCTATTACGGGCTTCACGAGCGCACGCTACACGCCGCGCGCGGTAAAGTGGACATACTGCATGTGGGAGAAGACCTCGGAACGCAACACGGACCCGTTATCAGCATGGAAGTCTTCGAAAGACTCTTTGCCGAGAAGTACGGCGCCATTTTTGCGCTTGGCCATCGGTACGGTGCCAAGACAATGATGCATTCCTGTGGCTGTGTGGAGCCTTTTGTGCCGCGACTCATTGAGTTGGGGCTTGATATTCTCGATGTTGTCCAACCAACGACCCCGGAAATGGATATCGCGCACCTCAAGCGCACGTTTGGCGACCGGTTGAGCTTCTGCGGTTCCATGTGTGTGCAAAGCCTGTTGCCTAACGGACGACCGGACGATGTGATCCGGGAAGTGCGTCGCCGTATTGACTTGTTCCCCCAGGGCGGCCTCATTCTCGGCCCCACGCACGCGATTCAGGTAGGCACCCCCATCGAGAACATTCTTGCTATGTACAAGACCGCAGGAAGTCTCGTCGAAACGGTAGGTGAGGACATACTGGCCTTGGCGGGAGGTAGTGAAAATGGCGAGTTTGATCTGTTCAAGCTGTTCTGACGCCTTCTCCGGCCCAGAGCTTTGCCGCGTGACGAAGCGCGAGACCATGACTATAGCCATCCTGCGGTTTGCCGCAATAGGGCGGTGAGGTTCGACCTTCGGAACCGTATGCGCAATAAGCAGTTGTCTGCGCACGGTACGTAAGGCTCAGCATAACAAGATGTTGCAAGACCATTGACGCTCTGCACAACTCCACATAAGGGAGGCAACGGTTCAATTCGCGGAAGAGGGAGTGCCGGTATGAAAGCAGTCGTCTTGAAAGGGCCGCGCGACTTGATGGTGCTGGATGTTCCGAAGATGAAGCCTGGCCCGGGTCAGCTTCTGGTTCGCGTCAGGAAATGCGGGATCTGCGGAAGTGATGTCAGGTACTTCAACGGAGAGAACCCTTGGGCCAAACAGACCCTTGGCAGGGAGACCCCGAATCCTCCAAACATCATTCTGGGGCATGAGTTTGTCGGGATCGTCGAAGAGGTGTGCGAAGACAAAGACTCAGCCCTTATCGGTAAGCGGGTAGCGGTGAACACGTTCATTACCTGCGGGCATTGCACCTTTTGCCGGAATGGTCAAGAGAATCTATGTGCAAACACGAAGCATCTGGGGCACGGCCAGGGCTGGGGTGTCATGGACTACTATCCCGGCGGGATGGCCGAGTATTGCCTTGCATTTGCCAGCCAGGTCTATGAGCTTCCGGACCACGTCAGTGACGAAGAGGCCACGTTCCTCGATCCGATGATCGCCGCGCTTCACGCAGTCGATATAGGCGGCCCGAAACCGCTCGATAGGGTGGCCGTGTACGGGGCGGGTCCTATTGGCCTGCTCATTGCACAGTATGCCAAGGCGTTCGGGGCCATCCTGACATTCATCTCCGACGTGGCCGGCGAGAATCTCGAAGTGGCACGGGCGTTGGGCGTCGATCTCGTGGTCAACGTGTCGGGACAGGTCCGATTTCTGGACGAGGTGATGACCCAATCCGGCAACGAGGGTGTCGACCTCGCGTTTAACACGGTCGGGACAACCGAGAGTATCGAGGAATCCCTTGCGATTCTCAAAAAGGGCGGGACGGTGGTGCTTCTCGCCGCGAAGGAAGACCTGATTCGATTCCCTGCGCTTCTTCTGAGCGGCGAGCGATGTCTCCGGACTTCGTCGAATGCGATGTACTCGGACTTTCCGCGCGCACTCGAGTTCCTCGCAAGTGGCACGATTCGGGTGGCCCCACTTATCACACACCGCTTCTCCCTGTCCGACGCCGTCAGGGCCTTCGAGGTAGCCTGTAACAAGAGCCGGTCTGGCGCAATCAAGGTTATACTGGATTGTTCCTCGGGTGATTAGACACTGGGCCATTGAGTATTCGAGGAGGGTTTGTCATGGACCTGAAGGGACGATGCGTGTTGGTAACGGGTTCGAGTCGCGGGATCGGCGCGTGCATCGCGCTCGAACTGGCCTCCAGGAACGCCACGGTGGTGGTTCACGGACCGGAGGAGTCCGACGATCTCAAAGCGTGCTTTGAGAAGGTTAGGGCTTTGAGCCCGTCGTCCCTTATGGTATCCGCCGAACTCTCGCGAAGTGCGGAGATTGCAGATATTTTCGATACCATTGAGCGCCGGTTGGGTTCACTCGATGTGTTGGTCAATAACGCTGCCACGCAGAACCCGAGCCCTGTTCTCGCACTAAAGGAAGTAGACTGGGATCTCATCATGGCCGTCAACCTCAAGGCGCCGTTTCTGTGTGCGCAGCATGCCGCCCGGCTGATGGTAAAGAGCGGGAAGGGCGGAAAGATCATCAACATCAGTTCCGTCCACGCTTACCAACCCAGACGCGACTATGCCCACTACAGCACTGCCAAAGCAGGCCTGGAACAACTCACCAAGTGTCTCGCCCTGGAACTCGGTGAACTCAACATCCAGGCCAATTCCGTCGTTGTGGGCGCTGTAGCCACGGACCTGACCCCCGAGGACCGCCAAGCGGCCTTTGCCACCGCAATCCCCGCCGGGCGCGTGGGCCGCATCGACGAGATCGCCCGGGTCATCGCTTTCCTCTGTTCCAATGAATGCGACTATCTTACGGGCGCAAGCATTACCGTTGACGGCGGCCTCACTCTGGGTTTCTGCGCAAGCCGCAGAGACTTGTAGAATCAGACGGAGACAAACGCAGTTGCCCTGTCCCTCCCGAAAACGCGTACTTATTGAAACATAACGGCTTGCGAGGACTGGTTTCACTCGGGGGACTCGCCGCAATGTGCGGCGGTCGTCTCAGCGCATGACACTCTTGACGCTTACTCATCGGAAAGGGATGAGCAGCATCCAGCTCCGTTCTTGAGGTCGTTCGTTCTGGAACGGAGGCAAGCCCATGACCATGCCGTCACGTCCTAGTTCTTCACGTTTCTTTTTGTTCGCCAGAGTCGTCGGAGGGTGCCGGCCGCCTGTGGCGCGGTGTCAGTGGATCGCTACTTCACTTTCTCGACGTCCGGCAGCACCCAGTTCCAATCGAAATACGCTTCCAGCGGGCCGCAGAGCCGGAAGTAGCAGAACGACGTCTTGCCGGGCACGGAGGGGATCCAGTTCTTCTCAAATTCCAGTGGCGCTTTCGGACCGACATAGAGGTCGACCGAACCGTCGGCGTTCTTCACGATATCCATTCGCGAAGAGCGTTCGGCGAGTCGCTAGCCGTTGTCGATGAGCGTGCGCGTGTCCACGTCGTAAACCGTCAGCGACCAGGACTGTTTCACCGGCGCATTGGGCGGCACGCGCAGGTGGTACCCCCACTATCGTTCGGAGTAAGAACATAGGCGAGAGAACACCGCGAACTGTGCCTGATCTTTTGAATTCCTTTGATAGTCGTAGGTGGTGGCCCCCCGTTGGATCCTGCATCAACAACCGAGATGATGCTGCTTGTTCTCTTAGCCGCAGCATCGCTCACAGGGAAGGGCAAGTATTTGGAGCACGAGTGGCGGGGTTGCACCCAGCGCCTCACGTTTGGGGATCTGAAGAGATCGGATGGCGGCTAATCGATCAGGAGAGCCACCGCATCCGAGAGGTTCTTGGGTGAAAGATGCGCGTAGATCATGGTCATTCTCAATGCAGTGTGTCCAAGCAGTTCGCGTACGACGTTGAGGTCGCAGCCGCGCATGACGAGATTAGAGGCGAAGCAATGTCTCACGTCGTGCCACCGGAAATTGGTGATGTTCGCCTCTCTCAAGAGGGCCCGCCAAGCTGCATCGACGTTGTTGAAGCGGCCTCCGTCGCGTGACTTGAAAACAAGCCCATCGCCGGATGTCTGCGCCCGCCAATCTTTGAGAACGCCCAGTGCCGTGGCGTTAAGCGGGATGTGTCGCGTCTTGCCGTTCTTGGTGGCCTCGCCCCGAATCGTGAGCGTGGCTCGGTCGAAACTCACATCGCGCCATTCCAACGAGAATAGTTCGCCACGACGCAGTCCCGTGTGAAGGGACAGTATTACCATCGGCCTGAGATGATCAACAAATCGCCCTGCCCGAAGATCAGGCAACTTCACATAGTGATACTTGTCCCGCCATTCGTTTGCGCGCGTCCGAGCATCCCGGATGCGCTCTTCACGCGTGTCAAGTGCCGCGAGAAGGCGTGCCTCTTCATCTGGATCGAGGTAGCGGACTCTGTTGCCGGTGTCGATCCTTTGTAGTTTGACCTTGGCCAGTGGGTGCTCCTTCAACAGTCCCCATTCGACACCCTTCGACAGAGCTGCTTTCAACGCTGCTATGTCGCGGTTACAGGTGGAAGCACAGCGACCATCATTGAGCCGGTTGGCCCGCCACTTCTCGATCTGCCAAGGAGTCACTTCATTCAGTCTCTCTACAAGCAGATCTGAAAAGCACGCTTTCAAACGAGCGAGCGTTTGCCATCCCCTTTTTCTATGTGCCATGACCCATGGACCATATTCTTCATCGAGAAAAGTCTGGACCGTATGGCGACATGCAAGCCGCCGCTCCTCAACCGGGTCCTTTCCCTGCGCGACGTCTGCAAGTACCAGCTTTGCCCTATCGCGCGCCTGCGCCGGTAGAAGCACTTTCCCCGATCCAAGTCGTACACGATTCCTGCGCCGATCCTTCGTGCGGAATGACACGTAGTACACCTTACTACCAGTTGGCTGAACTCGCACCAAGAAGCCAGGGAGTTCCGAGTCGGTCACCTCGTAGGGCTTCTCACGCGCTTCCAGCGACTTGAGAAGTCCATTCGTAATCTTGGTGTTCATAACACTCTCCACCGCACTCGAAGACCGCGATATTGTAAGTCCCTATTAAGACCGCCGTGAAAGAATTCCTTCTAAGAGCAGGATACCATATCGACCGGCGTATCGTCAATGTTTGCAAGCTATTGTGCCATAATCTACTGTTGACAGATTCTGACAAGAAGGCCAGAACAGGCATTGGATCGCACCGTATGTGCAGTGCGGCCGGGTAAGGTCGCGATATCCAGCGGGCGCGAAACCCGCCCCGGTAAGGCTGGCCAGCCGCCGGGTAGCGAGTCCTTGGAGGGAGGGGAGTAATCCCTGACTTCAAGCGTAGGACCGCAAGCATGTAGGCCGTAAGCCGTAAAGCGTGGGCAGCAGTGCTCACAGGGTTGAAGGGATTGAGCCTCGAAAGAAGGAGTTGGGAAGGACGACGTCGTTGCACAGGCGGAAGTCAACATGTGCGCCACCGGGATGGCCGGGTGGCGCGCACTTCCCCGGGGTCTTAGACCATGGCATGCATGACACGAGGATATCACGGCAACCCGGGAGGCCCCATGCGCGCTTCCACGGATGGGAGAGGGTCCCAACAATCGTAAAAGGTAGGAGGGGCTTATCGCGCGTGGGGAGTCGGATCGCCTTGTAGTACCCGTGAAGGGGGGTAATTCCCCTGGAGGAAAGGAGGCGACACATGGTTGAGCGACGTGAGGACACACCGTCCGTTCCCAGCAGCGGAGAAGCGGTG
>Ga0315284_10010012_pt1 | contig 13495 bp, 15 predicted proteins | sample YL17G09_16_MG_FD_203696 | JGI IMG/M metagenome (GOLD analysis project Ga0315284, IMG submission 203696) | Sediment microbial communities from Yellowstone Lake, YNP, Wyoming, USA - YL17G09_16 | ecosystem: Environmental > Aquatic > Freshwater > Lake > Sediment | place: USA: Wyoming | collected...
TCTCGCTTGCGACCATACGATTACGCGGGTAGCGGACGGCCGTGGGTCGCAGCGGGGCGGAAGAAGTGGCTGCGGCCGGGAGCGGGGAGCGAGGCCGGGCGGAAGGGTCTTCCCGGGAAGCGGCGTTTCCTGCCGGAAAGCGGCGCCGCCCCCTTGCGGGAGCGGCGCCACCGGTGCGGCGGGGACTAGCGGCGCAGGTTCACGAGTTCGTTCAGCATCTCGTCGGCGGTCGTGATCACGCGCGCGTTCGCCTGGAAGCCGCGCTGCGCGATGATCATGTTGGTGAATTCCGTCGAGATGTCCACGTTCGAGCCCTCGAGCGCGCCCGGGGTCAGGGTCGAGCGGTTGGTGGCGCCGGCGAACCCGATGACGCCCGAGCCCGAGTTCGGGGACTCCTCGTAGATGTTGTCGCCGGAGCGCAGCAGGCCCCCGGGGTTGTTGAAGGTGGCCAGCGCGATCTGCGCGAGGTTGCGCGTGACGCCGTTGCTGAAGTAGCCGGTGATAACCCCCCTGTTGTCCACGCTGATGTTGAGCAGATCGCCGGCCTGGTAGCCATTCTGGCTGTTCACCACGGCGTTAGAGGGGTTGGCGAACCCGGCCAGCCCGTCGATGCCGTTGATGCTGCCGGAACTGATGCTGACCTGGATCGGCGCGCCCGAGGTCGGGCTGAGCGTCAGGCTCGATCCGCCGCCCGGATAGGTGAAGCTCGCCAGGCTGCCGTTGACGCTGAATGACACGGTGCCGCTGCCGGCCGGCGTGACCGGGGCCGTGGCGCAGTTGGCTACCCACGTCCACTGGCCGGGGCCGGTGTTCGTGAAGGTGATCTGCAGCTGGTGCGGGCTGCCCGTGCCGTCGTAGACCGTGATGCCCATGTTGTGAGTCGCGCCGATGGCGGCGCTCGCGTCGAGATTGCCCGTGAGCGAGATCAGGTCGGTCGCCTGGGCCGGGGCCTTGTCGCCGAGACGGATCTGGACGTCGCCGATGGCGTTCGTCGTGGTGAAGTTGCCGAGCGCGTCGGCGTTGATGCCCTGCGCCACGAAGCCCGAACTGGGTGAGATGAGCCGGCCGTTCGCGTCGAGCTGGAAGTTGCCGGCGCGCGAGTAGACCAGGCGCGACCCGTTGTTGAGCACGAACATGGCGTCGCCCTGGATGGCCAGGTCGAGCGGCTGGCCCGTCGACTCGAGGCTGCCCTGCGTGAACAACTGGTCGATGCTGCCGACGTTCATGCCGGTGCCGATCTGGATCGGATTGATGCCACCGAGGTTGCCGGACGGGCGCGAGGCGCCCTCGAGCAGCTGGGCGAAGGCCTCCTTGAAGGTGACCCGCGAGGACTTGAAGCCCACCGTGTTGACGTTGGCGATGTTGTTGCCGATCACGTCCATCCGGGTCTGATGGTTGCGCAGGCCCGAGACACCTGCGAAGAGAGCGCGCATCATAGGTCAAAGTCCTCCTGATTGGGGTCGAACCACTATTGATAGGTGACGGAACGGATCAAGGCGATCTCGGTTCTCGAGAGAATCCCTCCTGCCGCGCTGAGCGCTGTGCGAAGGAGCGTCAGGTGCCCGCTACCGGAGAGGCCTGCGCGGACTCCGGTTCGATCTCGGCCAGGTCGTCCAACGCGACCTCCATGCCGTCGATACGCAGCACGATCTGGCCGTTCTTGAAGCTGACGCCGTCCACCGTCCCCCGGGTGAAGGTGGTGACGGCGACCCTGGCGTCCCTGGGCCCGGTGACCGTGACCTCGTAGTTGTAGGTCCCGGCCGGCAGGTCCGCGGGCAACGTGAGGGTCTGACGCCCTGCCGGGAGCACGCCGAGCTCGCGCGTGGCCACTTCCTTGCCGCTCGAGTCGAGCAGACGCAGTCTCGCCTGGCCGCCTCCCGCGCCCACCTCGATGCGGACCTGCGCGGGCCCCGCGGTCGGGACGTTCACCTGGTCCCCCTCGGCGACCACGCGCCGGCCGATGAGCGAGGCGCTCAGCGAGGTCTTGCTCAGCAACGTCGCCTCCCGCAGGCTCAGCTCCTGCGAGAGCACCGCGTCGTTGAGCTGCGTGAGCTGCTCGACGCTCGTGAACTGCGCCAGCTGGGCCGCCAGCTGGGAGGAGTCCGACGGGTTCATGGGATCCTGGTTCTTCAGCTGCGTGACGAGCAGCGTCATGAACGCGTCCTTGTCGAGGTTCTTCTTCGGAGCCGTGGAGCCGGCCGTGGCGCCGAACAGCGCCGAGTTCGTGACCGAACTGATCATGCCGTGCCTACCTTTCTGTCCGTTGGCGTGATTGGCGCCGATCCGGACGGTCCTCGGGGAACGCGGACTCGCGTTCCTGGCGCGAGGATGAATACCGGTCGCGGCTCTCGCCGCGCGGCTGGGAGTCTCCCTGGTCGCCGTCCCGCGGGACGTTGCCGGACGCGCGGCCTTCGCTCCGCGCGGTCTGCTGCACGTTCAGACGCGCTTCGGAGAAGCCACGGTCGAGAAGGGCGCGCTGCAGGCCGTCGAGCCCGCGCGAGAACCGCTCGGCAGTGACCGGATCGTCCGCAAGGATGGTGGCGCGCACGTTCTGTCCCCGCACCGAGACGCGCAGCTGCCCTTCGAGGCCATCTTCGCCGCTGAAGTGCAGCGTGATCTGATCTCCAGGACGCGCGGAGGTGCGCGCCTCCGGCGGCACAGCCGCTGCCCGCGCATCGCCCGCCGCCGGATCCACGGACGCGGCCGACAGGCGCACGCCCTGCGCAACCGACGAGCCCGTCCCCGCGAAAGCGGGGGCTGATTCGTCCGCCTGGGACGCGCGCGCCGCCGCAGGGGACTCCGCCAGCATGGCGCCCACCGCTCGCGCCGGGCCCTCGCCGTCCCGCGTCGACTCCCCTGGTCGGCCGCGGCCCCGTTCGTCGGCGTCGGGCGCCTGCGCCGGACCGGCCGACGTGGCCGTGTCGAGCGCGGCCCGCGCGGCCTGCTCGGTCACGCCCCGCACGAACTCGAGCACGCGGATGGTCAGCGGCAGGTCGGCCGTTCGCGGCGGCGCATCGCGCACCACGGTGGCCGCCTCCGCCGCGACCGGTGTCGCGGGCGCGTCCGCGTTCCCCGAAGGGACTGCCGGAGGGCGTACGGGTTCCGGCCGCGCCGGGACCGGTGCGGAAGCCGAAGGTGCCGGCAGCGGGACCGTGACCAGCGCATCCGTCACGTTCCCCGCGAGCGTCCCGGTCGCGGCGGCGGCCGCAGAATCCCGGGCGTCGCCGCTGGGAATGGGAGCGGGAGCGACGACGGGCGTCGCACGGGGCACGACCGCGGCCTGCGACTGCGCGGCGGCCGCCATCGCCAGCGCCAGACCGAACTCGGCCGAGTCGGCGTCGCCCGTGGCTCCGGGCGTCGGACTCTCGCCTCTCGGCTCGGGAAGCGGATCTGCGGGGAGGCGGGCGATGGGGTTCATGGCTTCTTCTCCCGCGGTCCACGATTGATGAGGCGCAGGCTGAGCGCCGCGGCCCGCTCGGCCGGCAGCTGCGCCAGCAGCGAAGCCGCTGGCCGCGGTCCCAGTTGGGCCAGGATGCCCTCGACGTTCTCGTCGCTCATGCGCGCCAGGATCGGGCCGACCTCGGCCGGCTTCATGTTGACCATGATCTTCGCGACATCGGTGTACGACCGGGCTTCGATCCGCACGGGACCGACCGTGGGCACCGGCAGACGAAGCGGCTGCGGCGCAGCGGCGGTGAATCTCTCCGCAGCGGTCGTGGCGGGTTTCTCCGCGGCTCCAGCGGCATGCGGCTCCGTGGCCCCAGCGGCGGGCGGCTCCGTGGCCCCAGCGGCGGGCGGCTCCGCCGGTGTCTGGTGGCTCGAGTCGGCAGCGGACCCCGGAGCGGGCGCGGTGGACGCCTTCGCGTGCTCGCCCGCGGGAATTGCGGCGTGCGCCGGCGCGGACGCGGGCGCCGGTGCGGGCCGCACGGGCGTCATCAGGACCGGGACGAGCGTGCCGGCGATGAGAGCGACGACGAACGCCGCTGCTCCACCGATCAGGAATCTCATCATCCCGGCCCCCCCTTGGTGCCGCGCCGGTTGCGCGCGATGCTGTCCTGCTCGCTCTGCTCGGCGCGCGAGGCCTCCTCGGTCCAGGCCGCACGCCGCTTCTCGCGCAGGCGTTCCACCACCCGGCGCTCCACGCGCGCCCGGCTGAAGAGCTCCCGCTCCTGCTGCATCTGATCCAGCGCGGCCTGGTGCGACAGCGCGGCCGAATCCACCTGCCGCATGGCGGCCTCGATGGCGAGACGGAGATTCGTGAGGGCGCCCGCGGGCGCCACGCTGTCCAGCACGTCGGCGATCTGGTCGCCACAACTGTCGAGCCGCTCACTGGCCTCATCGAGCGCCTCGCGCTGGACCTCCTCCTTGCGCATCGCCTGGCCGAGCGCCTGTGCCCGCTCACGCTCCGCCGTGGAGCGGAGCTCGAGCAGGCGTTCCAGACGGAAGACGAATCCCTTCATGCGGAGTCTCCACTGTCCGGGACGGCCGCGAGGCTGGAGAGTTGATGCAGCCACGCGAACGCCTCGTCCAGATCGGAGCGGTCGCCGGCGGCCTGCTGGAGGAATGCCCGGGTCTGGGGCCGCAGCGCGATCGCCCTGTCCACCAGCGGGTTGGCGCCGGCCTTGTAGGCCCCAACCGCGATCAGGTCCTCATGCGAATGGTGGGCGGCCTCGAGCTTCAGGAAGTCGTTCGCGGCGTCGAGGTGCCGGCTGCTGATGACCTGGTCGCGCACTCGGCTCACGCTCTCGAGGATGTCGATGGCCGGGAAGTGCTTGGCGTTGGCGAGACGGCGCGACAGCACGATGTGACCGTCGAGGATGGAGCGCGCCGCGTCGGCAACGGGCTCGTTGAAGTCGTCGCCCTCGACGAGCACGGCGTAGAGGCCGGTGATGCTGCCCTGCTTCGCCGTTCCGGCTCGCTCGAGCAACCGCGGCAGCGCGGCAAAGACCGAGGGCGGGTAGCCCTTCGTGGTCGGGGGCTCTCCCACCGCCAGCCCGATCTCGCGCCAGGCCATGGCCACGCGCGTGACCGAATCCATCATCAGCATGACGTCGCGGCCCGTGTCGCGGAAGTACTCGGCAATGGTCGTGGCCACGAGTGCCCCGGTGGCCCGCACGACGGCCGCCTGGTCGCTCGTCGCGACCACGACCACCGAGCGACGCAGTCCTTCCGGGCCGAGGTCGCGCTCGATGAACTCGCGCACTTCGCGTCCGCGCTCGCCGAGCAGGGCGATGACGTTGACGTCGGCCGTGGTATGGCGCGCGACCATGCCCATGAGCACGCTCTTGCCCACACCCGAGCCGGCCATGATGCCGATGCGCTGGCCCTTGCCCAGCGTGACGAGCCCATCGATGGCCCGCACGCCGGTGCCCAGCGGCTCGTGGATGCGTGCGCGCTCGAGCGGATCGGGCGGACTGGCGCTCAGCGCGCAGCGCCGCGTGGGCCCGAGCGGACCCTTGCCATCGATCGGACGGCCGAGGCCGTCCAGCACGCGCCCGACCAGGCGGTCGCTGGCGTTCGCGTACAGCATGCGGCCGAGCGGGATGACAACCGCGCCCGGATGGATGCCGACGGTCTCGTCGAGGGGCATGAGCATGACGCCGCGCTCGTGGAAACCAACCACCTGCGCCAGGATGCCGTGATGGTCGTCGGGCGCGATGCGGCAGACCTCGCCCACTCCGACCGGGAGCGGGGAGACCTCGACGACCTGGCCGATCACCCGCGTGACGCGGCCGCACGCCGTGAAGCGCGGCACGGCCTCGACACGGGCCAGCGCGTCGTCCAGCCAGTTCGTCAGGACGCGCTCACTCATACTCGAGCCTTTCGTAGAGGCTGCGCAGCGCGAAGTCGGTGCGACCGTCCACGATGCGCAGGGGACTCTCGACCAGGAATCCGCCGCGCTCGATGGTCGGATCCCCGAGCCACTTGATCGCGGTGCCCTTCCCGTCGGCCTCGGGGGCCGACGGCCCGCCCAGCAGCACCGAGAGGTCGTCCGGGTTGAGCCGGACCTCGAGATGGGGCTCCAGCGGCACGAGTTCGAGCGCCCGGTCCACGAGCTCGCGCAGAAGAGCCGGGTCGGCCGTCACCTCGCGCTGGATGAGCTTGCGGGCGACGGCCAGCGCGAGGCCATGCAGGTCGCGCGCGCGGTCGCGCACGAACGCGCTCTGGGCGGTATGCAGGTATTCGCCCACGCGCCCGAGCGTCTCGAGCGCCACGCACACCCGCTGCTCCGAGCGGATCGTGCCCTCGCGCAGTCCCTCAGCGAAGCCACGGTCGTGCGCCTCGTCGGCCTCGGTCCGGCGCACCGTCGGGCCGTCCGCGCCGACCGTCCGCCCGGCGTCCAGCTCCGGCAGCTCGATCGCGCCGTCCGCCCGCTCCCCGAAGGGCGCGGAAGGGACGCCGCACGAGCCGGAGCTGGCCGGGAGCTCGGGCAGCAGGAAGGTTGACGGGGGCTCAGGCGATGATCTCATCGTTGCTCCCGTTCTTGCGGATCATGATCTCGCCGGACTCCTCGAACGCGCGCACGACCTCGACGATGTGGGTGTGAGCGGCCTCGACGTCCCGGACGCGCACCGGGCCCATGATCTCGATCTCCTCCTCGAGGGCGCTCGCCGCGCGTTCGGACATGTTCGACCGGATGTGCTTCTTGAGATCGTCGCTGGCCGCCTTGAGAGCGAGCGCCAGTTCCTTGGTGTCCAAGTCGCGCAGCACGCGCTGGATGCCGCGCCCGTCGATGAGCAGCAGGTCCTCGAAGACGAACATCTGGTTCTTGATCTCTCCGGCGATGTCGGAGCTGCGCCTGCCGATGGCCTCCAGCAGCTCCTTCTCCAGCGATCCCGGGGCGAAGTTCAGGAGCTTGGCGACCGCATCCGGCCCGCCGCTCAGCGTCATCTCCTCGGTGAGCGTGAGGTCGGTCTTGCTGCTCAGCCCGGCCTCGACCAGCGCCAGCATCTCGGGCGAGATCTTGTCCATCCGCGCGACGCGGTAGAGCACGTCACCGGCCAGTTCGAGGTCCATGGCCTCCACCACCTTGGAGGCCTGGCGGACGTCGAGATGGGCGAGGATGAGCGCGATGGTCTGCGGATGCTCGCCGCGCAGGATCCCGGCCAGCACCTCGGGCGCGGCCTTGCGCAGGCGCTTGAGCCCGGAGTCCACCATCTGCTCCTGGATCCGGTCGAGCACGGCACGGGCGCGGCTGGAGCCCAGGGCCGTCTCAAGGATCTGCTGGGCGTACTCGACGCCGCCTCGCGCCACCGACTCCACCGCCTTCGAGACGTGCTGGAACTCCTCCAGCACGGCCGTCACGAGTTCGCTGCCGACCGACGGCATCGCGGCGATCTCGCGCGTGACCATCTCGACCTCGCCCGGCGAGAGCGTCCTGAGGACGCGGGCCGCGCTTTCGCTGCCCAGGGCCATGCAGAGCACGGCGCCCTTCTGGGCCCCGGTCAGGGACTCATTGGGTTTCGAGCGAAGGTTCACGGCCTTCACCATCAGTTCTCCGACAGCCAGGCGCGCAGCACCTGCGCCATGGTCTCGGGCTGCTCATTCGTCTCCGCCTGCAGGCGGTTGCGGAGCAGCGCCGCCGGGGAGTTGGCGGCCGGGGCGGGCAACCTGGGGGTCTCGAAGCTCGGGAGCGGTTCGGTCCCCGCCGGGGCGGCAGCGCCCCGGGGGAAGCCCATCATGCGCACGGCCTGCAGCGCGATGATGCCCAGGATGATGATGGCGACGAGGTTCACCGCCGGACGTCCGTAGCGCTCGACGAGCACCATGGGCTCGACCTTGGGCTTGTCCTGAGAGGAGGTGCCGCCGGGCGGGACGGGGAGCGTGGCCTCCTCGAACGGCACGGCCATGACCGTGACGCGGTCCCCGCGCGCGCTGTCGGCCCCGACCGCGTCGCGGACCATTCCCTCGATGCCCTCGAGACGCACGGTCGGCGTGGCGCGCAGGGCCTTCTCGTCCACCAGCACCGCGATCGTGAGGCGCGTCACGGTGCCCACCGCGGCCTCGCGCTTCTCCGTCCGGCGCGAGTTCTGGTAGGCGTTGCTGACGACGGTCTGCGTGCCCGCGGCGTCGGCCCCGGCTCCGGTCTCGCTGCGCTGCTCGGTCTGGAGCACCTGCCCGTCCGGGTCGAAGGTCTCCACGGTCGCGGCCACCTGGTCGAAGCTGAGCTGGGCGGCGACCTGGGCGCGCGTGCGGCCCGCGCCGAGCACCGTGCCGAGCAGAGTCTCGATCTTCTCGGTGAGGCGCCCCTCGGTCGTCCGCTGGAACTCGATCTGGCGCGACGTCAGGCCGGAGATCGAACCGGCGGCGGAAGGCACGGAGAGCACCCGCCCCGCGTCGTCCATCACCGCGACGTTGTCGCTCGAGAGCTGCTCGACGCTGTTGCTGACGATGTAGGTGATCCCCTGCACCGCGTCGGGAGACAGCACGGCGCCCGCCTTGAGCTTCAGCACGACCGAGGCGCCCGCGGGACGCTCGAGGCGCCGCAGGGGGCTGCTGGTGGACATCACGAGGTGCACCTGGGCGCGCTCGATGCCCTGCAGGCCGCCGATGGTGCGCGCCAGCTCTCCTTCGAGGGCCCGCTGGAAGGTCACCCGCTGCGTGAAATCGGTCATGCCCCACGATGGCTTGTCGAAGAGCTCGAGGCCCGGGCGCCCGTTCTGGGGCAGACCATCCTTCGCGAGCGTGACGCGCGCGCGCGCCGCCTCCGCGACCGGCACCATCACCTCCGTGCCCCCGGCCTCCAGCCGGTACGGGATGCCGCCCTTGCCCAGGCGCTCCGCGATGGTGCCGGCCTCGTTGAGGTCGAGGTCGCGATAGAGGGTCATGTAGGTCGGCGTCGAGATCCAGCGGCTCGCGAACCAGACGCCACCGACCAGCAGAACGGCCACGCCGACCGCCAGGAAGCGCCGGTTGCCGCGGAAGCCGCCCTTCGTGCGTAGCATAGGCATCTCGCTCATCGGGGTCGTCCGGGACTCATGACATGTTCATCACCGAGCGATACGCCTCGGCGAGCTTGTTTCGGATCTCGACCAGCAGCTCGAGGGAGATGGAGGCCTCCTCGCTCGCCGCCATGACCTGGTGCAGCTCGACCGGCTCGCCTCGCAGGAACGCCCCGATCAGGTCCTGGGCCTCGCCCTGCAGCGAAGATGCGTCGTTGATCACGTGCTTGAAGACATCGGCGAAGGATGGCCCACTCTCCTCGGTGGAGACAGCCTGGCGCGCCTTCTCGACCGCGCTGCCGACCACGGACGACCTGATTCCGATGGGATCCATGACTCAGCCCTTCACGTCGATGCGCTGGCCGAGCGGGCCCGGCGTCGCGTCGGGACGCGCGGAGCGCGGTCCGTAGGTGAGCGGCCCGAGCGTGGTCTGCTGGGCGAAGAACTCGCGCTCCTCGGCCGTCAGCAGGCCCAGGAACGAGGCCTCCTGCGCCGCCGGAGCGGGCGCGCCCGTCCGGGGCGCCGGCACCGGCGGGCGGACCGGCACCTGCGGGGGCGCGATGCGATCGAACGGGGAACCGGGACCCTGGACGTTCATGATGACCTCGTGGTTCAGATATCGATGGCTCGCCGCAGCATGCTCTTCGCGGCCTGGAACACGCTGACGTTCGCTTCGTGCACGCGGCGGGCCAGCATCAGGTCGACCGTCTCGACGTTCATATCCACGTTCGGGTACTCGACGAATCCGTCGGCATTGGCGTCGGGGTGCCCCGGGTCGTAGACCAGGCGGCCCGGCGTGGGATCGACGACCGTCGTGGTTTCGCCGCCGGCCGGATCCGCGCTCGCCAGCGCGACCTGCCGGTGATAGGCGCCACCTTCGGGGACACGCGTGGTCTGCGCGTTCGCGATGTTCCTGGCGATGGTCTCCAGGAAGCGCTGCTGGGTCCCCATCCCGCGCGCACTCGTCTCCAGCGGGCCGAACAGCCGGCGGACGGGCCGCGGCCAGAGCGGGAAGGAGGGGATGCTAGCCACGGAACGCCGATCGGAGCCGCGCGTAGGCGGCCTTCAGCAGCTTCGCATCGGCCTCGTACCGCAGTTGGGTGTCGGCGAGCGCGGTCATGTCATTCTCGAGGTCCGCCTCGCTGACCCGCTGCTGCGCATTCTGCGCGGCGAGCGCATCTGGGAACTCCACGCTGGAACTTGACTGGAGCGCCCCGGCCACACGCTGGGCGATCGCGCGGTGCGTCGCGCTCGTCTCCTCGAGTCCGCCGCGAAGCATGCTGATGGTGGTCGAAGGACCAAACAGCGCCTTGAGCATCGTTCCTCCCGTTCGCTGGAAGCAGCGAGCCGGGGAGGAGCAACCCGTGTGCCGCGGCCCACGGGCGACAGACCGGCAGGCGTCCCGAATGGAGCGAACCGGCAGTTCCGGCGCGAGTTGCGCGCGGCGCGCCGTCCGCGACGGGGAGGGCCCGAGGAACGGGGCGGCGAGGCTGCGGGGATCAGTTCGGCAGATACTGCCGCAGAGGCCCGGATGGGCTTGCCGGTCATGGCGACCGGCTGCAGCGCGGCGCAGCGCTGGGTTCCGCGCGCCGCGCTCCTCCCTACTCTTCCGCCGCCTTCGCCCCGGGCCTGAGCTTGTTGCGCAGCGTGCGCTCGCTGATGCCGAGCAGCTCGGCCGCGCGCGTGCGATGCCCACTGGTCGCCGCGAGCGCGCGTTCGATGGCGATCTGCTCCAGCGCCTTCAGGTTGATCGGCGCCGCGGCCGGAACGCCCGGAGCCGGAGCCGGGACACCGGTGGCGGAGCCGATGCCCTGGACCTCACTCACCGCGTCGGGCAGGAGCCGACCGCCGCGGCACAGGATGACCGCGCGTTCGATGACGTTGGCGAGCTCGCGGATGTTCCCCTGCCAGGTCCGCCGCTGCAACAGCTCGAGGGTCTCGGGCGGGATCTCCGGCGGCTTGATCCCGAGTGATGCCGCAGCGTTGCGCACGAAGTACTCGGCGAGCAGTGGGACGTCATCGAGCCGTTCGCGCAGCGTCGGCGTGCGGATGGGCATCACGCTGAGGCGGTAGTAGAGATCCCGGCGGAAGCGGTTCGCCCGAATCTCCGCGAGCAGGTCGCGGTTCGTGGTGGCCACGATGCGCACATCCACCTTCAGGAGCTGGTGCCCGCCCACACGCTCGATCTCCTGCTCCTGGATCGCGCGCAGCAGCTTCGGCTGCAGGTCCAGCCGCATCTCCGAGATCTCGTCCAGCAGCAGAGTGCCCCGGTGGGCGCGCTCGAAGGCCCCGTGGGCGCGCGCGTTCGCGCCGGTGAAGGCGCCGCGCTCGTGGCCGAAGAGCGCGCTCTCCACCAGGCCCTCGGGCAGGGCCGCGCAGTTGACGGTCACGAACGGCTGATCGCGGCGCGGGCTCTGCTCGTGCAGGGCACGGGCGAACAACTCTTTGCCAGTGCCCGACTCCCCTTCGAGCAGTACGGTGGCCCGGGTCGGAGCCACGGCGGCAATCGTTTCCATGACCGCGCGCAGGGCTTCGCTCTCGCCCACGATGGCGCGGGGGCCGCGCAGGGAGCTGAGCTCGCGCCGGAACTCATCGTTCTCGCGGCGCAAACGGTTGACCTCAAGGGCGTTGGTCACCGCGATGCGCAGCGTCTCCTGGCGCAGCGGCTTGGTCAGGTAGTCCACCGCGCCGTGTCTCATCGAGAGCACGGCATGCTCGATGCTTGAGTAGCCGGTCATGATGATGACGGGGATCTCGAAACCCTGCTGGCGGAGGGCCTCCAGCAGGTCGAGCCCCGTGGCGTCGGGCATGCGGTAGTCGGAGAGGATGAGGTCGGCGGACTGCTGGGCGAGCACCTTCAGCCCCTCGTTCACGCTGCTCGCCAGGATGGCCTGGTGGCCGAACTCGGCCAGCGTGTGTTCGAGGGTGACCCCGACGGAAGGTTCGTCGTCGATACACAGGATCGTGGACATGGTCCTCTCCAGTCAGGACGGACTCAATCCGCGCGGAATCTAACCGATACTGGAAGTACTGTCACTACCTTCAGGGGACCCCATGAGAATCTCGACCAGGATGCTCCAGGAAAGCGCACTGCGCTCCATCCGCGGCAACCAGGAAACGCTCGCCCGCCTGCAGGAGCAGGTGGCGACCGGCCGCCGCATCCGCACGGTCTCGGACGACCCTGCCGCCGCAACGCAGATCATGCGCTCGGAAGCCGAGGTCCGTGACCTCGAACAGCTCCGGCGCAACGGCATCGAGGCCTCGACCCGCATGGGCACCGAGGACGTGGTGCTGACCGGCGCGCGTGGCCTGCTCGAGCAGGCGAGCGGCCTGGCCGTCGGCGTGGCCGGCAGGGACGTGACGGATCCCCAGCGCCAGGCGATGGCCGCGGCCGTCGAGCAACTGCGCCAGGAGCTGGTGGCCTACGGGAACACCCGCGTCGGCAACGAGTACATCTTCGGCGGCGCGAGCTCGACCGTCCCGCCGTTCCAGCCGGATGGCACCTACGTAGGCGACGACGTCGTGCGCCAGGTCGAGATCGACCGCGGCGTGTTCGTGCCCACGAACCACAGCGGAGACAGTGTCTTCTCGAGCGCCCTGCAGGGACTCGCCGACCTCGAGCAGGAGCTGCGGACCGGCACCCAGGCGTCCATCAATGCGGCCATGAACGACCTTCAGACCGCCGAGGACCAGATCGTGCTGGCCCAGTCCGAGACCGGCACCCGGCTCCAGCAGATCTCGGCCACGACCAACAGCCTGGCCCTGCGCGCGGCGAACCTGCTCGATCAACGCGACAGCCTGCGCGACGTGGACCCGGCTGAAGCCTCGATCAAGGCCGTCATGGCCCAGTCGGCGCTCGAGCGGGCCTACGCGGCCATCGGCAAGGTCATGTCCACGAACCTGCTCGACTACCTGCGCTGATCCAGCCGTTCCCGCCCGGCAGGGCGGTTTCCCCCGCGGCATTGCATCTCGCAAGCCCGACCCACGCACCGAGCTAGCCTTCCTCGGCCCGGGCCCGTGGGGCCTAAAGTTCCCGCTCCAGCCGCCGATTCTTCGTGGTGTCGGCACTGGGCCGGCACCGGGCAGAAGGCCCGTCGGACTCCTCAGACCCTAGAAAGGGGTATGGGACCATGGCAATCAATGACATCACCCTCGCCGGCGGAATGCGCGGGAACCTCGTCAACCTCCAGCTCATCTCGGCGCTGCAGTCGCGCACGACCGAGCGGCTCGCGACGGGCAAGCGCGTGAACACCGCAATGGACGACCCGGCGGCCTACTTCGCCGCGGCCGCTCACCGCAGCCGTGCCGGTGACCTCGCCGCACGCAAGGATGCGATGGGCGAGGCGATCCAGGCCGTCAAAGCCGCTTCGCAGGGCATTGACGCCATCGTCAAGCTGATCGAGCAGGCCAAGGGTCTCACCGCGGCCGCCCGCAGCGCGAGCACGGCCGACGCTGCGACCCTGGCGGATCAGTTCGACGCGCTCATGACTCAGATCGACGAGCTCGCCGGCGATGCCAGCTACAAGGGCACCAACTTCCTCGACAGCGCCGTG
>Ga0315284_10010015_pt1 | contig 13493 bp, 16 predicted proteins | sample YL17G09_16_MG_FD_203696 | JGI IMG/M metagenome (GOLD analysis project Ga0315284, IMG submission 203696) | Sediment microbial communities from Yellowstone Lake, YNP, Wyoming, USA - YL17G09_16 | ecosystem: Environmental > Aquatic > Freshwater > Lake > Sediment | place: USA: Wyoming | collected...
AGTCTCCCACCTACGCCGAGTTGTACTCGGGCGAGTGGGAGCATCACCGGTTTGGGACTATCGCCACTACCCGTGGGGGGTAGGTGCGTCAACCGGATAGGCATGCTCCCATCAAACGGCGCCTCAACGGAGCGCCGTCGGAGACTGGAAAAGCCGACCAACGGTGTGTTACCGTCGGTCGCGCGCATGCAGGGCAATTGTGTTTGATGGACTCTTGTGCCAGCAGAACTTTCAAAAGGTAGTCGTTGTCCCATCCACAATCTTGCCGCTTGATTGCGATGCCCGTCTCCTGACTCTTCTCGTTTGTGGGCATGTTCAGGGCCATCCGGCACAGGCGGCTGAAGTTCTCCGCCCCGTGGCCCTGGGGAATCCGCCGCTCAACTTCCCGAAAACTCACGTCCAACTGCCAGGGCAAATTGTTCTCCACACTCCAGTGCCCCCGGAGGTAACTGCCCAGACGCTTGGCCTTGCTCCGCCGGGCAATCTCCTTCTGGCAGCCCAGGGCGTCGATGGTCACCACCGCCCCTCGATCCCCATAATCCCCGTTCAAATCCGGCGTCGTCGCGTCCACCCCAAACCCCTTCCCCACCACCAGCATCGCCGCCGCCCCCTTCAGACTCGCCGGCCGCGCCACCACCAACTCCGTCCTCCACTCCCGCCCATCCGTGCTCGATAAGAACCGCACACCATCCTCCCCCAGTTCAATCCCCACCCACTGCCACTGATCCAGTCTGCACGCGCTCAGATCATGCTCGCTCCGCCGTCCCCCCGCCGTCACACACACAAAACACCTGCCCCCGCCGCGAGGAATGACGCCCATCTGACACCAATCCCCCGGCCCCCAATACAGAAACACCGATGTACACCAACTGATCCCCGACCCCGCCTTGATCGCACTCGTCGCTCTGACCCAATCCCTCCCCAGCGGTCTCTGTATGTGCGCGTACGTCTTCTCCGCCGCCCGGATTTCCAGCCAACCATCATTGACCTGGACCGTATTCCCCTTCGAAACGTCTACCATCCACCCCGATTCGCCCGCCGGGCGCTCAAACCCCTCGCGCAAGACCACCTTGCTCCCTCCGCCATACCCCAGCACCCCCGCCAACTCCACCCACGCGCCCAGCCGCCAGCTCTTTGCCATGGCCGAACCTCCCACCCCGCGAGCACCATCCCCCACGACCGACAACTGACAACGAACAACTAACAACCAACAACTATCCTACTGCTCTTTCAACTCCATTACATGGATGCTCTTGAGCAAGAACTGTCCCCGCCCGGCAACGCGCAGCATTCTCAGGGTGTGGCTGCCTGAGATCCTGACCGCCATATCCCCCGCCGGTACGATCGCACGTGCCAGGTCGTCTGCTCCGCTGATCTTCGCCACGAATCCATTGTTGAGTGGATACAAGTCGGCACTGCTGTAGCTCGTATCGAACCCGCCGCTGGGCGACATTTCCGCCGATGCGTTCTGCAAGTGGTGGGAAAGCGCCGTCGGCAACGCGGACCACCACCGCAAAGACCCGAGCACTCGCACCATGCGTTCCCTGTCGCCCAGGGCCAAGAACCACTACCTGGCGACGCTGAACACGTTCTGCCGCTGGTGCATCAAGCGGAAGCGTATGGCAACGAACCCGGCGGCGGACGTTGAAAAGGTGGACGAAACCGGCGACGTGCGGCGAGAGCGGCGGGCGCTGACGGTCGATGAACTGCCACGGCTGCTGGCGGTGGGGCCAGATCATGACAGGCTGGGGTATCGGATGCTGATGGGGACCGGGCTGCGACGCGGCGAACTGCTGGCGTTGCGGTGAGGTGACCTTCACTTGAATGCCCCCCATCCGTTCATTCAGTTGCGGGCGGCAACCACCAAGAGCAAGCGGGCCGATGTGCTGCCGGTGCGGGCCAATCTGGCGGACCTGCTGCGGAAGGCCAAAGGGGATGCCAGCGACGGGGACCGGGTGGTGAAGGTGCTGCCGCGCATCCCGACGCATCGGAAGTACCTTGCTGCGGCAGGCATCCCTTGGCTGGATGACGCTGGCCGGCGGGCGAACATCCACTGCCTGCGTCATTCCTACGGCACGCTGCTGAGCAAGGGCGGTGTATCGCCCCGCGAGGTCATGTCCCTGATGCGTCACACCGATCTGCGGCTGACAATGAAGGTTTACACCGACCCTCGCATCTTCGACCTGGCCGGGGCGGTGGAGAAGCTGCCGATCACTCTCGGCACGTCCGATGAGGCCCAGGCCGCGCAGGCCACGGGAACGGACGACAAGCCCGCCCAACAGGACCAGCAGGATGGCCAGCAGGTAGCAAATCGGGTAGCAATTGCTACCCTTGACCGGCATTCAGCGGCAGCCAACGACAACGCCGGATCGGATCGGCGACAATCACAACTCCGGGATTTGGCGGGGATAGGCGACAAAAAACCCCATCCGGCTGGATGGGGTGAAAGAGCGGGCGATGGGATTCGAACCCACGACGTCAGCCTTGGGAAGGCTGCATTCTGCCACTGAATTACGCCCGCATAGCCGGAAAACACTGCGGTTTTCCGCATCCGGCAGCGTCGAATTGTAGTGCAAGCGAGCCGCAAGCACAACGGGCGGCACCACGTTTGGAGCCGATGGCGCTGCGGATCATCGCACGGCAGGCCGTGAGCAGGACATCGCAGCAGATTTCCGGCATACCCGCAAGCAGCGGCATTTCCGCAGCGCCAGGGGAGGTGGCACACTCTCTCCGCGGATTCTTACCCCCATCTCGTCCGAGTGCGGGGATCGGTTGCCATGCGGCGTTTTCCGAGCCGCCAACGAGGGCCTCGCCCGGGCAGACGATCGGCTCGACACGCCGTTCTTGTGGCACATCCAAACCCGCCACAAGAGCCCTGACGGGGGAACCTACGCGGCCCGGTTTTCGGCTCAATATCGTGGCTCGGACCTTCGCTGCGAGCAGTGGAGACACCATGACTGCTGCAATCGACTTCGCAACCGGCTCGGGCGCCTCGCGGGGAAATCACTGGGGTGTGCGTGGCCCTTGTGCGGGCGATGCGGGGGGGTATACCTTCTGGGCGTATGCCGATACGGCTGGACCCTGAGAATCTGCTCGCGGCGTACTGTCGCGGGGCGTTCCCGATGACGGGCGAGGATGGGCAGATCTGCTGGTACACGGCTGATCCGCGCGGCATCATCCCGTTGGACAAGTTCCATGTGCCGCACACGTTGACGCAGTTCATGCGCAGCCTGAGGTTCTGCTTTGAGCTGCGGATTGATTCCGACTTCGAGGGCACGATCTGCGCGTGCATGGCATCGCACGACAGGCCGCCGTGGATCAGTCCGCCCATGATCCGGGCGTACGCCCGGCTGTACGAGCTGGGCTTTGCGCACAGCGTGGAGACGTGGCGCGGCGGCAGGATGGTGGGGGGTTTGTACGGAGTGAGCATCGGAGCGGCCTTCTTCGGGGAGAGCATGTTCCATCACGAGCGCGATGCCTCGAAGGTGGCGCTGGTGCACCTGGTGAACCGGCTGCGCGATCGCGGCTACGAGCTGCTGGACACGCAGGCGGTGACGTCGCACCTGAGGCGATTCGGGTGCGTTGAAATACCGGCCTCTGAGTACATGGAGCGGCTGGGCAGGGCGCTGCAGAAAACCTGCGAGTTTGTGTGAATGAGCCAACGGCGCCCAGTTGCCAGGCGGATCGCCTGTTGCGGGTCGGCGCCGCTACTCGGCGGCTTCGATGGTGACGGTGAGGCCCTTGGAGGCGAACTGATCCCTGTACAACTCGGCTCGCTCCTTGTGGGTTGTCAGCAGGAGCGCGACGCCCGTCTCATGGGCTTCCTTCATGCGCAGAATGGCCTCAGGTTTCTTGAGCGACGTCAGCTCGACAATCGTCGCGACCACATACCCCATCTCGTTCTGGTCGTCGTTGTGCAGCAGGACCTTCCACGGGGGCATGTGTGTCGGAGGCCTCTTCTTGGGGGTGGTCGTGCGGGTCGGCTTCTCTTTCAGCGCCGTCGCAGAGGAGCCCGAATCGCCCGCCTGATCTGTATCTCGCTTTTCCTCGGCCATCGCGGCGTCTCCAGACTGCCCCCCATTATACCACGGCGCGGCGTGTGGCCCAACACCATCCAGCGCGATCCTTTGTCATACGCAATGAACGAGGTCTCGGCGTTTTACTGTTGCCGGCGCCCGCCATAGACTCGTGGGCCATGTCGAGCACACGCGTGATTGCCGGGGCGATGAGCGGGACCAGTGCGGATGGCGTGGATGTGGCGGTGGTGCGCATCGCGGGGCGGGGGTATGAGATGTCGCCTGGGCTGCTGGCGCATCACCATCACCCTTATTCGGTGGAGCTGCGGGAGGCGATTTTCGCCATACGAGCTGCGGGCGAGACGAAGCTGCGCCAACTGGCGGAGGTGGGGCGGCGAATCTCGCTGGAACATGCGGCGGCGGTGAAGGAGGCGCTGGCGGCCGGGGGGGTGGATCCTTCGGAGCTGGCGTGCGTTGCGGCACATGGGCAGACACTGTTTCATGACCCGCCGCTGACGATTCAGTGGTTCGATCCTGCGTTGGTGGCGGCGCAGGTGGGGTGCGCGGTGGTGAGCGACTTCCGGCGAGCGGATTGTGCGGCCGGGGGGCAAGGCGCGCCGCTGGTGCCGTTTGCGGACTATATCCTGTTCCGCGATGCGGCCCGCAATCGGGTGGTGGTGAACATCGGGGGGATAGCGAATCTCACGTTCGTTGCGGCGGGCGGGGAAATAGGACAGTTGATCGCGTTCGACACGGGGCCGGGGAACTGCATCAGCGATTGGCTGTGCCGACGTTTCGAGCCGCGCGGGCCGGGGATGGACATCGGCGGCGAGCGAGCGGCTCGGGGGCAGGTGATCGCGGCGGCGGCGGATCGGATGTTGAGGGCGGAATACTTCCGGAGACGGCCGCCGAAATCCACAGATGGGCCGGCGATGATCGATCTGTTCTGCTCGAGTCTTCAGATCGAGTTGGCGCAGCACGGGTTGAATGATCTGCTGGCGACAGCTTGCCGGATCACTGCGGAGTCGCTGATGGGGGCGATGCGGGGCTTTCTGCCAGCGCAGGCGGACGAGGTCATCCTCAGCGGCGGGGGGACGCACAACCGGGCCACCATGGAGCATCTGCGGCAGTCGCTGGGGGGGATTCCGTTGCGGAACACCGACGAATTCGGCGTGCCGAACGCCGCGAAGGAGGCGATGGCGTTTGCATTGCTGGGGGCGGCGACGCTGGACGGGGTGGCGGGGAATGTGCCGTCGGTGACGGGGGCCCGTCGAGGGGTGGTGTTGGGGGCAGTGACGCCGAGGCCATGATGCTGCGGGTGATTGCACGCGGGGGCCTGGGGATCGAGAATGGGGACATGAACGATCGATCTCACTTGCTCACTGAACAGCGTCTGGCGGAGTCGATGGGGCTGGATCGCATGTCGATCCGCGAGGCACTTCCGCTGATGAATACGCAGGATCGGGTGGCGGTTGAGGCGGTGGGGCGTGAGCGTGAGAACATCGCCCAGGCGACTGAGCTGGTGGTGGCGGCATTCAGGGGGGGAGGGAGGCTGATCTACGTGGGGGCGGGGACAAGCGGGCGATTGGGGGTGCTGGATGCGTCGGAATGCCCGCCCACGTTTCGGGCGGATCCGGCGATGGTCCAGGGGATCATCGCGGGGGGAGAGCAGGCGATGTTCAGGTCGCAGGAAGGCGCCGAAGACGATCCGGAGAAGGGGGGCGCTGATGTCGAGGCCCGGCACGTGGGCGCGATGGATGTTGTGATGGGGATCGCGACCGGGGGGACCACGCCATACGTACACGGGGCGCTGCGGCGGGCCAGGGAACTGGGCGCAAAGACGGTTTTCCTATCGTGTGTCCAGGCGTTCGCGGGCGAGCCGCAGGTGGACGTGGTGATTCGGCCGCTCACCGGTCCGGAGGTGCTGACGGGGTCGACGCGGCTGAAAGCCGGGACGGCGACGAAGCTGGTGTTGAATGCGATCACGACGATTGCCATGGTTCAGATCGGGAAGGTGTATGAGAACCTGATGGTGGACATGCAGGCGAGCAACACGAAGCTGGTGGATCGGGCGGGGCGGATTGTGCGGATGGCGACGGGGGTGGGGCGGCAGGAGGCGTTTAGGGTGCTGGAGGAGGCGGGGGGGCATGTGAAATTGGCGATATTGATGGTTAAGAAAGGTGTGGGGGCGGAGGAGGGGAGGAGGGTGTTGGAGGAGTGCGGGGGGAGGTTGAGGGAGGCGATGGGGGCGTGAGGGATTTTCGATTTTGGATTTTGGATTTTCGAAATGGGGGTGGGTGTGTGTGAGGAGGGCGGCGAGCGAAAGCGAATTGGCACTGAGTTGTCTACGTGCCGCGGCCCGGCGTTTGATGCTGGCGGAGAAGGGCCAGTCGATGCAGCAGCACCTTCAGGTCCGTGTTTCGCTTGACTTGTTTCTCGGTTGTTCGAGCCGCTTTAGCCAATTCCGAAACAGTGAGAGACGGGTTGGTGAGAAACGCTCTGACCATGGCGACGGGTCGTTTCTTTCTGGTCGATTTGCCGTGGACCCGCATCTCATACTCATAGCGCAACAGCACACGGGCGACCATCCAGCCCTGCAATCCGTATGCGCCCAGAAGAGACGCCCCATGCTCAGAAGTGAGCCCTGCGACGAAGGACACCATTGCTGCGAACACCTCGACATCCGACGCGCGGAATATGTTTCGCCTCACCAGACGACCCAGGTAATAACGAACCTCGACTAAAGGCCCGCCCATCCACGCCGTGGACTCCAATCGTCGGTGGCGTTGGGAAGCGATTGGTGCATCAAAGGCTTCGGCAAGGTGTTCGAGTGATGTCACCATGCCTGCATATTGTATCACTGATTGGCCAGACACTGCCATCGCTTGGCAGGGGTTGGCCGCGTGGCACTCTCGGTATGGCACGAAGCTATTTCGGATCTGGAGGTAGGGGCCAGAAAATAGCGGATGGCGATTCAATGACCCAATGACCGGATGACCAATGGCGAAGGCGGACGGGTGTACCTGTTGGGCGAACGGATCGATCCGAGTTTGTTCGGGCTCGAAGGGGGGAATGCGGGGCGGTGGGCATGCGAAATGAGGGGTGAGCCGCGGCGCGTTTACGGTTGTGAGGATAGGCGCAGGTCGATGCGGGTGCGGGGGGTGTCGAGCCATTGGTGGCGGGCGTAGTCGTAGGTGAGGGCCTGGAGGCGGTCGGGGGTGAGGCGGAGGACGATGAATTGCGGTCGGTCGGCGGGGGAGGGGACCTGGAGGAACTGGTGGCTTCGATAGGTGCTGGCGACGGCGTAGTGGTAGTGGCCGCCGAGGACGAGCAGGACTTGGCCGGTGTCGAGGCAGTCGGCGAATTCGTTTTTATTGCGGATGGCGTCGAGGCAGTAGTGGGCGACGACGACGGTGGGGCGGGTGGGGGCGAGGGTGAGCTGGTGACGGAGGTAGTCCATGGCGTCGCGGGAGATGAACTGTTGGGCGTTATCGGGGGAAAAGAGGACGATGAAGCGGAGGGGGCCGGCGTCGAAGGTGTAGCTGGTGGAGCCGTGGGGGGCGGAGATCCACTTGGCCAGTCGGCTGCTGGAGGGGTCGTCGCCCTCGTCGTGGTTTCCGATGGCATCGTAGCTGATGTAGCGGAGGCGGAGGGTGGCGTTGGCGAAGGCGTTGGTGGCGGAGCGGGTGGACCAGTCGGTGCAGTCGCCGGAGCCGATGACGAAGGAGGGGGGCGAGACAGAGCCGCCGACGGAAGGGGGGTAGGGGGTGCCGGCGATGGCGTTCATGGCGTCGATGGCGGGGGTGAGGTGGGCGGCGTTGCCGTCGCGGGTGACGTGCTGATCGGACCAGGCGAGGAAGGTGATGTCGTTGGTGGGATTGGGGATGGTCCTGGGTTGGGGGACGGCGGTTTTTCGGTAGGGGGCGTCGGTGATGTAGAACCAGAGGCCGACGGAGATGGCGACGAGGGAGAGGATGATTGCGGCGGCGCGGGCGCGGCGGCGCCAGGGGGGCTTTGGGGGTGGCGGGGTGGTGGGCATGGGGGCATTCTATCGCGGAGTGCGTGATCGGGACGAGCACCGCGCGTTCGCGAACACACCGATAGTGGTCGTTCGGCGAGAATGCGTTTCTTGGCGGCGTGTTTGCGAACCCTACGACATTCCGAATGTGAGAATCAGCGTCAGGCGTTTTCTTCGAACTCGTTGATGCGTTCTTCGTCGCGTTCGCCGGCGCCCTGCTTGAGGAGGATGTGCTTGGCCAGTTCGAGGCGGTTGATGACCTGATCCATGGCAGCGGGTCGTTTCTCCGGCCTGCTGGAGATGCACTCCATCACGAGGTTGGAGAGGGCGAGGGGGACGGTTTTGTTGTAGTCGAGGGGGGTCTGAATGCGCGTGTCCAGGAGGAAGCTGTGGTCGCCGCGGTCCACGGTGTAGAGGGTGGGGATGTTGTGGCCTGTGATGCACCAGTAGATGGTTGCCCCGAGGTTGAAGATATCGGTGCGGTGGCTGACGGGCTTGCGTTTGACCTGTTCGGGGGCGATGTAGTCGGGCGTGCCCTGGATGCGCTCTTTGACGGTTCCGATCTTGCAGCTCTGGCCGAAGTCGATGATCTTGACGGCGCCGGCATCGTTTCTCAGAATGTTATTAGGTTTTATATCGCAATGCACATACCCCATGGTGTGCATGGCCTGAAGGCCTTGCGCGGTCTGGATGAACGTATCGACGGTTTCGAGGAGGTTCTTCGGTGGGCGGACGTCCAGGGCCTTGCCGTCGAAGAGCTCCATCAGCAGAAACGCCTCGGTGACCTTGATGAGGAGAGTCTTGACGACTTTGAGCTCGTAGCTGCGGCGCAGGTTGGGGTGGGTGAACTGGCGACTGATTTCGAACTCGGCCTCCATCTGCTCGACGAAGCGAATGTCCTTGGCATCGGTACGCAGCACATGCTTCAGGGCGTACACCTGGTGGGTAACCGGGTCGCTCACCGCATAAATGACGCTGCCGGCGCCTTCTCCGAGGCGTTCGAGCACGTCGTAGTGCAGTATCTTCTCTGGCATCGAGTCACTTCATCAGAGGCGGAATCATCGGCTCAAGGCCCCGAAGGTGCCTCCTCATGCCGACAACCCAACCGCCACCGCTTCTTCAGTCAGAAGCGATCCGTCAACCGCCCGCAGGCCTTCCTGGCCAATTGCACCTTTACTCCATCGACACTTACCGTTGTTCTTGTCTTCGCTCCTGTTATAGCACTCTGCAAACCAACCGTTGCCCCCGGGGAAATCCATTGGGATACATTAGAAGAAAAGCGTGTCTCAGGCAAGACGGCGGGTAGGCGGACGTCGGGAGGGGCAGGGCAGACGCACTTGGGAGCGGAATGGGGCGTGCGAAGGGAGTGAAGCGCTAACCCGCCTATCTCACCGCCGAGCACAAGAACCTAAAAGCGCGATGGCCCGGCCTCCGCTAGACTCTGGGGTTAGAAAAAGAACCCATGGCACGGAAGCAAGGCCATGCACGCGACCGACGGTGTGTTACCGTCGGTCGGCTTTTCCAGTCTCCGACGACGCTCCGTTGAGGCGCCGTTTGATGGGAGCATGCTCACCCGCGACGCCGGGACCATGCTGCGGCGCGAGGCCGACCGGAAACGGGGCCTGACGGCAGCGATGAACGCGGTCCTCCCCGGTCCCCGCAACCAGGACCTGATCGTCCACGAGCCATGGAGGATGCTCCGCCAGCGGATCTAGGCCATCGCGCTGGACAACGAAGACCTGAACGATCCTCAGGATCGGCGTCAAGACGGGCTGATGCGGGGGGCCACGGAACGAGGCGTCAAGAAGGACCTGCCGCTGGCCTCGCCGCCGACGCTGTGCCGGCTGGAGAACCGCATGTCTCGCGCCACGCTGGTGGAGAGGTCGAAGGTGCTGGTGGAGACGTTCATCGCCTCGCCGCCGACGCCGACTTTGATAGGTCGCTAAGGTTGCGTGGAAACCCGGGCTAGCGAGCGAAGTGGGCTGAATGCACAAGAGGTGGGCATCGGCAAGAAAAACAGGGTTGATTATGGGGCAAATCGGCTTCGTGAGTCACTCATAATGGTCCTGGCAGGAGTCGTGCCGGCGCAAATGTGTTTTTCGGTCTCCGCGTCGGTTCAGTGTTGCCAAAGAGTGGTTTGTTGAATTGCCTGTTGAGCTATGGGTTGTGGACAGGATGGTGGTATCTGCCCAGGAGGATGGCGAGAAGCTGAATTGGATCACCGAGAGGAATTGGTTGGATAGCGATCCTGATTGTTCTGGCCGTTTTCTCCGGGGGCAGTGCCTTGGCCGCGAGAGGCAAGGAAAAGCTGGAGCAGTCGTATTTGACTGTCTTGCGTAATCGGGGTGCGAGAGAGAAAGGAGGTGCGTGCTTGGTCGGAGTTCGTGCCCAGGAACCAGGGAGGATGGTCATTCTTCGACTGCGAGCGTGTAGTTGTAAAGGGGTATCTGTTTCTCTGGGAGGTTTCCATGAGAATGTCGATGATTTCGTTGGTCGTGGTGTTATGGATAGGCGGTCTGTGGTGCGGTTCGCAAGTGGCACTCGCGTGCTCGTGCGCAGCCCCTAATGCCACCTGTACTGCGACTCCTGGACAAGGGCAGACGGGCTGTTGTGGCTGCGGTACAGTCCAGAGCCAGTGCGTCGTCTGCGACGTCGGTTGTACGTGCACTTCGGTACAAGGCAACAGAGGGAATCACAACAAGGGAACAGCCAAGTGCTCGTGAATTGGACTTGACGTGATAAGCGTTATCGCCGCTGAGGCCATGGTCACAGGACCATGGCCTCAGCGGGCCTTGTCACACAACTTAGATACTAATGGTGAGCCATGTTACGTTCCAGCATGTTGTTGCTTGCGGTACTCTTTATTGCCGGAGGAATCGGTTTCGTTTGGATGAAGGGGTGTATTCAACAGACGCCCGGTTCTCGAGCAGTTGTGGGAGACGTTGGAGACGTCGCCCCTGTTCGCGATGGGCCGCCACACGATGTCGCCAAGGCGAGGGTGCCCGCGACCCAATTCGCCCAAGGTGGCATGTCACAGCCTGCCGACGATGCCGCCGCTTTGCAGAGCCTGAGCCACCTCACGGGCGGTGGTCCAGCGGAACAGATGGACATGGAGTGGGACAGCAGAGCAGGGACCGCGTCTTGCCGATCCAAGGACGAGTTTCTGCAGGCGATCCAGAAACTCCCGGTGACTGGGGAGGCGTTGATCGGATCGCAACAGCGTGAGCAGTTGACCGGTTTCCTGGGCGATCTGTGCGTTTCGTTTGGGACGGACAATCCGCGTCCCTATCTGCAACGGCTGAAACAGTCAGGCGAAACAGTGAAGCCGGAGTTTGTGGAAGCGAACCGCGGCGCATTGCTGCAGAACCTGCCTGCCTCAACTCCGATTCCTGATGATCCCTGGGAACAGGCGGCGTTGCTCCACCAACACGCCAAGTTCCAATCCCACTGGCATGAGTTTGTTCTTTCTGGATCGGGCATTCGTCTGTATAAGACAACGAAAGAAGACAATAGTACGATAGGTGAGGGGCTTTGGAGAGTGCGGCAAGCGATCACCACCTTCAACCACATCGGTGCGCCCCCCCTGACAGCGGCGGCGGTTCTGAAGCAAGACAAGGAGTTGCTGATGGCCGAAGTCACGCTCTTCATCCGCCACGATGACAGCATGGGAGGCAAAGTCCGGCCGTATATTGCTCGGCTATGGTATGACTCGCTGAACAAGGTATGGCGGACGAACAAGATGTCGGCATTTCAGAACGGTCATGATGATTTCCAGCCCGGGCTGATGTATTGAACCCATGGGGATGGAGGCTGCATATGTGCAAGAAACGCCATGTTTTGGCAATTGGCATTGTGGTATTGGCCGTCGTTGGGGCGGTTGCCGCGTCGCGGTTTGTCCTGCCGCCGGTCCTGGTTGTAGCCGACAGCATAGACCTTGGCGAGGTGCTCCCGAACCAAGTAATAGAGCGGGCCCTGCGTATTGAGAATAGAGGCTGGGGGCGCCTCCGGATTCACAAGATGGAAGGGTGTTGCGGTTGCTCCGTTGCGACTCAAAGCCCAATGGAGATTGCGCCGCGTTCGGAGGCATTTGTGGTTGTGCGAGCACGAACGCCCAATGGCTATGGATCGTTCCAAACCAAGTTGATGGTGACTACCAACGATCCGAGCCGTCCTGCGGTAACGGTAGCAATGCGGGGGGAGCCGAGCCGTTCGTTCAGGATCACGCCGTCGAGCCTGCAACTCGGGTATGTGACTGCGGGCACATCGATGGCGCAGACCGTCGCCGTTTTCGCGCAGAGCAAAGACCCGATCGTTGTCCGGACAAGCGCACCGTATCTGAGTGCGGAACTGAAAAGCCAAGGGCAAGACGGGAGCTTTGCCATCAACCTACGAGTTGCCGAGAATGCCCCGCGAGGGGAACTGAATGAATACCTTCTTGTCTCAAGGGGAAGTGGTTCGCAGCCTGCCGTACTCCCGATTTCCGCGGTCGTCGAGCGTGGGATCCGGGTTCGGCCTGAACGAGTGTCCTTCGGCGCAGTAGGGGAGGGAGATGACCTCTTGCGAACAGTGAGACTAGAGATAATCCAGCCGGAATGGCGCTCTGTCGAGATCCAAGATGTGGACCAGCGATGCATTCGGGCCGAGCTTCGTCGCGAGTCTGAGGGCCGTTGCAGTCTGCGTATCATGCTCGATCCCTCGACAATGCCAGCCGTGTTGCGATCTACAATCAAGGTGAGAGCGGGTTCGGGCGACAGCATCAGTATTCCCGTGGTCGCTGCCAGACGCTCTGGCACAGGGAATGCCGCCACGGGAATGTAGCTGGTTGGGTGGTCTGAGGCGTCCGGCTCTGCACCGCGATGGGGCGGGAAAAACGTAAACGCTGACCCTTTCAAGGATTGGTGTTCTCTGGCGTCTACTGACCGTAAGTGCTTGTCAGAGACGAAGATGGGAGTTGAACCCATCAAAAACCCTGCGATTCCCGGGGAAAATCAGGTGGTTTCTGAGCCCGCGGGGAGCGCGGCGGGTAGCGAGCATCGCGAAATCGGTGTCTGCGACCCGGACCTGCAAACGATCTTGGAAGCATGGCCCAGCCTACCTGAGACCATCCGTGCCGGCATCGTCGTGATGGTCAGGACAGTACCGAGCGGCAAACGTCGGTGACCCTCCTCTGTCCTCTCTGCCTGCGCACCCAGCGTCGTTCATGCCAGCGCGATTCTCGCCAAATCCTCACTGCGCTCTTGCCCTTCAGGAACCCGCTCGTGTGCGCCACGCTCTCCGTGGGCGGGGTGCACCGGCCCCTGTGGATGTGATCCGGCATCCGCTGCCCCTCCAGCCGTTGCACCCTTTTCTGCCGCCACAACTCCCGCAGCATCGCTCCGAACAGCTTCTTGCTCTGTGCCTACACCCGGTTCGAGCGGTACATGGGTATGATCACGACGTGATCCATGCCCTCGGCCGTC
>Ga0315284_10010016_pt1 | contig 13492 bp, 10 predicted proteins | sample YL17G09_16_MG_FD_203696 | JGI IMG/M metagenome (GOLD analysis project Ga0315284, IMG submission 203696) | Sediment microbial communities from Yellowstone Lake, YNP, Wyoming, USA - YL17G09_16 | ecosystem: Environmental > Aquatic > Freshwater > Lake > Sediment | place: USA: Wyoming | collected...
GACGAGACGAAGAAGGCCAAAGAGGTAAAGAAAACACATGTTCGCAATGAGAATATCCGGAGGATAGAGGCCAACCGCCTAGCGACCGTTGACAACACCCGACGGGAAAGGGAGATCGGGACGATGGTGGATCAGGCGGTGAAAGAAGCCCAAAATGCCGCTGAAACAGACGAAGAGGACTACCTAATCCCCCTCAGCGCCGATCTCCTCTGGGACGTTAGGGAGGCAGCCCGTGACAAGGCGCAAAGCCTGGTCCCCCCGGCGAAGAGGATTTTGCCTCTCCTCGACGAAGGCGGGACGGAAGAGGGTCAACTGCCACAAGCGCCAGAGGGTGCCCCAGTCAGTCAACTTCCAGCCAATGCTATCCAAAATCCTGATGGCACGGTCACGTTCAACGGAATAATGTACCGGAGGCGACAACCGTGAGTGTCGGTCTCGGACCGGAGTGGGAGGCCATCGGACCTGCGCCGTTGGCACCGTCGTCGCCTTTAGGGCCGGAGTGGGAGGCCATCGGACCTTCTCCGGCAGCGCCGTCTCTTTCGGCGCTGCCGGCCGAAGAGAATCAACCCTACGGCGGACTAACTGGCCTTCGTGCAAGAGCCGGCAATTTCTTCGATGTTGTCGCAAAGCTGAAAGGTGCTCAGAAAGAACGCGACAGAGCCTCCGCGACGATCGAGGAATTGGCCCAGGCCGACGAGCAGACGCAGACCGCGTTTCTCTTGGCTCTGCGAGAGAAGGTCAACGAGCGGCCGCCACCGGGTGCGGCTAAGTATGTGGCGGGTAAGTTCCGCCAGGGCACGCTGAATTTCATTAGGTCTCTCGTGCAATTCCCCGTGCCTTCTACTCAAGCCACGGCGAACTATGAGAACTTCCGGAACGATGTCGGCGCGGTGCTGAGTCAGGGATGGGAGGCCCCAGACAAGCGGTGGTGGACAACCAGGCAGCTAGGCGCGGCCGCCGAAATGACTTATCCGATGGCGGTCAGCTTGGCTGCGACTGCCGCGGTTCCTGGAGCTGGGGTAGGAGCGAGCCTGGTGAAAAAGGGATTGCTGGGCACTGCCCGAGTGGGGGCGGCCGGCGGGCCCTTCCTGCCGTCAATTCAACAACAGCACTTCGCCGAGATGGTCAAGGAGGGCATTCCGGTCAAGACTGCCAAGGGAGTCTCTTGGATCTCTGCCCCGGCCATAGCTTCCATTGAAGCGGTCGAACCTAACTGGTTCCGAAAGACCCCGGCGGGCGAGATGGCCGCCAAGAGCGTGCGACAGGCCATAACCCGGTTCGGCGCCGAGTTCCTCAAGCGCTTCGGCAAGGAGTGGATCGCCGAAGAGGGCGGCCAGGCGGCCGTGGAATACCTCGGCACGGAAATTGCCCGCGGGATTAGTAAGCAGCACGCCCCACACGGCGTCGTCGAGGGCGTCCAGACGGTCTTCAACCAACTGACGCAATCCGGCGCGCCGATCTTCCTGATGATGGGCCCGGCGATTTTTACGGGCGGTGCTCGGGCGGTCCGTGAAGGGAAGATGGGGCAACTCGCCAACTACGTGCTCAGCCACGAGAACGGCCCGGCGCTGTATGCCCAAATGAATCCGGAGGGGGCGGCCTTGTTGGAGAGGATCAGCCAGGACCATACGCCCACGCGGGCTGAATGGAGGAAGGCCGGCTTGCCGGAATTTCCGGGGATTGGCATACCCGAGCGAGCGGACTTCGCCCGTCGCGTGCGGGAGTTATTTCTCGAACCGGAGGCGGCCCCCGCCGAAGCGCCAGCCACGGCCCCAACTGCCGAAGCCGCAGCCCCGGTCCCGGCCGAAGTCCAGCCGAGTCTCGCCCCAGAGGCGGCCCCAGTCGCGCCAGCCGTTCCGGGCGGGGCGATTGGCCCGGAAGCGGCCCAAAGGCCAGGGGAGGCTGTCCGTCCACCTGCGGCCACGCCAGAGCCCGCGCCGGAGGTCTCGGAAGCGGTGCGCCGGGCTGAAGAGGCAATGAAAGTCGCCAATAAGCTGGACGACGCGGCCGGCCGGGCCAAAGGAACGCCCGCTGAGGCGGAGGCCAGGGCACTCCATAAGGCGGCTTATGCCGAAGCACGAAGACTGGGCAAAGAAGCCTTGCAGTTAGAAAAAGAGGCCCGTGAGGCAGCGGCAGCCCCGGAAACCGTGTTCATCAAGAACGCTGCTACTGAGGCCCGACGGGAAGAATTGGGACTTTCACCAAGAACGCCAGTCCAACCCCATCCGTGGGCTGCGGCCAAGGCGGAAGCGGCCGCGGCCTCGCCCCAGCAAATCGACACCTTATTGGCGAAACTGCGCGAGAAGCCCCGGCCCCTCTTCGACCGGGAATCTGCGATGGTTCTCCGGCGGCAACATGAGTTGGAAAGGGCGCACGCCGACGCCCTTGCTCGCGGGGACGATCCGGCAGCAACCGAAGTAGAGACTCGCCTCGCTGATGTCTTTGGAGTCGCCGAGTACACTGGCGAGGAACTTGGGCGCGGACTGGCCTTCCGGGCTGCGGAGATTCGGTTGGCTGAGGATTTCTCCACGGCTGGCCTATTCCGACGAAGGATTGAGGCCAAGGGCGGTAAACCCTTGACACCTGTGGAACGAGAGCAGGTTCAAGAACAAGCCAAACGCATCGCGGATCTGGAAGGTCAGTTGGCCGACCACGCCGCAGGCCGTGAACAAGAGGCCATAGACCGCGAGATCGAGAAAGCCAAGGAGGAGCGCGAGCTTTGGGAAGAAGAACTGCCAGCGGTTGGACGCAAACCGCGCCCATCGGCCCGACGACAAGTTGCGCAACAGGCGGTGACCGATGCCTGGGCCAACTTCAGCCGAGTCACCAGTGGCAAGGTCTTCGCCAACCCGCTCGATCCGGAACTGTTGGGCGCGGCCGTGGCAGTGGGTAAGGCTTACATCGACCTGGGCGTGGTGCGATTCAGTGAATTTTGGAACCAAGTCCAACCCCGATTGGGGACTGATGCGGAGAAGCTCCAGGAAACCTTCCGCGCCGCATGGCAGAGCCTGCGAGAGTCTGGCGGTGTGCCCGCTGCGAAGATCGACCCCAACGAGCAGGCAGGCATCTCCCGGCTCGCCAAGACAATCCTGCGGGAAGTGGTCGCAACTGGAACCGTTGAGCGTGAGGCCGCCACCGATGCGGTCCATGGGGAGTTGGAGGCAATTCTGCCGGACTGGACCCGCCGGGATACCCAGGGGGCAATTACGGGCGAAGGACTCAGGCAGGAGTTAGCCAAGGACCCGGCTTCGGTCCGCTATCGGGAGATCGTGGGGGAAGTACAACAACTCATGAAACTACAGGAGATGGAGGCCAGGCGACCGCCGCCCTTGTTTGGGCGCGAGCAACATGCGCCCAGCGATGCCGAACGCCACCTTCGCCAACAGGTGAATGAGGCTAAACGCAAGGGCGGGTTCGTCGTGACCGATCCAGTCCGTCAGGGCAAGACCGCGCTGGCACAGGCCAAGACCACGGCCCGGCACTGGCTGGCGGATCGGGAAGAAGAGATTCGCACCGGAAAGAGGATTGTGACTGGCAAGACCTCGATCATTCCCGACCGGGAGTTGCTTGACCTTCGGCAGCGTCAGGCCCAAGTCCGCGAACTCTGGGAAGCCACGTTCCCGAAACCGGGCAAGACCGACGCCCAACGACTGGCGGCAATGGAATCTCTCTATGACCGCATGATTGCAGAGATGAAGCAGGACATCGCGGCTGGGGGCGTTCGAGCCAAGTTAGTCTCGAAGATACTCCACGACCCCGAGTTGGAGGCGAAGAAGGCGGCCTATGCAGCACTGAAGGCCCAGCGAGAGGAACTACGGGCGAACAATCCCGTATATCAAGCCAGCATCACGGCCCGCCAGGACGCTGCCTACATGCGTTCACTGACCAGTCGGCTGGCCAAGCTTCAGACCCGCCGGGCACAAATGGCGGCGACTGGGAAAATCCCCGCAAAGAAGACCGTCAGGGAGAGGAAACTGGATCAGCAGGGAAAAGACCTGCTTTACGAGATTGACCAGGAAAAGGGCAAAATCCGCGTCGAGGAAGACAAGATCACACGAGCCAACCGAACCCGGGCGCAAAAGGCGGTAGGGGCGGTGGCGGACATCTCTGACCTGTCGATGACGATTATGACGGGATTTGAAATGTCTGTGGTCTTACGACAAGGGTTCGCTTACACATTGGGGTTCCCTGAGAAGGCGCTGCCGGCACTTGTCAAAGCGGCGAGGGCCGTTTTTAGCAAACGCGCCGAACATGCGATTCATGTAGACTTGACCAAACGGCCCAATGCAGCGGATTACCGGCTGGGAAAACTGGAGACGACTGAAACCGAGGGTCCTTTGGCTGTCCGCGAAGAACTGCTCCGTTCCAGGATTGTCGATTGGCTGGCCGCACGCAAACATCCGCTGGTCCGGCCGATCAGTCTGCCTGCGCGGGTTCTTTTGAGTTCTGTGCGCGGGTTTCGCACCTTTGCCAACGTCATGCGGGCAGACTTCTTCGACTACCAGAAGGCCGACATTGAGGCTGGCCGGACGTGGACGCCCGACGATGCGAGAGTGGTGGGCAACGCCTCGAACTTGTTCAGTGGCCGAGCCCCACTTCGCCAGGCGGTGGGATTGTCCAGGGTGTTCTTCGCACCGCGTTGGGTCTGGTCTCGGGCACAACTCCTCGTCGGTCAGCCGCTCTGGCGGGGAGATTACTATACCCGCAAGGCAATCGGCAAGGTTTACGTCCGGTGGGCCTTGGGCATGGCCGCCTTCTATGGGCTGAGACACATCATCTATAGCCTCACGGCCGATGATGAAGAGCACGAACCGGCCTATGAACTCAGCCGGCTCAGTGCCGATTTCGGTAAGACGCGACTCGGCAAAACGCGAGTTGACGTGGGAGGCGGTTTCCCGCAGCTAATCACCTTGGGGGCTAGACTCGCCACCGGAACCACCAAGACTCAGAAAGGCAAGATCGTGCCGATCAGTGGTCCGAAGGTTCCTTATGGGGGCATGACCAGTGAGGGGGCGATCGGGGCCTTTGGTCGGCGAAAGCTTGCCCCGCTCCCCTCCGGTGTGCTCGATTACCTTACCGAGGAAAACGCCATCGGCCAGCCGGCAACGATAGGTTCGATCCTCTACGAACGCTTTACCCCGATGACCTGGAACGACATCTTCGCGGCCGAGAAGGAACTTGGGGTAAAACAGGGGACCGTGGCGGCAGTTGACGCTTTCTTCGGTGCGGGCTTGCAGACCTACCAAGATAGGAAAACTACAACCCGACGGAAACGGCCCCAAGCTCCGTCACGGCCGATTCGGGGGGTCAGGTGAAGTAGGTTCCGCCGCCGGTTCTGCGGTTTCTGGCGACCCAGCCTCAAGCTCCGCTGCCAGTTGATCGAGGTCTTGGGCCGGCAGCGTCTCGCCGCTCTTCAGTTCGGGAGCGATTACGTCCCGGAACTCCCGGACCTCTTCCTCGATGTAGAGACCCTGCAACTCGCCGGGCAAAAGTTGCCTGAGCATCCGGGCCGTGGGCGTCTTAACGGTCATCGTGGTGAGCATCCGGGCCCAGAACTTCGTCACTTCGCCGGTCCGTCTCCGGCCAATCATTTCCTCCAACGGAACTTCGACTCGCCGTGAATGACTCTGATCCTTCCGGTGCCCTTCGGCCCAACCTCCGATGATCTCGTGCTTGGCGTCGGGCAGGTAATCACAAGGCGCACCCCGCACGACGTGCATCACTTCCTCCGTCCGCTGCGGCTGCCCCTCGACTGCCGGCTGGGGCACAAGCCAGATCACGCCGTTCTCGAATCCATCGAACTGAGGGTGGCGCTGGGCCCGGTCCAGGAAAACTTCCCAGGAAGTGACAAATGCGGCCGGCTCTTTCGGGTCATACTTGATGAAGTACACCTGCTTCCGCAACGGGTCCAGCCCGTTGTTCATGCAGTACGCGACAAAGGCGACCTTTTCAGCAATCGGTGCTTGATGGAATTCCAGGCCCAACGTGGCGCCCAACATGCCCATCGAGTAGTTGCAGATTCGGCCGTCATAGGTGCGGAACTGCTGGGCGTCGCCCTTCCAAATCGACCGCAAGTCCACTGGTTGAAGGTCATTCATCAGTTTGCTCCTCCTCATAATGCTTGGTTCGCCGCAGAGTCCGCATCCCGCGGCTGTCACGCCTCCACGTATACGCCCCCTTGCCGTTCGGCAAGACCCCGTACACCGCGCCGCCCAGGGCCGCCCGCAACTGGTTGTCGATGGCCGTCTTGCGGCGGGTCAACTCGTTCAGCTTCGCGCCGAGCAGCAGTCGTTCGGCGTCCAAGGGCCCGAACTCCGGCGCGAGGTACATGGGCTCCTCAGTGACTTCCGGGTAGTGGGCTGCAATCGCCCCGGCCGTGCCCGGATGCCAGTCTGTGGCCGGCGGTATTTTTGACTGGACAAGCTGCCAAAACTCATCAACCTTCCGCAGGATCGACGCCAGGAACCGTTCGTGCCGCTGCTCCCGATACCAGCGCAGTTCGACGCCATTCAGGAGCACGGCATAATAGGCTTCCGAGACGCCCGTGCAGTACATCTGGCCTTGCACCTGGAACCGATACTCGCGCGGCAGTTCGTGACCGAAAACCCTCACTCGTTCGTACCGGGCAGTTTTCAGTTCCAGCACGGCCTGGGGTTGCGCCAATTCATCCAGCAGCAGGCGATCGACCGTGCCGAAGAGTCGCCCATCGCTCCAGGCGATAGTGAAGTCGCCGGGGTCAAACGGAATCAATGGCACGCCAGCCACGTCGGCAAACCAGTCTGCGACGGCCCCTTCCAGTCGATGCCCCGCCTCGGCCTCCTTGCTGGGGTAGGACAATCCCTCAACGACGACCCGATCCACCTTCTCTTGCCAGACTTCCCACGGGGACCGATAGCGGGACTTGCCGCAGATTGCCGCCAACTCCGAACAGCCCACGCCGTCCAGCCGGGCGGTCAGCCATTCCGTTCTGTTGGCGCAGACTTGGGTGCGCATGGGCTCCTCTTCGCGTCCTTCCGCGGGTGTCCCACTGGTCTCAGCAATTTCCGCAACAACCTGATGCTCTTTTGGGAGTAGATACGCCGGCCGCCCAGACGCCGGCCCAACCCGTACTTCTTGGCGAGCCGGCAGATGTACTGCGGGGTCCGACCGAGTTGCTCTGCGACTTCCTTGGTAGTCAATAGGTCGCGCAGGCGCTTTTCGATGGTTCGGCGTAGTCCCATATTTTACCTCTTTTCCGCACCAGCCGAAAAACGAAGGGATACATCGCGGCTGCCTGCTTGAACTTGTTCAGGCTCTTCTCCTGTCCGCGGCTGAACCCCTTGCACTCGTGCAGTTCCAGCGTCCCGTCGGCCAGCATCACGGCGAAGTCCGCGGTATATCGAGAGCCCCGGCTTCCCTTGCTGCCGTGAATCAAGGTCAGCGTGATGCCCTCGTACACGTACCAGGCGACGTTGCCCGTGTCCATGCGGCCCTGCAAGTGGGCGGCATAGCCGGCCTCCAACTCATTCATCTGGCCGGGCGGCTTCCAGCCAGGTCGCCCCCGGGCGGCCAGTCCGAGAGCGACCGCCAGCGAGTGCCACGGCCGCTTCGGCTCAGATGTCTTGGCCCCATCGTCGGCCCCATCGTCGGCCCTACCGGTCGATGTCGTCATGCGGGTCATCCCCTTTATGGCTGGTATACCCAACCCCCGCCGTGGGCAACGCAACCCAGCATATTGCAAGTACCTGGGGTGAGTTGCCAGTGTTCCCTCTGGAAAAACCGCCAGTTGACCAGATCACTGAGCGGCCCTGTCGCCGGCTGCGGCGCCTGCCACGCCCACACGCCCCGTAGCCACACGTTCAGGTCGGCCAACCCGGAATAGCCGAAGTGGTCGAATCGCTGCCAGCCGCCGCCTACGTAGCGATAAATGGCTATCTGCGGGAGCGGCTGGTTGGCCTTGAGCAGCTTGGCCGGTGCCGCCTCCACCTTGACCTCGGCCCAGTGGCCCTCTCGCCAATTCCTCAAGGTCCCCGTCACGTCCGCCTTGAGTTGCTGGCAAGGGCCGCACCACTCGGCCGTGACCAGCACGATCAGCGGCTTCCGGTCAGCCTCGGCCGCCCGAGTGGCGGTCAAATAGTCCGTCGCGTCAGCCGCAGCGGCCAGACCGAGCAGCAGCAAGGAGATCAGGTTCATCGCTTCGTCCTTTGAGTAAAGGCCCGCCGGCACCAGGCCATGGTTGGCCGGCGAGCCACCCACAACCTACCCACACCTACTGACCGGATTCGGGTTGAACTCAGGCACGTCCCCACTCGGCGGCGGGACTGGCGGCTCGGGCGAGCCGATCAGACACAGCAGAAAGTCGTAGAACGCCTTCAGGATTGACCCGCCTGCGAAGAGGGCCAGGACCAGGTTGAACACGCATAGAAAGAACTCGTCTTGGCCAGCCACGCTGCGGATCGCTTGCTGCACACCGTGTACCATCGGCACGTCACTCACCGCAACCTTCCCGGTGGCCATCAGGCACTCCAGCAGGGCTACGGCCGCCTCGTACAGGTCGCGTGTTCTGATGAGGGTGAAGATGAACGCCATCCAGCAGGCCCCCATCCCGGCCGCGGGTCGCTGCAAGAGACTCTCCAGTTGCTCCTGCGAAAGTGCCCTTCCCGTCTTTGCCTGCAACATCCCCATGATCGTGAAACTTCTGCCACTGTCACTCGACATACGAATCTCCTTTACTGAAATGTTGAACTCTTCCCTGCAAGGCGCGGTATTTCCCGGGCATCGGAGGGCAGATCAAAACGCTTTCTTACTTTAGGAGCCACTGGAAAGTCCTACTCGAAAGAATAAACTCGGGCCTCGGAAATCGCGTACTCAACGGGGCTCACAATGGTGGTATCCTCACCACCACCAAAGAGGAGGCCAAATGCGCGCATCGCCGGCCACTCGAAAACCATCGAACCACTGTCCCCCGGCGCGGAAAACGACCCGCTGAGCCGGGTCACGATCAACTGGTCCGTGAACAAGGCCACCTGGCCCGCGCCGTACCCCACGGTGACCGAGGCACCGATTCCCGTGCAGATCCCATCCGTCAGTCGGCCCAGCGTCCGGCCGTCCCGGGCCACCGTCGTCCCCAGACCGCCTTGACTCAATTCCTGGCTGTACCGGCCCAGTGTGACCTGCTCCGGTTTGACGGTGTGAGTCGAGGGGGCATACGCCCCGTCAGCCCGCTCGATGTCCAGGACGGAAATGTCGATCTGGTTTGCGACCCCGCCGAACTTCACGCCGGGCGAATAAGCCACTCGCGCGAACCAGGGCCGGGAACCCATCGGCTGGACAATCGGCCGGTTGCGAACGTCCGTGGCGACGTGATAGTTCGTGATGGCCCCGTGTCGCAACGTGCCGTCGTCGGCACGGTAGACGATCTTGCAGCCCAGCGTGCCGAGCCAGGGCGCGCCGTCCGGCTGAATCTGGACGCCGCCCGGGATCGGAGCGTCGTGGCACTCTACGTGTACGCCAGTGATGTACTGATGTGCGCGCATGTCGGATAGTCGCAACAGGGCGATCTCCGCACGCGGACGCTCCTGCACGTCCGTCATCAGATAGCCCATCAGCCTCCCGGGGACTAGCGGGCTGCCCAATGCCGCGATGTCCCGCAGAGGAACTTTGCGCTTGACGACGAAGACCACCGCCTCACTAAAGCGAGAGTGGTAGCGCGCCGTCGGGACGCCCCAATAGACCTGATGGATGTTCCCACTGGGGTCACTGCGCATCAACGCTTCCGCCTCTTTGAGCGCCAGTTGAATGTCCGGTCGCAGTTCACGCCGTAAACGCGCCATGAGCAACTCCTTTCTGAAAATGGCTATCGCCGCACGGTGCGGCTGATGTTAGGCATCGCTCACTTCTCCTTCCATCGCATCCAGAACCACGTCGCACAGGTGCCTGGCGAACCTGGCTCCCGCGCTGTCCGGCGAAGTGCTCTCAGGCGGAAACACGTCCTCGGGGTACTGTTCCCGAATCTCCTCGACAACCAATCGCGTCCGGGCACACAGCGGGCAAGTCCTGTCGTCAGGCATCATGTCTCCTTGATCTCGATTGTTCGATACCGCTACTATACAATACGCCCTTTTCAGCGTCAATGGCAGTTTCGCAAAAATCGCAATTCGGTCTTGACCTTCTGGTCGCAATCTGGGATGCTGCGGTCATGGCACGCACACAAGTTAATCGTGACGAACTGGTAGCTTCGCCCGACGTTTTGCCGCGCTTGGTCACGAGCGGGCCGATTGTCGAAAGCTATGCCAAAATCCTCCGGCTGGGGCCGCAGGATGGCTCCGCAATGGGGTATCCGGTCGTCTTTAATGATGGGGAAACGAAGTGGATTGCCGATGGGCTCCAGAGGCTCTCGGCCATGGACCTGATCGGGATTGTCCAGCCGTTGGTCGATCTGCGGCAGGGGACAAAGGCTGACGCCACGTGGTTCGCCTCCGGGGCCAACCGCGAGCATGGGCGGCCGATGACTAAGGGCCAGAAGCGGCAGGCGGTTGACAACCTCCTGCGCAACCCCGCCACCGCGGAACTGTCGGCCCACCAACTGGCCGCTCAAGTGGGCGTTGACCACAAGTTCGTGATTCACCGACAGACCCTCTTGGAGAAGAAACAGAGGGCCAAGGCCACCATCCAGACCCTCCCGTCGTCGCAAGTGCCGCCCCCCCATCCGGACCCTCCCGTCGTCGCAAGTGCCGACAGTGACGAGACTTGCATCGATCTTGCCCAGCTTGACCGTGGGGTTAAACCCCACGGTCAAGCCCGGAAAGCGAGAGAAGCAGGGGAAGTGGGGGAAGTGGGGGAAAGAAAATCGAAGCGGTTTGCGGCGAAACGAAAGGTTGTCAGGAAGGGGGTCCGAGCGAAGGCCGCGGAGTCCGCCGGGCCCGTGATTTTGCCGAGTGCGATTGAGAGGCGAGCGGATTTGGTGGCCCGGATCATCGGACTGCTGGACGGGATCGGAGAGTGGGTCGAAGAGGTGGTGCGGCTCGGTGTCTTAAACGCGGCAGAATTAGAGCAACTCCGCCGCGGGCTAGACGCCATGCGGATACCCGTGAAGCAGGCCCTTAGATCGGCCGAAGAGGACTTGGATCGGTTTAGCCGCATGAACACCGAACGCGGGGAGGCTGGAGTTAACGACGATGCCTGACTTCAAGAATCTGCGTCCCTACCAACTCCGGGCCGCGTTTGCGGTCCAGGAAGCCTGGCAGCAGGATCACAAGCGCGTGTTGGTTTGTCATGCGGTCGGCACTGGCAAGACGCATCTGGGCGCCTACCTACTGGCCCGCTGGGAGGACTGCCGGCTGGGCGAGTCGTTTGGCCTGCCGCAGCGTCGGTTGTGGCTGGCCTACACCGACGAGCAAATTGAGCAAGCTGTGGCGGCGATCGAGTATTGGACTGGCCAGACACCGGCCATCGAGAAGGCGGAGCGGTCGATCAGCAGAGAACCGGCGATGCTGGGGGCCGGGATCGTGGTTTCATCCGTCCAGACCTTGAGGCGACCCGAACGGCTGAGCTACTTCCCGCGGGATGCCTTTGGCCTAGTGGTGGGGGATGAATGCTTTACTGCCGGTACACTTGTTGATGGGCGTCGGATCGAAAGTATTCAGCCTGGAGACTTTGTGACTTCTTGGGATACCTCGGCGGGTAGGTGCGTTCAACGTCGAGTGCTCCGCACAATTCAACGGCTTCCAAACCGATTAGTTCACCTCCGGTTCTCCAATGGTACGTCCCTGACCTGCACGCCGAATCACAAAATCTGGCAACCGGAGTTGCTCCAGTATGTTCGTGCTGACGCTTCACGAAATGCTGATTGCGTCAGCGTTGGGATGGCCGACAGACGTAATTGTGACGACGGGCGAATCGCGCGGGTGGTCGGTGTTGACGTTCTCAAACGCACAGGTCGAGAAGGATTTGGCGACCTGTGTCCAGACGGTTTTGTCTACAATCTCGAAGTTGAAGGGGAACACAACTACTTCGCCAACAGCATCTGCGTGAGCAACTGTCACCACGCCGTGTGTGCGGGACTGGCGCCGATCCTGGAGCACTTCTCAAACGCCCGCTGGCTCGGGTTGAGTGTCGGTGGTGAGAGCACCGTTCTGGTGGACGACGGCAAAAAGGTTTTCCACGCCACACTGCGGGAACTCTGGGGCCTCTACGCCGATGGCCGGGAGACGGGGCTCGTCAGTCCGCCCGAGTGTCGGGTGCGAAGTTTTGACGGCCAGAACTTCTGCTGGGCCTGGCTGACTCAAATTGTCCGCCACAAGCCCAAGAACACCCTCGTCTTTCGCGTTCGCACGCGGCGGGGTCGTGAACTCGTCATCACCGAAGATCATTCGGTCTATGTGGCACTTCAACGGCAAATCATCCCGGGCCGGCATTCGCGTGCGCCAAAGTGGACCATGGAATGCCGCAAAGGATCGGAATTAGCCGTCGGCGATTACTTGATCCTGGAGGCCGAGACTTCGCTGCCCGATCGTGGGCCTAGCGAGACGATTGCCGTCGTGGATCATCTGAACGCGCTTCACTATCGCGTTTATGGCAACTTCGGCCCTGAAATCAACCGTCTGTGGCCTAACACCCAGGGCGTCAAGCAAATCGGCAAAACAAAGAATGCTCAGCGCCGCTGGCAGCGACTGCGGGGCAAGTATGGGCCGTACCTCACGCTCAATGAATACCGGACCGCCGAATACCCGTTGCCCGGTCGAATTGGGGTGGCGGGTCATGGCCATTGGTGCCAGACCCACTTGCAATTATCCAAGTGGGCGTATTTTCTCGGATTCTACGTCGGGGACGGCTGGACCGATCACGGGCGGATCGGTTTGGCCGTCGAACATAGCCGGATGCCCAGGATTCTGGCGGAACTGGAAATCCTCCGGCAAGAGGCCGAGTTCAACGCTCGCATCCGCACCATGCCCGGCCAGAGTGTTGAAATCCTGCTCCAGAACGCGCCCCTGGCGGACGCCCTGCGGGCGATGTGCGGCCGCAGCGCCTCGACGAAGCGGGTTCCCAGGGAACTTTTTGGGGCCGACGACCGGGCGGTTCGCAGTTTCATTCAGGGTTTGTTGGATTCCGACGGTCACTTGAGTTCAACGACACGCAACCGGGCGCGATGGTACTTTGTGACGACCTCAGAGGCATTGGCCCGCGATCTTTTGGAACTCCTGAAGCGTCTGCGAGTCACCGGCAGTTTACATCAGGCGGCCCCCCACCTTGGCGGGATAGTCAGAGGCAGGCGAATCGTGGGCCGGCACCGACGATACGATGTGCATTTTTCAGCGGCCGACTTTGCCGGCGTCGGCAGGGGACATTTTGGCTGCCACGCGCCGTCCTCTTGGAAAGACGCCGGATTGCCCGTGGAGATCACCGCCATCGAACCGGCGGAGGCCGATTACGTCTACGATCTTGCCGTACCCGGCGGCGATACGTTCGTGGCAAACGGTCTATTGGTTCACAACACGGCCACGCCAAATCGGAC
>Ga0315284_10010017_pt1 | contig 13491 bp, 14 predicted proteins | sample YL17G09_16_MG_FD_203696 | JGI IMG/M metagenome (GOLD analysis project Ga0315284, IMG submission 203696) | Sediment microbial communities from Yellowstone Lake, YNP, Wyoming, USA - YL17G09_16 | ecosystem: Environmental > Aquatic > Freshwater > Lake > Sediment | place: USA: Wyoming | collected...
CGATCGCTGCCGCCGCCAAAAAAACCTTGAACAGAGAACCCGGTTCAAAAGGATCGGAAATGGTTCGGTTCCGCCAGATCCCTGAGCCATATTGGAGAAATTGGTTGGGGTTGAAGAAGGGATAGGTGGCGATGGCCAGAATCTTGCCGGTGGAGGGTTCCATGGCAATCGCCATCCCTCCCTTGGCCCCCCATTTTTGCACCGCTTGGCTCAACTCTGTTTCAACCACATGCTGGATCTGTTTGTCCAGCGTGAGGAACACATTCTGATAATGCTCTTCCTGCTTCGAAGGGAGGGGTTCGTCTATCGCTATCCCTCTGCCCAGGGCATCCCGGTTCATCTTCCAGACTTCCCCTTTCCCGTTGAGCGAGGTGTCGTACTGGAACTCGATGCCTTCCAGGCCCCTGGAATCAAGGCCGACGAAGCCAACCACGTGCGCGGCCATTGGGGCGTTTGGATAAAACCGCTTATTCTCTTTCATGAGGTAGATTCCAGGAAGACGAAGTGCCTTAATCTGTTCCGACTCTCTAAGAGAAATCTTTCTCTGGACCCATTCAAAGGAACTCCCGCTCTTCAATCTCCGCCTGACCTCTTCCCGATCCATCTGGAGGATCGAGGCAAGTCCGCTCATGGTTTTTCCCAGATCCACGATCTTCCGTGGGTCTGCGTAGACTGAATCGACTTCGATGCTTACCGCCAGCTCGTTGCCTTGCCGGTCGTAGATGGTTCCTCGCTTGGGAACCAGGGGAATCTGCACATGTTGCTGTTGCGAAGCCAGCTTGTAGAGCTGTTCCTTCTGGAGAACTTGGAGTTGAAACATCCTCGCCCCCACGAGGATGAACCCGAGAAAGAGCACACAGGCGATGATGAACATTCGGAGTTTGAGCCAGTTGATCGACTTCTTTTTCATCGAATCACAACCACCTGGTCCGGTTTGGGTTTAGACATCCCCAGCTCCTCAACGGCTACCTTTTCAATCCGCCCATAGGACTTGAGTGTAGCCACTTCGAGCGTGAGTCTCTTGTTCATTTCAGCGAGTGATCGTCCTTCCTTTAAGGCCTTGGAGATCTCATATCCCAGTTGGATCACCTGGATTCTCGACCACACAAAAAAGAGGGCGCTCAGGATGAAAAAGAGCAAGGGGAGCATGAAGAGGAGGAGTTTTCTCTTTCGGAAAGTTCGTTTTTTCTTCCCCTTGGGTTGCTGATCCATCCAAAGCACTCGATGGGCAGCCTTGTTCGTCCCTTTCGCCATCTTTCCCTCACACCCGCTCCGCACACCTCATCTTTGCGCTGCGACAGCGGGGATTTCTCTTTCGTTCGTCTTCGGAAGGTGTGATCGGCTTCTTGGTCATCACGCGGAGCACGGCTCCAGATTCTTCTTTCCCCTCTCTTCCCCTTCCCAGATTCCGGAAGGCTTCCTTCACCATCCGATCTTCCAACGAGTGAAACGAGATCACACACATCCGGCCTCCCCGTTTCAACACCGTCCATCCCGTCTCTAACATCTGTCTCAAGTTTTCTAACTCACGATTGGTGGTGATGCGGAGAGCCTGGAAGGTCTTGGTGGCTGGGTCAATCCGTCTGGAATGGAAACGCGAAGGGATCGCCCGGGCAACGATCCTTCGGAGCACGGCGGTGGTTCGTATGGGCATCTTCCGTCTCTCCTCGACGATCGCTCTCGCTATTTTCCTTGCCCATCGCTCCTCACCGTATTCCCAGAGGACCTTGGACAACTCCTCCTGGGAGAGACGATTCACCCAATCTGCTGCCGTGTCCTCGAGACGCTGATCCATGCGCATATCCAAAGGGCCATCACTCCTCAAGCTAAAACCCCGCGGAGCATCCTCCAATTGAATGGAAGAGAGACCGAGGTCAACCAGAATTCCATCCACACCCTCCATCCTCAATGATCGCAGGACCTCGGGCAGGTGGACAAAATTCTGTCGGACGAATTTTACCCGATCTCCAAAAGGTCTCAAGGTTTCCCTGGCCACACGGATGGCCTCTTCATCCCATTCCATCCCAATCACCATTCCGTCAGGCTCTGTCCGCCTCAAGATCTCCAACGCGTGTCCCCCTCCGCCCAACGTCGCATCGACAAAGGTTTGGTGAGGGCTACATCTCAGAAGTGAAACTACCTCCTCCACGAGAACAGGGATGTGTCGAAAATCCATCGACCGATAGCCCGCTCCCCTAGAGACCGAGGTCGGCTAGGGTGTTTCTGATTTTGTCAAAATCTTCTTCGGCCTTTCGGGCCTCTTCCAGCCAGCGCTCCTTGGCAAAGATTTCGATGCGCTTCCCCTCACCCACAAGCACAACATCCTTTTGCAGTTTTGCATAATCCCTGAGTGTCTGAGGAATGAGAAGTCTCCCCTGTTTGTCAATGACACAATCGACGGCACTGGAATAGAAGAATCTGAAGAAGGCGCTTGTTTCCTTGCTGACGAGAGAGAAAGAACCGGCCTTTTGCTCTAAAGCGGTCCATTCATCCGCAGGGAAGGCGATGAGGCAGTGATCAAAATTGGTGATGACTAGTTGTTCATTATATCGAGTGGTGAGGGTCTCTCTGAATTTTGCAGGGATACTGATGCGGCCTTTGCTGTCAATGGTGTGTTCGTATCTACCACGAAACACGGGTTACACCCCCTAATTGAACCAGTTCATACCACCCTATCCCACTTTTTCCCACTTGAGCAATATATTTATAATAAAAAGCCCAGCTTTGTCAAGTAAAATTTTATAGTCAATTCAAAATACTTCCCTCGTTTGGCCATCGACTCTACATATACGGTTCATGGAAAATAAAGATGCTATATCTTGGGGGTTCTCCCACAGGTTATCCACAATAATTTGTTCTCCCTGCCAATAATTGCAGCAGACACTGACGATGGGTTGTAAAGGGAGGCGATGGCAGAAGAACGGATCGGGATGTCGGTGCAAAGGGCAAGTTGCCGAACCCGAGCCGATTCAGTTTGACACGGTCCCTCATCCTGTCTAAAATGTCATTGATCAGCAACCATCTCTCATAAAAAGGAATGAACCATGGTTTCGGAAGCCATCAGAAAGAAGGTCGAGAAACTCCGAGAAGAGATTGAGTACCATAACTATCGCTACTACGTCCTCGATCAGCCGGAGATGAGCGATGCAGAATACGACCGTCTCATGAGGGAACTGGAGAAACTCGAGAACCAGTCCCCTGAACTTCAGTCGCCTAACTCCCCTACCCAGAGGGTTGGAGCCTCTCCATTGGCTTCTTTTGAAATCGTCAAACATACGATCCCGATGCTCAGTCTCGCCAACGCCTTTGATGAATCAGAGGCTCGTGACTTCGACAAACGGGTTAAGAAATTCCTGGCGACCTCAGCGGACGTGCTTTACGTAGCAGAGCCCAAGCTCGATGGTCTGGCTGTTGAACTCGTGTATGAACGGGGGCAGTTCGTGGTGGGCTCGACACGGGGTGACGGGGTGAACGGGGAGAACATCACGCAGAATCTGCGAACCCTCCGAACCATTCCGCTTCAACTCATTCGGAAAGGCATCTCGATCCCCGATCGACTGGAGGTCCGGGGTGAAGTCATCATGCAGATGAGCAAGTTCAAAGCCCTGAATCGGAGGCGCGAGGAGCAGGAGGAACCCCACTTTGCCAACCCGCGAAATGCTGCAGCGGGGTCGGCTCGACAACTCGATCCTAAGATCACAGCAGAGCGCCCTCTCGAGATCTACTGCTACGGCCTAGGGGAAGTTCGAGGCTGGACGTTTAAGACTCATTGGGAGGTTTTACAGACATTGCCCAAGTGGGGTCTGAGAACCAATCCTCATGCTCGGCGGTGTCGAAACATCGATGAGGTTCTTGAGTATTACCGCCACATGAACGAGAAACGCGAATCACTCCCCTATGAGATTGATGGAATGGTCATCAAGGTTGATGGTCTCGATCTGCAAGTCACCTTAGGAGAAATTTCCCGAAGTCCCCGATGGGCTTTGGCCTTCAAGTTCCAACCCAAACAGGAAACCACAAAGATCCTCGACATCATCGTCCAGGTAGGAAGGACAGGAGCGCTCACACCGGTGGCCGTGATGACTCCAGTCCAGGTAGGGGGTGTGGAGGTAAGTCGAGCTACGCTTCACAATCAGGACGAGGTCGACAAGAAGGACGTAAGAATCGGAGATACCGTGATCATCCAGCGGGCTGGGGATGTGATCCCTGAAGTGGTGGAGGCGGTCAAATCTCGACGAACGGGGCACGAGAAGCCGTTCAAGATGCCGACCCAGTGTCCGGTGTGCGGATCTGAAGTGGTCAGAGAGGAAGCGATCTCCCGATGCATTGGCTTAGACTGTCCCGCTCAACTCAAAGGAAGAATCCGCCACTTCGCCTCCAAACGGGCCATGGACATTGATGGCCTCGGCGTCAAGCTGATTGACCAGCTCGTCGATCAGGGGTTCGTGAAAGACGTGGCAGATCTCTACGAGGTCAAGAAAGAGGAGCTCGTGGCCCTCGAGCGGATGGCCGACAAATCCGCCCAAAACATCATCGATGCGATTGAGGGAAGTAAGGAGAAACCTCTCGCCAGGTTCCTCTATGCCCTTGGAATCCGCCATGTCGGGGAACATATTTCAGACGTGTTAGCTCAGCGTTTTTCACATCTCGATGATTTCTTTCATCTCTCCGAAGATGAGCTTATGGAGGTCGAAGAGGTGGGCCCAGAGGTCGCCGCAAGCGTGGTTCAGTTCTTCAGGGACAAGAAGAACCGCGAGTCCATCGAGCGATTGAAAAGAGCAGGAGTCAGAGTGATCGAACCTCGCGTGAAGGAGCGAGGAAAGTTGGCCGGAAAGGTTTTCGTCTTCACCGGAACCCTGAAGGGCTACGGAAGAGACGAAGCTCGAAGTCTCGTGGAAGTTCGTGGTGGAAAAACCGCCTCCAGCATTTCAAAGAAAGTGGATTTTGTCGTAGCGGGTGAGGATCCTGGTTCCAAATTCGACACGGCCAAGGAGTTGGGCGTTAAGATTCTGACTGAAGAAGAATTCAGTAAGATGATTGGCAAGTAATCTGCTGTACGCTGCAACGACGCTTGCGCGCCGAAGCGCTTCAGCGCGCAGGCGACGAGGGGTGACGTTGCGACGAATAAGAACAACTTTTTGTCACGCCGCCGAGAGGGTGAGGCGGCCGGAGGCCGTTGCGACGAGTAAGGAGCAACTTTGGGCCGGACAACTTTAGCAGATGGCCGTTTTTCAGCAACCTGCTAAAGTTGACGAACCTTTTTCACCGAGGACGTAACGGCAAACACTCGAAGATTGTTACACTTCGGATCAGCCGGGAAGACGAAGAACCCGGGACGATTTGGATCATAGCCTAAGGTCGACCCCACCATTACTTCACCGTCTGCAAACGTCACCTCCACTTGCTTCCCTGTTGGGTGTTCTCCCTCGATGTATTTCTTTCGCTCGACGTGCTGTGCGTTCCCGGAAAAGTCCCGGACAAAGAATAGGGCCTTGAGTTCCTTCACCAGAATCTCCACCGGGGGCCCTTCACCGCCCGGCTTCAGAGCTGGGCGGAGATGAAAGCGATCTTTATTAGGCAGGAAATCTTGCGTAAATCCTTTCACGATCTTGCCGCTAGAATAATGCACAACCACCTTTACGGGTTCCATCCTGTGCTCCCCTCTTTCTGTCGTCTATCGTGAGAATCTCCTGCGGACGGAAAAATTGTAGCCCCAATGGAAGAAAAAATAAAGAAGATTTTTTGTGTCACGCTAATCCTTCAGTTACGGCAGCACATACCTTAAACCCAGAAGGTGAAACCACTGCCCCGAGTTACTCGAGGGGCTCGTCTATAGGTTCTCGAGGATTCGCATAATCCTTTTCCCTGTGAAAGAGAGATCAGAAGCTCAAACGAGAAGGTCTACTGTTTCTTTTCGAAGGTTTTCTTGAGGTCGTTCAATTTCGAGAAATGCCCCCTCTCTTCTTCAAGGATTCGGTCAATCGGACCCTGCTGCCCCTCGGAGACAAAGTGCTTCACTTCCGTAAAATAGAGGATGGCATCCATCTCCCGGCGGATGGCGAAGTCAATGGCAGACACCGGGTCTTGAACGCCAGCCAGTTCTCTTTCCGCTGCCTTGGAATCAAAAATGACCTTGCGATCGAGATAGTTCTGAAGATAGGAGAGATACTCTCCTTCATAGGTTTCCCTCACATCAAATCTCTCCATCGTTGAGAGCATTCCCTCAAACACATTTCTGTGCACTCGCTCCTCTTCAGCCAGGTAACGGAAGAGTTCTTTGGCTTTCGGGTCCTGAAGCCGATCTGCAGATTGTTGATAGAACCTCTCTCCGTTTTCCTCGATTCGTTTTGCAAAAAGAAGTATGTCCTGACTCTCAAAGATCTTCATTTCTGATCCTCCATCGCATCAGTGAAAGAAAGGGAAATCCGTCAAGAAGGGCTCAGATAGTCAATGAATCCCATGAGACTGTTACGGGTGAAATTCAATTCGCGATCCCTTTCCTCACCTTTCATGAGGCAAAAACTTTTTAAGAGCTCGTCTCGTTCCAATAGGACGGAGACACACCGGTCGATCAGGTCTTTCTCCCCGGGCTGTTTCATTTGGTCTGCGACGACGTCCCTCCAGAAGAAAAGCTGCTTCCGATAAAGCTTGAGCATTTTGTTCGCGTCTCGATGAAATCCCGCATGAGCATAATAGATGTCTTGGGCCTGGGTGTCCAGGAGTTTGTCGATGCTGCCAACGGCTTCCTCCAAGATGAACCTGGGCGGCGTGGGTGGCCGAAGATAGAATTCATCGCCGAAGTTAAGGAAAATCCCTCCCGCCTCACCCACAAAAAGCCGATGACGATGGAGGACACTGAGGTGATGGGCGGCATGTCCAGGGGTTAGGATGATCCGAAAGTCTTTCCACTCAAACTCCTCGGAGGAAAGGAGATTCTGTTCTGGAACGGGATCGATCTCGCCGTATTTCAAGGCCAGTTCTCCCAGGACCTTCTTGCTTCCCTCCCATAGCCTTTGAGGATCAATGAGGTGCGTGATTCCGAGGGGGTGGCAGACCACCTTCGTTTCTGGAAAGTGTGCGATCAAGGAACCGGTCGCCCCTGCATGATCAATATGAACGTGGGTGAGAAAAATGAAGTCGAGCCGTTTGATCTTCAGTTCCTGCAACCCCTCGAGTAAAGTGGTCAAGGAGGTTTTGGGTCCTACATCCACGATGAAAGTTACGTCCCCGTCAAAGACCCACGACCCGATGAACCCTTCTAATCCATCGATGTCCCTGCAGAGAGGAATCCGATAGAGATGGGGCTGAACTTCGACAGGCTTCATGGTCTTGTCTCCTCTCCTTCCTCATATCACATTTTTTTCGATTCATCCAATCGAACCGAATCATTTTGAGGCCCTCTTGTTTAAGGGAGACCATCACGTTCACGGTGAATTGTTCCCCTTGGGTCAGGGTTTTTGAGTCTCTCAAGGATGAATCGGTAAATATGAAAATGCTCTAACCTGTCGCGATGATCGTACACATAAACCAAAAAGTGAATCGCCGTGATGAAGTTGAAATTTTCGTTGACAAATAAAAAGTATTGATATATTATCCACGAGCCATAGCGGAATGCATTTGCCACACATTTACCCAAAACACCTAAGCTGAATGGGGGTCACAGCCTTTCTTTGAAACTATTAGCAAAGAAAGGGGGGATCAGGAACTAACTTCTTACAGAGGGTGATGGGCTGTATCATGTAAATATACATGTAGCAATCCTTGATCGTCGCCTCACTCATCGATTTTATCATTTCACCATGAACAGCGTTTGGGTTTTGGTGAAGAATGTGAAATAAGTTACAAGGGACCAGCGATTGATCTTTGCACTTTCCCAGAAATGACTATTCTAAAGAAGGAGGAGACATCAGAAATGGCTAGATACGAAGATTTGGATCCGAGAAAACTTGCAGATTGGCAGATTGCGGAAGCCACTGAGGGGAATATTCCCACCCCCGAGCAGTGGCGGGACAAACTTGGGCTCCAAAAGGACGAGATTATCCCTATGGGGAAATTGTGCAAGCTCGATTTCATGAAGATTATCGAACGCCTGAAAAGCAGACCTGATGGAAAATACATCGAAGTGACCGCCATCACGCCGACCCCTCTCGGCGAAGGAAAAACAACGACCTCTATGGGTCTGATGGAAGGTCTTGGCAAAAGAGGCAAGAACGTAGGGGGTTGTATTCGCCAGCCTTCGGGTGGCCCGACGATGAATATTAAGGGTACGGCGGCCGGAGGAGGCAAGGCACTTCTGATCCCTATGACCGAATTCTCCCTGGGTCTCACGGGGGACATCAATGATATCACCAACACCCACAACCTCGCCATGGTGGCGTTGACCGCTCGAATGCAGCATGAGCGGAACTATGACGACGCCGAGTTGGCCAAGCGTGACCTTCGACGCCTGGATATCGATCCCACCAACATTGAGATGGGCTGGGTGATGGACTTCTGTGCCCAATCTCTGAGGAACATCATCATCGGACTCGGGGGAAAGATGGACGGCTTTCTGATGGCGTCCAAGTTTGGCATTACAGTCAGCTCGGAACTCATGGCGACTCTTTCCATTGTGCGGGATCTGAAAGACCTCAGGGAAAGGCTGGGGAAGATTATTGTCGCTTACGATAAGAAGGGGCATCCGGTTACGACGTCTGATCTCGAAGTCGCAGGAGCCATGTGTGCGTGGATGCGGAACACCATCAACCCGACCTTGATGTCCACGGTGGAATACCAGCCCTGCATGGTGCACGCGGGCCCCTTTGCTAATATCGCAGTAGGCCAGTCTTCAATCATCGGTGACCGCATTGGTTTGAAGATGTTTGACTATCATGTCACGGAGAGCGGGTTTGCTGCGGATATTGGATTTGAGAAATTCTGGAATGTGAAATGCCGACTGAGTGGTCTGGTTCCGAATGTTTCCATTCTGACGGCAACCATCAGAGCCCTGAAGATGCACGGGGGAGGACCTGCAGTCGTAGCAGGACGACCCCTTCCCAATGACTATACGAAGGAAAACCTGGCGCTCCTTGAAAAAGGGATTCCCAATATGCTGCACCTCGTCGGCGTGATAAGAAAATCTGGAATCAGCCCGGTGGTCTGCATCAATGCCTTTCACACCGATACCAAGGATGAAATCGCCATGGTACGGAAGTATGCAGAGCAGGCAGGGGCCCGTTGCGCCGTTTCCGAACACTGGCTGAAAGGTGGAGAGGGTGCCCTCGAGCTTACGGATGTGGTCATGGAGGCCTGTAAAGATAAACCTAACCTGAAGTTCCTCTATCCTCTCGAGATGCCGCTCAGACAGAGAGTCGAAACGATTGCGAAGGAAGTGTATGGGGCGGACGGCGTCTCCTGGACTCCCGAGGCGGAAGCGAAGGCCAAAAGGTTGGAAGCGGATCCAAACATGAAGGATTTCATGACCATGATGGTCAAGACCCACCTGAGCCTCACTCATGATCCAACCCGCAAGGGAGTGCCCAAAGGCTGGATCTTGCCGGTCCGGGATGTATTGATCTTCGCAGGTGCAAAATTCCTTTGTCCCATGACGGGTACGATCAGCCTGATGCCAGGGACCAGCTCGGATCCTGCCTTCAGAAGGATCGATGTCGATGTAGAAACAGGAAAAGTAACGGGACTTTTCTGATCACAAAATAGACCCTCACCCCATACTTCCACTCCGAGGAAGTATGGATGTGGGTGAGGGTTTCAAGTGGGATCCTCATCAGAAGAATAGACGTTAAGAGGGAAACCAAACCAAGAGATCGATGACGAATCTGGAGCTTAGCCATCATCCGACCTTCATGAACGAATTCGTGGCGGCCATGTTTTTCCCCCATACGGAGAGTTCCGTCTTCCCCCATGTCATGGAGCAGCTCCATCGGATCTGGAGCGAGAATCCCTTGCAGGGAGCAATTGAGGGGAAGCCGTGAGCTTTACCATTGCCGTTTCAGGAAAAGGAGGAACAGGCAAGACGACCTTGGCCGGAATGATTTTGCGGTTTCTCTTGGATCAACGAAAAGGCCCGATTCTTGCCGTGGATGCCGATTCGAATGCCAATCTCCATGAAGTTCTTGGCGTTGAGGTCAGATCAACGATTGGCGAAGCCCGGGAGCTGATGAAAAAAGATGTCCCTACGGGAATGACGAAAGACATCTGGTTTGATTATAAGGTCCAGGAGTCCCTGGTTGAAGCCAAGGGATTTGATCTGATCGTCATGGGACGGCCCGAGGGCCCTGGTTGTTATTGCGCCGCCAACACGCTTGCGAGGAAATGTCTGGACCTCCTGACAGGAAATTACCGATATATCGTCATCGACAACGAGGCAGGGATGGAACATTTCAGCCGCCTCACGACGCGAGATGTCGATCTTCTTTTCGTGCTCTCGGATCCGAGTCGACGGGGTATCCTGACGGCCTCGCGCATCCGGGATATCGTTCGTGAGCTGGATCTACACATTGCTCACGAGGTGTTGGTGATCAATCGGGTCCAGGGGGAGCTCGAACCCCAAATGGCGGAGGAGGCCAAAAACCAACGCTTGGAACTCGGGGGCATGATCCCTGTGGACGACGAGATCTCCCGATATGATCTCCAAGGGCGGCCCACATTCCATCTGCCGGCCTCGTCGAAGTCGGTGCAGGCTGCCAGGCGTATCTTTGAGAAATATATTCCATAGTCCATTCACGCCCCTCGAGGAGAGGGGATGCCTGAAAGGGGGGGGGAGGAAAGATGGCAGCCAAATTGATCAGCGGCAATGAGATTGCACAACAGGTTCGTGAGGAATTGAAACAGGAAGTGGCTCAACTCAAAGAGAAACACCATGTCGTCCCGGGTCTCGTGACGATCCTGGTGGGTGAAAACCCTGCCTCGGTCAGCTATGTCACCGCCAAACAGAAGACCTCCAAGGAGTTGGGGTTCCATTCGATTCAAGACAATCAACCCGCGAGCATCACCGAGGAACAGCTGCTTCAGCTGATCGTTCAATACAATCAGGATCCGAAGATCCATGGGATCCTCGTTCAACTCCCTCTGCCCAAACATATCCATGAGACGAAAATCCTCTATGCCATCGATCCAAAAAAGGACGTGGACGGATTTCATCCGGTCAATGTTGGGAAATTGATGATTGGCGAAGCGGATTATCTTCCTTGCACTCCGGCTGGAATCCAGCAGCTCCTCATTCGGTCTGGCGTGAAGACAGATGGAGCCGAGGTCGTCGTGGTTGGAAGATCGAACATTGTGGGCAAGCCCATCGCCAACATCCTTCTGCAAAAACAGAAAGGGGCCAACGCGACGGTGACGATCTGTCACACGGGAACCCGAGACATGGCGTTCCACACTCGCAGGGCAGATATTCTCATCGTTGCGGCAGGGAAGCCTAAAGCGATCACTGCCGACATGGTCAAGGAAGGAGCGGTCGTGATCGATGTGGGCGTCAACCGCATTGGAATGACTCCCGAGGGAAAAGCGAAACTCTGTGGCGATGTGGATTTCGACGGCGTCAAGGAAAAGGCGAGCATGATCACTCCGGTCCCTGGGGGTGTTGGCCCCATGACGATTACCATGCTGATGCTGAATACGGTCAAGGCTGCCAAGTTGGCTGCCGGGGTTTAGGGACTTTTTTGGAAAGTTCCTCGAAGGTTGTTTTATAATAAATTGGACTAACATGATCTTGAGGGCCGCAAGAGCCCAGGACGTGGATGGGCTTTTCAGGCCCTAACCCTTTCTTGTTTCCCATTGTTAGGAAAAACGAATGACTGACGTAGGAGCCGTGTTTCGGCCCGGGATGTTCTGGATAGTGTCCCTGGCCACAGGCCCTTAACGGTTACGATTGCTCACCACAGAAAGGAGGAGTGTAAGGTGTCTGATTACCCACTGGAAGAAAAGACCTCTTTCGACGGAAAGAAGGTGAAAGTCCTGGGTCCTACCTATGAGGAGGGGAAACCCGAGACTCCCATCGACTGGCGGCAAAAACTGAGGAACCGCGAGGAGATGCTGTCCTATCTCAAGACGGGAGAACGCTATTGGTTCAGCGAAGACTGGTACGGCAGTGAGAAGCGGAAAACAAAGGCCTAACACTTCGAAAGGAAGGAGGTGAGTCTCGTGCCATTTGAGATACCGAAAATCACATACACGGGAAAAATCAAGGAGATCACACTGGGGAAGGGACCCAAAGCTGTCACGGTGGGAGGAGAGACGTCTTATCCTTTTCACCTTTTCGAAGGAGCGATGCCCCATCCTCCACGAATCGCCATGGAAGTTTATGACGCCGCTCCGGACGATTGGCCAGAGGCTGCCCTGGAACCCTACAAAGAGGTGTTGAACGACCCGGCGGCCTGGGCCAAGAAATGTGTTCAGAGCTATGGGGCAGAAATGATCTGCCTCCAGTTGGCCAGTACGGATCCAAACGGTCTCAACCGCCCCGGCGAGGAAGCCGCCCAGACGGCCAAGAAGGTTGGCGAAGCCGTGGATGTTCCTGTCATCGTCTGGGGAAGTGGGAATGGTGAAAAGGATGCCGAGGTGCTTCGAAAGGTGGCTGAGACCTGTGACGGAATGAATCTGATGATTGGTCCAGTCGTCGAAGAAAACTACAAACAGGTCGGTGCAGGAGCCATTGGGTACAAGCATACCGCGGTGGCCACCACCCCAATCGATATCAATCTCGCCAAACAGCTGAACATCCTTCTTGGAAACTTGGGTGTTCCCGATGGCCAGATCCTCGTGGATCCGACGACCGGGGGACTCGGATACGGGATCGAGTACACCTACTCCGTCATGGAGCGAGATCGTATGGCCGCCCTCACCCAGCAGGATGAGCGGCTCCAATTTCCCATGATCTGTAACATGGCCAAGGAAGTCTGGAAGACCAAGGAGGCCAAGACGCCCGCAGAAGAAGCGCCCACTTTGGGAGATGCGAAGCGGAGAGGGATTCTAATGGAAGCCACGACGGCCATCATGCTTCTTTTGGCAGGAGCCGATGTGTTGGTCATGAGACATCCGGACGCAGTAAAACTGGTCCGGGAGATGATCGCAGATTTCACGGCAAAATGAAGCTCTCCGCCCCTGCCTACCGCAGGCAGGCCTGTCTGCCGACCCCGGTCCCGACCGCGGGCGGCGTAGGCAGGTGCAGGGTGCGGTATCTAGCCGACTTGCCCGTGAATCACACTGTAGGAGGAAGTCATGTCTGACTTAGAGAAGAAGAGCATTGACCCCGCAACGATTCAGATGTTGAAGAAGGCTCAGGCAGACGGATGTGAAACCATCTTTGACCGAGCCGACAGCATGAAACCCTGCCCGATCGGTGCAGAGGGCAGCTGCTGCAAACATTGTGCTATGGGACCGTGCCGTGTTCCTGCCCCAAAAAAGAAGGGAGAGACGCCGGCCGACAAGGCTAAGCGAACGGGACTCTGCGGTGCCACGGCCGAGACCATCTCGGCTCGAAATTTCGCGCGC